>ERZ1292640.4129-Hain-H43-02um-R1-4129-length-11150-cov-22_pt1 | contig 11150 bp, 11 predicted proteins | sample MGYA00564404_ERZ1292640 | MGnify/ENA primary metagenome ERZ1292640 (study PRJEB36523, sample SAMEA6512636) | groundwater metagenome | collected 2019-01-08 | study: AquaDiva: Metagenomics assemblies of 32 groundwater samples | reverse complement strand
ATACCATTGGCTCACCGGTCTCTTCCTTGCGTCTCCTGATGATACTTGAGCATAGCATTCTCCACAGGACTGATAGATTAGCAACCTCAGGCAATACTCTACCAGCCCCTTTCTTACTGCCCCATTCATCAAGTGTGTATTCAGATACGGCAAACTCCTTAGCAAACTTCATGTATCCACCTTGATAATCAAAGGGAAACTTGATGCTTCTATTACCCAATGCCCACCATAGTAGCCAGTAGGCGTCTGGTATGTAATTCTTGATGGGCGTGCCAGTAAGCAGTAGCTTGTATCTTGCCCTTATGCCTCGTATGGATAAAGACATTAGAGAATCGTTAGACTTAATCTTCGTTCCTTCGTCTATGATTACGATACCATGCTTGAATGCAGTAGTAAGGTGTGAGTATGCAGGCTTGACCTTGAGCTTGATGTGCCTGTAACCGCATGATCCACAGATACCACGCCCTACGAACCATTTTCCATGCTGCGCAGGTTCAGAACACTGCGGACAGAACTCAGATGAGTCTAACTCTATATGGCTTGGTGCTGTGACATATTCTTCCTTACGGTAGCCATAAACCTTCTCACCAGCTTTGGGATTAATATGTTTGTATAATCTGTGCGGTAACAGTTCAAAGACACGTCCATTTCTGGATATAGCTTCGTAGTAGGTAATGAACCATCCAGTGCCGCCATTCTTTAGATGATCCTTGACCTGCTTGGCTTGGATGACGTCCCTGATGACAGTCAGTTCCTTACCGAAGAATCTCTGGCATTCACGTTGCCATTGTGGAACAAGGTCTTGTGGGACGATTATGAGTGCCTTATCATCAGCGCCTAATTCTATACAAGCTTGTGTGAATGCCAGACCCCCAAGAGTTTTCCCCAAGCCCTGCTCCCAAGATAATAGACCGCCACTCTTTAGTAGTAGCCTGGCTATATCATCACGCTGGAATTGTCTGAACTTCCAGTTGCCATTCCCATACTTATTCTGTATGTCATCCAGTATTGAGAACATGGATAACATATCATCAGGGAATCTGGATGCTATATCACCAGGGTCAGGCAGTTTGAAATGGTCAATGATATACTGTATGTCCTGTGGTAATTCTGAGAACTCATGCTCACCTATCTTAATCTCCAGCATTTTCCATTCCTTGAGTTTGTCCACTTCTATGAATTCACCATCCTTGTTGAGTTTGGATTCGGTATATTGTGATGACAGAATCTTTGATTGTGCGGAGACCGGATAGGACTGTCCCGCTGTGAATTCAGTATCAGAATGGTAACATTCAATAGAATCTAAATGCTCTAGGAATCCCAATCTCTGTTGTGGTTTGATTGGATACAACGGACATATCTGTTTCTCAGCTTCTATCAACAATTCACGGACAGTATCCCTCAATGATGGGGCAATTGTTATTCGTCCATCGTCTTCCAGTGCCATGAGATTATTCCATTCACGCTGGTTCAGTGCAAAATAATTGATGGACTGGTTATTTAATAAAGTGACATTGGATAGTTTGCTATCCTTCTGGAGTGCTAGTTTATCATAAGCTGATAGTCTCACTGCTATTTTGTTGTTCTTACTGGTTATTGAGCATTGGTGTTTCTGGTTATGCTCATACCTATTGTCATACTCGTGTTGTATGGCGTCCCATAACTCCGTCATATATTCCAGATGAGCGGAACTGGTAATGCCCGATACATAAGATTTAACCCTGACCCTCAGCCTGATTACCACATCAGCTTGCGATGGTAAGTCAGCTTTATCTGAATGCCATCGGTGTAAATCATTACATGGCTTATCTGTGAAGAACGCCACTACACTTGGTATATCCGCATCAGTGAATAGGTCATCGCATTCTATGACAGCATAGAACAGTTTACCCTCATCCCTTGTGAGTATTTCCCTATCAAATCTATCAGCACCAGCAATCAGTACGCCCTGACCGAACTCATTGAGCAATGATACCGCGTATAGATAACACAAGACAGTGGAGTTTAGTGACCCATATTTAGCATCCTGCCATTGCAGACCAAAGGGCGGATTGATAGCTATTGCATCAGTCTTGAATCCCAACTGCCTTAGCAATGGGTAGACTTTCTGGACATCACCAATAATGGCTTTATATCCAGACTTAGCTTGATCAGGATCAATCTCTATCCCAAACCTGTTATCCTCCGGGAACTTAGAGATGAGTGATCCATTGCCAGCGGTTAAATCAATGACAGCAACATCATTGAATACCTTATGGACTAGCTCTGCACATTCAGGTGGGCTAAAGAATTGCTGTAATCCTCTTGTGCCTCTGCCACGATATGACTGTAACACTGACGGACTGGAATCCAGCATGTCTTCTGTGACAGTGCCAGTTAATCTTCCTCCTTTGCCACCGTCTTCGTTGAATAGCTTGAATTGCATTAGGAATCTCCTTATATTGATGTGTTGATTATTGTGGTCGGTAGTATTGGATTGATAGGCGGGTTTACTACTGAGTTTGGTTATCAAAGATAGACCTGTTACCAAGTATCCAGTCACTAGACTTTTGAGCTTTGGATGACAAAGAAACGATCAGTTTTTCATTATCAGCGAATCTCTGGCTCCAATGTTGGATGTATGCTGTCGTGTTATCTATAATTTTGTTATAGATATCAATTCCGACTATCCCTGATAAAAAGGAAGCTGACATCTCACAGATTACTTCTTCCTCAGCATAAGGATCGCTGCCAAAATGGTTCTTAATGTTCCGATTCAATCTTTTCTCATGTCCTGTAGAATGAGAAAACTCATGAAATAAAGCGGAGTAATACTCATCGGCAGAATCAAATGCTGACATTGACGGCATTTTTACTTTATCCGATTCTGGACTATAAGAAGGTTCACCAGTCACGATCTCAGGTCTATCAGCATAACCATCAATTATTTCCTGGGCTTTTGTTATCGGATCAAACTCCTTCGTCCCTGTCTCAAACTTAACAGTAGTCTGCTCAATGTTGAAAACAGTATACGTTCTCATAAATGGAATCTTATCACGAGACTCTTCACCGAGTTCGTCCTTCTGTAATCTCTCCGTAATCTGCCAGTAAACTATAGGCTTCCCATGTTCGCCTTTATTGACAGAACAACCTAATTGCTTTGTCTGATTGAATGTGAGCCAAAGGTTTGACTGATACTTGCCGTTATCCAACAACCAGATGTTAATACCCCTGTAGGGCTGTTTGGATATAGCGTTGGCTGGCAATCCTGATACCCAAGTTTGTCTCCATGGGATCGTGCCGCTTTTAAGTTTAGAGATTATCTCGTCTGTTATCTCTTTGTAGCCTTTCATAATGAACTCCCTTTGTTGTGAGGTTAATAAAAAAGGGATAGACACTTTATTCATAGGCATCTATCCCTTTACATTGATTCAGACTAACGACAAGGCTATTTGAGAACCTTGTCTATCAGTGATTTGATTTCAGAGATTTCGTTCGCTGTCCAGACAGCGGTTATAATCTTATCCATCTCTCTTTCAATATCTGTGATCTTCTGTTTCTCGGCAATCAGTCCTTCATCAACCAGAGATTTTGTTTTGGATCCCGGTAGGAATTGGTCATTATATTTACTGATACCAAGTCTTTCCTTCTCTGATTCAAGATCGTTTATCTTCTGTCTGCATTCTTTCAGTTGCTCGTCGATGGCGGTTATTCCTAGCTCATCTTTAACTTCCTTTGTAAGACTAGCTACTGAATCGTTATAAATAGACCTCTGATTATCAATCTTGCGTTTGTAGTTGTCATTGACAATCTGGACTAAAGCCTTGCGTTGTTCGGTGTTTAGTTTTCCGTCTTGCATTTTATAATTCTCCTTGTTATTTCGGTTTATAGAACGAGACATATCCCACGTAGTATGAATATGACCCTTGTATGACGATCTCGTTTTATATCCCTGATTATTGAAAAATTTACCGTATCTTTTTGTAATGGGTGCATGAGATATTTGCCGGAGTTGAAATATCAGCTTTCGTCTCCGTTGGTTATATCAGTATACTCAGTTACGAGAACCAATATCTCATTGAAAAGTTTTGACTCAAAAGCTCGTTCCACAAATTCCTTTGCCAAATTTGGCTGTCCATTCTTCTTTAGAGATTTTGACACCAAATTTATAACACCGAAAATATTACCGTTAGTTTCTGTAAGTTTACATTTCGGTTTGCTTCTGGCTCTTTCTAGTTCCAACGCTCTTGTATCCATTTGTTACCTCCGTTTGTTGATAGATATATTTATATATATCTCTTGTCATTAGGATTGTTGCGATCAGTGTCAATCAGAGACGATATGTTGAAGCACGTTGACTGATCTCGCTTCTTGGATAGACAGAAAATGACTATCCTATCTGATTTTTGCTCGTTCGGGAGGAATTCTTATTAGAAAATTCATGGTATGGCGCTCGGATGCGCTGGATTGATTTGCTTTTGACATCCAAAAAATCTTGGCTCGTTCGGACGGAACTTTAATATCTCAATAGAAAAGGTATCTGATAAACTATTGATTTTATTAAATCCACAGACCACATGGGTCGTATGAATGTTGGGACGTTTCCTAAAATTAGTCAAAATTCTTTCGCGATTTGTCTAGAAATCGGAATCGCCCATGTCCGTTTTGCGCTTTCGGGCGGACTTTTTATCTGAGATTATCAAATGGTTAGTGTGAGCGCCTTTGGCTGGTATCACTCTTTGATTATATTTTTGGAGGCAATAAAGGCTTCAGCTTCAGTAGAGACAAAGCCATAATCAATTAGGGATTGGAGTTTGATCTCATCGGCAGGACATTTTTTCTCTAATAGTTCAGCACATAATATACCTGTTGTAGATTTAGGATCATCAATTACTGTTTCAAGCCACTTCTCCCAAAGTTCTTTTACATCAGGCATCCAACCTAATTGGATAGCTGTAGTCACTAGATTCTCTTCCATAGCAAGTAGTCTCTCTATCATCACGTTTCTCCTGTTTGGATTCGCTTACATAAAGAGTATCACTTGAATTTGTTGTTTACAGATTCCAGTTCATAGCCGGATAGACAGTTGTTGTGATTGGTTCTATCGTATAAGGGAACTCCGATAGTTATACTTCCTCACGATCCCTGTGGTCTGGAATCTTCGTTTTAACATGGGTTGTCATCTGCACGAGTATAAATATACTGATGGATTACCAAAGTCGGTTTATAACCCAAATATGAAACTTTTAACCTGTGTTAAACTTTGTCATAGATAGGCAATATTATCGGAGAGAGTTTCGAACAGAAAAAGAAATTCTGTTGTCATTGTCAGTTTCCTAGACAGATTTTACACAACAGACAATAACTGTGGCAGGTCATTGTTGCTATCTGCATCACAACAAAGACAATTAACGGATAAAATAGACACTATAGAAAGAAAGTATTAAAAAGAGGGGAAATCCGTCTGTTCCTGCTGAGAACAAAGGAAGTTCAGGTAATTCTTGTCATCATATATGCTAACCAACAGATAACTTCATCTATCCGCCATAAACCGCCACAAACAACGTTGGGAGATCCAATATACACAAAGTCAGTTTGCGTTTCCGGAAACTTCATGAGATTAACTATTGTTCAACGAAGTAACATAGAGAAAACGTCTCTGGATAGCTGTTGTTTAAGTTCTGTATCCATCTCTATATCATCTTGAGAACCGACAACAATATAGTTTCTGTCGTGAGTCACAGAATATAAAATTGTTGCTCTTTGTCTGTCTACTAACAAATAGGTTGTTGTTACGTGGATCGTTGGGACGTTGGGACAGACAACAGTAATCGGTTGTGATAGAGAGCGACAGCCAAACGACCATCGCTCTCTTATGTTAGGTCATTGTCTAGCAGAACATTGCAGCTAGAGGATCAACTATCTTCTGTGATCTTCGTGGCGGAACATAAGTCTGTCCTTCCACTTGGATTTTTCCATAGCCGCATTCTAGTAGATCAGTCAGAGTAAGTTTGACTTTGCCATTGTAAAGCTCCTGAATGAACATCCCACGATACTTTTCAGGACTTTTCTTGACAGCTTCAAGAACGGCTTTCTTTTCCTCTTCTGACTTTGTGCAGTGAGTAGAGAACATTCTTGCTCCTCTTTCTGGAGAGAGTCTGTAACTGCCATTTCCATTTGGAGCTAAAAGCAAGGCACAGAACCTTCCAGGAGTTATCTCTAGTGGTTTCTTGTCCTTACCTGTTAGTGTTACGTTGGTCCATGCCTCGATAGCCTTTGCATCCTCTGCTGATAGTTCGACTTCGACTACTACGTTGTTTCGTTCGCTTTTTTGACCTGTGAGTTTCATGAAAGTAACCTCCAATTAAGTTCAGGGTTGTTTGTATTGATTAAGCTCATGATATCCCGGATAACCCCGCTAATCCAGAACGTCATGATTTGCATTAAATCGAGGACAAACCCGTTTCAAAGGGAAATATGGTATTCCCGGATCTGCCTCGTTCCTGTTATTTGGTTTGTGCCACCCCTAGAAAATTTTTGAAAGTTCCAACGACCCATGGGATCGTCTTCTGTAAGTTGGGAGTTCTGAATACTGATAAAGAAAAAGGACAGAAGCCTTTTTTAGTAAGCATCTATCCCTTATTGTCAATTCAGATTGTCAGCCTATTTGAGAACTCTATCAATTGTTGACTTGATCTCAGAGAATTCTTTGGCTGTCCAGACTTTTGTTATATCCTTATCCATCTCTTTCTCAATATCAGAGATTTTCTGTCTTTCAACAACCAATCTCTCATCAACTAGAGATTTTGTTTTGGATCCCAATAGGAACTGGTCGTTGTATTTGTTGATACCAAGTCTTTCTTTATCAGATTCAAGGTCGTTTATCTTCTGCCGGAATTCCTTGAGTTGATCATCAATGGCGGTTATTCCTAGCTCATCTTTGACTTCCTTTGTTACTCTTGCTACTGAATCGTTGTAGATGTCACGTTGGGCGTCAATCTTACGTTTGTAGCTGTCATTGACAATCTGAACTAAAGCCTTTCTTTGTTCTGTATTGAGTTTTCCGTTATCCATTTCCATTTCCTTTCATGTTTTGTGTTGTTAATAAACCTGATATGAATGTTAATATTATTGACTATACAAATTATGGTGGTTTGAATATCTCTATTGGTTTCATGGTTTGTTTCCCTTTCTTGTAAGGGTTTTAGTTTTGTTACGTGGAGTGTTATCTTTGGTCAGACCACATGGGTCGTTGGGTTGTTGGGACGTTGGTACTGAAGAACGTTGGGTTGTAGGGGATGTTTTGCTGTATGAGTCTGTTAGTTACCTATTTTCTATATATAATAATATAGAAAGTCATATAGAAAATAACATAATAAAATCAAGTGTTTATCCCATATTATTTATTTTCTATATTTTCTATATTAAAAATTTTTATAGATTATGAATAGATTATTTATGCTTTAGATATCTAAAACATAAATATAGAATATAGAAATATAGAAATGGAAAAACTCAATAAATACAACAGTTATTTTCTATATGAGAGAGATATAATAAATATAGAAAATAAAGATAACAGAATCAATATCCAATGCAACTTTTTCTATAACCAACTCCTAACAGACAACAGACCATTATTAACTACATTTCAGATATCTAAAATATAGAAATATAGAAATTGCACAAACGCAATAAATACAACACTTATTTTCTATACAAGAGAAATATAAGAAATATAGAAAATAACTCTAACACAGCAACACAGCCAACAACCCAACTTGGTATGATCATGTCTTCCATTTCCAACACCAACTTTGTAACTGGATTTTCATAACCCGGTATCAGATAGAGATAGATCCAAATGTCCCAACGGATCATCTCTATTTAACTCAGAAATATTATTTCTGTTAATTATATGTCAGACTGGATAAGTATTCTGTTTATAGGACAGAATTACAAGGAGAAGATAAAGTTGGGATGTAAGGGATAGAAATCAGATATAATTTTGACATACTGTTAATCTTTGTAGACATAGGACACACAAGGACCTATCCCCTACTTACAGATCCAATACTTACCGATCCAACTTCCCGACTTCCGACGGTGATACAGAGGGAACAAAATAGAGGATATAATAATATCCTCTATATTTGTTGACAAAAGACAACCCATGTCCGTCATCACAGACTTCCGATGACTGACAACAGAGGAGTGATTAAGAACAGGGATATAATATAAATTATATCCCCCAACTTTTGACTATCCCCGCTTAACTTGGCTGGAATTGACTATCATTTGTCATCCTTATCTTTGAGCAACAATCCCGGTATACGATTTATGCTGATACGGAATCCAATATTGTTATGCGTTCCATCGTCATCTACATATCCTCGGTAGTTATTGGATCCGTCATAAACGTCTATCCGTTCTCCGTTAGCTTTTGATCCACCTCTGTGAAGACGACCGATGACTTGACCTCGTGAACCGTAAACATATTCTTGTGACATTTGCGATCTCCTTTCTGTTAAATGTTTTGTTAGAACGTTGGGTTGTTTATTTTGAAACATAGTGAGACAAAGTATCTCACTAGAGACCGTTGCAAAAATGATCTAGGAAAATCAAGGGTTTACGGCTTCCTCTTGACAGAAAAATTTGCCATTATAAAGCGTTTATTTGTCATACTTTGTCATGACATTTGGGCTAAAAGCCAATAAAATCGTCATTTTTTTGACTGACAAAACTGGCATTTTGGCAAATTTCCAAAATCCCGCAAAATAAAAAGTCAATAATGGTGCGGTTTTATCTCACTTGTCAAGCTGGAGAAAAAACCTTGATTTTGCTATGTGATGCTCCCTAAACCCTTGATAAATAAGGATTTTGTTCTATGCAACGCTCACCTCACTAAGGTTGTTGGGCAAGATTTTTTTTCTTGACATATGATCGTCAAAGATTTATAATGCACTCAAATAAATTTGAGCAACTATCTCAACCCTAATTAAAGGGGGTATTTCTGTTGGTCTATTCAATATCAGATTTGGCAATAGAAGCAGGTGTTTCATATCATACCGTTTACTATTACCTTAGAGAAGGGTTACTAAAAGAATCACTGCTTGTAGGTAACAGGCAGAGAATATTTGATGATCAGGACCTGGAAAAACTCAAAGGGATAATTGAACTCAGAAAGAAAGGTAAGTCGATAGAAGATATTAGAAGCATCCTAGAAAGAGAGGCAAATAATGTCTAAACAAAATATTTACGAGCTATTGGATCTCAAAGAAGACCCATTTCGTATCAGTCCAGATCCAAGATTCTTTTATCATACGAAAGATCATGATGATGTGCTTCAAAGACTGTATTTATCCATTGAAAAGAAGAACGGTCTTAATATAATCTATGGAGACTATGGCACAGGTAAAAGCACGATGACTGAAATACTTCAGAAACGTTATGGAAATAGAGAAGAATATATAGTCGCAAAAATGGCGACAGCGAAAGCCAAAAGTGAGTATCAATTCTACCAATTGATGCTAAATGCCTTTAATATCAAGAATGTTGCACGATCAACACTAGCCTCTCGAACGACATTAGAAACTTTCTCTTTTGAAAAGAACATTGGTGAAGGTAAAACAGTAATCTTAATCATTGATGAAGGTGAAGCTTTGACCCCATCGAATATAGATATATTACGCACTCTATTGAATTTCGAGGCTCCTGATCAAAAATTTTTGCAGATGGTTATATTCGGTCAAATGGAATTACTTCCAAAGGTTAGGAAACGTAGGAACTTTGTTGACCGTATCAGTCTATCGTATGTTCTTAATCCGTTAAATATAGAAGAGATGCGGGAGATGATAGAGTTTAGATTAAGGGTGGCATCTTGGAATGGGAAAGAAATATTTACCTATGAATCATATGAAACTATATATGACTATACAAAAGGTTTCCCACGTCAAGTTGTAAAATTATGCGGTATGTCTTTAGAAACATGCCTCGTGGATGGAGAAAAGATAGTCACTAGAGAGATTGTAAACCATCATGTAGAGATGGAGACAAAGTTATATGGAACGCGTAAAATTAGAAGAATATAAAGACGCCACAGGGATCGCTCTATTGAATGCTTATAGCGCTGGGTTATTGTCAAAAGAAGAATATCAACTTATACAGCAATTCAAACGTGAGAGTAAGAAAGATATTGACGAATTTTTCAGAACAGTCAAGAATAACGAAAAGAGCAGTGAGTTCACAAAAGAGTCCACAAAGAATGTAGAGTCTACAAAAAATGTAGAGTCTACAAATATTGTAGAGTCAGACCCTACAAAGAATGTAGAGTCCACAAATATTGTAGGGTCTACAAATACTATAGAATCTGACGCTACAAATATTATAGAGTCTACAAAGAATGTAGAGTCTACAAATATTGTAGACTCTATATCAGTAAGAAAAGTTCTTAAAACAGAAGCGTATAACGAGACAAACAAAGCATTTGAAACACTTTCATATGTTAAAATCAAAAACAATTTTACCAAATTAGACAATGAGGTTAGCGATTACCTTAACAAGCAACAAACTCCATTGGAACAAAGTATCTATAACAGGCTATATAGATTATCAATCGGTTGGGGTAAAAACCATTGTCGCGTAAGCTCTGAAGCTTTGTTAGAAGCCTGCAATATTAAAGATAGAAGAACTCTGAACAATGGAATAGATGGACTCATCGAGAAAAGTCATATACAAGTAATAAACAGGAACAATAATGGCGTTCTATATAGGATTCTATTGCCACAAGAGGTTTTAATTAACGAGAGTAATACGGCTATAGAACTCATTCCTATTAATAGACAAATATCAGAAGACAATTCTCCAGTAGAGTATACAAAAAATGTGGACTCCACAAAAAATGTGGACTCCACAAAGATTACACACATTAAAGATAATAGATCTAAAGACAATATTAAAGACACTCTCTCTCAGGACCAAATTATTGATTTATTCTATAAAAGTATTGGACAAACAAAAATTTCCAAAGCGAAGAGAGAGAGAGCAACAAAATGTTTTGAAGAATTAATACAGGATGGGTTCACCAACGATGATATACATTTTGCTATTGAATGGACTCTAACGAACATGAAAGAAAAACCTTATGACTTTTCCATCATCAAAGACACAAT
>ERZ1292640.4128-Hain-H43-02um-R1-4128-length-11151-cov-6_pt1 | contig 11151 bp, 6 predicted proteins | sample MGYA00564404_ERZ1292640 | MGnify/ENA primary metagenome ERZ1292640 (study PRJEB36523, sample SAMEA6512636) | groundwater metagenome | collected 2019-01-08 | study: AquaDiva: Metagenomics assemblies of 32 groundwater samples | reverse complement strand
GGGTGTGTTAAAAAACGTTACGAATTATCTGAAAACTGCTTAAAGATTGAAGATTAGGAAATATTGATATGAGTTTTTTACCTATGGCGTAAGAAGACCTTTCACTTCGTTCAGGGTGACATAAAAAATGTCATTCTGAGCGTAGCGAAGAATCTTCTTTCCGTTAGATAGCAGGTGACTTTTTTGGAAAGATTATCAAAAAACACAAAATACAATTCTTGTTTCACTATATTGGGATTATTTATATTATGTATCTCTTTTTTCTTGGGTTGTAGTGAAGATAGAGACAAGATAACTCCATCACCAGAAGATAATCTGCCAGCAATTAAGGAAGCCCTAAAGGTTTACCATCCAGTAGAATTCCTATCAACAGAGTTTCGTTCTGCGCCTATGCTATCTCAGAAAAATCACCCGGATGGATGGAACAAATCAAATTGTATTCAGTGTCACCGCACCCCAACCAAGTTGGAATCAAGTGTCTGCAATAATTGTCACGGAAAAAACGGAGTAAACAGCGAAAAGGATACATGCAGTAATTGCCACAAAGTGCAAAGTGAATTTGGCGAACCTGCAAGCGGAAGCCATCAATCACACATAACAAAAGGACCTAAAGATACTAATTGCACGAAATGTCATCCCGGCAGTCCAGAAAAATCCAAAAGTCATGCTAACGGGAGAGTTGATATAACATTAGCCAAAGATGGCAAATATACTCCTGTAAAAGATGAGAATGGAATTATCGGCACATGCAGTAGCGTTAACTGTCATGGAGATGAGCGAAAATGGGGCGGAGATTGTAGCTCTTGCCATTATGATCCGCCAGATACCGGGTATCATAAGCAACATATAACACAAGAAAATATATCATGCCAGTCCTGTCATCTAGGAAATCAGCATGATTCTAACAACTCATCTGGTGAGATTGATTTAGGCGGGATAACATACAATAAAAATACGGGCAGTTGCACATCTACTTGCCACGAGAAACCACTGAGTTGGGCTTGCTCAGATTGCCATAAGTTTCCACCAAATACTCCCGGTCACTCTCAAAAATCTCATATAGCCAACTGTGATGAATGTCATAGCAATCATACACATTCTTATAAATCGGCAACTAGACCACTTGATTTTTCAGGAGTAAAAGTAAGTTTTGCAAATGCTGGAAGCTATAAAGAAGCCAATAAATCATGTAGCGATGTTTCCTGTCATGAATCTGTTGCTAGTGAGCGTGTATGGGGATCAAGCTGTAATGATTGCCATAGCAGTATGCCAAACACAGGGACACACACCTTGCATATTCAGCAAGAAAATATCAAGTGCCAAGATTGCCATTCCGGCGCTGAGCATGACATATATAATCACTCTAAACCTATTGAATTAGGCGGAACGAAAGTTAAATATAATTATGCGAATGGAAACTGCACAACTACATGCCATAAAGATCAAAAATGGGGCTGTCTAAATTGCCATGCTTATCCGCCAAGTAGCGGTAGCCATCCTGCTCATAATGGCGATTGCGAAAAGTGCCATAAAGATCATAGACATTCATATAAGTCCGCATTGGCTCCCAAAGATTTTTCTGATACAGCAGTTAATCTCGCTGGTGGAGGAGCGTTTAATAAGGGAAGTAAGTTTTGTAGTGGCACTCCGTGCCATGAATCACGCACTTGGGGGGAGAGTTGCACGACTTGCCATGCAAATCCACCAAAGACAGGGTCGCATGTTTTGCACGTTCAGAATGAAAAGATTTCATGTCAGAGTTGCCATAAGGACAGTAAGCATAAAACAGGCTCCATTGAGTTAGGTGGAATCCAGTATAATGCTAATAATGGGGATTGCACCTCAAGCTGTCATACAAAACGTAGCTGGGGCAGTTGCACAGATTGCCATGCTTATCCGCCGTCTACGGGTAATCATAAAGATCATAATTTAGGGTGTGAACAATGCCATGCGAATCATCAGCACTCAGATAAAGCGGCTTTATCGCCGAAAGATTTTTCTGGTGTTAAAGTCAGCTTTGCGTCAGGCGTTACTGGAAGTTTTGATTCTAATAGTCAAGGATGCAGTAACGTAAGTTGCCATACGGATCTAAGAACATGGGGCGAGAATTGCTCTGCTTGCCATGCCAGTCCACCTAAAACAGGGTATCATTCATTGCATGTCCAGACTCAAAAGCTATCATGTCAGAGTTGCCATAAAGGGAATCAGCACGACCCGGATGTCCAATCAGGATCAATTGAGCTAGGCGGAATTCAGTATAATTCTATAACAGGAGATTGCACCTCCAACTGTCATGGTAAACAAAAATGGACTTGTATTGATTGCCATGCTTATCCGCCTGTTACGGGCAATCATAAAGATCATAATTTGGCTTGTGACCAATGCCATTCAAATCATCAGCATTCATACAAGTCAGCGATGTCGCCGAAGGATTTTTCTGGTGTTAAGGTCGGGTTTGCGTCAGGTGTCACTGGAAGTTTTGATTCTAAGAGTCAAGGATGTAGTAATGTAAGTTGCCATACGGATCTAAGAACATGGGGTGAAAATTGCTCTGCCTGTCATGGCAATCCGCCCAAGACGGGATCGCATGCTGTGCATATAGATCAGGCAAAACTCAATTGCCAGAATTGCCATAAAGGTAATCAGCACGATCTTGATATTAGTAGCGGTTTTATTGATGTTAGCAGTGATGTTAGTTTTGATCAATTCGGCGGTAGCTGTAAGAACAGTTGTCATGCTAAATCTGTATCTTGGAATTGCACTGCTTGCCATAATTACCCACAAAAAACGGGTGAGCATGGGCTTCATTCTTCGTATAACTGCAATTCATGCCATAAGGATCATAAGCACACATACAAAGCGGCAATTTCGCCCAAAGATTTTGGCAATGCTAAGGTAACTTTCACAATATCAGGAACTTACGATAAAGCAAAGAAGACTTGCAATGGCATAGGTTGCCACGGCAGTGAGCAATGGTGAAATTGGATTAAAGATTAAAGATTAATAAAAACTATTAAAGCAATAAGGAGTATGCCATTCATGTATATAATCACAGTAGGTGTAAGCCATAAGACAACACCCATAGAAGTGCGTGAAAAGCTGACTTTTGACAACACTCAACTTGCTTCCACATTTGAAAGGCTAAAAGCCTCTGGTGTAATAGCTGGATGTGTTATTCTTTCCACTTGCAATAGAACTGAAATATATGCTACTTCCAAAGATGCCGATTCCGCACTATCTGAAATCCGGGATTTTTTAGCGGAAAAAAGCGGGATTGAGATAGAGCAATTGCAGAAGTATATATATAATATCACCTGTCAGCAAGCGATTACCCATCTATTCAGAGTGGCTTCAGGATTGGATTCTATGATTTTAGGCGAGATGGAAATACTTGGGCAAATTGCCAGAGCATACCAAGTTGCCTGTGAGAATTCAGCCTGCAACAATGTATTAAACGTCCTTTTCCAAAAAGCTCTCAAAGTGGGGAAGCAAGTGCGCTCCGAAACACGAATAGGGAATGGTGCATCTTCTGTTGGTGCGGCGGCGGTTGAGTTAGCGAAGCAAGTATTCAATGACGTTGAAAGCCGCTCTATTATGCTTATAGGCGCTGGTGAAATGGGCAGATTGGTTGCGCGAAACCTTACTAATAATGGTGTTTCGGATGTGATGGTATGTAATCGCTCTCATGATAAAGCACAGGAATTGGCTATTCAATTTAATGGTTGCACGGTGCCTTTTGATAATTTATCTGAATATATACACAAAGCGGATCTAATTTTGACTTGCACTTCCGCGCCAAATTACGTCATCACAAAAGAGCAGTTATCGCAAGCTGTGGAAATGCGAAAAAAAACGATACTTTTGATTGATCTTGCTGTTCCGAGAGATGTTGAGCCAGAATCGTCAGAATTAGAAAATGTCTGTTTATATAATATTGATGATTTACAGAATATCGTAGATAAAAGCTTAAAAGAACGGAAACTAGAAGCAGAAAAAGCAGAATTAATAATAGAAAATGCGATTGATAATTTCCTTAAATGGTTGAATAACTTTCACATAGTCCCGGTTATAAAAGCGCTCTGTCAGAAGGGTGAAGAGATAAGGGATACAGAGCTTGAGAAAGCATTTCGGAAACTTGGAACTTTGACGGAGAGGGAAGAGAAAGTTTTGCGTTCTATGGCTTATGCAATTACATCAAAACTAATCAACTCACCCATAGTCCAGCTTGGAGAGCTAAATAATACAAAACAGGGATATGTATATACGCAGATGGTAAAGGACCTTTTCAATTTATCAATACAGACTGATGAACCATTGCCTGATTCACAATCCGATGAATAGATGTTGAGTGGTTAAAAGTTGAAGGTTAAAGGTTAAAGGTTAAAAATGGAATAAAATTATGACTTCAAGTAATAGAGTTCGCTTTTTTTTCTTTAATGTATGTATGCTTTTTTTGTTGTTTTTTTCGGCAAAGACATACGCATCCATCGGTGATTGTCTGGTCTGCCATAATAACAAAGAATTTGAGATGACTTTAGATAATGGATCAACAGTCTCTCTTTATATCAATTCTGGCAAATTCCGCTCATCAATTCACGGGAAATTTGATTGTGTTATCTGTCATACGGATTATAAAGTTAATATACATGAGCAGAAAATGCAGGAAAGCAAAACTGATAATAAAGAGATTGATATAATAGCAAAGACTAAGGGACGACAAAAGATCGTATTACTTTCTTGCATAAATTGTCATAAAAAAGAATTTAATGACTACCGCCAGAGTATTCACGGCAAAGTAGCCTTGGAAGGTAATCATGATGCGCCTGAATGTATAGACTGTCATGGGGATCATTATATTAGACCGAGTGATGATCTGGAATCAACGGTAAATCCATCCGAAGCTCCTACAACATGCGCTAAATGTCACAATGAAGCGCTTCTTATGGCAAGATATGACATAAACACCTATACATACATTACTTATGAAGAAAGCTTTCATGGGAAAAAGCTAAAACTTGGTTCTGGGAGAGTTCCTGCCTGCACATCCTGTCATGGTGTTCACGACATTAGAGCGCCAGAAGATCCTGCTTCTGAAGTAAACGAGGCTAATAGATTAAAGACATGCGGAAAATGCCATACAGGGGCAAGTGTGAAGTTTGTTCTAGGATTTTCACATAATATGCCTTCGCCGAAAGTTGATCCGCTTATTTTTTATGTAGGATTAATATATAAGTGGTTTATTATTATTATGATATCCGCTATGGCTATCTATGTTATTCTTGACTTTTTTAAGACAATTTTTGTTAGGCGCTCATGATTCTGTGGAGGAGCTTATATGCAAGAAAAACATAATGAGATTGAATATCAAAGATGGGATATTCATCAACGTATACAACATTTCTTTTTGTTGATTAGCTTTACATTGCTGATGATGACAGGTTTGCCGCTCAAATTTCCTGACTCAACCATATCAAAAGTGTTGATGTATCTGTTTGGGGGCGTTGAATCCGCCGGAAAACTACACAGGATCGCTGCCAGCGTTCTAATACTTGTTTCTATATACCATGTTATCTATTTAGTTTATAAAATTATAAAAAGAAAAAATGTCTGGGCTATGCTTCCTCGCTGGAAGGATGTTCAGGACCTTTTGGGAATGTTAAAATACCTGTTTGGAATACGACCTGATCGTCCTAGATTCGATCGCTATACATTTACAGAAAAATTTGAATATTGGGCGGTTATATGGGGTTCCGCTGTTATGATTATCACTGGTTTTATAATGTGGTTTCCCGTCTTTACTACAAGAATATTGCCGGGTATATTTATGCCCTTATCAAAAGTAATACATTCTTACGAGGCGCTTCTTGCTGAGCTTGCAATCGTAATATGGCATTTTTATCACGCTCATCTTAGTCCTGATGTCTTTCCAATGAGCCGTATCTGGTTGACTGGAAGGATTACAGAAAAGGAGCTTATCCACAAGCATCCACTTGAGTTTGAGAGAATGAAAAGAAGCAATAATTCACCTGGGATTAATACAAATGAAGCAAACAGGAATGAGTTTCCGTCTTCAGAAAGCCAATGATTTATATAAACCTACAGCGCTGTTATGGTATATGGCTTTTCTTTGGATCCCTATCATTATATTGCTGATGGGTTGTGACAGGCAAACGTCACCAAGTAAAGTTCAACCGCCTGTGATTGAAAATGGCTTGGCAAGCGATCAAACTATCGCTTTTGACGCAGATTCCGAAATTAAGATGTCAACGTTGAAAGGTTTGATATGCTTTAATTGCCACAACATTTTGACAACCGATTCTAATCCTAAGGGAATATCATTCTCTCATAAGAATCATCTGAAAAGAGGCTATCACTGCCAAAAATGTCATGGAGGTCTAGGTCATCAAGGTCACATTAGCCCGAAAATGGCAGCTTGTATGGAATGCCATAACGGTAAAATAGCTTCTGGTCGCTGTGTTCTGTGTCACATAAAAACAGCAGAAATGATTCCAAAATCTCATAATGCAAATTGGAGAATGGCTCATGGTGAAGCTGTCAAAAAAGATAACAAATGCGCTGACTGCCATAAAAATAGATTTTGTTTTTCTTGTCACCAGATAGATATGCCCCATCCTGGGAAATGGGAGGAAAAATTCCATGGGGCAAAAGCTAAAAAAGACCCCTTGGTATGTGGGAGTTGTCATCCTGAACGCATGTGTATGGATTGTCATGGGGTCCAGATACCTCATCCCGCAAATTATGTGAAAGCGCACAAAGTTAGCCAAGACGAGAAAAAGGCTTGCTTTAAGTGTCATACTGAAAGTTCATGCAATTCTTGCCATGAAAAAAAGAATCCACACTCAGCGGATTGGGCGACTGATCATAAAAAGCCGGCTAGGAATAACTGGAAATCATGTATGACTTGCCATAAAAACACCTATTGCCAAGAGTGTCATGATAATGATATACCACATCCCACTGATTGGGGGGATTGGCATAAAAAATCAGCGAAAAAGGATCCTGATTCTTGTGTTACGTGCCACAAAAGAAAATTCTGTTTTAACTGCCATGAAATAGAGATGCCCCATCCCACAGATTGGGCAAACAATCATAAGAAGCCAGCTACGAAAGAAAAAGATATATGTAATAATTGCCACAAGCCGAAATATTGTGCTGAATGCCATTAAGGAGATATGTCTATGCTTCGTGCTTTAATCGCTTGTTTAATACTCTCTGTATTTTCTTCAACGATAATTTTAGCTCAAGACGATGCTAAATGTTTTGAGTGTCATGGAAAAACAGAATTTGCACGGAAAACATCCACGCAAGGTAAGTCATTATTTGTAGATAAAAAGGATTTTACCTCGTCAACTCACGCTGAAAATGGCTGTGTTTCCTGCCATTCTGACATAGATAAGCTTCCTCATAATGCCAAACTCAAACCTGTTTCATGTTCTGAATGTCACGAAGATCAGCAAAAAATCTATGATAAAAGTATTCATGGCAAAGAACATGCCAAAGGTGATAAAGATGCGGCGTCTTGTGGGGATTGTCATACCTATCATTCTGTTAAGCCTGCAAAAGACCCGGTTTCTTCTACTTATCAGTTGAATCTTCCCAAAACCTGTGGAAAGTGTCACGCTAATACGGATATGGCGGCTAGGCATCAAATTCCTATCCCTGACGCATTCCAGCAATATGTAGATAGCGTTCATGGCAAGGCGTTACTCAAGGGAGGTTTGCTATTTTCTGCGTCCTGCACGGATTGTCATGGAGGTCATGATATTCTGCCTGAAAAAGACCCTTCATCACGGATTAGCGCAAAAAATGTTCCGAATACTTGCGGAAAATGCCATGTCGGTGTATTGGCTGAATACAAAAATAGCTCTCATGGTTTGCAGTGGGTTAAAGGCAGTGCTTCCGCCGCAACATGCAAGGATTGCCATGTTACGCATGCGATTATGAACACTGAAGGTAGTAAATTTCAGCTAAGCGCTATTATGGAGTGTGGAAATTGCCACAAAAAATTGCTTGAAACATATCAGCAGACAGAACACGGCAAATTGATAGCAAAAGGTGTAATATCATCCGCCAAATGTTCCGATTGTCATGGTTCGCATAGTATTTTACCGCCTTCATCTCCTTCATCAATGCTATCTTCACAAAATCGGCTTGCTACCTGTCGAAAATGCCATCGTGATATTGACGAAAAATTTACAAAATTTGATCCGCATGTTGCCTCACGAAACACTGAGTGTCTTGGATGCCATTCAAACAAAAATTTGAAAATGATGAGAGATGGTAAGGAAGTATCGCTTTTTGTCGATGGCTCACGTTTTAGAGAATCTGTCCACAGCCAAAATGGTTGTATCGCCTGCCATTCTGGAGTCAACAAATTTCCTCATGAAAAGCGACCAGAGCCGATCTCTTGCGGAACTTGTCATAATAAGATTGATTCAGAATATCGCACAAGCGTCCATTCAACAAGCAGAAGCAAAGGAGATACAGACGCCGCCTCATGTGATGATTGTCATGGAATGCACTATATATCACCAGTGAAATCTCCGAAGTCGCAAGTTTATCCACTGAGCCTGCCTGAGACCTGCGGGAAATGTCATGGCAGTCAGAAATTCGTTGAAAAGCACGATATGAATGTTCCTGAGGCATTCCAAAAATATGTGGATAGCGTTCACGGAGAAGGATTGCTTAAAAGCGGATTGCTTGTCTCTGCCGCATGTAATGATTGCCATGGCGCTCATAATGTTAAGTCAAATAACGACCCGCTTTCAATGGTTTATTCTACGCAAATTCCTGATACTTGTGGGAAATGTCATGAAGGCATTAAAGATCAATATCAAAAGTCAGTTCATGGCGAGCTTTGGAAGAATGGTGATAGTAGGGCGCCTGTTTGCACTAACTGCCATCCCACGCATCAAATATCATCAACAGAAACCAGAAAATTCCAACTTCAGGACATAGAAGAATGCGGTTCCTGCCATAAGGAGGCACTGGAGACATATCGTCACAGCTATCATGGTAAGGTTACTGCGCTTAAATATACTACGATTGCGAAATGCCATGATTGCCATGATACGCATCTAATATTGCCAATATCCGATCCGCAGTCTCCGGTTTCAAAAGAAAATCGGATTAATGTCTGCCGAAAATGCCATAAAAACGCTCCGCCGGGTATGGCGTCTTTTGGCGCACATGCCAATCCTCGCAATAAGGAGGAATTTCCTGCCCTTTATTATACTTGGTTATTCATGACCGCTTTGTTGGTTTCAGTATTTTCGTTTTTTGGAATACATACTATTCTATGGTTTGTTCGTGGTATTATAGACAAGAAAAAACATCCGCCTGCTTTAGAAGGTTCAGAAAAAAAAGATGTAACTTACTATCAGCGAGTTGATCCGCTTCATCGGGTTTTGCATTTGTTTGTTATAATCAGTTTCTTTGGGCTTGCCTTGACTGGATTGCCGTTGAAATTCAGCGATATGAGATGGTCAGAGTTTTTGGCGAATTTAATCGGTGGATATGAGTCGGCAAGGGTTATTCACAGGATATGTGTTGTTATAACATTCGGGTATTTCGTTATACATATTGGCTTTTTGATAAAATCATTTGCCAAAAGAATAAAAAGCACAAGTTTCTTAAAGGTTGTCTTTGGTCCCGATTCACCAGCGCCTAATCTCCAAGATTTCAAGGATTTTTATCATCATGTCAGATGGTTTTTTGGGCGTGGACCTAGACCGAATTTTGATCGGTGGACATATTGGGAAAAATTTGATTATATGGCAGTTTTCTGGGGTGTTGCAATAATTGGTGGGTCAGGGCTTGTGTTGTGGTTCCCCCATATCGCCAGCAATATCTTTCCGGGTTGGCTAATAAATATCGCATTGGTTGTTCATTCAGACGAAGCATTATTGGCGATGGGATTTATATTTACAGTTCATTTCTTTAACACGCACTTGCGTCCAGAAAAGTTTCCGCTTGATTATGTTATATTCACCGGAAGCATTAGCGGTGAAGAAATGGAAAATGAGCGTGGAAAATTTAAAGAACGTATGGAAGCAAGCGGGACTATTGAAACGCTTAAACGGCCTCCACCATCGCCAGTTTTATTGCTATATGCTCGCATCTTTGCAGTTGCTATGGTGACAATAGGAATCATATTAGTCACTCTGATAATCATGTCAACATTCAAGAAATAGTGTAAGGATCTGTGACTAAATAACTTACCTGTTTATTCGTTAATAAAATGGAATTTGCATGTAGGGATATTTTAATTAACCTTGACAGAGTGAGTATATTTCGTTATATTGTCTATTGAGTTGATAGATATAAGGGACGTTATTGAAATTGAGAACATGATTTATGATACTCAGCCAAAGTTTAAGCTTCAAGGTAATTTTGCTTATGATTGTTGTTCTTATTGTTTTTGCTTATGCTAACTACAAGGCAGAAGAAAGACGTATGTTTACAACTTCAAAACAAAATGCTGAGATTATGGCTAATACGATGGACAAAGGATTGTATGAAGCCATGATTGAAGGGAAAACTTACAAAGTCCAGAAGATTATAGATAGTTATAGCTCCATTGAATACATAGATAGAATTAGGATATTTGATCCGAAAAGTGGCTCAGTTTTAGTGGATTCCAATAAAACTGATATTGGCAATACTATCGAACAAAGGTATCTTGATATATTAAAAGGTGGCGATCAGAAAGCAGTATCTACTGAAAATGGTAAGAAAATTTGGACAGTTGTGAAGCCTATGCTTAATGGACCTAAATGCTATCAGTGCCATAATCCTCAAGAGCAGGTGCTAGGCGCACTTAATGTTGATGTATTGGTAATGGAAACGTATGCAAATATATCAAAAACTCGTTTCCGTGCAATAGAATTCGCACTTTTAACTATTATAGTGACATCTCTAATAATGGCTTTCTTGTTCATAGTCCTTGTTAATCGTCCGGTTAGAAAATTGCTTGATACTATGAAAAAAATAGAATCTGGTGATTTGACCGCAGAAGTCCACGTTTCAAATGTCACTGAATTTGGTCAATTGGCAAAAAGCTTTAACTCAATGGCAATGAAACTTCGCAAGGATATTGAAAGGCTAGAAGTTTTGCATGAGACCGCAAAG
>ERZ1292640.4127-Hain-H43-02um-R1-4127-length-11154-cov-7_pt1 | contig 11154 bp, 9 predicted proteins | sample MGYA00564404_ERZ1292640 | MGnify/ENA primary metagenome ERZ1292640 (study PRJEB36523, sample SAMEA6512636) | groundwater metagenome | collected 2019-01-08 | study: AquaDiva: Metagenomics assemblies of 32 groundwater samples | reverse complement strand
GCGGCGCTCGCGAGGCTCGCTGGCCCCGGGCTGGTGGACGCCAGCCTTGCAGGCTGGATTGGCTCGTCCCTCGCTCGGTTCCACGCTCCCACGACCTGCAAGAAACTGAGATGCACCGTTGTCGGCGCGGAGCCTCGCCCTACTGGCTTTTGGCCGCGGCTGCGACGGTCTTTATCAGTCAATCCTCATCTTCATCGCCGGAATGAATGAAAACAAAGGCCGCTCGGGTCGGCGGAGGCATCGGATGGTCGGCGCCGCGCACGGACCGCCACACGACTTCATTCAGCAGCAAATCATCGGCAGCGTCTTCTTTCGAGAAATCCATCTTGGCCGAAAGCTCGCTGCCATAGGCCGAGGCCAGATTCCGTTCCTCCAAATCAACGGTGACCGGCACGGTTTGGTATGGTTTGAGGTCCGGTTTGGCCTGAAACGAGTTAAACATCGGCATGGCGGCGGCATCGAACTGCGACATCGGCTTCAAACCTAGAATCAATTCCATCGTGCGCAACATGCTGCTGGTCGAGTAAAGCGTTGAGTCCACGGTCCCGCGCTTGATGTAGGGGCTGATGGCAAACGCGATCGTGCGGTGCGCGTCGATATGATCCGGCCCGTTCTGCGCATCGTCTTCCACCACGAAAATGGCCGTCTGCGGCCAGAATTTCGAGCGGCTGACTGCCTCGACCACGCGGCCGAAAGCCAGGTCGTTATCGGCTACTTGAGCTGTGGGCGTCAGTTTGCCGGCCGCGGTGCCGGAGGTGTGATCGTTGGGCAAACGCACGATTTGCAGACGGGGCATTTCGCCTTCGCTCTCGAATCGTTTCAATTCGGCCATGAACCGCTCGGCGCGTTTCACGTCCGGATAATCCATGTCGAAGCTCCGGAACCAGGGATCGAAATGCCCCTCCAACGCAGCCACCCGCGAAGTGCAAGGCTCCGCAGACGTCGGGGCATTATTCACAAATTCGCCGTAGCTCCGATAACTGACGCCCGCTTCCCGCGCCCGGTCCCACAGATAGCCGCCGGCCGGCTCGGCAATCTTAAACCGGCCCTCGCTGGGATACGTGTATTTCTTGCTTTGGCCGTGTCCGTAACTGAGCGGCCACATTTTTTCCACGAAATCGCTGGCGTAAGCACCCATGGACCATTCGTGGCCATCGGCGCTGACTTCGCTCTCGACGTAAAAGTTGTCCAACAGGACGAATTCCCGCGCCAGTTTGTGGTGATTGGGCGTCACCTCTTCGCCAAACAAACAAAGAGCCGCATCGCCATTGCCTTGTGGAAGATCGCCCAGAACCTGATCGTAAGTGCGGTTTTCCTTGATGATATAAATGCAATACTTGATCGGCGTTGGGTCGCCTGGCTGGAGCGGAATCGGGTGGCCTGGCTCATGGCGCAACGGCGCTTTTCCGTCAGCGAGCAACGGGCTGCAGCGATAAGTCAGCTCGGTATATTTCTTGAGTTGCTCCTCGAATCTCTCCCGGCCCGGCAGTTCAATGATGCTGAGCGTGCCCTGGAAAAGTCCGCCGATATACTCGCGCACGGTGGACGGCGCCTCCCGCCCCGGCTGCGGCCCGTGCCGATTGGGTTTGGAAATAATTCCCTTGCCGTTCGCCACCAACAACTTTTTGCCGTCCCCGGTGACCCGCACGGAAGTGGGATACCACCCCACAGGAATGAAGCCAAGCGAACGGCTTTTGCCCGGCTCGCCAACATCGAACACGGCCAGCGCGTTGATGTTGGCATTGGCGACGAAGAGCAGTTTTTCATCCGGTGACAGGGCCAGGCTGTTTGGCGTTGAGCCGGGCAATGAATTGGGGTAAAGCGCCGCGATCAATGTTTCCACGGCCCGGCCTGTTTCGGTCTCAAACACCGTCACGGTGTTGCGGTTGGCGTTCGCCACAAACAAGTGCTTTCCAGACTGGCTGAGCAACATCTCATTGGGATGTTCTTCAGCCGCCCAGCGTGCAACGACGCGCTTCGACTTCAAGTCAATCACGGCGACGGCAGCTTGCGCCCAAAGGCTGACATAGAGGCGGTCCCGCTTTTCATCCAGCACGCACGCGTAAGGGAAAGCATCTTCTGCTTGCGTGGGATCGAGCAGCGCTTCGGCGCGCTTGGTGATGGCGGCAGTATCGGCATCGTCGGCTGGCTTGGCCCCGCTTGGAACCGCAGAGGGCGCGGGCGCGCTCAGCAAAATTTCAAAGCGATTCGAGCGCGAGGCCATATCCACTTCACTCACACGGTGCCCTAACAGCTCGGCCACATATAGTTTCCGGCTGTCGCTGCTGACCGCCAATCCCGCGGGAATCCCGCGCTCCGTCGCATCGCGGAGGGGAATGGCCTGAGGGTTGGCCAGGAAGCCGTTCTCGAAGCGGAAAGCATTGACCGTTTCCGTCGCGGCACCGCTGCAAAAGAGCGTGCGGCCATCGCGCGAAAAGGTAATCCCGTAAAAGGCTTCTTCGAGCGTGATCCGCGACGCCACTTTGCCGGAGCGAAGGTCCACCACAATGATTTCGTGCTGGCCATAGCCGCAATGCAGGACGGCCGCAAAGCGGTTCTGCGGGTGCAGAGCGATGTTGACCGGGAAGTCACCCAACAAGACCTGCCGGCCCACGGGCCGGAGTGACCATTGATTCGGGAGCCGCACCGAGCCGTCGGGACGCGCTCCGGGCAGATCAACGGTCTCACTTCCGAGTGAAGGCGTCGGCTGGGCAAAACAGATCGTGGCAAAAGCAAGACTGATTGAGACAAGGGATTTCAAAGCGATTTGCATGCGGCTATTGTTTATTTCCTTATGCCAGCCTCGCGCAACCAGGTAAAGCAACATTCCTGAAACATGAAATTGTTTCCCATAACGCCTCGTCCCGTGTATGGCTATCGATGAAAATTATCGCAAGCTGCGCAAATTGTCTTCTTCACGGCCGGGCGAGACTCCGTCGAGCCGTGGAATCGCGTCCGCCTAGAAGTCACGGCTCGACGGAGTCCCGCCCGACCAGCTTTTGGCCGCGGCTCTGCCACGTTGAGGAACCCGGCCATGAGAACGCCCGTTGAGGCCATGACAAACCTGAAAGAAGGAACTGCCCATTCACCGTGGAAGTGGCTCTTCTGCCTGGCCTTGCTGCTGGCGCTGTTGGGTGCGGCTCAGTTTATCGATGTGCAAGCGCTGCTCCAAAAAGCTGTCGATTGGATCGCCCGTTTGGGACCGTGGGCGCCTATCCTTTTCATTTTCATCTATGTTCTATCCTGTGTCCTCCTGGTTCCCGGCTCCATTCTGACTCTGGGAGCAGGAGCGGTCTTCGGTGTGGTGCAAGCCTTTGTTTTATGTCTCGGTCGGCTCGACGCTGGGTGCGACGTGTGCCTTTCTGGCGGGTCGGTACCTGGCGCGGGACAGGATTTTCAGGAAGATGACCGGCAACGCCAAGTTCGCCGCCATTGACAAAGCGGTGGCGGACGATGGCTGGAAAATTGTCGGGCTGACGCGGCTGTCCCCGATCTTCCCGTTTGTTATCCTGAACTACGCCTTCGGATTAACGCGCGTCTCGCTGCGCGATTATGTGCTGGCTTCCTGGATTGGCATGATGCCTGGGACGCTGATGTACGCGTATCTCGGTTCGCTGGCGAAAGAAGGGGCGAGCGCCGAGGCCCGCACGCTGGCTGATTGGTTGCGGTATGGAGTGGGCCTGCTGGCCACCATCGCCGTGACGGTTTATGCGGCACGAATTGCGAAGAGAGCCTTGGCCAAAAGAATCTCCGGGTAGCAGCAACGCAGACTTGCTCTCAGGCCGTTTGGCGTTTACTTATTCCTTGCGGCTGTGGCGGAAAACCAGCCGGCGTGGAGCCAGCGCATCGAACAAAACCGCATGACGAACGACACGAAGTTTTCAGAGTACGCGACGCGCCTGCGTCAATTCATTGACCGGACTGCGCACGGCGGCCTGCCCGGCGCCAATTCATCCGGCAACGAGGAGGACAGCCGATTTGATCAGCTTGCGCTCGAACTCTTTGCCCTGCAATTCACTCATAACCCGGCGTTTCTGCGGATTTGCCGAAGCCGCAAGGTGTCGCCGCCTGACGTTTCGTGCTGGAGGTCAATTCCGGCGGTGCCAACGGCGGCCTTCAAGGAACTGGACCTGACCAGCCTGGCTTTGGAGGAACGCACCGCGGTCTTTCACTCGAGCGGCACAACGGAACAGCGACCCAGCCGCCATTTTCACAACGCCGAATCGCTGGCGCTTTATGAGGCGTCTCTGTGGCCCTGGTTCGCAGCCCGTTTTCTGGCTGACCTGCCGCTCAAATCCGGGAGCGAACCACCACCGGTATCAGTGAAGTTGCGGCTGCTGATTCTGGCTCCCTCCCCTGCCCTGGCGCCTCACTCGTCCTTGGCGTATATGTTTGACGCGGTTCGACGACGCTGTGGCTCGCCGCAGTCTTCTTTTACCGGACAACTCGATCCGAGTGGCGGATGGACCCTAAGTGCCGCACAAACGCTGTCGGCCTTGAGAGAATCCTGGCACGCTAATCAGCCCATCGGTTTGCTCGGAACCGCTTTTTCGTTCGTGCATTTGCTGGATGCCCTGGCGAAAAACAACCTGGCCTGCCCTCTGCCGGCAGGTTCGCGCGTCCTGGAGACCGGCGGGTACAAAGGGCGCTCCCGCTCGCTGCCCAAGCCCGAGCTTCACGCTTTGATCACGCAATACCTGGGCATTCCTGAAAACCATATCCTTTCGGAATACGGCATGAGCGAACTCAGTTCCCAGGCTTACGATGGGGCCGTGGAACCAAAAGAATCGAGCATTGGCGCTGCTCACTCGTCAACCGCAGCGCGCGCGGACGGGCTGTGTGCTCCGCACGAGCCGGCTGCGGCGAGTGACCTGTCCAGCCATTTGCGCGTGTTTTATTTTCCTCCTTGGGCGCGGGCGCGCATCATTTCCCCGGAAACCAATCGCGAGGTGCCGGAGGGTGAGATGGGCTTGATCCAGGTGTTCGATTTGGCGAATGTTCGATCTGTGATGGCCATCCAAACCGAAGATTTGGGCATCCGCCGCGGCCAAGGATTTGAATTGCTGGGCCGGGCCACGGGGGCGGAAGCACGGGGTTGCTCCCTGAGGAACGCCTAAGACCGTAACTATGCCCAACGATCTTCCTTTCCATGAACTTGCCCAACTATTTCCTCGCTGACCTGCCGCGCGAAGCGACGTTGAGCGCCTCGCTGGTGACGGAGGCCTGCCGGGCGCTCAAGCGGAACCGGGAACACTATCTCCAGAACCGCTCCATTCATCATCTGATTTGTGTCTTAAGCGAAGTGGCCCAGAATTGGTTGCAGCCGGATTACCCGTTGCGGAAGAGCCTGCTGCAATTGGCCCCGGCCAGCACGGGATTTCAGGCGGCGACGCTCGCGGCCGGTCTTGATGCTTTCTTTGCCCGGTTCACCGTCGAGAATTTGCAGGCATTGATTCTGCAGGAACTCGGCCACTTGCGCCGTTTGGAGGAGTTGACGGCCACCGAAGCCGAATTAAAGGCCGGCCGTGCTTCATTCGTGCGCGGCCCGGAATTGTTCGTCCATATCGCGAGCGGCACGTTGCCGAATCCGACTTTGATGAGCATTGTGCTGGGGCTGCTGACGCGTTCGGCACAGTTCGTAAAGTGTGCCACGGGCGGTGCCTTGATCCCGAGGCTGTTCGCCCATTCCCTCTACGAGGCCGAGCCAAAGCTGGGAGCCTGCCTGGAGATTGCCGAGTGGAAAGGCGGCCTGCAATCTGTGGAATCAGCCCTGTTTGCCGAGGCCGATTGTGTCACCGCCACCGGAACGAATGAGACTTTGGCCGCCATCCGCCAACAACTGCCCGCCCAGGTGCGCTTTATCGGCTACGGACACCGGGTCAGCTTTGGCTACGTGGCCAGCGAGGTCTTGGCGGGATTCCAAGCCCGGAAGATCATTAATCGGGCGGCGGGCGACGTGGTGGCCTGGAATCAAATGGGCTGCTTGTCGCCGCATGTGATTTATGTGGAGAACAACGGCGAAATGGCGCCGGAACAGTTCGCTGAGATGCTGGCCGCCGAACTCGAGGCGACAGAACAAACTCTCCCGCGAGGGCCGGTGACCGTGGAAGAAGCGGCCGGGATTGCCCTGCGCCGGTCCTTTTACGAAATCCGCGCCGCACACAGCTCGGAGACACGATTATGGTCCAGCGCCGGGTCCACGGCGTGGACGGTGGTTTATGAAAATGATCCGCTCTTTCAGATGTCCTGCCTGAACCGGTTCATTTATGTGAAAAGCATTTCCGGCCTCGAACAGGTCCTGCGAAGCGCCGATGCCGTGCGCGGGCAGGTTTCGACGGTCGGATTGGCTGCGTCCGAAGACCGCGCTCAAAACCTGGCCAATCAACTGGCCCGCTGGGGTGTGACGCGCGTTTGTCCGCTGGGCCAGATGCAAAACCCGCCTTTGACCTGGCGGCACGATGGGCGCCCGTCATTGGGTGACCTGGTCACGTGGACGGATTGGGAATTATGAGAGTTGAATTGCGCAAGACCTTTCAGTTTGAAGCGGCACATTTGCTGCCGCATCTGCCGGAGTCGCACAAGTGCCGGCGATTGCATGGCCATAGTTTCCAGGCGGAAATCGTGGTGGCCGGCGAATGCGACCCCCAACTCGGCTGGCTGATGGATTACACCGACATGAACGACGCTTTCAAGCCGCTCTGGGAACAACTGGACCACCATTACCTGAACGAGATTCCCGGTTTGGAGAACCCGACCAGCGAGAACATAGCGCGATGGATTTGGGAACGGTTGAAACCGCGCCTGCCGCTGCTGACCGAAGTCGCGGTGGCCGAAACCTGCACCGCGAGATGCACTTACAGAGGCTGATCTGGACAAGTTAGGCGCCTTCAACCAAGGAGGTCCGGCGTGGCCAGCGGCTCGACGCACTCCGGGCTGTCTTGGCGCGGATTGTTCACGGCGGGGTTGACCGGATAAAGCTCCATCTCGTCCGCCGCGTATGGATGGAGTAGAGTCTGCAGTCCCTTAAGATTCGTTGATTGCAGGTCCAGCCACTGCTCGTAATTCGCTTCCGGGAGAATGGCCGGCATTCGATCATGAACCTTGGCAATGAGATCATTGGCCGCGGTCGTAATGATCGTGAAGCTCTCCACCTCATGGCCCATTGGGCTGCGCCACTTTTCCCATAAACCGGCCAGGGCAAAAGGCTCCGGGTCCTTCAACACAATGCGAACCGGACTCTTGCCGCCCTTCGTCTTCGTCCATTCAAAAAAACCATCGGCGATCACCAGGCAACGGCGTCGCTCAAAGGCCTTGCAGAAGCTCGGCTTTTCCAGGAGCGTCTCGGATCGTGCGTTGATAAGCTTGGGGCCGATCGTCTCATCCTTGGCCCAAAAAGGAATAAGCCCCCAGCGCATCAGGCGCCGTTGCGGCGCATTTTCCATCAGGATGACCGGCGCTTCCTGGGTCGGCGCAATGTTGTAGCGAGGCTCAAAGGGCAGCCGCTCCGTCAGGCCAAAGTATTCCTGAAGGCGCCTTTCCTGTTTTGTCAGTGTATATCTTCCGCACATAAACTCTCCTGCCAAACGGTTGTGATTCCTGAATTTGCCTCGGCATTGCCGACGCTGCTGGTTCAGCGGGCCGGAGGCACCGCACTACCCATCTGATTCCCAGATTTGCTTCGGCATTGCCGATGCTGCTCCAGAATCCGCACTTTATCCTGGGTCCGCTTCATCCGAGATGAGTTGTCCAGGGTGGTCCATCCCAAGCCACCCTTCTCGCGCTCGACCGGAGAGCGAACCCTGCATAAGTGAATAAAGAAACCAACATGCCGGCAGATCGCAATCAATATTACGTTTCGTTGCACGAAACCCTATGGACGATCACGGGGCCAAACCAGGCCTTCGGCGCATACCTGTTCAGAACGCAAGCGATCGAGCAAGCCGAGAATCTGGCCCGAATGAACCCGCCGAGTGAAGTCTTCCTTCAGAGAATCAATCTGATGTTTCCTTTTGAGCGGATTTATGTCCACGACCCGGCATTGGCCGCACGCCTACATCTCATGCCAGGACGGTCTTCCCTGGTTCCGGCAAGCGATTGAAACGAAACGCCTTTCCATTCGCAGCGGCTGGCCCGGATAATACACTGCAAAGCGATGCCGCGACCAGAAGGAGCGCCGATTTTTAATCGGCTTTTGGTGGGCAGCATCCTCAAAGCCGGTTGAAAACCAGCGCTCCGACCTGTTCAGAGTCCTCGCGGCCACGCGGTGTAGTTTGTTGATTGCCTGCCAGCAGGGATCCGCCCACCGCAGGTTATATGTGCTCCCATGCCAACGTTTTCTTGAATCCCGCCCGGAATTCGAGGATAAAGTCCGCATCGCCTACGTCGTCATGACCATTAGCTTTCTCATAATGATTTCGAGAATGAACGAAAGAACAAACCATGAACTCTGACCAATTGAACGATTCGATGATTCCGCGGCGGCGGTTCCTCCAGCTTTCGGCAGCCACGATGGGAGCCATCAGCACCGGGGCCGGGGCCGAAATGCAAACCTCTACCAAGCCCAAGCGGTCGAGCAGAACCAATAAGTCAAAATACAACCGCGAATACAGCGGCGAACGGCTGAATCGCGTCGCCTTTCCGATGGGCGGACTCGGCGCCGGCATGATTTGCCTTGAAGGCACCGGCGCGCTCTCTCATTTCTCGCTGCGCAACAAGCCCGAAGTGTTTAACGAACCGTGCGTCTTCGCCGCCATTTCAATCAAAGGCAAATCACAGGTGGCCAAGGTCTTGGAAGGGCCTGTGCCCGGCTGGAAGATTTTCGGCGCGCCCGGAACAGGGAATGGCGCGGCGGGCACGTCCTTTGGATTGCCTCGCTTTGACAGCGCGTCCTTCCGCACACGCTTTCCGTTTGCGACTGTCACCTTGGCCGACAGCCAGATTCCACTCGAGGTTGAGGTGACGGGTTGGAGTCCTTTTGAACCGGGCGACGCCGATAACGCCAGCCTTCCCGTGGCGGCTCTGGAGTATCGCTTTGCCAACAAGACCAAGAGCGCCGTGGAGGCCGTTTTCTCTTTTAACGCCAAGAACTTCATGGCCATCGAGCGAAATGACAAGGCCGTGCGGCCAATACCCGGTGGATTCGTGCTCTGGGGGGCCGGTGCCAAGGACAAGCCTTGGGAAGAAGGCGCTTTTTCCGCAACCGCCTCTGATCCAGCCACAAAGGTGAACCACGCATGGTTCCGGGGCGGATGGTGGGATGCGCTCACCATGGCCTGGAAGGAAATCCAAGAAGGCGCCTGTTTTGACCGGCCACCTCTGCAGGAGGGCGGGCCTTCGCCCGGCGCAACGTTGTTCGTTCCTTTTCAACTCGTGCCGGGCGCCTCCAAGACAATCGCTCTCAGATTGGCTTGGCATGTGGGCCAAACCAACATGCGCTTGGGCAAAGAAGCGGACGGCAACGCTGCCGAACAAAAAAAGTCGCCACAGCCGACACACAAACCGTGGTACGCCGGTCGCTTTTCGGACATTGGCGAGGTCACTCAATACTGGCGTGACCAGTATGACGCGCTACGGAAGAAGTCAGAGCGTTTTAGCGAATGCTTCTACGACAGCACCTTGCCATCCGAAGTGATCGAGGCCGTAGCGGCCAACTTGACCATCCTGAAGTCTCCGACGGTATTGCGGCAGAGCGATGGAAAGCTTTGGTCCTGGGAAGGTTGCAGCGACAATTCGGGTTGTTGCCACGGTTCCTGCACGCACGTGTGGAATTACGCGCAGGCCGTCCCTCACCTTTTTCCCGACCTGGAACGGTCGCTCAGGGAGACAGAGTTCGGCCCGTCTCAAGACCAGAAGGGGCATCAGGCTTTTCGGAGCGGATTGCCCATTCGCCCTATCGTTCATGATTTTCATGCGGCGGCGGATGGCCAGCTTGGCGGCATCATGAAGGCGTTTCGAGACTGGCGGATCAGCGGCGATACTGAATGGCTGCGGCGGCTTTGGCCGAGGATTGCCACGAGCCTGAACTATTGCATCGAGACTTGGGACCCTGGGCATAAAGGAGTTATCGAAGAACCGCACCACAATACCTACGACATCGAGTTCTGGGGTCCGGACGGCATGTGCATCAGTTTCTATCTGGGCGCGCTCCAGGCAGCCGTGATCATGGGCAAGGCGTTGGGCGACGATGTCGCGCTTTACTCAACCTTGATGGACAAAGGGACCCGGCAGACCGAAGAAGAACTTTATAACGGCGAGTATTTCATTCAAAAGATCGAGTGGAAGAATCTGCGCGCCAAGAACCCTCTCGAAACCAAAAGCATGGTGGGCGATTACTCGACCGAAGCCGTTGCCTTGTTTCAGAAGGAAGGGCCAAAATACCAGTACGGAGGCGGCTGTCTGTCGGACGGTGTTTTGGGTTCCTGGATGGCGGCGGTGTGCGGCGTTGGCCAGGTGCTGAACCGACAGAAGGTCGCCAGCCACCTCAGGTCCATCCATAAGTACAACCTAAAGAGGGACTTGTCCAGCCACGCCAATCCACAGCGCCCTTCTTACGCCTGCGGAGCCGAGGGCGGGTTGTTGCTCTGCACTTGGCCGCGCGGCGGTGAATTGTCGTTACCCTTCGTCTATTCCAACGAAGTCTGGACCGGCATCGAATATCAAGTGGCGTCGCACTTGATGCTGCTGGGCTTGGTCCAGGAGGGCCTCGAGATTGTCCGCCTCTGCCGCGACCGCTACGATGGCAGAGTGCGCAACCCGTTCAACGAGTATGAATGCGGTCATTGGTATGCGCGCGCCATGTCTTCGTATGGCTTGCTGCAAGGTTTGACCGGCGCACGCTACGACGCGGTAGAGAAAGTCTTTTATCTCGAACCAACTGTCTCGGGCGACTTCCGAAGCTTCTTTTCGACCGGCACGGGTTATGGAACTGTTGGCGTCAAGAATGGCAAACCGTTTGTTGATGTGAAAGCGGGCAAGATCGAAATCCGTGAGATCAAGTACGCCAAGGGCACCGCAACGGCATGAGAGAAGAGACATTACCGTGTCTTTGGGTGCTGCCAAGTCGGGCTTGTCACGCCTTATCCGTCCCAATGCAGCCCTACGAAGCAGCAATTCTCATTTTGACATTGCCGACGCCAGCGGGCGGTGAGATTTGAG
>ERZ1292640.4125-Hain-H43-02um-R1-4125-length-11156-cov-4_pt1 | contig 11156 bp, 13 predicted proteins | sample MGYA00564404_ERZ1292640 | MGnify/ENA primary metagenome ERZ1292640 (study PRJEB36523, sample SAMEA6512636) | groundwater metagenome | collected 2019-01-08 | study: AquaDiva: Metagenomics assemblies of 32 groundwater samples | reverse complement strand
TAATTCCAATTCCTGATAATAAGTCTTTTTATCTTTTTCAATCATAGTGGCTAAAGCAATAAGAGTCGGTTGACCAATGCACTGAGCTAATGCTTTTTCAGCTAAAGCTCTAGCAATTCTTCCATTACCATCTTCGAAAGGGTGAATAGATACAAAATATAAGTGAGCAATAGAAGCCCTAATTAAACAACTCATAGGATTTATTCCATGAGGCTTAGTATCATTAAACCAGTTAATAAATTTTGTCATCTCTTCTAAAACCATAGAAGATGGTGGAGCTTCAAAATGAACTTTTGGATCGTGAATCGGGCCTGAAATAACTTGCATTGGCTCATCGGCAGTTCTATAACGCCCTATACACCAAAGATCTGTACGCATGCCCATTAGAATCTGATGCCAACGGTATAATAATTGATGAGAAAGAGGTTCTTGATAATTATTATATAAATCTACCATTAGTTCTGAGATAGCTTTTTCTGCAGGTTGTATTCTACGATTATCATTCTTTAAGCCGAATTGTCTTAAAATAGAAGATTGTAAACTATCTCGATTAAGATATTCACCCTCTATTTCAGAAGTTTTTAAAGCTTCATTAGATATAATTTCAATTTTAAGATGATTTTGATTTTCTTGAGAAAGATGTTGGAATGTACCAAACAATATTCCTGTTCTAAAAAGCATAGAATCCTCTAGTTCTTTGATTTCTTGAATCTTATAAGTAAAATTAGGCCAATCTTTTTGTCGCCAGTTCCATTTCATGATTAATAACCATTATTTCTATTAATCAAATAATAGCATAATTATGATTCATAAGAAAGGCTTTTATTCATCATCACGAGGTTAGCTTTTCGTCATCTTAGAGCCTTTTGGGCGAAGGATCCAGCGTAATTCTTTCTAGATGTTTCTATCGCTTCAACATGACGAGTAGCGCACGTCATCCTGGGCGAAACAACCGTCATCCTAAGGCACAAGCCGAAGGATCTAGATGGTTATTCTGGATGCTTCGCTTCGCTCAACATGACGAGTAACCAATTCAAACTTATTTTGTTTTTTGCTCAGATGCGTTGACTCTAGATCTTTCTACCCTTTCAACAAATGTCTTTGTATTGATATTATCTAGATCTAGCTTTAGTGATTCATGAGCTTCTAAGTTGTTAAAATATTTGGGATTATACAGATTTACTGTATCAATAAAGTTCTTTACCATCTTAACAAAAGTTTCAATATATGTATTATCAACTCCATAAATAGCATATTCTTTAAGATAGTTTTTCATTTCCTGGACATTACCAGATATAAGTTGTTTAAAATCATTTTTTGTATCGCTTGGAAATTCTGCTGTTGAAGAACTAGGATTTTTGACTACTTCGCTTTTAAAGCCATCACATATTTCATCCAATAAAGCATTTAATTTTGTAGGTTTCTCTAATTTTTTCTCTGCTTTTATATCTTCTTTTATCGCTTCGATAACCAATTTTATTATTTTATGGCGAGCTAATTCTTCATCTCCACTAATATTTTTTATCAAATATTCTTCAATTTGAGTAAATTTCTCATTAAAATCGTTCATATAGCTTCCTTTTTTAGTAATGGGATTTGGTATAAGTCACTGTATACTCAATTTATTAATTAATGGTTAAACATTTCCAACTCTTCTTGCCTCCGCCTTACAAGGCCTTGGAGCTTTATTCCACCTGAATATACAAAGCGCATCCATTCTTTGCAGATATTCTCATCTTCATGTCGATTGATTTTTTGCTTTAAACTTGATCTCTGCAATGTAGCTCCACCTAAATTAAAAACAAATGACACCAAAGCATCAAATTGATTTTGGTTAAGTTTAACTTGAATATTTCGCAAAACCGATTTCTCAGCTTCACAAATATCTTGAGTTAACAATTTTTCTGCTTGAGTCTCATTAATTTCATCTAAATTATTATTTCTAACTAAATGACCGTACCCTATAGTTTTATATCCTCCAGGACAGCTATATGACCTCAATTTCAACCCTTCAAAATTTTTTATTAATTGATATGCTTGTATAGATGCCTTCATGATCTTACTCTTAATTTGCTAACAGCTCTTTGACCAAAATAAAAACTTATTATTCCTGCAAAAATCGCCTGATCATCAATGCTCCATAAAATATTTACTATGTCATTTATACTAATAGAAGCTGAAATAACTTTATATTGAAGATATTTGATAAATCCATAGATTCCAAAAAATGAATATGCCAGTATTGGCCTTACAGTGCCGTTTAAAGCATCTACCCAACAAATTCCAGTTTTATATGTTTTATATAAAGCATTGGATTCATTTATACTATTTAATGCCAATATTTCTTCTAATTGAGAAAAATTAGAATTTTTTCTTGATTTTATTTGTTGTTCTAGTATATCTAGCTCATGTTTTTTATCATTCCTATCTATAAAATATTTCATTATTTCTGGAATTAAAGAACTGATGAATCCCACCAGGGATGCAAGTAAAGTTATCATTATTATTTCTCCTATATAAAATTTTACTTGAAAGTTAATTATTTATTAATATATTGATTATGGTTTAACAAAAATGAGTGATTTATATGAACATACAAAATACAATTAATAAAAAAGATATGGTTTTCTTTGCGCAAACAACTAGCTCAGAACAATTTAATCATTTTATTTCTACATATAAAAATAGCATTCAAGATGTGCAATTCTATAAAATGGCAGATAAAATATGTTATTATCAATCGCTTCTTGCAATAAATGCTATTATTAGTTCATTAGGTAGAGAGCAAAGTATCTATTCTAAAACTTGTTCTATGATATTAGCTTTAGCTCAATTAAAAGAAGTGTATGATTATTGGAGTTTCAACACAGAAACTTACTCAGACAATTTTATAAGAGAATTAGAGTTTTATAGATGCGGATTTCCAAAGAATTTTGATATGCCTGAATGCGTAGGGAAAATTCCTACAGAAACTAGTACTTCAACGTTATTGCAAGAAATTTAGCTTTCGTCATCCTGAGCCTTTAGGCGAAGGACCCAGTTTTAAATTTATCTGGATACTTCACTTCGTTCAGTATGACGAGCAACACGTCATCCTGAGTGAAACGAAGGATCCAGTATGAACCTAGATGTTTCGGCTAAAGCCTCAACATGACGAGCAACATGTCATCCTTCGGCTACGTTCAGAATGACGAATAAATCGCTACAATATTTTCTTCCCAAATTTTGGGTAAATGCTGTTCAACCACTTTCCTAGCTTGCGCATAACTATGAATTATAGTTATATTTGGATTAATTCCAGTAACTAAAGCTAAATGCTGAGGCCAATTATTTATTCTTATTAAAATAATATTACCAGGTTCCAATTCATCAACTCTTATAAGATGTTTATCTAATTCATCTAATAAAAAATTTGAGGTTAAATATTTAGGGTAATTTTTTATATCATATATATTTAAGTTTTCATTAGCTTTAGTTTTTATACCTAAGCCTAAGATAAGACCTAAACAATCGCAACCACCAGCATTATCAGAGCCTTTTCTTACTCTACCTTGATGCTTATATCTTGTTCCTAACCATTTTCGTGCTTCATTAATTACCAATTGCTAGCTGATGCCTATTTGGAATAAAAGGCTCCCCCCTAAAATTAATAGCATTATTAAATTTACTAATGCAGCAATCTAAAGATTTATCACAACCTGCAGTAATATTATATTCATCCCCAACAGAAAAATTTAAACCATAAACATAATCTAAAGTAATTTTACTATCTCTAAAACCTGTAACTGTAATTTTTTTATTCTTATTTTTTCCCGAAGTAAAAGTTAATATACCTCTTGTAAAATAATCTTCCTCTTCTAATCTCGTTTCATCAAAAAAGCTAGTATCTTCTGCTACATTCGTTATCTTACCTTTAAAAGTAAATTCTTCTTTCTTCATTTTGCAAAAACTATCGGCAAATTCAGTCCTACAAGTATTTGAATAGCAATTTCCAATAGTGTTTTTAGTTTTATAACTTAGAGAACATATTTCTGCACTGAAACTGTTATCATTGCATTTTATTTCTCCTAGCCAACCTGTTTTTAGAGTAATTTTATCTTTTTTTGAATCCAGTAAATCAACCAAAAACACTTCTAAAAAACCTTCAGAAAATTCTCCTGAAAGTAAATCATCTTTTTTAATTAATTTATCATCTATAATGCCTTGGATTTTAAAATTATCTTGAGCAAGTTCATTATGATTTTCTATTTTACTTGGTGTAAAATAACTTCCACAGATATAAGTTTTTTTATCTATAGAAATATCACAATCTGAATCAGTAAAATAAAAATTTCTACCGCTCTTGAGCTCTAATTTCCAACAAGTAACATATTGATTAATGCAATCACCACTCATAACTTAATCTCCAATAAAGGAATCTCTTGATGACTATAAACGCCATAATTCTCTATTGAAGTAACTAATCTATCAATATCAAATCTAACAGGAACATCAAACTCTGCTTCCACGGATATTTTACTTCCCTTTTTGGGAGCGTCTTTAAAAAAAATAATACCAGTGGAATAAACAATTAAAGGAGCTTCAAGAATGTTATCTATATAAACTTTAACCGTATCTTTTACTGGCTTAGATATTCTTCTAGTAATTTTTGCTTTTTGATTATTATAATTTTTAATAATTTTAAAACTTCTAGTTTCGCCATCAGCTATAGCAATTTCTTCTTTTTCTATTATATAATCACTCCAATCTTTAAAACGGAAGCCTATAGCTCTTCCCTGGCATAATCTAAAAAAAGATATTAATTTATCCAATTGTTCTTTATTTTTTATTGCTGGCGCTAAATTATATCTGCATCTAGCTTGAGTCCAATTTATATTTCTATGTTCAAATCCACTACTGCTTGTTATTACATCCGTGAAATACTCCGGTCCACCAGTAGCTCCAAAAGCTATATCTGTTGGAAATTGTATTTCATAAAAATTGCTTATATTCATATATTTCTCTAATTCATCAAATTAATAATTCTGGATTCTTCACGTTGTTCAGAATGACGAATTACGCGTCATCCTGAGCGTATGCGAAGGATCCATAATGAAGCCAACTGGATTCTTCACGTTGTTCAGAATGACGAAGTCTACATAATCTAAAAAACAAAATTAAACTTTTTAGATTTATCAATATCATGACCTATACTAGTTGCAATAAATTCTTGGGATTTTCCAAGTTGATCATTATTTAAAGGAAATTTTTGTATATTATTGTCTAAAGCTATAAATCGCTGAGAAGCATCTCTGCTTGTGCCGAACATATTGCGTTTGAGTCCAGATAATTTATATTTATTTCTTTCTAAAATTTCTGCGTTTGCAAATTGAATTATTTCACTTCCAATTACACATAAGTTTGCATATCGCCCTAATTCAGATTCGGTTTTACTGCTTAATTCGCCATTAAAAATTTCTACAAGAATTGAATCATTGTTAAATTTTTCAACCATCCCATAAGTAGCAGCTCCCCAAAAATATAAAATACTATTATCAGGACATATAATCTCAGCGCCTCTCCAATCTTTATCACCTCCAATTACTCCAATATGAATATTAGTATCAAATACATCATATGGAAGTTTTGGAAGTTTAAATGCCAGTATTTCTGTTGGCCCTGGATCAAATAAATCCTTATTAATTAAAATGCCTTCCTTATTGTTTGATACTTTCATTTGTTGATTATATATGTCTGCTTTAATGCTAATAGCGCGAACTCTGTTAACCCTCCCTCCTTCAAGCGATGTGCTCACCACTCTCATAGAAAGATCTTTATCATTATTCTTTAAGTAAATAATATCATTTGGCTTAACACTCAAATATTTTGGTGGTAAAATAAAGTCATAAATAAACTGTCCTTGCCAAGCTTCCTGTAAACTGATCTCGGCAATGGCTTTCGCTTTTTGCGGCTCAATAATTATCGGTAAATGAATATTACTTATTTGATTAGTTGGACAACAAAAATTATGACTAAATTCTACAGATAATTGGTAATCAAAAACATAATTAAAATAATGAAGAGCCACTATCCTAGATAAATTTGATGAGCATAATTTTTTTATAGTAATTTCTGGCTGTTCATTATGAATTACTAATTCTTCTCTGCTTATATGATAAGCTCTGCTTGTCGCTCTTTTTACAAAATGTATTTTATCATCAACTTCACATGTATCAAAAAAATAAGCAGTTTTAAGCAAATCTATAATTTCCAATGCAGATTGTTGATGGCTCAGCACTAAACCATCAACAAAATCTGTTAACTGCTCTGCCCTCACTTTGTTTAAATCTAAACCACATCTTAAAGCTAATTCTTGTATTATTGCATTTAATGTTGTTAGGCCTAGCTTTCCATTTACCCAATGCCCCCTCGCCCAACAGCCGCCATCAGCCCATATTGTTTTCAAATCTGGCCAATAAGGAAAGGGTCTAGCATCCCAACACCAAATAAACATTTGCTCTAGAAACTCATTATTTCTCCAATATTTTTCAGTAGCATTTAATGCTTGTCTTTGAGCGACAAAGTCAACAACTCCTTTAGAATGGATGGGTACGTTGCCCTCCATTGAATCAGGACTATAAAATACATTAGGTTGATTAGAAGCCAAATCTATAGAAGGAAATCCTATTTCAGTAAACCAAATTTTTTTAGATTTTGGTTTCCATATGGTTTTTACTCCATCAGGATTGGTATGTTCACTTTCCCACCAATGCTTAATATTTTTCCATGCATAGTCTGCTCCTAAAGGCTGTTTATCAGTTTTCTTTTCATCTGCATAGTAAAAATCATAGCCCTCGCCTGATTGCCATCCTTCAATTATTCTTTCTTCATCATAGAAGTTCTTTGTTGCATTAGTTAAAGGAAAATATGCATCTATCCCTATAAAATCTATAGAATCACATGCCCATAATGGATCCAAGTTATACCAGCCATAATCTGTGTGATGATACTCACTCCAATCGGCCGCATAAGTGATTTTTACTTTTTCCCCCATAATCTCTTTTACCTTTTTAGCTAGCTCAATAAGACAATCAACTGCAATAAATTTGTTATTCTTATCTCGAACTTTAGTTAGTCCAATTAATTCTGAACCAATTATAAAAGCATCCACTTTATCTTTAACTAGATTTGCATAATGTAAAATAAATCTATTATAGCCTTCTGGTCCTTCAAAAAAATTCTTTATATCCTCAGGAGATCCTGAAATTCTTCCACGCCATGGTTTATCTTCCTTATCTACAAAAACCATAGGATAAAACATAATCTTATAGTTATACGATTTCATAGCATCTAAATATCTAAGAATAGCTAAATCATTACTAGTTCCACCATAAATAGGACTATGAAATTTATTTTGTGTTATTAAATGAGCAGATTCTCTATTAAAACCTGCAACATGCCATTGGTCTGGTAGCGTTTGGCTAGACTTATATTCCACTCCAGGAAGAACTCTACATTCTCTTGCATTAGTACTATTTGTAAACCATCCAACAACTGGAGCTATCCATTCTAAATTAGGACAAGTATCAGATAATTGTTTTAATGCAACTAAACTATCTGCTTGATTTTCTCTATTATTTTGGTTTATTTTCGTTCTTTGAAAATTAAAATTCCCATATTTGGGATTATAGTTTTTAGGAATTTTTGATTGTACTACTGTGTCATATACAAATTCTCCTGAACCTGGAATCATAACCATAGCTTTTATTTTTTCTTCTAGTGGGCTTTCATTAGTTAAAGAATGAATTTTAATTTTTCTTTTAACTTCAAAAAGAAAATTTGGTATTGATCTTCCATAATTACTCAGTGGCAAATTCTCTATTACAATATAAGCAATCCCTCTAAAAGCTGGTGTTCTTTTGAAACCTTGATGAGCTTCTATTAATGGATCTGGTATTTGATCTTCTGAACCATTGTAGAATCTATAACTTGCTGTTTTTGGATCGATCAATCTATCATCAGCCCAAACTCTTAGAATCTCATTTATCTCTCCTTCACAAATAGCTATGGCAAGAGATATTGTATAATTATATTCCGTTCCAACTAAACTTTTACTACCAAATTTACTTCTCCTTTGAAAATGATCTTCTCGATGTTCTCTTATCTTACTTGCCCAAATAATATTCCCCGCAAGCTTTGCAGTTCCATAAACTATTGGAATCATTTTGCCATAAGTTGCTGTTTGTAAGGTTACATCAGTAAGGCGTGCTCCTGAAGAATAAGGTAATTTCTTTTTGAATAACTCTTTGTCTAGTTCTTGTCCTAAATGTGAACCAAGTCCATAGCCAATTGTACTACCAATTGGACCACCTATAGCACCACCAAGAAAATTTCCTACAGAAGGAAGAATAACAGAAGACATCTTAAAAAACACGTTAATTTAGTAAGAATAACTTAATATAAACTTATAAAAATGTCATACACCCCAGAAAACTATTTAGAATTCTTCATTTTATATGTATGATATAAAAATCACTTGATAAGAAGGTATAAATTATGATTATCGATGGAATTGAAATATCTCCATTATTAAAGGCCTTAAATAAATTTGAACAGTTTAGATTAAATATAAATACTGAGCAGGAAAAGGCTGGAGCCATTCAAGCTTTCGAATATAGCTATGAGTTAATTTGGAAAACTATGAAACGCTTCTTAAGTTTACGCGGAATAATTGTTAATTCTCCCAGGGAAACATTCAGAGCGGCAGCTCTTGAGGAACTTATTGACGATCCAGAAACTTGGTTCATTTTTATAAAAAATAGAAATATTATTACTCACACTTATAATGAAACTGAGGTAGAAAAAATACTTAGTATTTTTCCACTTTTCTCAAGCAAGTCCAAGGAATTTCTAAAGAATATAGGTGCCGCATGAAATTATCTTTGGAAGATAAACATTATCAAATACTAATGGATATCTTGCAGAAATACCCTTATCATTTTTATGCTTTTGGTTCTAGAGTAAAAGGAAATGCCAGAAAATTATCTGACTTAGATATAGCTGTTGATAATGAAATATCAATTAATGATCTCGCAAATCTTGAAGAAGATTTTACTGAGTCCGATATACCTTTTAAAGTAGATATTATTTCCCTTAATGAAATTCCACCTTCTTTCTATAAAATAATTGAAAAAGACTTAGTAAAAATTAAATAATTTTCTACCATTTTAAAATTTTATTTGTTATCTTTAATCAATGATAAAAAATTCAAATATGATGTTTATGTCTATTATCGATACTGTTAAAAGTTTTTTTAGAAAAGAAGAGCCGAATAAGGTTGACTCCACCAACAAACAAAAGGATAAGGCAACTACTGTAGCAAAACCACAGCCAAATGAAAGAGAAGAAGCAATGGATCATTTTCAAGAAGTTCTTAATGAAATGCCTGATAAAAATTATGAAGAAATCCTGAAGCAAGGAAAAAAACTTTTAGACGTTATTCAACCAGGTAACACTCCTAATAAAAAATCCACTCCTCATAGCAGATAAACATAACAAATTTATTTACATTTACACCATTTTAGTGGTAAATATAGCTTCCATATTATATATTATTTATATCAAATTTTTTAAGGCAAAAAAATGAATGACACCACAGGAATTATAACAAGTAATATTGCAACAAAACAAATTGATTTATCGGTTCTTGGAATGATAATGGGGGCTGATATCATTGTGCAATTTGTATTGCTTATTTTGGCAATAGCCTCAGTTTGGAGCTGGGCTGTTATTATCGATAAATCTATTTTATTACGAAATATTGGAAAAAAAATAAACGAATTTGAATCAATTTTCTGGTCAGGTCAATTATTAGATAAATTATATGATCGGGTAAGGCATCAACCAGATAACCCAATGGCCGTTGTATTTGTATCAGCCATGGATGAATGGAATAAACAAAGCCATATGGAATCCCGCAATCAAAATGCATATTCTTACTTAAGGGTAAGTCTTAAAAATAGAATCATGCAAGCAATGGATAATTCTAAAAACAAAGAATTAGAAAAGCTTTTTAAAAATCTTTCCTTTTTAGCTGTAGTTGGATCCTCTGCTACGTTTATAGGGGTTTTTGGGACTGTATGGGGAATAATGAGCAGTTTAAAATCTATTGCTCTTGCTCAAAATGCATCCCTTTCGGTTGTAGCCCCAGGAATATCTGAGGCATTATTCGCCACCGCTGTTGGTCTTGCGGCTGCAGTTCCTGCAACGATATTTTATAATATTTTATCTAGTAGAATTAATAGTATTGACTCTAAAGTAGAGGACTTCTCTAGTGAATTAAACTCCTTGCTTTCTCAAGAGATAGATAGAGGTATGGATAATGATAATAGCGCCAATTAAACGCAGAAAAGGACGAAAACACCAGCTTATGAGTGAAATTAACATCACTCCATTTGTGGATGTAATGCTTGTATTATTGGTGATTTTTATGGTCACTGCACCAATGATGATTTCAGGGATTAATGTAAAATTACCTCAAACTGCTGCAGCACCTATAGCTGGTAACGACGAACCTTTAACTATATCTATAACTGAAGATGGTAAAGTATATTTACAAAATATTATCGTAGAGAATAATGACCTTATTGTGAAACTCACTGCTATTACTAATGAAAAGAGAGACAGCAGAATCTTAGTACGTGGAGATAGAAACACAAATTATGGTACAATAATGAATGTTGTAGGTATGATCAATGAGGCAGGTTACAGCCATATATCACTAGTTACTCAGGTGGAAAATAAAAATAAATAATATGAAGAAGCTAAGAGAAATAATTTCTATTCTAAAGTCTCACTTGGGAATGAGCGTCTCTGTTTCAATGCATTTATTTTTATTCATTCTTTTACTTGCCAGTTTTCCTCAATGTCATAAAAAATTACAACCTGAGATTATTGTAAGCATTGATTTATTGCCAGTTGGAAAAATAACCAATATAGAGAATAAACAAGTAAAAAAACCTAAAGCCAAAGAAGAGCCAATTAAAACCCATAAGAAACAAAAAGATGTAGTAGAAAATAAGCCTGAACCTAAGCCAACTGAGAAACAAGAACAAAAGAAAAATATTGATCCTAAAAAAGAAGTGATTAAAAAGAAAAAAGAAGTGCAAACTCCTAAA
>ERZ1292640.4124-Hain-H43-02um-R1-4124-length-11157-cov-4_pt1 | contig 11157 bp, 6 predicted proteins | sample MGYA00564404_ERZ1292640 | MGnify/ENA primary metagenome ERZ1292640 (study PRJEB36523, sample SAMEA6512636) | groundwater metagenome | collected 2019-01-08 | study: AquaDiva: Metagenomics assemblies of 32 groundwater samples | reverse complement strand
GAGACGATGGTGCTGCGCGTGTTCTTGCCGATGTGGATCATCTTGGTGCCGGTGTCCGCCTGCTGGCGGTTCGCCGTCACCGCAACCGAGTAGAACTCGCCGACCGAGTTGTCGCCCTGGAGGATGCAGCTCGGGTACTTCCACGTGATGGCGGAGCCGGTCTCCACCTGCGTCCAGGAGATCTTGGAGTTCACGCCGGCGCACTTGCCGCGTTTCGTCACGAAGTTGTAGATGCCGCCGCGCCCTTCCTCGTCCCCCGGATACCAGTTCTGCACCGTCGCGTACTTGATCTGGGCGTTGTCGAGCGCCACGAGCTCGACGACGGCGGCGTGCAGTTGGTGCTCGTCGCGCATCGGCGCCGAACAGCCCTCGAGGTAGCTGACGTAGGCGCCCTCCTCGGCGACAATGAGGGTCCGCTCGAACTGCCCCGTGGACGACGCGTTGATGCGGAAGTAGGTGGACAGCTCGAGCGGGCAGCGCACGCCCTTGGGGATGTAGGCGAAGGACCCGTCGCTGAATACCGCCGCGTTCAGCGCAGCGAAGAAGTTGTCGGTGTAGGGCACGACCGAGCCGAGGTACCGCTCGACGAGCTCGGGGTGCTCGCGCACGGCCTCCGAGAAGGCGCAGAAGATGATGCCTTCCCTGGCGAGCGTCTCCTTGAACGTCGTGGCGACCGAGACGCTGTCGAACACCGCGTCCACGGCCACGCCCGTGAGGCGTTTCTGCTCGCCGAGCGGGATGCCGAGCTTGGCGAAGGTCTCGAGAAGCTTGGGATCCACCTCTTCGAGGCTGTCCCACTTCTTCTGCTGTTTCGGGGAGGAGTAGTACCGGATCGCCTGGTAGTCGATGTCGGCATAGGTGACGTTCGGCCACCGCGGCTCCTTCATCGTGAGCCAGTGGCGGTACGCCTTGAGCCGCCATTCGAGCATGAACGCCGGCTCCCCCTTCTTCTCCGAGATGAGCCGGATGACGTCCTCGTTCAGGCCCGGCGGCACCGTGTCGGAGTCGATGTCCGTGACGAAGCCATACTTGTACGGCTGCAGGACCTGGGATTCGATGGAGGTCATGCGTGCTCTCCGCCCGGCTTCTGCGGCCCGCCGAACTGGAGGCCGCTTTCGCCGACGGTGATCGCGTACGTGCAGGCGTTCGAGCCGGCCGTGATGCTCTCGCGCCGCTCCACGCCAGCCGCGAGCACGTCCGTGAAGAACCGCGCCTCCGCGGCGCAGATCTCGGGGTAGCGCTCGGCGACGGCCCGGATGGCGCAGTTGTGCTCGGCCAGGATGATAGCCCCGTTCTCCGTCTTCCACTCCGCCATGTAGCCCTCGTCCGACAACAGGCCGACGAGACGGCGCAGGCGGAGTTCAACCGGCTGGTCAGCCAGCTCCGTCTTCAGCTGCTCAGCGCGGGTCTGGAATCTCTCGGCGAACATCTGGCTGACCTCGCCGCGGCCCGCCCGTTCCTCGAGGTGCGTGAGCAATTCCGTGAGAGCATCCTGGTAACGATTGGGGAAGAGCGCCTCGCCGCGGTCCGTCAGCCGGTACGCAAAGGTCGGGGCGCCAAGACCGCGCTGCTCGCGACCGTACGCCACGAGACCGTCGAGTTCGAGTTCCTTCAGGTGGCGCCTGATGGCATTCGCCGACACCCCGAATGACACGCTAAGCTCTTTTGCTGTAGCCGGTTGCGATTTCTTCACCGCGACGAGGACCTGCCCGCGCAGTCCACGCTGTCCGGCGACGCCAGTGCTGTTCCGGTCCATGCCAGGAGATTCTACTCCTGCCGGCAGGGAAAGTCAATTTCGTGAATGCTTTTGTTTGTTTAGTCGTGTCAGCGATTCATGGCGGGGGTGTTGAGGGCGGCGGCGCCAGCCGGTCCGAGCAACGAGATGAGATCCGCGGCGGTGGCCGCGAGCAGCCGATACTGGAGGAAAAACGTTCGCAGGGCGACACGGAACGCCGCGTCACCGACGGCGCGACGGGCCGATTCGAGAGCGGCGAGCGGCGCGCCGACGGCCTCGGCCTCGCGCACGATGCGCTGCCGGACCGCGTCCCCTTCGGTTGCGGCGCGGAAGGCCAGCGCCGACCAACTCGGGAGCGCCGCCTCCATCCAGGCAGCTCCGGGCCCAACGAAACGGACTGTCTCGCCCCACCAGACTCTGGCCACCGCAGTGCGGATGGAATCCTCGGGAGAGGCGGCAGACAGGAAGAGCGTCGCGCCGGCGACGCGCGGCGTGGGGACGTCTACGAGGACCACGTCCAGGTGTTCGATGGCGAGCCGACCGAACGCCCGGGCGAAGAACGCCCATGCGTCAGCGACCACCCCGGCGACGGAATCGGCGCGGGAGGCCGACGCCAACGGACCCGCGTCCGGTGCCCACACTCGAAGCGTCACCGACGGCGTGCTGCGCGTCGCCGCACGCCTCAGCCGACCCGCGACGAACGCTGGGGCAGGAACCGGATCCCTGTCCGCGACCCAGGTCATTCGCCGCTGCCCGAGCGCCACCACGTCCGCCACCAGGCGTCCAGCCGCGACCACAGCGTAGGCCTCGGGGAGATCGAACCGCGCGCTGAAGCGGGCTCGGGCGAAGGGCAGGGGACGCCCCAGCGAGTCGGCCCACGGCTGCACCGTCGGCAGCCAGTCGATGAGTGCGAGGGCGCCGTCGGACGCGATGCCGACGCCGATCGGCCACCCGCGACCACGCTCGGCCGCGACGGGGTCGAGCCGGTAGCCGACCGTCACCGCCGTGGCGGCCTGGGGCTCCACCGCCTGTGGAAGGCGCACGGTCGCGGTCGGTCCGCGCTGTTCGCTCAGCACCTGGCCGGTGGCGCTTCGCACGACGTCGAGCACGAACGGCCACCGCAGCGCGACGGTGAGCGTGTCGCGAGGACGAACGTCGCCGTTGACGACTTCGACCCGCACCGAGAACAGCACCCGCCCGGCGCCGGGGTCGAACTGCACGCGCGCGTCGAAGGCCCGCGGGGCCCACGGAGCGGAGCCCACGGCGCGGTTCGTCGCGGCGTCACGCTGCGCGGGATCCGGCTGTGGCGCCAGCGCGGTCCTCGGGGGGGCGGGCGACCCGTCCGCGGCACGGATGTCAAGGCCGGCCAGCGACCGCTCGTAGCCAGCGGCGATGGAGTCCCTCGGAAGGCCACGGGGGTAGCGGAATTGGAGCACGATCAGGTCGCGGCCGCGGGCGATGATGTACTCCTCGACGTCCACGGCGAGGCGGTTCAACGCACCACCCATCACGACGTGGATCGCCGGCAGGCCCGCCACCACGAGCGAGTCCCGGGTCAGGATGCTGAAGGTGCGGCCGAGTTCCGCCTGCCACGCCTCCTGCACGCGCTGGTCGGCGACCTCCCCCAACGGAACCGGACCCTCGAACGAGGTGAGCACGAGCGCGCCCCACAACTGCTCGCGCAGGGAACCCCGCCGGGGGTGGAACAGCACGGTGGTCGTCTGGCGCGAGCGGCCCGCCGAGAACACCCAGTCGTCGAAGGGGCGAGGCAGTGCGACGCGGTATTCCTGATTGCGGTACACCGGGACGTCGAGCGTCCCGGTGTCCTGCGGGACGGTGCCCGCGGCGAGCAGGGAGAGGAGAACGCCGATCACGCTCTCGATGCTACTCCACCGCGCCGCCCCGCGCCATCTCGCGTTGCGCTCTTCCGAGCCCGAAGCGTGCAGTCGTGCGTGCCGCGCGTTAGCTTGGCCGCGTGGCTCTGCTCGCGCTCCGCGACATCACGAAGCGCTATCCCGGCGTCACGGCCCTCGACGCCGTCGGCCTCCAAGTCGAGGCCGGGACGGTGCACGCGCTCGTGGGAGAGAACGGGGCGGGGAAGTCCACGCTCCTCAAGATCCTCGCAGGCGCCGAGCGCGCCGATGCGGGCACGGTCGAGCTCGAGGGTGAAACGATGCGGTTCGCCACGCCGCGCGATGCCCTCCGGCGCGGTGTCACGGTCATCTACCAGGAGTTCGCGCTCGTCCCGCTGCTCGGGGCGGACGCAAACATCTTCCTCGGGATGGAGCCGATGCGGTCCGGGCTGCTCGATGCCGGTGCGGCCCGGGGCGCGGCCCGCCGCGCGCTCGAGGACCTCGGCGCCGCATTCGACCCGTCCACCCCCGTCGCCCAGCTCTCCACCGCCGAACGCCAGCTCGTGGAGCTGGCGCGCGCCCTGGTACGGGACGCGCGGATCGTCGCGCTCGACGAACCCACCGCGACGCTCTCGAGCCGCGAGACCGACCACCTGTTCGCGCAGATGCGACGGATGGCCGGGCGCGGCCTCGGCGTCATCTTCGTTTCCCACCGGCTCGAGGAGGTCCGGGCCATCGCCTCGCACGTCACCGTCCTGCGGGACGGCCGCCGCGTGTTCTCGGGGCCCACCGCGGAGACCGACGACGCGGGGCTGATCCGGCACATGGTCGGGCGCGACATCGAGTACGAGCGGCTCTCGGGCCGCCCCGACAGCGCCGTCCCCGCGACACGGGTCGGTGCCGACGTCGTCCTGGACGTCCGCGGGCTGACGCGGCGGCCGCGGTTCGCGGACGTCTCGCTCACTCTGCGGCGCGGCGAGATCGTCGGGCTCGCCGGACTGGTGGGCGCGGGCCGCACGGAGCTGGCGCGGTGCCTGGCGGGCGCCGACCCGTGGGAGGCCGGCGGGGTGCTGCTGCGCGGCCAGCCGTTCCGGCCGCGCACGCCGGGCGAGGCCATCGCCCAGGGCGTCGCGTACCTCCCGGAAGACCGCAAGACCCAGGGGCTCGTGCTCGGGCTCACCGTGCGCGAGAACACCTCACTGCCTTCCTTGCGCCGCTTCGCGCCGTGGGGCGTCCTCCGCCTCGGCGCGGAACGCGACGCGGCCGCAGCACAGATCGCGGCGGTCGAGCTCGGCGCGGGCACGCTGGAGCGGTCGGCCGGCACGCTGTCGGGGGGCAATCAGCAGAAGGTCGTGCTAGCGAAGTGGCTGCTTGCCAACGCCGACGTCCTCATCGTGGACGAGCCCACGCGCGGGGTGGACGTCGGCGCGAAGATCGAGATCCACAAGCAGCTGCGCTCGCTCGCGGACCGCGGCAAGGCGGTCCTGGTGATCTCGTCGGAGCTGCCGGAGGTACTCGCGCTGGCGGACCGTATCGTGGTCCTGCGCGATGGCGCGGTATCTGCGGCCTTCGACGCCGCCGAAGCCACCGCGGAGCGGGTCCTCGCCGCAGCGCTTCCGGGGGCGCACGCCGCGTGAGCGACGTGGCCCGGGGAACCCTCGCCCCTCCGGCGCCACCGAGGCGTCCGCGGCTGGCCAAGTTCGGCGTGCCTCTCGCGCTCGCCGGGATGACGGCGGTCGCGGCCTTTCTCATCCCCGGGTTCCTGAGTGCCGCCAACCTCACGACGATCCTCCTGCACGTCTCCATCAACGCCATCCTGGCGCTCGGGATGACGTTCGTGATCGTCACGGCCGGCATCGACCTCTCGGTCGGTTCCATCGTAGCGCTCGGCGGCGTCCTGGCCGCGAAGACCCTGACCAGCGGCGCGGTGCTCGGTGCCGTGGGGCCCGTCGGCGCCGCGCTCCTGGCGATCGCCGTGGGGCTCGGCGTGGGCGCCGGCATCGGCGTGCTCAACGGCGGCGCCGTGGCACACCTGCGCGTCGCGCCGTTCATCGTGACCCTCGCGACGATGACGGTGGCGCGGGGCACCGCACGCCTGGTGACGGGCGGGGTGCCCGTCGGCTACCCCGATCCCGGGGACCAGACATACGCGCTCAAGGTCGCCGCGCTGGACGTGCTGCACGCCCTCGGTGGCGGGCGCATCCCGCTGCCCGGTTTGCCGGGCGGATTCCCGGTGCCAGCGCTGGTGATGATCGCGGCCATCGGCGCCGGCGCGTTCGTCCTGACCCGCACGCGCTTCGGCCGCTACGTCTACGCCGTCGGCGGGAGCGAGGAGGCGTCGCGCCTGTCGGGTGTGCCGGTGCCGCGGGTCAAGCTGGCCGTCTACGCCATCTCCGGTGCGTGCGCGGGGCTCGCGGCCGTCCTGCTCCTCGGGCAGCTCCGATCCGGCGGCCCCGACGCCGGCACGTTCTACGAGCTCAACGCCATCGCCGCAGCGGTCATCGGCGGTACGTCGCTCCTCGGGGGCACCGGGAGCGCGTGGGGCACGCTGATCGGTGCGCTGCTGCTCGGTGTCCTGAACAACGCCCTCGACCTGCTCGGCGTGCAGGCGTTCTGGCAGGAGATCGCGAAGGGCGGCATCATCCTTCTGGCCGTGCTGTTCGATGTGTGGGTCACGCGCGCGAGCGCCGCTGCCGCCACGCGCTAACGGAGACGCATCCGATGACGTTGTCTCGTCGCGCCCTGGTCGTCGCCGCCGCCGTGCTCGCGTCGGCAGGAGCGCTCAGGGCGCAGGACCTCGCCGTCCGCACGTGGCTCGTGCGTGGGCCGATCCACGCCGATACCGGCCTCGCCGGCCTGCTCCGCGACTACGCCGCCAAGGAATCCCGTCTCCTTCCGGACTCCGGGGATGTGGCTGCCGGGGGCGCGTTCCTGCCCGCCGCAGCAGACTCGCTCGGCCGCGTCAATCTGGTCTCCCTGCTACGGGCAGGGACCGACTGGGCGGTCGCCTATGCGCACGTGTACGTGTACGCGCCCGCCGAGCGTACGCTGCTGCTCGTGATGGACAGCGACGACGACATCGTCGGATTCGTGAACGGCCAGCGGGTGTGGGTGAACGACGTGGCGCGCGGGGTCGCGGGAGGACGGGACACCGCGACGGTGCGTCTCGCCGCCGGCTGGAACAGTGTCCTCCTCAAGGTGCGGAACCGCACGGGCGGCTTCGACGTGCTCGGGCGCCTTGCCGCGATCCCCGGCGGCGGCGGTCTCGACGGCGTGCGCGCCCAGGCGCGCCGGCCCCCCGACCTGCGACCGGGCACCCACAATCATCCGGCGCCGACCGTCACCGTCTCGCCGCTGCGCCTCGAGGGGCCGCTCACGTGGGCCGCGGGCCAGATGGACCTGGCGGCGAGCGCGTCCCTCACGGCGTGGGGGCGCGACACGCTGCGCGGCGTGAACGTGCGGTTCCTGCAGAACGGCACCGCGTGGACCGGCGACTCGGTCGGCGCGCTCGCCCCCGGCGTCCCGATGCAGGTCCGCTTGCGCCCGACGTTCGACGACCTGCGCGCGGCCGCGCTCGAGACGGCGCCGCTCCGGGCCGCCATCGCCTGGGCCGGCGCACCCGGCGCCGCGCCCCCGGCGGCGGCGCGCCCCTCCGCCCGGCGGCCCGCAGCCACGCCGCCGTCCGATATCGAGGTGACGGTCAGCGTGGACCCCGGCCGCCTGCTCCAGTTGGCGGGCTCCCGCCTCGCGCTCGGCTCGTGGATCGCCGATTCGGCCGACGGCCAGAGACGCTTCCAGGTCCGCGTGATCGTGCCGCCAGTCCTCGCCGCGCAGCGCCTCGACCTTCTGGCTCCGGAGTTCGGGCCGCGGGCGACGTACCTCGTCGGCGGCGTCGCCCGTGCCTGGCGGGCCGGTGCGGTAGAGCTGTGCGCGCCGTGTCGCGCCGGAGACACGCTCCGCCTCGCCATCGCGCTCGAGGCGGGGCGGCCGTGGTGGACGCTGCCGGCGGCGCGGGTCCGCGACGCCGGTTACGCGGAGTACGCGGCGGGATACGGCTACGCCCGCGCCTTCGCCGGCCGTGCGCCCGACATCACTGCGCCCGACACCCGTGAGTGGCTCGCGGCGCTTGGCGCCGGTGACGGCGGCGCCTACGCGGCGCTCGCCGCGCGCTACCGGGACGCCTACGCCCCGCTGGCGACGACGATCCGCCGCGACACCCTGCACCTCGTGGGCAACTCGCACATCGATGCGGCGTGGCTGTGGCCGTGGAGCGAGACCGAGGAGGTCATCCGCAACACCTGGCGGACGTCGCTCAAGCTCGCCGGCATGTTTCCCGGATATGTCTTCACGGGCAGCTCAGCGGCGTTCTACGACTACGTCGATCGCGCCCTGCCGACGCTCGCCGACTCGATCCGCCAGGCGATGACCGCGGGGCAGTGGGCCATCGTCGGCGGGATGTGGGTCGAGCCCGACCAGAACGCGCCGTCCGGCGAGTCGCTGGCGCGGCAGGGGCTCTACGGCCAGCGCTACTTCCAGCGCCGCTTCGGACAGCGCTCCCGCGTGGCGTGGACGCCCGACTCCTTCGGCTATCCGTGGACGCTGCCGCAGATCTACCGGCAGCTCGGCTTCGACGCCTTCGTCACCCAGAAGATCCGCTGGAACGACTCCACCGAGCTGCCCTACAACGCCTTCTTCTGGGAGGGGCGCGACGGATCGCGCATCTTCACGTACAACCCGTACGGCTACAGTCACGAGCTCGACGCGTCGGACCTGGTGCGGGAACGGCTCGAGGACCGGCGTCGCACCGGCGGCAACCACCAGATCGTGCTGTACGGCGTCGGCGACCACGGCGGTGGCCCGACGATCGAGATACTGCAGCGCGCCGAGGACCTGCGACGGGTCCCGACCTTCCCGGCGCTCCGCTACGCGCACCCGGACAGCGCGCTGACTGCGGTGCGCACGGCCCTCGGTGACGGGGCCTTCCCCGTGTGGCGCGACGAGCTCTACCTCGAGTACCACCGCGGCACGTACACGACCCAAGCCCGCCAGAAATGGTCGCTCGCGCGCAGCGAGGCGATGCTTCGCACCGCCGAGGCGCTCGCGGCCGTTGACGCGGCCGATTATCCGCGCCAGCGCCTCGAGGACATCTGGCGGCGCGTCCTGTTCAACCAGTTCCACGACATCCTTCCTGGTTCGAGTATCCACCAGGTGTACGTGGACGCCAACGCAACCTACGACACCGCGTGGGCGCTGCTCGACACGCTCACGACACGCGGGTTCGCGGGCCTCCGGGCGCGGATGGACACGCGTACGAGCCGCGGGCGGGGACTCGTCCCCGTCGTGGTCTTCAACCCTCTGACGTGGGTCCGGAGCGATCTCGTCCGCGTCGCGGTGGGCAGCGCCGACACCGCTACGGTGCTGGCGCGCGACGTCCCGGCGCTGGGCGCGAAGGTCGTCTGGGTCCCACAGGTGGGCCCGCGGCCGCTCGCGAGCGCCACCGCCGCCCCGACCGTCGGGCCGAACTGGATCGAGAACGCGCTCCTGCGCGTCGAAGTGGACACCGCCACCGGCACCATCACGCGCCTGTACGACAAGCGGACCCGTCGGGAGGTGCTGGCGCCGGGGGCGCGCGGCAACGTGCTCGAGGTGTTCGGCGACCGCCCGCGGACGTGGGACGCGTGGGACATCGGCTACACGGGCGAGCGCTGGGAGGTGACCGAGACCTCGGGGATCACGCGCGCGGCCGACGCCGTGGAGGCGCGGCTGGCCTTCACGCGGCGCTGGAGCAACTCGACGTTCACGCAGACGCTGGCGGTCGGCCGCGAGGCGCCCTACCTCGAGGTGCGGAACGAGGTCGATTGGCACGAGACGCGCAAGCTGCTCAAGGTGGGCTTCACGCTCGGCGTGCGAGCGGACTCCGCGACGTTCGCGATCCCCTCCGGCACGAGCGGTCGCGCGGGGACGCCCCGCACCCAGGCCGAGCGCGCGAAGTACGAGGTGCCGGGCCAGCGCTGGGCCGACGTATCCGATTCCGCCTTCGGTGTCAGTGTCGTCACCGACAGCAAGTACGGCTGGGATTACCACGGCAACGTGCTGCGCCTCTCGCTGCTTCGCGCCCCGCTCTGGCCCGACTCCCTCGCCGATCGGGGACGTCACGCCTTCCGCTACGCCGTCTACCCTCACGCCGGCGATTGGCGCGTGGCGGAGACGGTGCGCCGTGCCGCCGAGTTCACAACGCCGCTCGTCGCGGCGGTGGAGCCCGCGCACCCGGGGCCGCTGGGCGGCGCCACGAGCTTCGTCTCCGTGGACGGGCAGGGGGTCGAACTCGCCTGGGTAAAGCGCGCCGAGGACGCGGACGCGCTCGTGCTGCGCCTCGTCGAGTGGCACGGCCGGCCCGCGACGGCCACGGTGACGCTGCGCGCGCCCATTCGCTCCGCGCGGCGCGCCAACCTCCTCGAGGACGCCGGCGAGGCCGTCCCGGTGGCGGGGCGGACGTTCCGCGTCGCGCTGCGGCCGTACGAGATCGCTACGTTCCTCGTGGAACCCGTTCCCTGACAGGAGTCTCGATCGTGCTGACGCACCCCCGTCACCGCTGCACACCAGGCGCACGAATCGCCTCCGCCGCAGTGCTCGCGGCGCTCGTCGCGTCCGCCGGCTGCGCCCGGAAGCCCGCCAGCACGCGTCCGCAGGTGGGCGTCACCCTGCTCACCGAGGCACACGTCTTCTACCAGGACCTCAAGCGCGGGATGCAGCGGGCGGCCGACAGCCTCGGCATCGACCTGCACGTCGTCGCGGGCGAGTGGGACCTCGCGCGACAGACGGCGCAGGTCGAGAACTTCATCACCCAGCGGATGAGCGCGATCATCATCGCGCCAGTGGACTCGCGCGGCATCGTGAGCGCCGTGCAGGAAGCGAATCGCGCGGGCATCCCCGTCTTCACCGCCGACATCGCGGCCGCCGGCGGGGACGTGGTCTCGCACGTGGCCTCCGACAATGCGCAGGGCGGACGGCTCGTCGGCGAGTACCTGGCCCGGCGGCTGAACGGGCGCGGCGAGGTCGCGATCCTCGATCAGCCCACGGTCACGTCCGTCATCGACCGCGTCCGCGGCTTCCGGGAGGCGATGGCCGCGCACGCCGGCATCACGATCGTGGCGGCCCCGGCCGTCGAGCGCGGTCTGCGCGAGGTGGCGAAACAGAAGACCGACAACCTGCTGCAGTCGCACCCCGCCCTCGCCGCCATCTTCGGCAGCAACGACGACTGCGCGCTGGGGGCCCTCGCCTCGGTGCGCGCGGCGGGGCGCGGCACCGTCCTCATTGTCGGCTTCGACGCGACGCCCGAAGCGCAGGCCGCGACTCGCTCGGCGCGGCTCCTGCGGCGCCGGCCCACTGAGCGGGCCGAGGAGCCGGGCGACGGCCGGCGGAGCGCGGACCGCGGCCCAGGGCAGCCCGCGTGACCGGGGGCCCGCGGCCGTCTTGCCCACCGGTGGGCGTCGCCTAGATTGCGTCGGTGACGGGGGTGCCCGCTCCGGCGGGCTGAGATCACACCCTTTGAACCTGACCCGGTTCGCA
>ERZ1292640.676-Hain-H43-02um-R1-676-length-27867-cov-12_pt2 | contig 11158 bp, 13 predicted proteins | sample MGYA00564404_ERZ1292640 | MGnify/ENA primary metagenome ERZ1292640 (study PRJEB36523, sample SAMEA6512636) | groundwater metagenome | collected 2019-01-08 | study: AquaDiva: Metagenomics assemblies of 32 groundwater samples | reverse complement strand
TCAAGACCCTGGGCGAGGCCGGGATGCTGGGCGCGCTCTACCCCGAGCAGTACGGGGGCAGCGGGACCGGCGTCGTCGCCCAGTGCATCATCGACGAGGAGCTCGCCGCAGCGGGCCATCCAGGCGAGTCCATCCGCTCGGTCTCTCTCACCCTGGGCACGATCTCGATCCTCCGATTCGGGACCGAGGCCCAGAAGAAGCGCCACATCCCGCCGCGCCTGGCCGGCGAGGAGCTGTCGGCGATCGGGATCACCGAGCCCCAGATCGGCTCGGACGCCTCGCGGATGCAGACGCGGGCCGTCCTCAAGGGCGACCGGTGGATCCTGAACGGCCAGAAGCGCTTCATCACGGGGGGCGGCCTGGCCGATTACGTCACGGTCTTCGCCATCACGGACACCTCGGCCCATCCGCACAAGGGGATGTCCTGCTTCATCGTCCCCATGGATCACCCCGGCGTGACGATTCGCCGCCAGCTCGACGAGGTGATCATGGCCGACTGGATGGACAACGTTCACTTCGAAATGAACGATGTGGACATTCCGAAGGAAAGCCTCCTGGGCCCCCTGAACGCCGGCTACCACGTGCTGATGGACGAGCTGGACACCGAGCGCGTCACCTACTGCATGGCGAGCCTCGGCTCGGCCCGCCGCGCCTTCGAGGTCGCCGCCGAGTACTCCACCAAGCGCGTCCAGTTCAAGCAGCCCATCGCCATGTTCGAGGGCGTGTCCTTCAAGCTCGCCGAGATGTACACGCGGATCGACGCGGCCCGCCAGCTGATCTACCGGACCGCGAAGATGATCGAGGCGGGAACCCCGGCCCAGCTCGAATCGGCCGTGACCAAGCTCTTCGTCGCCGAGGCGGTCTGGCAGGTAGTGGACGACGCCATGCAGGTGCTGGGGGGGATCGGGTACACGACGGACTTCCCGATCCAGGCGATCTTCCGCAACGCCCGTCTCATGCGCATCGGCGCGGGCTCGGACGAGATCATGAAGTTCCTCATCGCCCGCGAGGTGCTGCGCTCCATCAAGGGGTAGCCGTGTCGCAGATCCTCGCCCCGACGCCCGACCTGGAGGAGCTCGAGGGGACCGAGACGGCCGTCGGCCCCCCGTGGATGACGATCCTCCACAACTGCGCCTGCCACACCTTCGAGGAGGTCGTCCGCCAGCTCATCAAGGCGATCGCCTGCTCGGAGGCCGAAGGCTGGGAGATCGCCTGGCAGGTCCACAACACGGGCAAGGCGGTCGTCAAGGTCGGGGCCGAAGCCGAGTGCGTGAGGGTCGGCAACATCCTGGCCCAGATCGGCCTGGTCGTCACCGTCACCCCATCCTGAGGCGAGGGCTGTCGGTTGTCCCCCTGGCATGCTGGTGGTGGTCTGGGCACGACAATCCGGCACCACCAGCCCCTTTGCCGGTTGCCGTCCGGCGGGAGGGCGCGCCTAACACTCTGAAACCCTGAAGTTTTTCCCTCTCCCCGGACGCTGGCACCGCCGTTGCTCTATCTTCCACCGTGAGCAACCACTCCGTGGGGGGAAGAAAAATGAAGCGGTTCCTGGACGTGATGAGCGAAGCGTGGCGGGTGGATATCCTTGGGCGCGAGCCCTTGGCGAAGAGCGGCAACCTCTGGCTCTACCTTGCCGCGCTGATCCTCCCCTTCGGCTGGGTCTTCCTCCTCCTCCGGCTGGAGCCGGTCCGGCTGATGGTGCGATCGCTCCGCGACTAGACTCCGCCCCTTCTTCTCCCACGAAAATAACAACGGGGCGCCCGCGCGTGCGGCAGGCGCCCCGTTGAGGTTTCAGGGCCGGATACGACTAGGCCGGGGGCTTGGGGGGCTTGGGCGGCTCCGTCAGCAGTATCCAGTCGTCGATCCCCGCGACCACCGGTTGAGCCGCCGTCCGGGTCGTCAGGGTGCGGTTCTTGCTCGGCGAGAACCAGACGTACTCGACGGGCGTCTCGGCCGGCTCCGGCGGCGCCTCGATCTCGGGCCCCGACACCCCGCTCTCCTTGCGCTCGAGCCGCCGCTGGCGCTTGGCCTCCTGCTTGGCCTTCCGCGCCTCTTCCTTGCGGCGCCGATCTCCCCGGTACATCGCCGGTCGTGGGGCCATCAGTTCCTCCTCGTCGCGCTAACTGACTTGGCCATATCTCGTTCTAGGATCTCAGCGAATCTCAACTACTGAATCGGGACCGTTTAGCTCACAGACAAAACGGTTCAGAACTCTCCGACCGATTAATGCGTGCTCCCCGTTCCCGCCGGCGATCACCTCCAAGGCCTCGTCAACATGCTGCTCAATCCTCACTCCCACGTAATATAGAGGCCGCAACGATTGACCGCCGTCTGCATACTCGACCAGCGTCTGGTCGACCTGCAGACACCCCAGATTTTGCAGCTCATTTTCTGGAAGCCACACTTCATCAGAACCCGAATCAATAAGGCACCTAATCTGTTGCCCGGTTTCTGGTGTCCCGAAGGCCCGAAAGATTATTATCGGCGCCACAGGCGCTGGCGGATCAAACCCATTATCATAGGAATACTGCATCCCGCTTACCTCCTGCGCCTAGGTGTTGGCGCGCGAACAACACGTCGCTTTTCATCCACCTTTGAGATGCAGACTGGTACATAGCCATAAGTCTTGTAAAACCTTCGAGCTAGCACGACCTTATCAGCATCACTATCAACGACTCTGCCGTCGCGAAATGCTACGTACTTTCCACTGTACTGGGGCAGAAATTCGCGCTTCCTTCGGTAGAATTCGTCGATGTGCCTCCGAGCTTCATCCTCGATCGTCTGGTGAACAGGGACGATCGAAATAGCAGGCACAATTGCCTGCCCCGAAATCGTCAACGGAAAGGACAGCAATGATTCAGTGAGTCCTGTCATCCCGACTATGACCTGACCAATTCCTCTCGGCAATTCCCCCAAGCCCAAGATCCGCTCAGCGACAAGCGGACGCACAGCACCCGAACTCATACCACCGCTTATGGTTTTCGGGGCAGACGAAACGCCCCTCAAGGGAGAGAGGTCAATCACCGACTACTTCCTCCTTAGTGCTTCCGTTGGAGGGAATGCCTTAACCAAATACTCCATAAGTGCCTTCGCGGCGTTATAAGTCAGAACCACTCGGGCAACTGGCTCCACTTTCATGACCTCCTCAACAGCCGGAGGCGGTAGGGGCTTTAGCGCATCGGCCGGGTCCGTCGAGATCTGATCTCGATGCGCCGGCAGATAACTACGAAGTTCCATCGTGAATTCATCCACAGTCAAAATCATCGTGACAATATTCGCATGGAAAGTTGGCGGCCCACTTTGCATCTCACCAGACATTCTCTATCCTCCTCACAGCCCCGGACCGATGATCCACGGCGCGAACTCCTCTTCCCCCACGCCGCTTAGCTCGCTCTTCGTGCGCTTGCCCGACGCCACCGCGATCACTTCCTCGAAGATCTGCCGCCCCACGGTCTCGAGCGGCGTCCCCTCGAGGATCACGCCGCAGTTGATGTCCATGTCCTCCTCCATGTGCCGGTACACGATGGAGTTCGTCGCAAGCTTAATGGAGGGCACGGGCTTGCCGCCGAAGACGGACCCGCGGCCCGTCGTGAAGCAGATGATGTTGGCGCCGCCCGCGACGAGACCCGTGATGGAGACCGGATCGTGCCCGGGGGTGTCCATGAAGACAAAGCCACGAGTCGTGATCGGCTCCCCGTAGAGGAACACGTCCATCATCGGGGTCGTGCCGCCCTTGGTCACGCCGCCGAGCGACTTCTCGAAGACGGTCGTGATCCCTCCGGCCTTGTTCCCGGGGGCCGGGTTGTTGTCCATGGCCTCGATCCCGCGGCAGTACCACTCCCACCACTTGTAGCGGTCGATGAGCTTCTTGGCGACGCCCTCGTTGATGGCACGCTTGATCAGGAGGTGCTCGGCCCCGTAGATCTCGGGGGTCTCGGCCAGGACACCCGTGCCCCCGTAGCGGACGAGCTCATCAACTGCCCACCCGAGCGCCGGGTTGGCCGTGATCCCTGAGTTGCCGTCGGAGCCGCCGCAGTTGGTGGCCAGCACGAGCTCGGAGACGGGCGCTTTCGTCCGTCGCGCCTCGTTGGCCTCCGGCAGGAGCTTCTGCACCGCCTCGATCCCCTTCTCCACGGTCTTCCGGACTCCCCCCGTCTCCTGGATGGTGAGGATCGTGGGCTGCCGCTCCGGATGGCCGGGGACCGCCATCCGCTGGCGCTCCACCAAGACGACGGCCTGGTTCACCTCGCAGCCCAGGCCGATCAGGAGGTAGGCGGCCACGTTCGGATGCTTGGCGTGGCCCGCCAGGACGCGCTGGAGGGCCAGGTGGTCCTCGCCGAAGAGCTTGGTCCCGCAGCCCGACTTGTGGGTGATCGCCAGCACGCCGTCCACGTTGGGATAATCCTTCTGGACGTCGCGGAACTTCTCGCGGATGAACTGGCAAACGCTGGCGGAGCAGTTGACCGTGGAGATCACGGCCACATAGTTGCGGGTGCCGACCCGCCCGTCCTCCCGCCGGTAGCCCTCGAAGGAGCGCATCTCGGAGAGCGGGTAGTACTCCACGGGGCGGACGTCGGTGCCGATCTCGTACTCGCGCTGGAGCTCCCCGATCGCCAGGTTGTGAGTGTGGACGTGATCGCCCCTGGCGATGGCCTGCGTGGCGAACCCGATCACCTGGCCGTAGCGCCTCACGGGGGCGCCCACCGCAATATGCCGGCGGGAAATTTTATGCCCCGGCCGGATGTCCTGCCTCGCCTCGATCGTCCCGCCCTCGTCCTCCAGACGCGTCCCGAAACAGATCTCGGCCTTGGCGATCGCGACGTCGTCCTCGGGGCGGAGGACGATCGCCTTGTCTCTGAGCGCGCAGGTCGCCATCACTTCTCTCCCGACGCTTCCTGCTCGACTCGGGCCAGCCCCCCGGCTTTTTTCCCGCGTGACCTAGCCATGGCTCACTTTATAGCATATCCTTGACGCGCTCGGTAGCGCGCCATGGAGCCACGCGAACGCGAGATCAGGCTGGGCGGTCTCCGCTTCCACTATGTGGAATGGGGAACCGCGGCAGCGCCGACCCTTGTTCTGCTTCACGGCTTCACCGGCCACGCGCGGACCTGGGACGATTTCGCCGCATCGGTGGCCGACGGCTTCAGGGTGCTGGCCCTCGACCAGCGGGGCCACGGCGACAGCGACCGGGCTCCGCACGGCGACTACCGGATCGCCACCATGGCCCAGGACCTGGCGGCCTTCGCCGATGCCCTCTGCCCCCGACCTTTCCGCCTCGTGGGCCTCTCGATGGGCGGCCGGGTCGCCATCGCCTATGGCGGCTCCCGCCCGGGACGGGTCGAGCGGCTCGTCCTGGTGGACATCGGCCCCGAGATCGCCCCGGAGGGGGGTGCGCGCGTCCAGACCACGGTGGCGAACGTCCCCGACAAGGTCGCCTCGGAGGAGCAGGCGTACCGGCTTCTCCGCGCCGCGTCCCCTCGCTACTCGGACTCCCTGATCCGCCACCGGGTCAAACACGGCTTCAACCGCCTGCCCGGCGGGCGGCTCGCGTGGAAGTACGACAAGGCCCTGAGGGCCCAGGCCCGGGAGGGACGCCGGGACATGCCGGACCTCTGGCCGGACCTCGCCCGTATCGCCTGCCCCACGCTGATCGTCCGGGGTATCGAATCCGATGTGCTCTCCCCCCAGATCGCCAAGCGCATGCTCGAGACTCTGCCGGACGGCCGCCTGGTGGAGATCCCCGACGCCGGCCACACCGTCCCCGGCGACCAGCCCGAGGCCTTCCTCAAGGCGGTCCGGCCCTTCCTGGAGTCCTGAGTATGAGACACTTTGCATCAAGCGCCGAGAGGATTCATGACCCAGACATTCGTCCATCTCCCGGTTGACCGCGTCATCTTCGGCGCAGGCGCTCTCGGCGAACTCCCTCAGGCCGTCGAGCGCCTGGGAGTGAAGCGGGCCTTCATCATCACGGGGCGCACGCTCGCGACCAAGACCGAGTTGATCTCCCGCGTCCAGGGGCTCCTGGGCGACCGCTGCGCCGGCGTGTACGGCGAAGCCGGCCAGCACGTTCCCAAGCGTACGATCCTCGACGCGGCGGCCCAGGCCCGCGACGCCCAGGCCGACGCCCTGGTCAGCGTCGGCGGCGGCAGTCCCATCGACACCGCCAAGGGCGTGGGCCTCTGCCTCGCCGAAGAGATCCGCGACGAGGCCGGCTTGAACCGGTACGCGACGCCGCACCGCCTGGCGGAGAGTGAGCCCTTTCAGGTCAGCCGGCCGATCCCCCAGATCGCGATCCCCACGACCCTCTCGGCGGGGGAGCACACGGGCGTGTTCGGCACGACGGACGAGGGCGCGCGGCGGAAGGACGGCGCCGGCCACCCGCTGCTGGTCCCCCGCGTCGTCATCCTCGACCCCGAGATCACCCGCGACACGCCGGAGTGGCTCTGGGCCTCGACGGGCATCCGGGCGCTGGACCACGCCGTCGAGCGCTTCTACACCCCCACCCACCAGCCCCTCACCGACGTGCTCTGCCTCGAGGCGATCCGGCTCCTGGTGCGGGAGCTGCCCGTCACCCTGCACACGCCCGGAAGCCTCGACGCGCGCCTGGCCTGCCAGCTGGCGGCCTGGTTCTCGCTCTTCGGCGCCCTCAACGCGCGCACCGGGCTCTCCCACGCCATCGGCCATCAGCTCGGCGGGCGCTGCGGGGTTCCCCACGGCCAGACCTCCTGCGTGATCCTCCCCCACGTGATGCTCTTCAACGTTCCCGCGGCCGCGGACCGGCTCGCCGTGATCGGCGAGGCCGCGGGGGTCATGACGGAGGGGAAGAGCACCGAGGACGCGGCCAAGGCGGCGACGAAGACCGTCGCCCGGGTGATCAAGGCGCTCGGCTGCCCCACGCGGCTCACGGAGGTGGGCGTCACCGAGGCGGACCTCCACCCCATCGCCCAGGCAACGTTCGACGAGCTTCGGCCGGGGATGAACCCGCGGCGGGTTCACGACCCCGACGAGATCCTGGAGATTCTCAAAGCAGCCCTGTAACCCTCACCCCGAAACAGGAGGCGTCTATGGCAAGACTCAAGCGGCGAAAGGGAGTTCTGATCAGCCTCGGCGTTCTGCTGCTGGTATTCACCGCGGGGTTCTACGCGGTCGCCCAGCAGATGGAGGAGTCCAAGCGGCAGCGCACCGTGTCGGTGGCCGGCGGGAAGTATCACGTCCTCCCCGCCACGCTCGAGACCACCCAGTGGGGCTGGCTCGACCCCAAGGAGCCTGTCAAGCTCATCGTCAACTCCGGGGACATCGTGGCCGTCGAAACCATGATGCACGCCCATAACAAGATCCAGCCGGGAACCACGATGGAGGAGATCGTCGCCCTCAGGAAGGCCAATCCCGGCGGCGGTCCCCACTCGCTGACCGGGCCCATTTACGTCAACGGCGCCGAGCCCGGCGACGTGCTCGAGATCAGGATCCTGAAAATCGTTCCCAAAGCCTTCGGGATCAACTTCAACCTGCCCGGCAAGGAGTTCCCCACGATCGGCGCCCTCGCCCCCGAGATGCCCGACGGCTTCGTGAAGTTCTTCTATTTGGACTGGGACAAGCGACAGGCCGAATTCAAGCCGGGGATCATGATCGACCTCCAGCCGTTCCCCGGCACCCTGGCCGTCGGGATCGATCCCAACGACCCCTCACCCCGGAAGGGCGGATCCACCGACCCGATGGCGCCGGTCTCGACGATCCGCCCCTGGAAGAACGGCTCCAACATGGACCTCAACGAGCTCCAGGAAGGCACCACGATCTTCATCCCGGTCTTCCTCAAGGGCGGCCTCATCTGGACCGGCGACTCCCACTGCCGTCAGGGCAACGGTGAGGTGAACCTGACGGGGCTCGAGTGCGCCTACCGGGAGATCGTGATGCAGCCGATCGTGCGGAAGGACATGAAGCTCGAGTGGCCGCGGATGGAGACCAAGACCCACTGGATCATGATGGGGTTCGACGAGGACCTGAACAAGGCGATGGTCAACGCAGTCCGAGAGACGGTGGACTTCCTCTCGAAGCAGAAGATGGTCCCCCTGGACCGGTACGAGGCCTACTCGCTGGCCTCCATGGCGGCCGACTGCCGGGTGACCCAGGTGGTGGACGTCCGCAAGGGAGTCCACTGCATGGTGCCCAAGTCGCTCTTCGTTAAAAAGTAGCAGGTTGCTCCGCGCGTTAAGCCTTGTCCTCGTGGCCGCCGCCCCCGCGTGGGGCGGCGGCCCTCTCCCCGTCGTCACCACCACCACGGACCTCAAGGCGCTGGTGGAAGCCGTGGGGGGAGACCGGGTCCAGGTTGACGCCCTGGCGCCCCCCCTCGCGGATCCCCACGCCGTCGAGGTGAAGCCGGGGCAACTGGTCAAGTTGAAGGCCGCCGCCCTGCTCGTGAGGATTGGCCTGGATCACGAGCCATGGCTGACCCGCGTCCTTCGCTCGGTCAACGACCCCCGGTTCGCTCCCGGCAGCCCCCACTCTCTCGACACAGCCAAAAGGATCCAGCTCCTCCAGGCCGAAACGCCGAGGGTCAGAAGCGAGCGGGGCGTCCACGTTCACGGCTTCGGGAACACCCACTACTGGCTGGACCCCGAGAACGCCCGGCCCATCACCGCCGCCATCCTCGACGCGCTGGCACGCCTCGCGCCGGCCGATCGCGCTCATTTCGAGGCGAACCGGAAGCGCTTCCTCGAACAGCTGGACGCGGCCCTCCGGCGCTGGTCTCAGGCCATGGCCCCGTACCGGAGCGTCCGGGTCGTCGTCGTCCACGAGACCTGGCCGTACTTCGCCGACCGCTTCGGCCTCACCGTGGTCGCCGCGGTCGAGCCGACGCCGGGAGTGCCGCCATCGCCGGCCTATCTCGCCTCGCTCATCCAGAAGATGAAGGAGGCGGGGGTGAAACTGCTGATCGCGGAGCCGTCCGCGAATGCCTCGGTGGTGAGCCAGGTCGCGGCCCGGAGCGGCGCGCGGGTGGTCACGCTGATTCCATCGGTAGGCGGCGATCCCGAGGCCAGGGACTACCTTGCGCTTTTCGACCTGAACATCAAGCGCCTGACCGAGGCCTTGACCGCGGCCAGGTAGCATGGGGCTCGCGCTCGAGTTTCTCTGGGTCCCCTTCCTCGCCTGCCTGGTCCTCACCGGAATCCACGTTTACCTCGGCCTCCACGTCCTCGCGCGCGGAGTCATCTTCGTGGACCTGGCCCTGGCTCAGGTGGCGGCCCTCGGGATCACGGTCGCCTTCCTGGCCGGGCACTCCATTCAAAGCGACGCGGCCTACTGGTACGCCCTGGCGTTCACGGTGGGCGGCGCTCTTCTCTTTTCGGTCAGCCGGATGCGGCGCGCCCCGATTCCACAGGAAGCGATCATCGGCATCGTCTACGCGGTGTCGGCCGCTGCCGCCGTGCTCGTCGTGGATCGGGCGCCCCAGGGGAGCGAGCACATCAAGCAGCTCCTGGTGGGGAGCATCCTGACCGTCACGCCGAAGGAGGTCGGCGCCCTGGCAATCCTCTACGCGGTGGTCGGGGCGATTCACTGGGCGGTCCGGCGGCCGGTTCTTCAGATCTCGTTCGACCCCGAAGCCGCCCTCAGGGAAGAACGCTGGGTCCGCTGGTGGGACTTCCTCTTCTATGCGTCCTTCGGCCTTGTGGTCACGAGCTCGGTCCGCATCGCCGGCGTCCTCCTCGTCTTCTCCTACCTCATCGTCCCCGCGGCGGCCGGCGCGCTTCTGACGTCCTCCGTGGCCGGGCGACTGCTCCTTGGTTGGGCCTTCGGGTTCCTGGTGAGCGTGGTAGGGCTCACCGCCTCGTACCTCTGGGACCTTCCCACCGGCGCCGCCGTCGTCACCACGTTCGGCGCCTCCCTGGGAGCGGTCGCTCTGGGAATCGGGACGCGAGCGCTCGTCCGCCAGGTCCGCACCCGGGGAGTCAAAGCGCTGGCGGGAGCCGGCATGGTGGCTTGCCTTCTCGTCGCGCTGGCGGGCGGGCTGCTCCTCGTCTTCCCCGGAATGGACCACCACTGGCTCAACTGGATCGAGGAAGCGGCACCGACCGTCGAGCTCGCGTTCCTCACCCCGCGGGAGCGCGACACCTACTGGGAAAGCCGGGAGGCGATCGGCCGCGGCCAAGCGGAGCTCCAGCGCCTGCGCGGGATCCAGCAGGAGGTCCAGTGGGGGACGCGGCAGATGGGTCAAGAACAGCAGGAGCGGCTCCGCCAGTTCCTCGCCAGCCGCGGGGAAATCTCGGCCGGGGATCGCATGGTTCTCAGGACGCTCCGAGGAAAGGCGCGGGAGCGGCAGCGCTACTGGCTGGGGATTCCGCTGCTCGCGGCCGGCGGCCTGGGCGCCCTCCTCCTGGCGCGCGCGCGCCGGCGCGCCTGATGACGGGCCCGCGCCGCCTCGCCACGCGCGAGTTCCTGCGCCTCTGGGCCGGCGCCTTCCCATTCTTCCTCTCGTTCTACCTGCTGCTCCCCACCATCCCTCTCTACGCGGGGGCCCTGGGAATCCCCGAATCCGAGATCGGCCTGATCGTCGGCTTCTTCGCGCTCTCGTCCATGACGGTGAGGCCGTGGGCCGGCTGGGCGGCCGATCGCTACGGCCGGCTCCCCCTCCTCGTCGCCGGCACGCTGCTCTTCCTCGCCTCCTCGCTCCTCTACGGGTGGAGCCGGAGCGTCGGGGCGCTCCTCGCCGTCCGCGTCGTCCACGGCGCCGGCATGGGGCTGTACCCCACCGTGGCGACGGCCGTGGTGGCGGACATCGCCCCGCCGGAGCGGCGGGGGGAGGCCATGGGCTTTTTCGGCGCCGCGGGAAATCTGGCGCTCGCGCTCGGCCCGGTCCTGGGAGTGTGGCTGATGGAACGGCTCGGCTTCTCCTCTCTCTTCGCCGCCTCCGCGGCTGCGGCGGCGCTGGCGCTCGCCGTGACCCTTTCGCTCAAGGAGACGGCGCCCGAGCGGCGCCGCGTGGCCTTCGGCCTGGCGTCGGTGCTGAGCCCGGCCGCCCTGTTCTGGGGCGCGCCGGGTTTCCCTCCACATTCCTGGCAGCCGGGGCCCTGGCCCTGGCCGGAGGCGCCCTCGGAGCCACCCGGTTTGGCCGTTGACAGGCTCCGGCCGGCTCTGTACCATTAGCGCACTTTTTCTCCGGGCC
>ERZ1292640.4123-Hain-H43-02um-R1-4123-length-11158-cov-7_pt1 | contig 11158 bp, 7 predicted proteins | sample MGYA00564404_ERZ1292640 | MGnify/ENA primary metagenome ERZ1292640 (study PRJEB36523, sample SAMEA6512636) | groundwater metagenome | collected 2019-01-08 | study: AquaDiva: Metagenomics assemblies of 32 groundwater samples | reverse complement strand
CGACTAATGGACGATTTGTGTCTGAGAATTGTAGCATGTTAGCAGGCACTCTATTGCCAGCATTGTGCATTTTAATAGCTTCAGAAACAGTAGCTGTTCCACATAAAAGTTTTGTGCATCCTATCATTTTTCATCTCTCTTTTCATTTTTTAAATTTGCCAAAATGCCTGCTATCAAACCTTCAACAGTATATTTATTCGCCATTACTTGGGCTTTTATGCCAAGATTGGCGGCGGTGCTGGCTGTAACGGGACCTATACAGGCTATTGTTACGCCCTCTAAAAGCTCATTAATATTATCTGTCTCCATCATATCCACAAAATTCGTCACAGTAGACGAGCTTGTGAAAGTTATAATATCTATTTTTCTATCCTGCAAAAGCTCTTTAATAAGCCTTATGTTTCCACTTCCTTGAATGGTTTTATAGGCAGGAACTTCATCAACTTCAATTCCGATATTTCGCAGATCGCTGAATGTGTCTGGCGCAACTTCCGCTCTGGGAACGAGGATTTTTTCACCAGACTTTATAACCTCTTTAAGTCCGCCTGACAGGTCTTGTGATGTATAGCTGACTGGAACATAATCCACCATTAAACCCCGTTCTTCCAATTCTTCTTTAGTCTTTGGACCTATGGCGCATATCCTGGCGGATTTCAGCGATCTAATATCCCTGCGCAAATATCGCATACGATCTAAAAAAGCGGTAACGCCATTAACGCTTGTGAAAACAATCCATGAATATTTTTCTATGTTGGTTATTGAGTCATCTAGTTGGTCGAACTGGCTGGGAGGGGCAATCTCTATGGTGGGGAATATTATCGGTTCTCCGCCCAAGTCTGTAATAAGGTCAACCATTTTTTGTGCCTGATGAAGCGAACGAGTTATTATTATGCGCTTGCCAGAAAGGGGCTTTTTCCCAAACCAAGATAGCTTTTCGGCTAAAGACGCTACTTTTCCTACTACCGAGATTGTTGGAGGAGAAAATTTTGCTAATTCAGGTTTACTCAGAACATCAGAAAGATTAGCGAGCAAAAAACGTTGATCGGGAGTTGTTCCTGATTGGATTAATGCGATTGGCTCAAGCGGATCACGTCCATTTTCTATCAAATTTTTGACAATAGAAGGCAAGCCTTGCAAACCCATAAGAAATATGAGAGTATCGCATCCTGTCGCAAGTTTAGACCAGTTTATTGAGCTATCTGAGCCTTTGTCTTCTGCTTCATGACCGGTTATTACAGCAAAGCTTGACGCCATATCTCTGTGAGTTACTGGAATACCCGCATAAGCCGGAGCCGCAATGGATGAGCTGATACCCGGAACGACCTCAAAACGGACATTATTCTCCAGCAAATATTCAGCCTCTTCACCGCCTCGACCAAAGACAAAAGGGTCCCCGCCTTTTAGACGGACAACGCTTTTGTTTTTCTTTGCTTCTTGAGCAATAACAGCGTTGATCTCATCTTGGCGCATGGTGTGGCGATCTGCGGATTTACCGACATAGATAAATTCTGCACCAGATCGAGCATAGCACAACAAAACAGGGTTTACCAGCCGATCATAAACTATAACATCAGCGTTTTGTATACAATCAAGACCAGCCATTGTTATCAGGCGATAGTCACCCGGTCCTGCACCAACTAAATATACAGTTCCTTTTTCCAAAGACATAATGTAAGCCTCTTTAAGAAAACATATTAAACTTTTCTCTGTATTCCCACTTTCGTGGGAATGACAAACTCAATTGCTGTCATTCCAGCGAAAGCTGGAATCCATTTTTTCAATAAGCCAAAATCATTTATTCGTAATCGTTGAAAAATGCAAAAAAATCAAGGCATGGTTCACAATTAAGGTAACAAATTCAATTTTTAACGTTTTTAAATCCCCCTTTATCCCCCTTTGCTAAAGGGGGAAACCAGACTCCCCCCTTTGTTAAGGGGGAATAAATCAAGTCGTCATCGGATTCCCCCTTAACAAAGGGGGATTAAGGGGGTTGTCCAAAATTGATTCCGCACCCATACCAAGCAAAACTTCTGCTAATTTTTCACCTATAAATTCAACATTTTCCATACTTCCCGATATATCAGAACGAATGATTGTCTGGCCATCACGATCACCCACAAGACCAGTAAGTTTTAATTCCCCATTTACTATTTGACCCAAAGCCGCTATGGGAACACGACAACCTCCGCCTAGCCTTTTTAGGAACGCCCTTTCTGCCTTAACTGTTGCAAAAGAATCAGAATGATTTATATTGCGGACCAAATCATTCAGCTCCTTATCATTCTCCCTTATCTCAACACACAACGCTCCCTGCCCAACAGCCGGAAGGCTTATGTCATAGGGAAGTTTTTGTGTTACAAGGTTAGCATATCCCAAACGCTCAACGCCGGCATAAGCCAAGATAATTGCATCTAAATCCTCTGATTCCAATTTTTTTAACCTTGTATCTACGTTGCCGCGCATTTCTATAATATTAAGGTCTTTTCGTGCATGAAGTATTTGGGAACGCCTTCTCAAGCTACTTGTGCCTACTTTAGCTCCTTTTGGAAGATGCGCAAAATCAAGATTTTGCTTTGAGATTAGAACGTCAGATGGATCATTTCTTTCAGTAATAGCACCAATAACAAGCCCATCGGGTAGAGAAGTTGGCAAATCTTTCAAACTATGGACAGCAAAATCTATTTCTCCACTGAGTAAAGCGATCTCTATCTGCTTTACAAAAATCCCATCTCCGCCTATTTGCGACAATGGTATATCACTAATGTTGTCTCCTAGAGTTTTAATATTTTTTATTTCAATCTCATAATCCGGGTGGATTTCACTCAGTTTATTTTTGATGTGATTGGCTTGCCAAAGAGCAAGCGCACTACCTCTAGTTCCCAATTTTATGCGATTCATGCCGATTTTCCCTAACGTGTCTTTATCTTAATCTCTATAATATCCATTAACTCTATAGACTATATAATACAACAACATTAATGACTTGTCAAGCAAAAGATTTTTTAAAAAATTGAAATTCCATAGCTTGATATTGTAAAATTTAGAAAAACCACAGAGGCACGGAGTCACGGAGAATAAAGGGAAAAATTTAAAATCTCTCTTTCCTCCCTTCCGAAACTCCGTGTCTCTGTGTCTCTGTGTCTCCGTGTTTATTTTTCTTTTTTTTGCAATGCCAAATATTCCTTTAAAGTTGACGGAGAAACGATCTGCCGAAATTTTGTCCATGCTCAAACATGGCGATAATATTTTCAAGAGGCGTTTCTGGTAAGATAGAGCTTGTTGACGCAAGCCCGAATCCTCCGCCGGGAGCCGCGACCTTAAAGCATCGCTCAACGTTCCTTTTTACGTCATCAACGGTGCCAAATGGAAGCGTTGTTGTAACAGAAAGGCTTCCCCATAAAATCAGCTTTTCGCCTTTACGAGTTTTATGCTCTGCGATTTTTTCAAGTGTGCAACCTGTTTCTTCCTGAAATCCCTGAAATCCCGAAACACCTACGAGATTGATCAATTGATCCATTATTGGAAGAATATTGCCGTCAGAATGCCAGACGATCCCTATGCCAGCGTCATGCAATGGCTGGACAGCATGTGCCAAATGCGGAAAGTAAAGCTTATCAAGCATCTCTATTGAGCATAGAGGACCTTCGTTGTAACAAATATCATCACCCGTGTAGACATAAGGCGCAAGATTATACTTTTTAACAGCATGAGCAACCGCCATATTGTAAAGGCGACCGCTTTCACCGCCATAGGCATAATATTTTTCCATAACCTCTGGATATAATTTGAGCGCCGCAAGATAATTGTTATATCCCCAACCATATCCACCCATGAAGCTTGGCATCCCAAATCCAGAGAGGAATAATATCTCATGTTTTGCCATATCACAAAGGTTTTGTATCCCCTTTGCATAGCTATCAGCAACCGCCTCAATATTGTAGTTTTGCGCTAGTTTATCAGGGTCAGGAAAAGCATCAACAATATCCCGCACATCCTCGGGGCTTGACGGCGCTTTCGGTTGAGCAGGGGGATTATTTTTTGGAGAGGACGCTGACTTTGCCACAGATGCGGCATAAAACGGGTCATAAGCCATGTGTTCTACGTTTGGGGAAGGCATGATAAATTGCGGACAAAGATTAGCGCCGGCTCTTATAAACGCTTCTATGACGATATGCGGGCTATCCTCTGCGTATATATTATCACGATGGCTTAATGATTGGAAAAAAGAACGCTTCATGCACCATGCGGAAAGTATACATGGGTCTTCAACTCTCTCTTTATTAAGAGTTCGCCATGCGATCTCCTCACCATTTGGATGCTTGACATATTTCGCTTTTTTTGTCTCTTCGGGAAAAATCCATCCTAATTGATCGCAAATCTTTTTCCAGAGGTATCTATCATCAGCGCCGTCAAGCCGTGGCTCAAAACCAAGTTTGAGATAGACCTTTAAGGCAGGATAGCGCCAATGATCGGTCAAAAGGTATATTTCATCATATCCACGATCAAAAAGGTGATTGATAGTTGCAGCGCAAACAGCCACTCCGATCCCTTTTCCGCAGTGTGCTGATTCGCCAGCGACCCAGCCTACTTCGCCAATGTGCCTATCTGTATTGACGACTCTATCTTGAGCGCATGCAGTAGCGACAAGATCATCGCCATAAGTTACAAAATAGACTCCATCAGGCGATAGCGGATTGCTTAAAATGGAATCCAATCGCTCAACATTCCAATCTCCGAGGTCTTTGTTATTAAGCAGTTCAGCATATTTTTCTTCATCTCCTTGGCGAAAAGACCTAACAGAATATCCCTCTGGCAACTCAATCTTGAGACGCTTATCTCCAGCCCAAATCATCTTTAATTGTCTTGGCATGTCATCTCCTTTATAATTCGGTTCTTCAGGCTTTAGTGTGGATAATCGCTTAAAAATCCCCCCTTCCCCCCTTTACCAAAGGGGGAGATTAGCTTCCCCCTTTAGCAAAGGGGGATAAAGGGGGATTTAAAAACGCTGTTAATGATTATTCCCTTATGCCTATAATTCCTCAACCCATTCAAGCCCAAGTTCCACCAGCCTTGCCTTTGTTGGACGACCTTCTTCATCCCAACCGGACATTTGGTAATATAAAGTGCGCATTTCCTCAAATTTGGCTCTATCAACCTTTTCACCTTTAAGTGCGCCACTTTCTAGTTCCTCAAAAATTCGGTCTGGGAGAGTGTCATCGTCTTTGGTGAAACCTTCACGATTGTTGAATATGCGCATCAAGTTATTAGCGCGCTCACCGACCTTCAAAAACTCCCAAAGGCTTGCATCCCAACCAGTGACAGCCCTTATATATTCAACGAGTTTTGTAATGGAAAGCGGTCCTATGGGTCCGCCGACAAAAGCGCACATACCTACTGAGTTATAAAAATCGTCTAAAGTCTTGGCATAAATGAAGGCTTTTACCTTTTTGGGACCCATATCAAGCGAGTCAACGGATTCTGTTAAACCCAAAGGTGAAAGGGGATGGTTCTCAGTGCCTGCTCGCTCATAAAAAATGTCGTGCGGCGCTTCCATGTGATCTGCTCCCGTGGGAGACATAGAATAAGCATAGACAAGGCTTTTCTTTCCTCTTGGTTCGTGCATGGGCAATTCCTGTCCCTTGACGTGAAGTGCATATTTCTCGGAGCCTTTGCCGATCTTCTCTGATGCCCTTTTAACGCCCTCAGCGAGAATATCGCCCAATCCCTCTCGCTTGCCGATCATCTCTGTCATCTTAACCATAGCATCTGCATTACCAAATCGTAAATCAATGCCATTGGTATCATCTTTCGTAAGAATTCCGTTTTCGTAACATTCCATAGCAAACGCTATACAGACACCGGCTGATATGGTGTCAATAGTATATTTATTGCATATTTCATTGCCCATAGCGATAGCATTTAAATCGCCAACTCCGCATAATGATCCTAGAGAAGCGATTGTCTCATATTCAGGACCGCCATACTCTTTCGTTGCGACATACTTGCCATCGTTAACCTCAACTTCACGCTTGCAGGCAACAGAGCAGGCAAAGCATGTGCCTCGTTTGACTAATATCGTCTCCTTCATACGAGTTCCGCTAATATCAAGGGCTTTTTCAAAAGTTCCATCATGGAAGTTTCTCGTTGGCAGGATCCCGCCTTCGCTTAGCGCCGGAACAAGTCTGGCAGTTCCCTCATCGTGCATATCATGTGGCTGATATACATAAGTATCTCTTAGCCATTTAAGAATACCTTTGGCGGATTCCTCATCAGCCATTTCAATTCTTTTCGTTCCCCTGACAGCAATGGCTTTAAGGTTCTTTGATCCCATAACAGCGCCCATTCCAGTTCTACCATTGTAATGCTTTAACTCGTTTACAATGCACGCATATTTGACCAGATTTTCTCCGCCGGGACCTATCTGAAGGACACGAATTCTATCATCGCCAAGTTCCTCTTTTATGCAGGATTGTGAATCTCCTGTCACCATGCCCCATAGCTTTGTAGCGTCTTTGATTTCTACTTCACCATCATGTATCCAGATATAAACGGGTTTTGGGGATTTGCCCTTGATGATAATTCCATCATATCCAGCTTGCTTCAACTCAGGTCCCCACCATCCGCCAGCCTCTGATTCGCCATAGCCATTAGTTAGCGGAGATTTACCAGCCGCAGTAAACCTGGACGCCCCTGGTATTGGTGCGCCGGTTATTACACTGCAAGTTAATACAAGCATGTTATCCGGCGATAGAGGATCAACATCCTTCGGCAATTCCTTCAAAATATAGTAAGCGGCAAGCCCTGCGCCACCGAGATAATTCCTATATATAAACTCATCGGATTCATCAATTTCTATCTTTCCATCTGATAAATTTATTCTTAAAATCTTTCCATTATATCCTTTGCCCATTTTATAACAGATTCAGGTCATCAAACAGTTTTGTGTTTTCCATTGTAATGGCGTATTGATGAATATTTAATCGGGTAATAAAATAAGGTGCTTCAAAATCTCTGATTCCCCTTTAACTAAAGGAAAGAACAAATTCCCCCTTTGAAAAAGGGGGATAAAGGGGGATTTAAAAACTTTCTTACTGGGTTACCCGATTATTTAGTCAAACTTCATCAATACATCCCTACGGACTTTCCCAACTGAATATCAAAAACTATCTATGCCTGAATCTTTTCTCCTCCTTCCCCTGGAACGAATAATCTTATGGCTTTTGGAACTATTGTAAATTGAATTGAGCGATAGCCATCCATGGACTCCCCATCAATATGAAATGGTATAGGTTCATCTGCCTCTATAGTAACATTTTCTCCTTTATATATTTTAACATAAGACAAATTCACATGCTTTCCGTTAAAAAGCTTTGGCAGATGACGGATAAGAGAGAGAGCGCCCATCGATCTTATAATACATACATCAAACAATCCATCGTCTGGAGTTGCGTCTGGCGCTATTAAAGCCCTTCCGCCATATCTTTTAGTATTTGCTATCGCTACTATTAATGGTCGCACTTCAACCAATTCGGAGTCTATTTTTATGCTGAGCAATTGGGGTTTATATCTATGGAATACCATTAAGCCAGCATAGAAATATACCCACATTCCACGAAAAGGTCCCCTTAATTCTCCGGCGAACCTTGCTATCATAGCATCAAAACCAGTTCCCGCAAAGCCCATGAAATACCTGCCATCAGCATTGCCAACGTCTATCCATTTGATATGTCCATTCAGAATAGTCTTACAGGCTTCTCTTGGATTAAGCGGCAACCCAAATTCCCTTGCAATACCATTTCCAGTCCCTGCGGGTAATATACCGAAAATAACATCAGTTCCTATCAAACCATTCAAGACTTCGTTAATAGTTCCATCTCCGCCCACAGCAACGACTATATCGTGATTAGAGGCAAATTCTCTTGCCAACAAAGTAGCCTCCCCTTGATAGCTAGGCATGGCTATATCATAGCAAAAACCGCTCCCTGAGAATATAGTCTCAATGTCATGGATGATCTGCTTATAATTTCCATGCCCTGCTGATGGATTGATGATAAACTGCATTTTCAAGGCACATCCTCACCTGCTTAACCAAGTTAGCTTTTATACTTATTAGAACGTTTCAAAATCCCCCTTTGTTAAAGGGGGAAACTAAACTCCCCCTTTGAAAAAGGGGGGAAGGGGGATTTAAAAACGTTAAAAACTGAATTTGTTACCTTAATTGTGAACCATGCCTTTTAAGGCTTTCGTAACTCTAAGATTATCGGCTTCCATGGATTCAATTCCATTGTTATACGGTCTGTCACTCCATACACTTTATCGTTTATAATATCCTTTAGCTGTGCCTTATGGTTAAAGATTATCTGAACCTTCTCGTTTTTCTCAATTTTTGTATTATCGTGATCGCCTGCATGTCCGAGAGAATCAACATCAAGCTCAGCATTCCGCATAATAGCGACATAATTTGCGTCATCGCCCTGATAACGCCAAATTTCAACACATTCCGCAGGCTGATCGTCCATTTTCAGAACTTTAACTTCCGCCTGGATACCTGATGATTGAAGGATATTTCGGAAACATTCCAAATAGCTATTCCCTTTGGGTGGAGACAGCCGATATTTGCCATAATTGAGCATGTCAATATTCAGGTATACAGTCCGTCCATTGCCTGTATGGTTTTCTATGATAGTCAGAATTTGATTAACTGTGTTGCTTGCCTTGCCTGTCGTTAAACTTATGTCAGATTCATAAACGGGTAATGCTTCAATGCCTTCGTTTTTTATCCATCCAACTGATGATCTGTTGACGCCAAAGAGTTTATCAAGCTGACCTTTGGGCAATCGTTTGCAATGCTCATCCATAGTCGCTGTCATGTTATCCGCTATGACTAATCCGCCTTGTCGGACAAATTCCTCTATCTGCTGACATTCTTTTTGTGACATAGCGACTGATTGCGGTAAAAGCAGTGCCTTATATTCACCTTTGATTAATTCGCCATTTTCTATCTGTTCATAAGAGACAAAATCGCATTGAAATCCCAAATCCTCAACGACACGCAGAAAACTATCCCTAACTTTTGCCAGACGTGAATGTCCCGCTTCATACGAGGAGAATCTGCGCACCCATGTATTACCATCTTCTCTTGAATCAAACATCCAGTGCGCCCTTATGCTTGCTTGCGAATAGTGTATCGCAATTTTATCATCTAATCGCTGTAAGTTAAATAATATCGGCGCCACTCTTTTCAGTTCTGCAAATATTGGTTTTAGACCTTTTCCTCGTTCTGTTATCGGCTGATCGCTTTTATCTTTTTCTATACACCTGCTTCTATCATCGTCCCAAATTATACCGCCTTTATCCCCGTTTAGCAGTAACCACCATAGCTTTCTGCTAATGCGGTTGAAATCATCGCCGAATACAGTTCCAAGCACGGGCGCTGATTGTGGGAGAAATGATCGGAAAATCTTGCGACTACACGCAATATCATAAGGTTCTATCCAGTCAATTGCCTGTGATAGTTTCCAGAGATCGTATCCACCCCATGCGTTAGGCATCTGCGTTCCCTCTATACCAACAGGGACGTTAGGATCAATTTCATGGATAAATTCTCTCAAACGTCCTAATGCACGGGAAAATGCAACGTCCATATATTCACGATGATCCGCCCATGGAGCATAGTTTTCCAGTTCGCCTGATTCCAGAGCTTTGCGTTCCCTATCCTTGATTTCATAAGTCGTCATCGGTTCCACATCATCCCAAGAAGCGAAATCAGTATCCCACTCTTTGTTTAGGCTATCCAATGAATAATATTTTTTGAGCCATTGACGGAAAGAGGAAAGCGTATAAGGGCTGAAACAGTAATCCATTGGCGATGCAAATGAGCCAATAGATAACTCATCCCGGAGATCATAAAGTAATGGTTTATGTGGGACATAAGGCTTGATCATACCTTGAAGTCTTGGTTTAACCTCATCCCAAAATTTCGGATCATCAAAGGAAGGCTTGCGTATAAGGAAGCGCTTATCCCTTGTGGTAGTATAGCCTTGAAAATCGGTGTCATATAACGATCTGCGAGCATGTAAAAAGGCGAGTTCTGGTATCAGATTCTCAACGTAAAAACCAAAATTATTCCTTATAAAAGGTTCTGGATCATTATGACTGCCACATTCTTCTGCTGTGCATTCCATTTCACGAAGGCGCTTAAACCAAAGTGATTGGTCTTTCGGTTCGACGGTGCTCCACATAATAACCTGATATTCGTCCCATCCCTGCCAAGATTGTGGATCAGAGTTATCCGTTCCACTCAATATAAGTGTCAATAGTGCTATTTCATATATCATCATTTTATATCCTCATTGCCCATAGTTGAGACAACCGACAAATGAAGCCCGGCTTTCGTTTCTGTTATTCTATAACTTACTATGCTTCTAGTGTATTGAGCGAAATGCTTCCTTTTACGTTCCATCATCTCTTCGATAAGATCTATCATAAATTTATTATCTGATTTGAAGGAAGACGATTGCTCATCTATCGATTTCTCAATAAAGTCTTTCGCTTGCTCTTCAGGAAGCATTGATACATTCCAAGTAATAGCTGCTATTGCTAACAGCAGATCAAAGTCTTTACGTGAGGTAACATATTTCGTATTCATATAAGGTTCTATAAATTCCAGCACGACTTTAGATAATTTCTCAAAGCCTTCTGGTTCATGGAGAACCAGACTCGCATTTAGCCTGCCTTGTTTCTCTAGCTCTGCCACAAAAGCCTTATTCTGCTCATCCAGCGTTTTGAGATTACCTTGTTTCTCTAGCTCTGCCACAAAAGCCTTATTCTGCTCATCCAGCGTTTTGAGATTACCTTTTCTCTCTAGTTCTGTCACAAAAGGCTTCTTCTGCTCATTCGGCTTTTTGCGATTACCTTTTCTCTTATTTTTTCGTTTAGCCATTTTTTTCCTCCTCTATTGATTGTTGGTAGTAAGCATATCATTTTATTTATGCTTCTACAAGCTTTTTTATGGTTAAAAGAGATTTTCATTGACTTCAACCCCTGCAAAACCTTAAAATATAAAAATCCATCTAATCCGCACCAATTTGTGTCCATTTTTTAAGGCATGGTTCACAATTAAGGTAACAAATTCAATTTTTAACGTTTTTAAATCCCC
>ERZ1292640.4121-Hain-H43-02um-R1-4121-length-11161-cov-5_pt1 | contig 11161 bp, 9 predicted proteins | sample MGYA00564404_ERZ1292640 | MGnify/ENA primary metagenome ERZ1292640 (study PRJEB36523, sample SAMEA6512636) | groundwater metagenome | collected 2019-01-08 | study: AquaDiva: Metagenomics assemblies of 32 groundwater samples | reverse complement strand
CGATTCGCCAAATTCATGCGGGATGCCGTATGACAATCGGCAGAAATCGGGACGGATTTCGTGCTTCGGATTTATGATTTAATATGTGCGGTATAGTCGGTTATATAGGCGAAAGACCAGCCCAACCAATACTCCTCAATTGCTTGCGTAAACTGGAGTACCGGGGTTACGATTCCTGCGGTATCGCGGTGGATGCCGGCGGCATTGTTATTCATAAAGACGCGGGGCGGGTCGAGGCATTGGCCAAGTCGGTACCGCGATTGACCGGGAAAAATGGTATAGGCCATACCCGGTGGGCGACTCATGGCGGACCGTCCAAAGTGAATGCCCATCCCCATCTCGATTGCAGCGGTAATATCGCCGTGGTGCATAACGGCATAATTACTAACTTCCGTGAGTTGAAGCGGAAGTTAACCGGTGAGGGGCACACTTTTACCTCGGAAACCGATACCGAAGTAATACCGCATCTCATCGAGAAATACTACAACGGTAATTTGGAAGCGGCGGTGGCAGCGGCTTTACGGGAAGTCGAAGGTTCCTATGCTATTGTGGTGCTGAAAGCCGGCGAGTCGAAGTTAGTCGTCGCTAAGAAAGATAGCCCACTGGTCATCGGCGTTGGTGACCGCGAGAATTTTATTGCCTCGGACGTGTCGGCTTTTCTGGACTATACCGATAGGGTTATCTACCTGGAGGACGGCGATATCGGTGTCATCACCAAATCTGACATAAAGATTAAGAGGGGCGGCCGTAAGGTTGTCAGGAAAGAAGATAAGATTCTCTGGAGCGCCGAAGAAGCCCAGAAAGCTGGCTATGAGCACTTTATGCTTAAGGAAATTCATGAACAGCCCAGGGTAATACGGAATACCCTGGCCGAATATACCCGGGTTGTGGAAACAACGGCAGATTCGGGGTTAATGGGCGGTATCGGTACCGAACCTGTCCTCATGCTGGCTTGCGGTACTTCTGCCCATGCGTCTCTGGTGGGGAAGTATGTTTTTGAAGAATTACTGAACATACCCGTGCGGGTTGAAATAGCCTCGGAATTCAATCATCAGAGAAATACGTTAGGCAAGACTTTGGCCATCGCTGTTACTCAGTCCGGCGAGACCGCTGACACACTGAGAGCCATGAAAAGATTGAAGGGGGAGGGCAGCCGGGTAGTTGCTGTCACCAATGTGGTGGGGAGTACGGCCAGCCGGATTGCCAATGAGACGATATACACCCGGGCCGGACCGGAGATAAGTGTCGCCGCGACCAAGACCTTTATCGCCCAACTCATGGTGTTTTACTGGCTGGCTATATCGAATGCTAAGGTCGATGCCCGCCGGCGGGCCGGTTTATTAGCGGAGTTGAGACAGTTGCCCAGTAAGGTACAGCAGGTGCTGGACAATGAAGTCACGATTGCCGGCTATGCCGAATACCTATCTAAGCATGAGCATGTGTTCTTCATCGGACGTGGTATCAACTTCCCGGCAGCTCTGGAGGGGGCTCTGAAATTAAAAGAGGTCTCCTATATTCATGCCGAAGGCTACGCCGCCGGTGAGATAAAACACGGCCCGTTCGCTCTACTTGGTTCTGAAACGCCTGTAATTGCCGTTATCGGCCGGGATAGCACCTATGAAGCCATGCTCACCAACATAAAGGAAATCAAGGCGAGAATGGCACCGGTAATCGCCGTTAGCGAAGGGGAAGATGAAGCGGTTGAAGAGCTGGCTGATTTTGTCATCACCGTGCCCCATGTCGAGCCTCTATTCTCTCCGGTAGTTAATACTGTGGCTTTACAGTTGCTCGCCTATTATACGGCTAAAGAGAGGGGTTGCCCCATCGACTTCCCGCGTAATCTGGCGAAAAGCGTAACGGTGGAATAGGGGTGAAACCATAAAGTCTCGTTTGGGGCTATTGACAACTTACACGGAAACGTGTATTATATTAACAATAACAGTATAAATAGCAGGTGACACAAAATGCATGAAATAGGGGAAGGTGTGATTAAGGAACCAGAAATAGCCTTTGCTCCCCGTAGCTTAGGACAATTGGTTCCACCAATGCAGGCTGAAGATGTGTATAGTTCATTGGGCCTATTGGAAGTAATAAGAAAGCGACAACCATTTGCACTTATTAAAGGGGATGCTGGCGTATTATTGGATTGTTTCCCGGATAACAGTATTGATTGTGTAATTACCTCACCACCTTATTGGAATCTTCGTGAATATGCTGTTTCCGCACAGAGCGACAAGAGCGCCATTGGGTTGGAGGATACATTTGATGAATACCTAAAAAAGGTATGCAATATTTTCTCGAAGGTAAAACGTGTTCTTAAACCTACTGGCTCGCTTTGGCTTAATATCGGTGATAAATACTACAATAAAAGGTTATTAGGACTGCCTTGGCGTGTCGCCTTTGGTTTACAAGACCAAGGATGGATTCTTCGTAATGAAGTGATTTGGAATCAAAGCAAAGGAAGTATTAGTTGCAAAGACCGACTTCGGATGAACAGAGAAAGTATTTTCCATTTCGTCAAACAGCACAAATATTATTATAACTGGGAGGATATTTTAGTTAAACCCACAAAGTGGGCATCATTCAAAGATGGAAAAGTTGTTTCAGCAACCGGAGTATCAGGAATGAAATACCGCGATCAGATTCAATATTCTAACTCCCTGACTACTCAAGAGAAATCCGAGGCAATCCATGCACTCGAAGAAACATTGGAAGGTATTAGGGAAGGTAAGTTAAATGATTTCCGCATGACTATACGCGGTCAACAACGTGTCCTACATGGTAATAGCACAAAGTTAAGTGGCAGAGCTAAAGAACTACAAGAGAATGGCTTCTACATTCTAAAAAGTCAAACAGCTGGATATATGCCAACTGATATTTGGAATATAGTACCAGAGGATGAGTGGCGAACTGACACTCATTGTGCCGTATTTCCAATTGAGTTATTGGAAACGCCTATCAAAGCAACTTGTCCCAAAGACGGTGTTCTCTTGGATCCATTCGTGGGAACAGGTAGTACAGTAGTCGCTGGAGTAAAATTTGGGTGTCGTGCTATTGGTATTGACCTGAGTCTTGAGTACCTAGCACTGGCTAGAGAGCGTGTATTCAGAACCCAGAAACAGCTACCGTAGTCTACGTTTGATATTATCTACGAATCTGTCGAGGGTGATATATTTGTTAGAAGCGCTTCCCCCTAATATTTTCCGTATTCCTTCTAAATCTGTGCTTACAATGTCGCTTGCCACAGGTAGCCATGTCATTTTAGTGTCATCCCAATTCATTCGCAGAGTAAAAAAGTGCACAGGGTCTTCATCTCGCGCGGGATTATGAAGGTCACTGACATCGTAAGATTTACGGAGATATTCCATACCAATATCTTGTAGGACAAAAACTATACGTTTCTTCCAGGATTCTATTATCATGCCTTTTTTATACACTTGCTGCATCATAGTTTTCGCGAATTCGTTAGCCCAATTAATGCCAAACTTATAGACACGATTAGCAAATGATCTTGATGTCCGAAACTCCTTCACGGCTTCCCAAGGCGTACCAGTTGTACCAGCTGCTTGGAATTCAACACACAAAAAGTCATCAATTTGCGATGGTGATGCATTTTTAGATTTTGTAATAACGTAATCTATTGAGCCTCCTGACCCGATAGATACCTCAGGAGCCCAGCGTATTTGTGAAGTTACATCTACAGACAAATAACGAGATGCAATTTGATCAAACACTTCTTGAACGTTGTATCTATGTGGGCAAATGACAACGGGTACATATTCGTTGGTAAATTCGGCTTTGTAGCCAACGGAACACACACCGACTTTGACGCTAGGTTCACTTTTTCGCGGCTTCTTGCATTCACTATTCAAGAAAGGGCAGTGCTGATGTAATTGGTCATTTTTAGCTTTTTTACTATGGTCAGTGAATGGATGGCCAAAATACTCAACTGGGTGGCGACCAAATGATGGTTCTGGCAAATTTGCTCCTACCCTCATAAATCTAATGTTGGATAGATAGGCGAATAGTAGCATTGTAATAAATCTATGTCAACGGATTATTGACTTATTATCCGATACTGGGTATACTGTCTAGGTTACCGTCACCAGGATTAAATAAGGCTGAGACTTTCTCGAAAGCACTCAGCCTTAAATGTATTTAATGGGTTTGATACAATATGAAAATTGCTGTCAGCGGTAAAGGCGGAGTCGGTAAGACATTACTCTCCGCCATGCTCTCCAGAATCTTTGCTGATTCCGGCTACTCCGTGCTGGCGATAGACGCTGACCCTACCCCCAGCCTGGCGGCCACTCTCGGATTTCCCCAGGCTGAGAAAATAACCCCTATCTCTGAAATGAAGGACCTGGCGGAAGAGAGAACCGGCGCCCGTCCCGGTGAGCCGGGAACATTTTTCAAGTTGAATCCGAAGGTGGACGATATCCCGGAAAAATACTGGCGTGAACATAACGGTATCAAACTTATGGTCATGGGCCAGCTTAAACGAGGCGGCAGCGGCTGCTACTGTGCTGAGAATGTCCTGTTGCAAGCACTAGTCAATCATCTGCTTCTGTCTCGAAACGAGGTAGTCATTCTGGATATGGAAGCGGGGATTGAACACTTGACAAGGGCTACGGCTAAAGCCGTCGACAGCCTCATTATCGTCGTCGAACCCGGCCGTCGCAGTATAGAAACCGCCTTCAGAATTAAGCAACTGGCACAGGACATCGGTTTGTCCGATATTGCTGTCGTCGGTAACAAGATTAGGAATCAGAAAGAAAAAGAGTTCATCATTTCCAGCCTGCCGGGCTTCAAGTTTCTCGGCTTTGTCCCTTATGACCCGGCAGTAACGGATGCCGACCTATCTAATTTTCCCGTCCTTGACTCGAGCCAGCCGATTTCTTTGGCGGTAAAGGGTATCTACCAGACTTTATTATCTACCGCTGTGGTAACCGGTACAACGGGCAAATAAGATTTGCCCCGCTAAATACTGAAGCCAAATCAAAAATAGAGGAGGGTTTATGTCTTACGACACTTCAAAAATGGCAGATTGGGAGATTGCCGAAGCGGCGGAAGAGAAGATGCCTGCTCCGGAGGAATGGCGGGAAAAACTGGGGCTGAAAAAAGACGAACTGCTTGGTTACGGCAAAGTGGCCAAGCTCGATTTCTTGAAGATTATCGACCGCGTTAAGAATAAGCCTGACGGTAAATATATCGAGGTAACGGCGGTTACGCCGACGCCTCTCGGCGAAGGCAAAACTACTACCACAATGGGCATCATCGAAGGCCTGGGTAAAGCCGGCCTTAATGTAGGCGGGGCTATCCGCCAGCCCTCAGGCGGGCCGACCATGAATGTAAAAGGTACCGCCGCCGGCGGCGGCAATGCTCTGCTTATCCCGCATACCGAATTCTCCCTGGGGTTGACCGGTGACATCAACGACATTATGAATGCCCACAACCTGGCCATGGTGGCGCTGACGGCTAGAATGCAGCACGAACGCAACTACGGCGACAAAACACTCGAGAATTTGAGCCATATGCGCCGCCTGGATATTGACCCGCTCCGTATCGAGATGGGCTGGATAATCGACTTCTGCGCCCAGAGTTTGCGTAACATCATCATCGGTATGGGTAGTCAGAAAACCGACGGCTTCCTGATGCAGTCCAAGTTCGCCATTGCGGTCAGTTCCGAGTTGATGGCCATGTTATCCATCGTCAGGGACCTGGCTGACCTGCGCGAGAGAATGAATAATATTACGGTAGCTTATGACAGAAAAGGTAACCCTGTTACTACGGGCGACTTGGAAGTAGCCGGGGCCATGACCGCCTGGATGCGCAACACGATTAATCCTACGCTGTGCTGCACCGCCGAATATCAGCCGGTCATGGTGCACGCCGGACCCTTTGCCAATATTGCCGTCGGTCAGTCCTCGATTATCGCCGACCGTCTCGGTCTGAAGCTGTTCGACTATAACGTTACCGAGAGCGGCTTTGCCGCCGATATCGGTTTCGAGAAGTTCTGGAATGTTAAGTGCCGCTATAGCGGTCTCAAGCCGAATGTATCGGTACTGGTATCTACCGTCAGGTCGTTGAAAATGCATGGCGGCGGCCCCAAGGTGACCCCGGGTGTTCCCCTGCCGGATGCTTATAAGAAGTCGGCACCGGAGTTGGTTGAAAAAGGTTGTGCCAATCTGGTACACCACATCAGTATTATCAGGGCCGCCGGTATCAACCCGGTGGTCTGTATCAACAAGTTCCCCACCGATACCGAGGAAGAAGTTAACATTGTCAGGCGGGCGGCTGAGGCAGCCGGTGCCCGTTGTGCCCTTTCCGAGCATTATGCCAAAGGCGGCGCCGGTGCCCAGGAACTAACCGCTGCCGTCGTTGACGCCTGTAAAGAGAAAAATAATTTCCAGTTCCTCTATCCCAAGGAGATGAAATTAAGACAGCGTGTCGAGAAGGTCGCCAAAACTGTCTACGGGGCCGACGGCGTCTCCTGGAGTGCGGAAGCAGAAGCGAAGGCTAAGGCTTTCGAGGCCGACCCCAAGTACGATGAGTATGCCACCATGATGGTGAAGACCCATCTTTCACTGTCTCACGACCCGACCAAGAAGGGTGTACCCAAGGGATGGACGTTACCTATCCGTGACATACTGGTCTACTCCGGGGCTAAATTCCTGTGTCCTATGGCCGGTACCATCAGCTTGATGCCTGCAACCGGCTCCGACCCGGCCTTCCGGAAAGTCGATGTCGACGTCAAGACCGGTAAAGTTAAGGGGCTTCACGAGGTAGATTAATGACCATCCTGTCATTGCGAGGAGGCGTAGCCGACGTGGCAATCTCAACAATCTTAGAGATTGCTTCGCCTTCCACCTACAGTGGAATGGACTCGCAATGACATATTAATTTGAACGTTATCAGGGGGATAACAGTTGACTTTCTCGATAGCCGTCGCGGGTAAAGGGGGTAGCGGCAAGACTTCAGTGACGAGTCTGATAATTCGCTACTTGAAGAATAGAAAAATGGGACCGATTCTGGCAATAGATGCTGACGCTAATGCTAATCTGGGCGATAGCTTGGGACTGGCTGTCAAGCAAACTCTTGGTGCCATAATCGCCTCGTTTAATGAAGAGAAAATCGACATCCCTGCGGGAATGACCAAGGAAAACTACCTTACCTACCGTTTTAATGAGGCGATGGTCGAAAGCTCCGGACTCGACCTGCTTACTATGGGTCGGGGGGAAGGACCGGAGTGCTACTGCTATCCCAATGTTGTCTTGAGGAAGGTTGCCGACTCCATGGCAGGCAACTACGCTTATGTGGTGATGGATAACGAAGCCGGTATGGAGCATCTTAGCCGGCGCACGACACAGAATATCGACGCCCTGTTGTTGATTTCCAATCATTCGGTAAAGGGTGTCCGGACATTAGCCCGTATCAGAGATTTGGTATCGGAACTCGGGTTAGTTGTGAAAAAACAATTCGTTATTATCAATATGGTGCCTGATGAGGTTGCACCATCCATTAGTGAAGAGTTGGCTAAATTAAAGTTGGAGCCGGCGGCTTTGGTTCCTTCAGATGAGATATTATACCAATATGATCTCGAAGCTAAACCTTTACTCGATTTGCCGGATAGCTCGAAAGCAGTGCGGGCAGTTGATAAACTAATGGACCAAATTCTCAGCCGGAACTGATTCAGATAAGGAGGTGAGGAAATGACGGCTCAGATTATAAATGGTAGTGAGATTGCGAAACAGATTCGCGAAGAATTGAGACAAGAAATCGCGCAACTGAAGGCGAAGCATAATCTGGTACCTGGGTTAGTCACGGTTCTTGTTGGTGGCGACCCGGCCTCACAGGTCTATGTCGGGCAGAAAGAAAAGACCTCAAAAGATCTAGGTATTTATTCGGAAAGATATGACTTGTCGGAGAAGACCACACAAAAAGAACTTCTTGACCTGGTAAACAAGCTGAATAATGACCCAAAAATTCATGGTATTCTGGTACAGATGCCCTTGCCCAAGCACTTAAATGAGAAGGAAGTTCTTTTTGCCATCGACCCGAAGAAGGATGTGGATGGTTTCCATCCGGTTAATCTCGGTAAGTTGATGATCGGCGAGCCGGACTATCTACCATGTACCCCTGCCGGTATACAGCAGCTGTTGATTCGGTCCGGCACTAATATTGAGGGAGCTGAAGTAGTCGTTGTCGGTAGAAGTAATATTGTCGGGAAACCCATCGCTAATATCCTGTTCCAGAAAGGAAAAGGGGCCAACGCTACGGTAACGGTTTGTCATACCGGTACACGCGATTTAGCCTTCCATACGAGGCGGGCTGATATTTTGATTGTGGCTGCCGGCCGGCCTAAAGCGGTCACCGGGGATATGGTCAAAGAAGGGGTTGTCGTTATTGACGTCGGCGTAAACGAAATTGGTAAGACGGCGGAAGGCAAGAGAATACTGGTTGGTGACGTTGACTTTGATACGGTTAAAGAGAAGGCTAAAGCCATTACTCCGGTACCGGGTGGGGTAGGGCCAATGACTATAACCATGCTTATGCAAAATACGGTGAGAGCGGCTAAAATTGCCGCCGGCTTAATCTAAAAGGGAGGGAAGCCGATGACGGATAACATTGAGAAAAAAGGCACACCGGGCGGGGAAACAGTAGAAGTACTCGGCCCGACCTTCGAGGAAGGTAAGCCCGAGGGCAGTGAACCGGGTCAGTGGCGGCAGAAAATGAGTAGCCGTGCGGAAAAGCTCAAATATATCGAGACTGCCGAACGTTATTGGTATGCCAAGGAATGGTACGGTAGTGAGAAAAGGAAGAAACCGGCCTGATATGGAAAATCTCGAAATCCGAATATAGATTTGGTTATTCGTGCTTGTCCCGATTCACTCCGTTCATGCGGGATGCCGTACGACGCAAGGAATCGGCATTTCGAATTTCGCCCCGATTCCCGAAGTTATGCGGGGCGTCCCGTATGGAAATCGGGACGGATTGTGTGCTTCGGATTTCGTTAAGACAGGAGGTTTAAATGGCAATAGAAATTCCTAAAACGTTATATAACGGTAAGATTAAAACGCTGACACTGGGGAAAGGTGATAAGGCAGTAACAGTCGGTGGTGAGACGTCTTATCCTTTTTATCTTTTCGAAGGTGAGATGCCGAATAAACCCAAAATAGCCATGGAAGTCTGGGACTATCCCCCGGAAGACTGGCCGGAAGCTGCCCTTGAACCGTTCGCCGGTGTTACCAGCGACCCGGTGGCCTGGGCCAATAAATGTGTTAATGAATATGGGGCCGAGATGATATGTCTGCAACTAATCAGTACCGACCCCAACGGACTTAACCGCGGCGCCGAAGAGGCGGCTCAGGTGGCTAAGAAAGTAGCGGACGCGATTACTGTTCCCCTCATTGTCTGGGGAACGGCTAACCATGAGAAAGATACCGAGGTGCTGAGAAGAGTCGCCGAACTTTGTCAGGGGAAGAATTTGCTTCTCGGTCCTGTCGAGGAAGGCGACCACAAGAAAATCGGGGCGGCTGCCTTGGGTTATCAACACACGGTTATAGCCTCGTCCCCCATCGATATTAACCTGGCTAAGCAATTGAATATCCTGCTCGCCAACCTGGGAGTCCCCGACCAGCAGTTGATTATGGATACGACCGTTAGCGGTATTGGCTATGGTCTCGAATATGCCTATTCAGTCATAGAACGGGTGAGAATGGCAGCATTATCCCAGCAGGATGAAAAGCTGCAGTTTCCCATCATCTGCAATGTCTCCAGAGAGACATGGAAGACCAAGGAAGCCCAGATAACGGCAGAGGAAGACCCTAAAATGGGAGATGCCAAGAAAAGGGGCATTCTACTCGAAGCCATATCTGCCGCCTGTTTGTTGCTTGCCGGCGGCGACATCTTGATAATGAGACATCCGGAAGCAATCAGGCTGGTGCGTCAAATGGTCGCCGAGCTAACGAAGGTAGAGTAAGTAATTTTACATAAGACGTTATCAGACGTATAATTAATCATGGGAGGCTGTACAAGTGAGGCTCTTCCTAATGGAGATGGGGAGGAAGTAAGGGAATGCAACAAAACAATGAGATAAAAAGTATCGACCCGGCAACCCTTGAAATGCTGGAGAAAGCAGCTCAAGACGGTGTCAGCACCGCCTTTGACCGAGCGAACCGAATTTCGGCCTGCCCTATTGGTGCCGATGGCAACTGCTGTTCTATTTGTGCCATGGGGCCGTGCCGCGTGCCATTGCCGAGAAATAGAGTAGAAACGCCTGAACAAAAAAAGAACCGGCGGGGTGTCTGCGGCGCTACGGCAGAGACCATTGCCGCGCGTAATTTCGTTCGTAAGATAGCCGCTGGGACAGCGTCTCATGGCGACCATGGCCGGGTTATGACCAAGCTTTTTCTCGATGTCGCTGAAGGGAAGGCACCTGGTTATCAGATTAAGGACGAACAGAAACTGCTTCAATTGGCCATGGACTTGGGCGTGACCATCGGCGACCGCACTAAAGAAGATATTGCCCTTGATGTGGCCAAACTGTTATCCGGTGAATTCGGGAAACAGGAAGGAGAACTCCTTTTACTCAAACGAGCTCCGTTAAAGCGCCAGGAATTATGGCGTAAATTGGGTATCGCGCCACGCGGTATCGATATCGAAGTCGTCGAGGCAATGCACCGTACCCACATGGGTACTGACCAAGAATATAAGGACCTGCTTAACTTCGGGGCGAAGGTGGCGCTGGCGGATGGTTGGGGTGGTAGTCTGATTGGTACCGAGATTCAGGATATCCTTTTCGGCACCCCGGCACCAATACTCAGCCAGATTAATCTCGGTGTGCTTAAAGAGGACGAGGTCAATATAATCATTCATGGCCACGAGCCGCAACTGGCGGAAATGATGGCAGTAGCTGCTGAAAGTCCGGAAATGATTGCCTATGCCAAGACTAAGGGAGCCAAGGGAATAAACCTGGCAGGCATGTGCTGCACCGCTAACGAGATGTTGATGCGTCACGGTGTGCCTATTGCCGGTAACTTTCTACAGCAGGAACTGGCAATCGTGACCGGAGCCCTGGAAGCAATGGTGGTGGATGTCCAGTGTATTATGCAGGGAATAGCCGATACGGCTAATTGTTATCACACCAAGGTAATTACTA
>ERZ1292640.4120-Hain-H43-02um-R1-4120-length-11166-cov-11_pt1 | contig 11166 bp, 6 predicted proteins | sample MGYA00564404_ERZ1292640 | MGnify/ENA primary metagenome ERZ1292640 (study PRJEB36523, sample SAMEA6512636) | groundwater metagenome | collected 2019-01-08 | study: AquaDiva: Metagenomics assemblies of 32 groundwater samples | reverse complement strand
AAGGCGAGGCCTTCCTTGGCGAAAGAGTGTTGCTTGAAGCCGTGTTCGGCAATCACCTGCTCTGCAATTCTCGTGATTTCCTTCACGCTCGCGCCGGGCTTTGCCTTGCGTTCCGCCGCGCGTTTCGCTTGGCTTACTGCCTCGAGCGCGTCGTTGAACTCCTTGCCGCGGCAGCCGTTCGCGAAAGTCCTCGTCACGTCGCCGCAGTAGAAGTTGCTTCTGCAGCCGCAGTCTATAAGCACAGGCTCGCCTGGCGCAACTTTCCTGCCGCTAGTCGTTTCGTGAAAGAAAGCCGTGCTGCTTCCGGAGAGCACCATCGGCGGGAAGGCGTCGAGCGAAGCGCCTTCGTTCCGGGCGGCCGCCTCCATCACTCCCGCAATCTCGTGCCCGCTTTTCCCCGCGAAGCCTTCGTTCTCCGCGGCCGCGATTGCCTTGCGCGTTATCATCGCTGCGTTCATTATCTCGCGTTGTTCGCCCGCATCCTTCACCAGCCGCAGTTCCTCAAGCTTTTCGCCGAGCGGCACGATGCGCTTGCGCGCCTTCAAGGCAGTTCTTACTGCCGCTCCGGCGTAAGGGGATTTGTCGTCAACTGCCAGCTTGCCGGGGTTGCGCAGTTCTTCCTTCAGCCGCTTGCGCAACTGTTGGAGGGGGATGCACTCGTCGAACAGCCCTTCGAAATCTTTCGGGTGGAGGCTCGCGAACAGCGTGTTGCTGCGAGTTGCGAAAATGGCTGCCGGGTGCGTCGAGTCGCCAGAGTAGTAATGCACGTTCGCATCAAACCCGTCAGTAGCGCACAACAGCACGCCTCCCGCGCGCCACTCGGCGATTTTTCGTTGCAGGCGCGCAATCCTCCGCGCGAAGTCGAATTCAGTCATCGTACCCACGTTTTCGCAAAGCCTAATAGGCCACGGCGGTTTATTACAATGACTGCAGTGGACGGGTGGTGGTTGCAATGCTTTCAGAACGCGAGCTTGAACGGTTGGGCAAGCGCATAGTGGAAGCGATGCTCATCGCACGCAAGCGCAACGTACGCGGGGTGGCGCGCGCCAAGAAGTTTTTTCCTCGAATCAATGCGCTGCTGGAGCGTTTCGACGGCAAGGTGGTTTCCGCGAAGGGGCTTGCTGCAGTTGGCGTGCAAGGCCGCGTGCTGGAACGGTTGTGCAACCCTGATTTGGGTCCCATTCTCGCCCAGCGGGGCAAGGGTTTCGCCGTGCGCAGTTCGATAGGCGAGTGCGTGCGCATTGCTTACCATCCTGACAACTGGCCTCTCGCCCGTCAGGTGGTGCTGGCAACGTGCCGCAAGGGTTGTCACGCCGCGTGGACGCCGCGCTCGAGCGAGTTGGGCCGCGAGGCGGTAAGGGCATCGCCACTCGCGCAGCTGGAAGATTTTCCTGCAATGGTTCCCGCGTCGTTGCGCAGCGTTGACGCTACCATCTATATAGAGTGCGAGGACGACCCGGCGTGGAAGAATGGCCTTTCTGCGTTGAAGCTTGCTGCCGGTCGTGAGTGCGACCAGAAGGCGCACGAAATAATCGACTCGCGCCGCGTGCGGTGGCTCGTGGTCGGTTGGCCGTTTGCGAGCACTGCGCGCAAGCTCGGCGTTTCGCCCCGGTGGTTTAGGAAGATGCTTTTCGGCGCGCTTGAAGAGTCCTTCTCTGCACGCACGCGCCGCCTCGTACAAGCATACTCCCTCGCATTGCGGGGCGGCAGCCGCGTTCGCCTTAGCCATCGCGACGGCACGGACTTGCGTTTCAACATTACCGGCCGGCCGATTCTTGCGGATTCCGGTTTTCTCACTGCGACGGAAGTGGCGCGGGGGGACGTGGGGCTTAACCTTCCGGCTGGCGAAGTTTTTTGCGCGCCCATCGAAGGCAGCGCTGAAGGCACGGTTGTTTTTCCGAAGGTGTTCATCGAAGGCCACGGTTTCGCGGAATGCCTCAAGCTCGAGTTCAAGCGGGGCAGGGTGGCGCGTTTTTCGGCGGTGAAGGGCGCAGAGCATTTCCGCAAGTACCTTGCCGAGAACACGCCTTCCACGCGCGTGCTTGCCGAGCTGGGCATTGGCTGCAACTCTCGCGCGCGGTTTTCGGGTTACGTTCTTACTGACGAAAAGGTTGCAGGGACGATTCACCTCGCAATTGGCAACAACACTGGGGGTTATCACGGCCGCAACAAGGCGAGCGGTCATCTCGATATGGTGAAGCCCATGCGGGGCGGCGTTCTGGAGGCGGACGGGCGTGTCGTAATGCGCGGCGGCAGGCTTGTGGCTGCGAACAAGCGCGGTTAAAGCGTTAGGTGTTGTAAAATTGGTTTCGCGAATGAATTTCTTGAAGCGTGCCGTAGTTGCGGGCGCTTTGGCGGGTGCAACTTTGCTTACTTCCGGTTGCGCGTCGCGTACGCCGGTGCCTCGCGAGCGCGTGGTTTTTGACGGCGTCAAGGTGTTTCACGCGCGGCCTGCAGATCGCGGCAAGGCAATTGAACTGGCGCGGGAACTGGCGTTGGTGAATAGCGTTATTCCGGAGGGCGCCAAGGTGCGCGTGGCGAGAGTTCGCTCAAACCCCCAGGGGATAGTGCCGTTTTCCGGCAGCTTGAGTTGGACGGGTGTGCCAAACCAGTATTATGTGACTGCAAACAACGTTTTCAAGCACGGCTTGCACCGTCAAACGGCTTTTCACGAGGCGTGCCACGCACTTTTCGAACGCACGCGCGTGTTGCGGTCTGACGAGTCGTTCGAGCACTGGCGGTTTTGGGTACACTCGCCGGTTTCGCGGGAAGACAACTACCGGTTGTTTGATGAGTCTAATTACGTGCCGCGCTCCAGCCCTTACTGGGGGCATCCGTCAGATTCGGCTTCAGAGACTTTCGCGAGCGGAGCTACGGTAATGCGTTTCTGGCCAAAGGGTTTCTTGCGCGAGATGCGGCGGTTGAAGCGCAAGTCGCCGGAGACTTACGAGCACGCTTTGCACGTGTCGCGCGAGATAACTCATGCCTTCGGATTGCGCCGCAAGGAATTTTTCAACCCCAAGCTGCTTGCTTACCTGCGCAACGGCCGGTAGCAACCGTTTTATAGCATTAGCGTTATTAGCGGTACTACTATCGTTTAAGGGTGGTTTGATTGAAGATAAGCGAACTTACGCCGGGTACGGGTAACGTGAACCTCGAGGTCGAGGTGGTTTCGGTGAGCGAGCCTCGCGAGATTAACAAGTACGGCCGCCAGCTGCGCGTTGCAGACGTGGTGGTGCGCGATGATTCCGGCAGCATCACGCTCGTCTTGTGGAATGACAACATTGACAAGGTTTCCGTCGGTGCGAAGGCAGTCATCAAGAACGGTTACGTGAACACGTGGCAGGACAAGGTGCAGCTGACGCTCGGCAAGTTCGGTTCGGTGGAAGTCCAGTAGTTTCCGCAAGGTTTCTTCCGCAAGGCTTCCCGCTTTTTTACTGCGCGCTAGCCGCAGCCCGCGATTAGCAACGCTTAAATACACTGCTTTGTTTCTGTTAGCGTGCCGTTTTCGAGCTTTAGGGAGTGGTTAGAATGGTTTGCCTAGCGCGCAGCATGCTGCGTTTCGTCATTGCGTTGTCGGTTCTCACCGTCGCGGTGGGCGCCGTGTCGTACTTGGATGTGTTGCACAACTCGACCATCAAGTGCGAAGGCCGCGTGATTTTCACAGGCCAAGAGATGAACGGCTCGAACTACGGCCAGGGTTTGCCGGGCTATAACATTACTGCAGGCATACGGAATTCTACCGGCGCGCTCTTGAGCATGAATTACAGCAATTCCACGACTAACGGTTCGTTCACGGTCAACGTCAGCCTTCCGTCGACGCCCGGCTTTTACAACATCTCGATTTTCGACAACTCTACCGACACTGGCGCTCACGCGAAAAGCGGCCTAGTGTTCTTCACGAACGCGTCGAACGCCTCGTTCGCCTTCACTAACGCCCGGCCTCCGTTCAGCAACGGCACGAGCTTCGGGCTTAACGTCACGCTTTACCACTGCAACGGCTCTGCCCTCGTAGGGTACAACCCCGTGTTCGTGATATACTCTACCGCCGGCCGCGTGCAGAACTGGACGGTGACGAACTCGAGCGCGCTCACGAACATTGCTGGCACAAAGACTTACAGCATAGCCGTCCCGGCCGACGCCACCGGCCAGTACGCCGTAGTTGTAGAGAACGGCGCGGGCTTCCAAGGGTTCGAGGTCAAGTCAGTAATCCGCGTTGCGGCGACTACCGAGACTAACTCGTCTTTCGAGACGCGGAGTGACTTCACGCCCAACAGCACCGTGCGCCTGATGGCGAAGCTGCGCGACGTGAACGGCACGCCCATAAGCAGCGCGACAGTCAACGCGACGGTCAGCTACCCGAACGGCTCGTCATTCACAGTCGGGCTTACGGAATACGATTCTGCCAACAATCCCGGTTATTATGCGGTGAACTACACGCTTCCCGAAGTTATTGGCGGATACAATGCCAAGATAACCGCGTCGAGCGGCGGTGCGAATGAAACTACGACTGCACAGTTCAACTTGCGCAAGTACTCCGCGACGCTTTCCGGCAGCAAGCGCGAGGAAGGAGGCTTCTTCATGGAGTGGGGAGGCTCTCGCGGCATCGCCCCAGGCGCGCAAATCGGTTTCAACCTTCTCGTCACCAACCTTTCCACCACCACGCTCGTTGCGGGCGCGCTCAACTATATAGTGGGCGGGGCAGTGAACTGCTCTAACCTCTCGAACGTCGCGCTTTACTTCCCGAACGACACTTTCATGCAGTTCGCCACCACGACGTTCGGCAACGGCAGCGAGTCCGGCACGAGCGTGTGCAAATTGGTTTTCAGCTCGCCGTCGACAGCAGGCAGTTTCATCGCCAAGCTTAACGTGACTCTTGAGAGCGTGAACGTCACGGCGCTCGGTTCGTTCACGACGCAAAACTACTTCGTGAAAGGCCGGCCGGTCTCTTCCCTCGGTGGCGGGGATTTCATGCAAGTGTTCATGCCTGGGGACAACGTGACGCTTTCGTTCAGCATATTCAACGTTTCCAACGGCACGGCCATTTCGAACGGCAGCAACATCACGGGCTTGTGGGTACGCCGCGTGAGCTCGATGGACTTCAAAACGGGTGGCAGCGACCTCAACTTTTCTTCGTGGACGACTTGCAACAGCGCCGCGTGCACTTCGCGCGGCTTCAGCCCGCAGACGATAGTCACGCTGCCTACCAGCACGACGGGCATGATAATCATAGACTTCATAGCAACCGTCAACCCGTTCGGCACTGGCGGCGAGAACGTCACCGGCAACGCGTTCATACTATCCAAGTACATAGAAGGTTTCATCACGCCCGGCGGCATTGGCGATAAAGGTATGGGTGGCGGCGAGGGCGAGATGGGCGGCGGTCCCGGCGGCCAAGGCGGGGGAGGCGCGCCCCAGTCGAGCTGCAGCGGCATCGAGGTGTTCAAGGGGTTTGCGCGCGACTTGAAGACTAACCAGAACGCACAAGGCGTGATAGTTAACGGCATAAAGGATGCGCGCGACGAGATGACCGGCAAGAGCATTGTCGGCTGCCTTGGCGTGAACTCCTCAATTTCTAACAGCAGCAGCACTGGCAACAACATTGAGTTCAACGTGTCTTTCGCCAGCAACGCGTCTTGCCAGTTCAGCGGGTTTTACTTCGTCCTCTTCAACGTCACGTACCAGGGGCATGAGGACGAGTTGCCTTCAGGCTTCAGGTGTGCGTCGTTGAGCTTCTGGCCGCAAGTCTCTACTGGCCAGCAGAACAACTGGCAGATTGGAGTTACGGATTCGTTCAACATTACGACGAGCAACGCGCGCGACCGCAACAACCTTTTGTTGAGCACGAACCACAGTTACAATGCCACGCTCGTGATGCTGGAGGCGTTCAGCCCCACTACGGGCAGGATGGTTTACCGGCCGCAGATTCAGTTGAGGTCGCGGATAAACGAGAGCGGGCAAGTGAACCTCACGGTGAATTTAAGCGTGTTCGGCTTATCCCGCTGGCCTTCGGGCTTCATGAACTTGCAAGTGCTGGTGAGCAACGGCACGACGAGCGGCACTGGAGGGGCGGGCATTCAGGCCGTGGCGTTCAACGCGTTCATAAACTTCATGGGCGGCATGCCTACGGTAAGCGTCGGAGACGTGTACAACGCGACCATCTACGTGCAGTCGAACGTCTCGTCCAACCGCACCGCCGGGGTGGGCGAGATTCAAGGAGACAACACTACCGGCTTCAAAGTTCAAGTTGGCCGGCCGGAGTTCGGCCAGTTCGAGGACGCCCCGCTGCTCGCGGTGCGCAACGTTACCGACGGGTGGAACAAGAGCACCGACTTTGGCTTCGAGGTTTGGGTGGTAAACTTCACCGTTCCCGCCAACACGCCTAAAGGCTTCTCGCCGGCGATGATAACGGTGAACAACTCGCGCGGCGAGACTGTCGAAACGATGATGCCCTTGCTGGTGAGCAAGTACTCGGTGGCGGTTCCCGATGCGGAGTACTTGGAGTTCTACCGCGACAAGATGCAGTTCTTCCCCAACCCCGTGGACAACAACACTGCAGTGTACTGGAACGACCAGGGCGAGCTTAACTTTTCTGACATCTGGACGGTGCACGGCAAGAAGAGCCAGGGCGGCTTCATATGCGCCAAGAACCAGTTTAACACCACCCAATTCGCCATGATGGGTCAGCGCACCGCGGTTTACAACGACAGCGTGCGTGTAGGGGTGCTTGACACGGTTACGGCCGGCGTTTTCGACACGGTTGTGATAAACCAGACGCTGGGCAACGCGTCAGGAGGCCTAGTAACCATCCATAACATCTCCAACCGTACGATAGTGCTGAAGAACGCTACTCTCGGCGGCGCGGTGAGCCTCAAGCTGTGGGAAATAAAGGACTGCGGGTTCGTCTCGCTGATAAACACGAGCACTTCAGTATCGGGCGGTTTCAGCAACAACTGGGGCGGCCAGCACGTGAGCGGCGAGTGGTTCGTGCTGCCGTTCAAGGTCACTCGCGCCGGCCGGGGTGTGGCGAGCGCGACTATAGGCATAAACAATATCGTAGAGCAGAATGATATGGGCGGTTCGCGCGGCGGCATGGGCTTCAAGAGCATACTGCGCGAGGGGCAGAACTACACGGTGAACGCCCAGGGCTCCACCGACGCCGCGGGCATTGCTTTCGTAAACATGACGATAAACGGCAGCGGCCAGTTTAACATGTTCTGGAACGCTTCGATAGGGAGCGATTCCGACACCGCCAGTTTCGAGAACGGCATCTTTACCGAGGTGAAGCGGTTCCGTTCGGAAGGGATGCCGGTTGCAGGACCCGTCGCGACGGTAAGGTTGAGGTGGGCGGTCAACGGCACGCAGGCCTGCGGCAATAATGGGGTTGCACCTTGGTGCACGAACATAACTGGCTACTATCCTGGCGGCGGGAACCTTAGCATATCAAACGCCAACACTACGACTAACGAGTCGAAGTACATCGGCGTTTGGAGCGAGAGTTCTGACGGCGTGCTGGTTGACGACAACGTTTCGATGGTATGGTATGTTACCTACGCACCTGCGACCTTCGGCATAAGCCTAACTAACGCGAGCAACTTTGTTGCATCTAACGCGGTTACTCGCACAGGGATCGTCAACTTCTCTATTAATGTCGGCAGCGGAGTGACGCCGCTTTCCGTGGGTTACGTGAACGAGACGGTCAACAACACATTGTACCTGCAGTTGTACGGCTTTTCAAACCAAGGTGGTGGTGGCGGTAATGGCTTCAGCCCGTCATCTGCAACTTCAAACATTACTGCTAGGGTGTGTACGTACAACTTTGGCGCGCAACAAACGCCCGTGATTGGGGCTAACGTTTCGTTCTTCACGCAGCAATTCACTCGCACGGGTCCCGTATCTAGCAACTTGACGGCGTTCTCGGTGCTTAACAACGCGGAAACTACGGCGCCCCAGCCAACCGGTTTGGTTGGTTGCATCGCGGCTGTGTTGAAGGCGCCTTCGGGAGGCTGGCCGGATATGCGTTCTGGCGGCGTTGAGGTGAAGGTCAGGGCTTACAACAATACCGGTGTCGAGCAAGGCTGGGTTGGCATGGTCCAGCTTAGGAACTGATTGGGGGATGTGACTGAAATGAACAAGCTCTTCGTAACTGCGGTTCTCGCGCTGGTGCTGGTGCAGCTCGTTGCGGCCGACTCGTGCACCACGCTAACCATAGATACCACCACGCCCTACACAACCCTCACTACCGGCACTAGCGCGGTCATCACCGCTACGCTGAGCTCCAGTTCGAGTTCGTGCACGGCCAACATCAACCTCGTCTCGCTCGGCAGGAATACCGGCTCCGCGCTTGCCGTCTCTGACCCGGCTACAGGCGTGTACAGCGGCGTTACCGTCACGACGTCGGGCGTGCAGAAGACTTTCACCGTCTCGGCAGGTACTGCTGACGTGTACGATTATTACGTTGCAGCTGGCACGTCACAATCGACGGGTGCGGCGTTGACTTACGTCGCGCCTTCAACGCTCGTTGTTGACTCGGCTTCAAGCCCGACAAGCGTGACGAACTCCAGCGCTGGCCAGACGTTTTACGTGAACGCCATAATCACCAACCCGCAGGCGAACAACATCGCCACGTCTTACGCGTATTCCTACAACGGGAGTTACTTCTCGCCAGTAGGCGACCCTACAAGCAGTTCCAGCCTTACGGTAAACGCGCTTTCCTCGCGCACGCTCGGCTGGCTGGTGAACATCACTGCGGGGTATTCCGGTTCTAAGTCTTTGAGTTTGAACCTCGGCGATTCGACGGGCGCGTTCACGACGAACGTCACTTACAACGCGACTCCCACACCTACGCCTACTCCAACGCCTACCCCTGCGCCTACAACGGGGGTTACTACCGGCACTGCGGGATCCGGCAGTACTAACAGCAATGTTACTATCATTACTGCCACGCCTACCCCTGCGCCGACGTTGGCTGGTTCTGAAGGCTCGGTGCTGGTGGCGACTCCCGCTCCCGGCGAGGTAACGCCCAAGCCGGTTGGGACTGCAGTTCCCGCCGCCGCGCAGGTTGCCGTGCGCAAGGTGAGCGCGCTTCAGGCGATGATTGACGCCGCCGTAACGAAGGGCGTTGACGTTTCCGAGGCGCGCGAGTTGCTTACGCGGGCGAACGCGTTCGTTGAGCAAGGCAAGTACGCCGAAGCCGAGATGCTGCTGGCGCAGGCCGAGGCGCTCTTGAACGAGAAGGTTTCAGTTACTGCCGCGCCCGTCGAGCTGCCGAAAATCGGCGGGTTCGACATACTGCCGGTCATCATCCTCGTGGCAGTCATTCTCGTGGCTGGCGTTGGCATTGCGATGATGCGCAAGAAGGATTGACGCAGCTGGTTGCCGCAATCGTTGGGTCGCGCGCCATCCCCACCGCGCGGCTTTATTTTCTTTCTTACCCCTAATTTTATTCAGGCCTCCGTAGCTCAGTGGTAGAGCGCCTGCCTTGTAAGCAGGAAGTCGCGAGTTCAAATCTCGCCGGGGGCTTTCGCAACCACTTCAAACCAGCAGCAAAGAGCGTCCGAATACGGCGGCCAAACAACAACCTTTAAATATATTCACTTACTGAATTATTCAGCAGGTGAATAAGATGAAGTTCATAAACCGGCGAAAAGAACTAACCGAGTTGACTGAAGTGGAGGCGCTTTCGAAAAAAAAGCTCTTCGTAGTCGCAATTTACGGGCTTAGGCGAGTCGGGAAGACTCGGCTGTTGCTTGAATTTCTCCGAGTTGTTGGTTCCGGCCGTGGAAGTGGTGATGGTTCTGGTTCCGGATATGGCCGTGATGGGCTGTATTTTTTTGTCAATAAAAACAAGACCTCTGCCGATTTACTTGAAGAATTCCAAGGCATAATGAAAAGGAACGGGTTGCTTGGGGAGTTAGAGTCTTTAGTTTCGTGGGATAAATTCTTCGAGGTGCTGATAACCCGCGAAGCCCCGCCGATAGTCTTTGATGAGTTCCAGAACTTCAGGTTTGTTGAACCGTCGGTTATGGGAATACTCCAGAAGAGTATAGACTTGAATGAGGACAAGCCCGGGCTGATATTCTTATCGGGCTCACTCATCGGGCTTATGAAAAAACTGTTCAAGGATTCGAAAGAGCCGCTATATGGCCGGATAAAAAAAGGCATGAAGCTTGAACCGCTTGCGCTCGAATCGTGCTTCGAAATAGGGGAACTGCTTAAACTTAGGAAAGAGGATCTGATGGAGCTTTACTTCCTTTTCGGCGGCTACCCGAGGTATTACGTTGCCGTCGAGGATTTCGGCCTGGAAGGGAAGAAATCGTGGGATATTGTGAAGCATCTCTTTCTTGCCAAGGACGCTCCAATGGAAGACGAAGTTGGTAGCATACTTTCCCAGGAATTCGGCGGAAGAAGCGGAACTTATTATTCCATACTGGAAGCGATAGCGAATGGAAACAATACCATATCCTCAATCGCAAGCGGTATGAATACTCCTCCGACTTCCCTGACGCGGCAGGTAAAGGAGCTTAAGGATCACTTCGAGATGATAGAGCTTGAGTTGCCGTTCTCTGGAAGAAAGGGCGTTTACCGGATAAAACACCCGCTTATGGAGTTCTGGTTCTCGAACATACACCGAAACTTTTCCGAATATGCCGAAAGGAAGCAGGAGTTTTTGGATAAATTGAAGGGTAATCTCAATGCGTTCTACGGCAAGCGTTTTGAAGCAGCGGCTCGGGAATTAGTGGTTTCGGAACTCGGCTTGGACATGGCTAAACGGCAGTGGGGCAAAATTGCGGGGGCTGCGAAAGGGGAAAACACGTATGAAATAGACATCTTGGGGCGGAAAGGCGGAGAGGTCTTCGCCTTTGAATGCAAATGGAGCGACGTGGATTATCCCGAAGCTAAGTCTATTCTCGCAAAGCTGAAAGATAAAATCAGGCACGTTCCAAGGGTGCCGGGAACCGCGCATTTGGGAATAGTGGCCAAACGGATGACTAACAAGCAAGAACTCAGGGCGGATGGATATTATGCTTATGATTTGGCGGATTTCTACCTTGGCGCGAAAAAATAAGCCCTCGGAGATTTTCCCGGAAACGCCCCACCTGCCGTCCCGCCGCCCGGGGCTTGGCATTCTAGCCCGCAACCCGCCGTAAAGCTTCCGGCAGCGTT
>ERZ1292640.4119-Hain-H43-02um-R1-4119-length-11169-cov-6_pt1 | contig 11169 bp, 8 predicted proteins | sample MGYA00564404_ERZ1292640 | MGnify/ENA primary metagenome ERZ1292640 (study PRJEB36523, sample SAMEA6512636) | groundwater metagenome | collected 2019-01-08 | study: AquaDiva: Metagenomics assemblies of 32 groundwater samples | reverse complement strand
ACGGTGGAGTGCTCCCCGAGGGTAACCACGACTCAGACAGGGACGTCATCTCGTTATCTCCGCGATGGTCGAGCTGTCTTCGACGACGAGTACGCGCCGAGGCCTCATGTGAGACATGGCAGTACAATCTCGACCACGGTGCCTCGGCTGGGTCCGGGCCGCAGTTCCACCTGGCCGTGGTGATCCGTGATGACCCGCAACACGATCGCCAAGCCGAGTCCCTTCCCCGGGGCGCGGGCAAGGCGTCCACGAACGAATTTCTCGAACACCGAAGACCTCTCGTCCTCCCGAATACCGTCGCCTTCGTCGGAGATTCGCACGAGCGCCCGTGAGCCTTGGGCGTGAATCTCGACGGTCAAACAAGAAGCGGGCGGCGAGTACTTGATGGCATTGTCCAGCAAGTTGTCGAGCACGAGACCGAGCGCCGAGGAGTCGCCGAGGACACGGAGCGGCGCGGGACCCGGGTCGAAGTTGACATGGTAGCCGCCCTGGCTGAGGCGCACGTGGCAGCGTTCGAGCGCTTCCTCGGCCAGTTGGCCGAGATCGGTCGACTCGAAACGATAGCAGCGTCGAGCGTCGTTCAGCTTGGCGTACGTCAACAGGTTGTCAACCAACCGGAGCGAGCGTCTGACGTCTTTCGTCTGCGAACTGCAGCTAGCCGCAATCATGCAGACGACGACCAGCGCAAGCGTGTGGACTCGCATGGGAAGATCGTGTTGAACCAGAGCCTGCCACTGAACTGTACGGCCAGGCGGTTTGGCTAGTCAACATGTCGTCTCGGACCGCGTTCTACCGTGCTAGCGGGAGAAGTGGAACGGTACGGAGGTCAGCACTATGTTGGATCGGAAGTGGAGCGCGGCTTTCAGCAGCAGGGCTCGCTGATTGTGCAGCAGGTGATGCCAGAGCTTCGCGGGCACGAACTCGGGCAGGACGACGGTGATGAACGCGGCGGGATTCTCGATCGACAACGCGTCGAGATACTCGAGCAGCGGTTCCATCAGCGACCGGTACTCGGATTCGAGCACGACCAGCGGGACGCCTTGTCCCCAGCGATCCCAGTCCTTTCTGAGCGACTCCACCGTCGTCGGCAGCGGATCGGTGTTCACATACAGCGCCCGTACGTCGGTCGACAGCGTGCGTGCGTATTCGACGGCCTGCACGACGGCACGGTGGACGCCGCTGATGGGCACCACCACCATGGACCGTGTGCGTTGCGGACGTGGTTCGACGTCCTTCAGGCTCAACTGATCAGCTACGGCATCGTAGTGATTCCTGGTGAGACGAAAGACGCCCACGATCAAGGGAATCAGCAGGATGATGATCCACGCGCCTTCCAGCGACTTGGTGATAGCGACCACGATCAGCACCGCACCCGTGACCAGCGCGCCGAAGCCATTGATCACGGCCTTGGCTCGCCAACCCGGCGAGCGTTCTCGCCGCCACCGCAACACCATGCCGGCCTGCGACAGGGTAAACGACAGAAACACGCCAATCATGTACAGGGGCAGAAGCGCCTGGGTGTTGCCGCCAAAGACCACAATCAGGAAGGCCGCGAAGACGGCGAGCGCAAGGATGCCATTCGAGAAGGCCAGGCGATCGCCCAGGTTCATGAATTGGCGAGGCAGAAACCGATCGCGCGACACGATGGAGGCCAGGCGCGGGAAGTCGGCAAAGGCGGTGTTCGCGGCCAGCACCAGGATGAGCATCGTCGCGATCTGGATCGCATAGTAGGGCAGCGCGCGGCCGCCGAACACGCCGCGGGCAATTTGCGACACAACCGTCTCGGTGTCGCTCGGGACGACACTGTAGACGTGAGCGAGCAACGTGATGCCCATGAACATCGTGATGGCGAGCACGGCCATGGCGGTCAACGTCCAGGCCGCGTTTTTCGATTCGGGGCGCCGAAACGCCGGCACGCCGTTCGAGACCGCCTCGACGCCGGTCATCGCCGTGCATCCATTGGCGAAGGCGGTCAAGACCACAAACAGCGTGAGTTGTCCCGAGCCGCCGGGCATGGCATCTGACGGATGCACCGCATGCACCGGCAGCACCGAATCTGTCGCCCAGCGAAACAGGCCCAAGCCCAGCATCAACAGGATGCCGAGGACGAAAAAGTAGGTGGGTACCGAGAAAATCCGCCCCGATTCGCGGATGCCTCGCAGATTGCCGACCGTGATGATGACCAGGAAGAACAGCGCCATCTCCACGCGGTTCACGTGAAACGCTGGCAGCGCCGACGTGATGGCCGCCACGCCCGCCGCAATGCTGACCGCCACGGTCAGCGTGTAATCCACCAGCAGCGAGGCGGCGGCCACCAGGCCGGCTGTCTGGCCCAGGTTCTCTCTGGCGACGATATAGGCGCCACCCCCGCTTGGATAGGCATGAATGGTCTGACGGTACGAATAGGCCACAACCGCCAGCAACAGGGCGATGGCCAAGGCGATCGGAGTGGCGTACGAAAACGCCGAGCGCCCGGCGACGATCAACGTGAACAGGATGGCTTCAGTCGCATACGCCACCGATGACAGCGCGTCAGACGACAGCACGGCGAGGCCCGTGAACCGGGACAGACGTTGATGGTCGGCGAGATGGCTAGGGATGGGCGCTCCGACCAGGAGGCGCTTCACCTGCGAGAGAAATGACTCTTCTGACACCTATGCCGAATGCTATCGTCGGCGACGCCGGGCGTCAATTCTCAAAGCGGCGCCCTGGCGGCCCGCCCGGTGGTCCGCTATAATCGCGCGTCCTGTTCTCGGGTTGGAGGATCATGATCGAGGCACGCTCCTTTCGCATCATCGGTCGCGTTCAGGGCGTCGGATTTCGATGGTTCGTGTGGGACGCGGCCGTGCGTGAAGGACTGACCGGCGTGGTGCGGAACCTGCCGGATGGCAGTGTGGAAGCCATCGCCGAAGGCGACCGCGAGGCGCTCGACCGATTCGAGTTGGCCGTGTCACGAGGACCGGCCGGGTCCCGGGTGGAGGCGGTCGATCGTGACGCGTCGCCCGCGACCGGACGCTACACCGATTTCTCGATCAGGGGATAACTCGCCATGACTGACACCGATACGCGCGGCGCCGACTTCCTGAAATCCCGGATCCGGCACGTGCCGGACTTTCCGAAACCGGGCATCCTGTTCTACGACATCACCACGCTACTGCGCGACCCGGACGGGTTCAAGGCGATGGTCGACGAACTGGCCCGTCCCTTTGATGGAGCCGGGATCGATCGCGTCGTCGGCATCGAGAGCCGGGGGTTCATCCTCGGAGGAGCGGTGGCCGACAGGCTGGGCGCAGGTTTCTGTCCCATCCGGAAGCCGGGCAAGTTGCCGGCCGCGTCTATCAGAGAGTCGTTTCAGCTCGAATACGGGTCCGACGCGATCGAGATCCACAAGGACGCCATCGTTCCAGGCCAGCGGGTGTTGATCGTGGATGACGTGTTGGCCACCGGCGGCACGGCTCGCGCGGCGGCCTCGTTGGTGAGGCAATTGGGGGGAAACCTGCATGCGTTGGTGTTCCTGATTGAACTGGATTTCCTCAACGGGCGAGACAAACTGCCTGGGGATCGGGTGGTCAGCGTGTTGCACTACTGAGCAGTTCCGGGCAACAGCGAGCCACCCTTCAGTCCGGCGCGAGATCTGCCGATACTGAAGGCGTGATGAAAGTCTACGCACCCGTCGTTGTCGTGGTGACGATTGCCACCATGGTTCTCGCTGGTTTCCTTGTGCCAGCCTCTGCCGACGCCAAACGCTTCCGGGCGTTCGTCTATCCGGACCGGACCAACCCAGCCAAGTCCGTGGTGGTGGACGATTTCCGAGTGAACGAAACCGTCTACGACGATGGTGGCGTGCAGTATCTTTGGGTCCGAGGCCCCGAGGGCAGCTTCCAGCTGAACTTCGCGGACATCGGCCAAATCGAGTTTGTGAAGTTCCTGGGCTTCATGCGGGGCGACTGGACCAACTACGAAGTGAAGGTGACGGGCCACGATCCCAGCGTGGTGATCACGGGCACCGTCGAACTGCGAGTCATGCGCGGCGTGGCTGGTGGCGCCGCCTGGTACTTGTATCCGGCGACGCAGAAAGATCGGGGGACGCAGCTTTGGCGGCTGGTGTTCGGCGACGAACGCGCCGAGTCGACCATCCCCTCCGGAGAGATGCCAAAGGCCGAGCCCGCACCCGCCGCGGCGATCGCGATGCAACCGGCCGCACCTGCACCGCCGTCGACGTCGAGCGACGACGAGTTGTTTGCCAGGTTGAGCCTTGCCGACCTCAACAGCCAGAAACCGCTTGGCGATGTGTTCTTCGAGTTCGATCGCTCGGAGCTTGGGCGCAATGGCGAAGAAACCCTGCAGCGCAACGCCGAGTGGCTGAAGCGCTGGCCCACGATCAGGGCGCGGATCGACGGCCACGCCGACCCGCGAGGCACGAACGAATACAACAAGGACCTCGGCATGCGCCGGGCTGAGCGTGTGCGCGAATTCTTGACGGCATTGGGGATTAGCGCCTCGCGCCTCGAAACCGTCACGTTCGGTGATGAACACCCGGTCTGCACCGAGCCGACCGAGGAGTGCTGGGCGAGAAATCGCCGGGCGCACTTCGTCCTTACCGCGAAGTAGCGGACGCGATTCAGGGTGAACACGGGCCGATCGGCGGGGCGCGAGTTCCGCTGACCGGCCCGTGTTGTTTTCGGACCCGCCCGCTCGAGAAGCCCCCATTCAGGCGTGCTACGATGAGCTGCTGACGCCCCTGTAGCTCAGGTGGATAGAGCAACGGTTTCCTAAACCGTAGGCCGCCCGTTCGAGTCGGGCCAGGGGCACCACCGTCTTCATGGATATAATGAACAGACGCGTATGAAAAGGACTGAACGTCACCACCTCAAAGAGAACGAATTCGCCGAGTGGCTGCTCGGGGCCAAGGCCTGGTACGAGGGAAACCGCAACCTCGTCGTGTACGGTGGCATGGCGATCGCGCTCATCGCCATCGCCGTCACCGCCACCCTGGTGTCTCGCCAGATCTCAGCGGGCGCCGCCGACCGGATGCTGGCCGAGGCGTTGGTCGTGGCCGAGTCGCCAGTGATGCCGCCGGCCACAGCCGAACCCGGCAAGGCGCCGATGCAACCGCCAGGAACCTACCCGAACGAGCGGGCCCGCCTGGAGGCCGCGTTGCCCAGGCTGCTGGCCGTGGCCGAGACGTATCCGTCCGGGGCGGCAGGCATTATGGCGCGGTACCGGGCGGCGTCGGCCCTGGCAGCGCTGGGCCGCACCGCCGATGCCGTGGCACGGTACCGGGAAGTCACCGAGAAAACGACTGGCCTCTATCAGGTGATGTCGCGGCTGGGGATTGCCGACGCGCAGCTGGCGGCCGGCCAGTTCGACCAGGCTATCGCCTCGCTGAAGGAGATGAGCCAGGCGAAGCCGGATGACGCCCCGCTTGACGGCGTTCTTATGCAGCTTGCGCGAGCATATCGGCTGGCCGGCAAGCCCGATGATGCCGCCAGGACCTTCAAGCGGGTGACCGATGAGTTCCCCCAGTCGACCTACGCCACGCAGGCACGGCACGAGATCGATACGATGGAAGGCGGAAAGCCGGCGACCCGCTAGTAACTGTTTGCCTGGTTGTGTCCGATCGATCAGGCAAACAGTTACCGGCCATGAAAACGGTAACCGACGAGCTTGTAGACCAGGCGAGCGGCCAGGAAATTCGGCGCGGCAAACCCCGGCAGCGGGCACAACTCCACGACGTCGCACGCCACAACTTTTCGGCGAGCAAACACCAGCTTCAGCAAGGTCAGCAATTCCCGCCAGGTGAGCCCACCTGGCTCGGGTGTTCCCACCGCCGGCATCACGGCTGGGTCGATGCCGTCGCAGTCAATCGTCAGATACACCGGGTCTACGAGCGCCTGAACCACGCGGTCCATCCATCCGGGATCGTCGCGCATGTTCCAGTCGTAGAACATCGTGGTCGCTAGCTTCGGTAACGACTCGGCCTCGGGTGCCGACAGGTTGCGGATGCCCACCTGCACGCACGGGGCGTGTTCCAGGACGCGGCGCATCGCGCTGGCGTGGCTGTGCGGATCGCCGAGGTAGCTCTCTCGCAGGTCGGCGTGCGCATCAATCTGAAGCACGCTCAATCCGGCGTGATGGTCGGCGATCCCGGCTACCAGCGGCGCGGTCAGGGCATGCTCGCCGCCCAGCGCCACGAAGAACTTCCCGGCCTGGGCCAGCCACGAGGCCGTGCGTCGAATCTCCGCGAAGGCCTCCTCGGTGCAGGCAAATGGCAGTTCCATCGCCGGCAGGGTGTGAATGCCAACGCTGCAAATCTCGCCTCCCAGTTCCTCGTCGTAGAGTTCAACCTGGCTGGACGCGGCCAGAATCTCACGGGGGCCGTTCTTCGTACCCGTCACGTACGACGTGGTCCGCTCGAAGGGAATGGGGAGGATCACGGCCTGCGCCTGATCGAACGCATGCGCGTCCCCCTCGAGCCCGCCGAAGTTGAAGGGCAGCGCGGCGTGATACGGCAACGTGGGCGTCATGGCTTCGATCTTAGCCGAAGTGCTCGCGCCCAGGCGCGATGGCCTGGCGGCGTGTCTCAGAAGGCACGCCCGGTGCGCACGTAGAACGCGGCCCGGCCCGGCTGCCGCTGGTTGAGCGGATCGGAGGTCCAGGCGACGCCCATCGCCACAGTCATGGCGTACGAATACCCCAGCGTCAGGTCTGAGGCCAGTTCCGCTCCAACCGACCAGATTGGGCGCGCCAACGCCGTCAGCGCAACCCCAGCCGACCCGACGTCGGCAAACACCGAGCCGTGAATGGTGTTGACAAACAGCGGCCAGGTGCCGACCCCACGTTCCACGCGGACCAACGGGAAGCGATAGTCGACGTTGGCGATCGCCACCGACTGACCGCTGCGCACGTTGCGGTCGAATCCGCGCACCAGGCCAAGCGCCTGATGGCTGAAATCGAATGCCGCAAACGAGGCTTGCGCGCCACCCAGGTCGAACAGCCGGCGGGCAGCCTGATCTCCGGTACTCGCGCCGGCCGCCACACGCAGAGCGACCACACGGTGCGCGCCTCCGCCAGGGAGAAACGCCCTCGCATCGACCGCTCCCGTGATGGACTCGGCATCGGCTCCCAGTTTGGGCGACACGCGTTCGATCGTCCACGTCGCACGCAGGCCTTCCTCCGGGCTGATGGAGTAGCCATAGGTGCGAGCACTGTTGAACCACCATCCCGCCCGCCAGGCGTTTCGCGCGCGGGAGGGGACGGCTTGATCCGCCCCCGGCGCCAGTCGATCGACCACAAGGTCCACACCGAACATCAGTCGTTGCGCGTGGCGTACCTGACGCCACGGGACCACGATCCCGACGAACGCCTCGCGCGTGCGTACGTCGGCCTGCAGCAACCGGCTCGTCTGCTGATCCTGGACAATGGTCACGTCGAGACGCTCCGACAGCGACACCACCACGGCGGGGCGCCACCGGTCGTAGGCGTAGCTGAGCGCATACTCGGGACGCGCGCCACGCTGGTTCCGCAGATCTGCAGCAGGCCGAGCTACCTGCCACGTCAAGCCGGCACGGTAGGCGTGATGGCCCAGCACGTCGGTGCCCGCCAGCGAGGCGCCCAGATCGACGCGCGCTTGGTCGACCGCCAGCACCGGAGCCCATGCGCGCGGCCACAGCGTGGCCCACGGCGAGTAGCCCCGGTCAGGATTGGTACTGGCTGCCGCTGCAGGAGGGACTCCGGCGAATCGGTCTTCCCCCCGGCGCTCGGCTGGCGGCGCGGTGTCGTCCGCTTCGGCCTGGCTGGGCAAGGGCGCTTCAAACACATCGTAGCCGTCGCCGGTCACGCTGACGAAGACCACCGAACGATCGTCGGGCGACACGTCGGGAGCCACGATGCCGCCAGTTGCCGACATCACCAGTCTCGCCGGCTCGCGCGGGACACCGTCGATGCCAATGTCCACGCCGTAGAGTTGAAATCGGTGACCGTCCCTATCCGAGGCGTACAGCAGCGTGCGCCGGTTGGTCATCCATGCTGGCGTGAGGTTGCGGCCAACGGGCGCGTGCTCGACCGGCGTGATCGTGCCCGTGCGGACGTCGATCACAACCACTTCCGGCAATCGCTCGCGGCATTGACGCACGGCCGCGACCGTGCGCCCGTCTGCGGACCAGCGAGGCGTCGAGAATTGGCAGCCCGGTTCCGAGAATGCGCGAGATGGCTCCCTGCTCAATTCGGGCGGCGATCCGGGATGGGCCGTCATCACATCAAGAAAAACGAGGGCTCGTTCGCCCGTCCGTGTCGCGACCGCCGCCAGCCGCCGCCGATCGGGAGAGATATCCGGATCCGACAACCGTTTCCCTCGCGTCAGTCGAACGACACGCGATGTTCGAAGCTCCACCGCGTACAGATCCGCGAATTGGGCGATGGGTCCCGCATATTCGACCTGATCGAAGTACACCCAACGGCCATCGCTAGAGAGCGTGTCGCCGAGAAACCGTGTGGTGACCCTCTGCGATCGGCCATCGTTCGGACGGTACTCGCGGATTTCGGGGAATCGGTCGGGATTTCTCACCGAGTAGACCACCGGCGAGAGGCCTCCAAACTGTCCGTCGATCGCCCGGACGTATCGAGGTCCTGTCACGAAGAAGCCGTGAGACGTCAATCGGCGTAGCGGCGACACCGAACCGGTGGTGCGGCCACCGATCGGAGTGCCCAAATCGGCCGTTCGCCACAAGCCAGCGGCGCTTTGGCCGAAGATGCCTTTGAAGGCGCCACCTCCCAGATAGGGCACCATCGCGGAGGTTCGGCGAGCCAGGTCGCCAAGACGAGCCGGATCCGATTGCCGGGCCAGCGTGTCGAGGAATCGGCCGCCGTAGAAGTACGGCCCGTTACCCCCTGGCCATGCCGCCAGCCCGCCGCCAGCCCGGTCGATCGAAAGCCCGCCCGAGACCGATGCCACGCCATCCATGATCGCGGTCACATCCGGCGCGCGGTTGCGGCCCTCGCCGGTGATGGCGCTTTCTGCGTAGGTGGCAAATCCTTCGATGTGCCACTGAGGCAAGAACAGATTGGGGAACGACGCCGGACTTCGCCCCAGCGTCCACCGAAGCGCCCGCATCCAGCCGGCGACCCGGTCGAGATGGACAATGTGCGCGTACTCGTGCACGAAGACCAGGCGCAGCCAGTCGCTGCTGTTGCCCAGCAATGACGCCGGCGGCGCCGGGATGGCGGCGATCTCGATCGTGTTGTACGGCAGCGGCGTCGACCACCCGTTCGAGATGTCCGTCTGGTCCACCAGCACGACGTGGGTGTGTGACGGCGCGTCGAGGCGGACCAGGCGGGCCACCTCCTCGCGGGTCGTTTCGGCAATGCCCGCCAGGCGACGTGCCATGCCGTCTTCGCCCTGGTGGTAGTAGATGGTGAAATGGGGCGTCTTCAGAACCCGGAAGCGGAGGTGCGACGCGTAGCGTGTCTGGGCGCCGCCCGAAACCGGGCAGCACAGCAGCGCCACGATCAGCCCCGCGGGCACCAGCCGGAAAGACATGCTCGGTGTCACCGAGGGGCGACCGGCCCGGCCACCGGCGAGGGTGCATCCACGCGGCGGACGTTTCGCAGGAATCGGAAGTCGGCGGCGGGGGACAGCTCGATGCCATCCAGGGTGGGCTGAGCCACCACCACGTTCGTTTTGTACCAAAGGCTGATGTACGGGCACTGTTCGGCGACCACCCGTTGCACGTGGCCGTAGAGCGCGCGTCGTTGCTCATCGTTGGTGGACACGGTGGCCTGGTCTATCAGGTCATCGACGCGCGAATCTGAAAAGAAGCCGCGATTGAAGCCCGTGGGCGGCATCTGACGTGAATGGAATACTCGCCGCAGCATATCGGGATCCGACACGCCGACCCACTGCAGCGTGAAGAGCTGGAAGTGTCCGGCCAGCACATCCGCGTACAGCGTCGCGAACTCGTAGGCGCGCACATCGAGTGCGATGCCGACGCGCCGCAGGTTTTCCTGGATGACGGACGACTGAAGCCTGTTGAACTCGGTGGACGACACCTTCAGGGTGAGCGAGAACCTGGCCAGCGGACCGGCCCCGTCCGGATCGGGGAATCCCGCCTCGTCCAGTAGGTGGCCTGCCAGTTGTGCGTCGTACGCGTACTGGGGTACTCGTGGCTCGAAGGCCCACGACATGGGCGGCAGGATGCCCACGGCGGGCGACGCCAGCCCCCGTCGCAGATGGTCGACGATGCCCTGCCGATCGATCGCGTGCGCGAGGGCGTGGCGCACCCGCAGATCTTTCAGGATAGGATCCCGGAGGTTGATGCCGACATAGGCATAGTCAGTACCCGGGCCGGTGACCACCCGCAGGCGATCGGCTCGCTCCAACTGCCGGACGATATCGGGCGCCAGATCGTTCACCACGAGATCGACCCCGCCTTGTCTCAGTTCCAGTCCCCTCATCACATCGTCGGGAATGACCCGCAGGAGCAGGCCACGATTTCGCGGGGGGCCTTCGGCGTAGGCCTCGAACGCCTCGAGGTCGATGCGGTCGTCGGTCAGGCTCCTGACGAAGCGATACGGACCGGTGCCGACTGGATGATCCTTCAGCGATGGCCCTGCGCCATCGGGAACGATCGGCATCACCAGGTTGACTGGAAACGACCCGAAGGGCTCGCGCAACGTGAATTCGACCGAGTAGCGGTCAATCGCCCGGACGCCGAGCAGGGTGCGGTACGCGCCCTTGCGGGGCGAGACAAACTGCGGGTCGAGAAAGCTGCTGAACGTGTATGCCACGTCGGCCGACGTCAGCTCGTGCCCGTCGTGAAAGGTGACGCCCTTCCTCAGCGACACGACGTAGGTTTCTGGCGACGGCTGCGTCCAGCCGGTGGCCAGCCCCGGCGACACGCGCAACTGGTCGTCGATGCGAAACAACTGGTCGTAGATGAGTTGGTGGATTCTCTGAGACACCTCGTCGGTGCCCACGCGCGGATCGAGGCTGTTCGGAGAACTGACAATCGCGACCCGGATGATGCCCGGATCGGCGGGGCGGGCGCCACTGCAGGTGACCGACGCGATCGCCAGCGCCCATGCGGCCACGGTTAACAGCCCGTGGTGCAAGTGCGTCGTCGCACCGCCCTTCGACAGGCTCCCTTCGACTCCGCTCAGGGCGTCCCGAGC
>ERZ1292640.4118-Hain-H43-02um-R1-4118-length-11170-cov-5_pt1 | contig 11170 bp, 8 predicted proteins | sample MGYA00564404_ERZ1292640 | MGnify/ENA primary metagenome ERZ1292640 (study PRJEB36523, sample SAMEA6512636) | groundwater metagenome | collected 2019-01-08 | study: AquaDiva: Metagenomics assemblies of 32 groundwater samples | reverse complement strand
CCGCCTGAGCGCAGCGCTTTGAACGTCCCGCGCCAGTCGATATGCCCTTTACCGGGCGTGCCGCGGTCGTTTTCACTGATATGGACGTGCTTGATCACGTCAATATGCTCACTGATGCAGCCGACGGGGTCCTTCTCTTCGATGTTGGCGTGGAACGTATCGAACATCACGCCGCAGTTCGGGTGGTTGACGCGCTTGACGTAAGCCGCCGCGTCAGCCATCGTGTTAAGGAAATAGCACTCGAACCGGTTGAGAAATTCCAGGGCCAGGGTGACATTCGCTTTGGCGGCAAGCTCACCAGCCTGGCGATGCACTTCGGCGGCGCGCTGTTTTTCCTCTTCCGTAGGCCCCTGGCCTGAGAACACACCCAACGGCTGATAGAACGGCCCGCACAGGAGGTTCGAGCCTAAAGCCTGCGAGCAATCGATCGCCCACTTGAGATGCTGCAGCGCCCCCTTGCGGTGCTTGGCATCGGCGCTGATGGGGTTATGCTCCTCGTCCGGAATGACGGTCACGGACGTGCAGCCTAACCCGTTGTCTTTGATCGCCTGACTGACCTTCTTAAAGTGTGAAGGCTCGCCCGCAAAGAGCGGAATCTCGACGCCGTCATAGCCGGCTTTTTTGATCGCTTCCAAATGCGGAAAGTCATCCTCCGTGACGTGGGTGGTCCACAACAACATATTAAATCCAATTTTCATTGCCGTTTCTCCTTTATAAATTATTGTTACTCGTTAATCGGGATATTCAACTCGGTGAGCGTGTCGCGCATCCACTGCAGCGATTGTTCGATCATCGGGCCGCCCTGACCTTCGCATTCCATGCTCAGGACGCCGTCGTAGCCGTGGTCCCGCAGGATTTCCAGACAGCGGCGAATGTTCCCGGCGTTGACGCCGCCGCCCAGCGCACAATGGCTGACGGCGATGCCCGTCTGTTTTCCGTGCGTCGCCGCCGCCAAAGATTCGGACACGTCCTTGACATGCACATGGCTGACCTTAGCGATGAACCGCTTGAGAAACGCGACCGGGTCCTGGCTGGCGATAAAGGTGTTGCCGGTGTCCATATTCATCCGCAGGTACGGGCTCTCGCAGAAGGCTAACATTTTCTCCATCATGTCGGGCCTGGTGGTGAAGTATCCGTGCGGCTCGATATTGACGGTCATCCGATGCGCCTCGGCGACCTCGATAATCTGCTCGTAGCTGCGTTTCATCAGCTCCATCGCCTCGGCGTCGCTGAGTCCCTCGGGCTGGTGCATGCCGTCGGTGGTGTCCACGCAGGAGCAGCCAATGAGGTGGGCCCACTGGATTGCCTTCATGACGTACGGCACGCCGCGCAAGGGACCATCCTTGCCGGACAGCGGATAGGCGGCATCCACCTGCGAGAAGCGCACGCCGTAACCGTCCATCTTGCGCCGAAGCAGCAGCGGGTCCTCGTACAGCGCGACGTGGGGCTGATACCCCAGACCGTGTATCCAGCTCACCCCGTCGATCAGGCCGCACTCGATGTAGTGAACGTCGTTCTTCTTTGCCCACTCCAGGCACTTTTCGAAACTGAAATAAGCCGAATTAAACGCATCGGTGTGAAAACCAAGTTTCATTTTCTCACGTCCTTTCCTGCGCGATTCATTCTTCGTACCGCCGGCTTGTTAATTCAAAGGTTCCAGCCCGGCGGCCCATGCACAGGCGTTGCGAAAGAGCCGGCCCACGTCGGGATTGGCCAGCGCCGGAACATCATGCCCGAGCACGCTGTGAAAGACCCGCCCCTTGCCGTAGTTCAGTACAAAGGCCATCGGATAATCCTTGTTATCCACTTTCGAACGCGCCGTGGCCAGCACTTTGATGGGTGCCTCGCCCGCCAGGCACGTGTACAGCTCATCGGTCGTTTCAAAGTCCATCATGCCCCTCATAGCAGGGTGTTGAGCGTCCGTGATCCTGACGTTGAACTTACCGTGCGGATCGTGTCCCCTGAGTTTCGGGTCCCATACGCGCCCGGCCAGCTCGACGAACTGCGGCCACTGCTGAAACGCCCCACAGGCGAAATGAACCAGCACCAGACCCTTGCCGCTTCGAACAACATTTTGGAGGTTGGCACGGGCCGTAGGGCCGGGATCAGGAGTTTCCCAATTCATGAAGTGCAGCACAATGACGTCGTAGCCGCCCAGCTTATCGCTCGCCAGGTCGTTCGGCTCCTCCGTGATCGTGACCGCCAGCCTTTTGTCCGCCGCTATAGCCTGGGCCAGGACCGGTGCGGTCAGTTTCCACTTGTGTCCCGGATAGTCTATACCGGTAACGATCAGCACCTTCCTGCTCTGGGATTCATTTCGGCTTTCCGCCGGAGCGACCCCGACCTGACCGCAACCTGCGATAAGAATAATCAGTGTTAGAAGTGCCGCCGCGTGCTTCATGACAACTCTCCTTCAAAGCCAATGGAACCAGGACCTGCTCATGACGACCGTACTATACCCGCCCCGCTCTTGCCCGTCAAATGCCATTTCAGGCCCGATCCGGGCACGGGTGCATGTCATCTTTGTAGGTAAAAAACAGGAAGAGCCATCCCCATCCCGATAACGGCAATCGGGATGAGGCTGCCACCCAATCCGGATTGGTGGAAAATGGGTGGCAGCCTCAAAGCCGCAGGCTTTGGGGATGGTTCTACCTATAATCATGACATGCACTCTCTGGGCACTATCAGCAATAAAGGTTGCACGTTAGCCGCCAATGTGATATAAGAATGCTGGTGAAAAATGGAAACAACAGAGCTAAAATCCGCAATATCAGAGTTGTCGGCCCGGGTTGAGAAGATCCGGGACTGGCTTTGACTTGCCCGGCAAACAGTCCCAACTGCAGGAGCTCGAGGCCCGAATGTCCAAGGCAGGGTTCTGGGACAATCCCGATTCGGCCCAGTCCGTGGTCTCTCAATTGAGCGCGCTGAAATCGGTGATTGAGCCGGTGCGGGAAATACAGCGCGAAATCAGCGATATGGAGGAGCTGTTCGAGCTGGCGGCGGGCGAAGCCGACCAGGAAGAGCTCAAACAACTGGAAGACGACCTAACGGCGCTTCTGAAGCGGTGCGAACAGATCGAGCTGGCCGGGCTGTTGTCCAGGCCGGAAGACACCAGAAACTGCTTCTTTAGTATTCACGCCGGCGCCGGAGGAACGGAAAGCTGTGACTGGGCGAGCATGCTGCTGAGGATGTACACGCGATATTTCGAAGCCAACAAATACCAGTTCGGGGAGCTTGACATTACGCCGGGCGAAGAAGCAGGAATCCGGTCGATCACGCTGCGGGTCGCCGGCCCCTTTGCGTTCGGCAAGTTCTCGTGCGAAGTGGGCGTGCACCGCCTCGTCCGGATCAGCCCGTTCGACGCCAACAAACGCCGGCACACGAGCTTTGCCGCGGTGGACTGCGCTCCGTAATTTGACGAGGATATCGACATCCAGATCAATGAAGATGACCTTCGGATCGACTGTTATCGCGCCAGCGGCGCCGGGGGGCAGCACGTCAACAAGACCAGCTCAGCGGTGCGAATCACACACGGGCCGACCGGCATCGTGGTGCAGTGCCAGAACGAACGGAGCCAGCACAAAAACCGCGCCCAGGCGATGAAGGTGCTCAAGGCCAGACTGTATATGCTCGAGCAGCAGAAGCGCGATGCAGAAGTGGCAAAACTGCACGGCGTCAAGGGGGACATCGCCTGGGGCAATCAGATCCGCAGCTACGTCCTGCAGCCGTACCAGTTGGTCAAGGATCACCGAACCGATTTTCAGACGGGCAACGTGGATGCCGTGCTGGATGGAGAGCTCGACGGATTCATCGAAAGCTATCTGCACCACAGGGCCAAAGCAAGGCAAACAGAAAGCGGGAAGTAAAGACTAAGAAGGGAGAAAGGCCGGAATATGAAAGAGATTATTCACGTCGAACTCAAGACCCGAAGCGTCGATTTCAGCGCGTGCAAAACGGATATTTTAGCGGTGGGAATGTTCTGTGACGTCAAAGAGCTGGACAAGCTGAACAAAGAGCTGGACGGCAAGCTTAACGGGGCCATCAGCCGGCTGATAAAACTGGGCGATTTCAACGGAAAGGACGGAACCATCGCAGTGGTTTACACCGACGGCCGGATCGGCGCCGAACGGCTCCTGCTCGTCGGCCTGGGCGAGAAGAAAAAGGCCACGCTTGAGACGGTCCGCAAGGCCGCGGCGACTGCGGCAAAAAAATCCGTAGAGAGCAAAGCGCAAAGCCTCAGTCTGGCCCTGCACAAGGCGTTTGGGGCGAGCTTCGATTTGTCCGCAATGGGACAAGCGTGCGCCGAAGGGACGTATTTCGGCAGCTACCGCTATGACGAATTCGTCACGGAAAATGAAGATGGACGGCTGGGCGCGCTCGACGTGGAGCTGATCGACCCCGATTCGGCGAAAACGCAGAAGCTCAGGAAAGGGCTTTTGAGCGGAACCGTTGTCGGCAGGGCGCAGAGTTACGCTCGCACACTGGCAAACCGGCCGGCCAACGTCGTCAACCCGGCTGAGCTGGCCGCCGCCGCCAAAGAGCTTGCCCGCGGCTCAAAGAGACTGAGCTGCACGGTCTTTGACGAAAATCAGATGGCCGCAAAGGGAATGGGCGGGGTGCTGGCCGTCGGTTCAGGCTCACAGAGCAAACCGATGTTCATCGTTTTGGAATACAATCCCGCCGCGAAAGTCCCGGCCGCCCGGCCCAAAGTCGCGCTGGTGGGCAAAGCGATAACGTTCGATTCCGGCGGGATCAGCATCAAGCCGGCCGCGAACATGGAGGAAATGAAACTGGACAAGTCCGGCGGGACGGCCGTGCTGGGAACCATGAAAGCCGTCGCGGAGCTGGCGCTGCCCGTCCACGTCCTGGGAATCGTGCCGGCGGCGGAGAATATGCCCAGCGGAACAAGCTACCGGCCCGGTGATATTGTCAAGACGTTCAGCGGAAAATCCGTCGAGGTCCAGAACACCGACGCCGAGGGAAGAATGATCTTGTGCGACGCCCTGAGCTACGCCGTCAAACAGAATTGCGACGTCATCATTGATATCGCCACGCTGACCGGGGCGTGCGTGGTAGCCCTCGGCAAGTACATGGCGGGGCTGATGGGCAACGACGAGGGACTTATAAAACAGTTACAGAAAGCCGCAGAAAGCAGCGGCGAGAGGGTCTGGCCCATGCCGAGCGGCGATGAGTACACCAAAGAGATGAAGAGTAAGATAGCGGACCTGAAAAATATCGGCAGCAAATGGGGCGGGGCGTGTACCGCCGCCGCCTTCCTGGGGCAGTTTGTCGGTGACAAGAAATGGGCGCATCTCGACATCGCGGGCGTCTGGAACTTCGAGAAGACCACCGAGTTCGCCGCCGAGGGCTCAAGTGGATTCGGAGTCAGGCTGCTGACAACCTTCCTGGCCAATCTGGCGAACGCCAAAAACAAATGACTTTATTGAAGAAGATATTCAGACAATGAAAGAAAGCAAAAAAATAGATACGGCCAGGATCGAGAAGGCCGTTACGGAGATACTCACAGCTGTCGGCGAAGACACGCAGCGCGAGGGGCTGAAGCGCACCCCGGAACGCGTCGCACGAATGTACACCGAGCTTCTGGGTGGAATGCAGGAAGACCCCGACAAGCACCTCCGCGGCGTCTTTACCGAAAACTACGATGAAATCGTTCTGCTGCGCAACATCCCTTTCTACAGCATCTGTGAGCATCACTTGATGCCGTTTATCGGCTCAGCCCACGTTGCCTACCTGCCGTCCGGGATGGTGCTTGGGGTCAGCAAGCTGGCGCGCATCGTGGACTGTTTCGCCCGCCGGCTCCAGACCCAGGAAAGGCTAACGTTCCAGATCGCCGATTACATGATGAGCAGCCTCAAGCCCCAGGGCGCGGCGGTCGTGCTGGAAGCATCTCATAGCTGTATGACGATTCGAGGCATAAGGAAACCCGGCTCGGTTATGGTGACCTCGGCACTGCGAGGGATCTTCAAGAAGGACCCACGAAGCCGCAGCGAGGTCCTGAGCCTGATGCACAAGTAGAAGACATGAAGGGGTCTGCCCATGCACGAGCTGGCCCGGCTGGTGCGGTTTTCGATCAATCCTTTTCTGCCCGAGCAAGGCAAAGGTTTCAATTCGTTTGCCTCCGAGCCGGCGGGTGAAGGATTATCTATTTTCTTCGAGCTCTCGGTCGAAGTGGCGGGCCCCATTGAGCCGGCTACGGGCTTCGTGGTGAACGTCACCGACATTGACAGGAACGTTCGCAAATTCGTGGTGCCGATCTTTGTCGAGCGAATCACGCAGGACTTCCGCCGGGCCAGACACATCGGCCTTTCTGCAATAGCCGAGCTTTTGGCGACGGCCCGGAGCAGACTGGCCGATAAATTCGGGGCTGCCAGGCTTAATACTCTGACACTGAAGCTCAATCCGCTCAGGACGGTATCCCTCGATTCGGAGGATTTGGATATGGTCTATTTCTGTGAAAAGTTCGAATTTGCAGCAACGCATAAGCTCTGGAACGAAGACTTTTCCGAGCGGCGGAACTTTGAAGTATTCGGAAAGTGCGCAAATCCCACCGGTCACGGGCACAATTATATCGTTGAGGTCGCGATAAAGATGCCGGCGGCCAGAGACGACTTTCGCATCGGCGATTTCGAGAAAACCGTGGACGACGAGCTGATCAAACTCCTCGACCACCACAACCTGAACACGGACCTTGACCACTTCGCCAAGACCAATCCAACCGTCGAGAACATCGCGGTTTTCGCATGGAACCGGCTGGCCGGCAAATTCGGAGCAGCCGCCCTGCATCGCGTGACCGTCTGGGAAACTGACAAAACATACTGCTCCTATTACGGCTGAAGAACCCAAGGTCGGTCCAACACCGCTCTACGTACGCAGAAGTTATCGGGCTTTGGGAGCACGTGCGACTTTGGGGACAGGACTGATCGGCCACCGCGGCGTGACGGTCCAACACACAAATTCCAGACCTCATCAACACTAAAGCTATGTTCTTTATTTGCCGATACTTATGCCGTAGCAAGCAGGGTGGGGCAAGCCCCACCCTACGAGAAACGGTTCCCATAGAAAATTTGACACAGCAGCGAGGCTGCATTCGCTTTCTGCGCAGCCGACGGGGACGGAGTCTAAGCAGACCGACTTGATCACGCACCGACCTTCGGTATTGATAATTAGCCCAGGATGATTATTCTGTGCGTATGAAAACCTATTCGATGGGACTTATATGAGAGCACTGGTAACGGGCGGCGCGGGTTTTATCGGTTCTCATTTGACGGAACGATTGCTCAAAGACGGCAATCAAGCGACCGTCGTCGATGACTTGAGCACAGGCAGCCTGGAGAACATCGAGACATTCAAAGGACACCCGCACTTTGAGTTCGTCGCCGGCGATATCCGCGACGCTGAAATCGTGGAGCCGCTGATGGAGCGCTGCGACGCCGTCTTTCACCTGGCCGCCGCGGTGGGCGTCAGACTGATCGCCGAAGACCCGGTGCATACCATAGAAACCAACATCGGCGGCACGGAGGTTGTCCTCAACATCGCCAATGAATTCGGAAAGAAAATTCTTATCGCCTCGACCAGCGAAGTCTATGGCAAGAGCGAGGTCGTCCCCTTTCACGAAGACGACGATATCGTGCTCGGCAGCACGCGGCTGTCACGGTGGTCCTACGCGTGCAGCAAGGCAATCGACGAATTCCTGGGTCTGGCCTTCCATCAACAGTACGGACTGGACGTCATCATCGGCAGGTTCTTTAACACCATCGGGCCGAGGCAGACAGGCCAATACGGAATGGTGGTGCCCCGATTCATTCAAAGCGCGCTCAACGACGAGCCTCTTGCGATATACGGCACGGGCAGGCAAACGCGGTGCTTTTGTTACGTCACAGACCTCATCGAGGCGGTTATCCGCCTGATGAATTGCCCGCGGGCGGCCGGCCAGATATACAATATCGGCACGACCTGCGAAATCAGCATCGAGGGCCTGGCGGATAAGATTATCAAAATGACGGGCAGCAAGAGCAAAAAGCAGTTCGTGCCCTACGAAGCCGCCTACGGCCGGCCGATAGAGGACATGATGCGCCGCGTGCCGTCTCTGGAGCGAATCAAAGAAACCGTCGGCTGGGAACCGAAGACCAGCCTGGACGAAGCCCTCGAGGCGATTGCCGACAGCATCAGGCGAAATCCTCGCGAGAGCTGACACGGATTAAAACCATGAGTATGCACGTACGTGCCAAACTGAACCAGTGGGACTACCTCATCGTCACGGCCTCCAATGAGGCGCAGGCGCAGGCTTACGAATCGCAATTGAAAATCCGCCAGAACATGGGGCTTCTGGGCAACGTTCACGAGGTCATTGTCGTACCGGACCCCGGCGGAAAGCGAATCGGCAGCGGAGGCAGCACGCTTTACTGCCTGATGGAAGTCCTCGACCGGCACTTCCAGCGCCGCGCGGGCGCCGCGGGCGCGGACGGCTGGGAAGAAGCTCTCGGAAACCTGCGCATTCTCATCGTGCACGCCGGGGGCGATTCGAGGCGATTGCCCGCCTACGGCCCGTGTGGAAAAATATTCGTTCCGGTGCCGTGCGAAAGCGACACCGCCGTCCCCGTGAGCCTGTTCGACCGGCAACTGCCGACGTACCTCACCCTGCCTGAGCCGGCGGCCTCCGCGTCGTCCTGGCAAGACGAGAACCGGGGCGGACAGGTGGTGCTGACATCGGGCGATGTGCTGCTGAGATTCGAACCGGCCGAGGCGCAATTTGCCGTTGAGGGCGTCACAGGACTTGCCTGCTACGCCCCGCCCGAGCAGGCAAGCCAACACGGCGTCTTTTGCCGGGGGCGGACGGACCAGGTGAGGCTCTACCTTCAGAAACCCTCCGTGGCTGAGCAAACAAAGAAAGGGGCTATCGACACATACGGCCAGGCCTGCCTCGATATCGGGGTCATGAACCTTGATGCGAAAACAGCCGTGAAACTGTTGCAGCTTTTCGGCGCTCATCCCGGCCGAGACGGAAAACTGGCCCTGGGCGGACAGATGGGCCGGGCCGTCATCGAATGGGGCCTCGACTTCTATCGCGAAATATGCTGCGCCATGGGCTACGAAGCCTGCGAACGGGAGCACCAAAAATCCGCCCGGCAGAGCGGTTCAAAATGGAGCAAGACGCTGCTGCGCAAGCTGTTTCGAGCTTTCTCGACGGTGCCTTTCAGCATGAAACTGTTGAAGCACTGCGATTTCCTGGACTTCGGGACCAGCAGAGCGATTATCACCAGCGGCACGCGGCTGCTGCAGGAAGACCGCGGAGCTTCGCACTTGCAGACCTTTCTGGATGTTAACAACGAGATTCTCGACGGCGGCGACGTGAAAGGAGCCTCGTCCTGGGTGGAGGGCTGCCGAATAAGCTCGTCACTCACCCTCGGCGGAGAAAACGTCGTCGTTGGCGTTGACATTGACGAGCCGATTTCTCTGCCGCCCAGAGCATGTCTCGACGTCATCAAAGGAAAGAGCCCGGCGGGTAAAAGCGTTTGGTTTGTCCGCTGTTACAGTGTGGATGACACATTTAAGGAAAGTGTAAAAGACGGCGGGAGTTTTTGCGGGATCGATGTGTTCGAGTGGCTTAAGGCCGTCGGCGCCGGGCCGAAAGACGTCTGGGACGCGAGTCTGCCCGCTGAACAGCGCAGCATCTGGAACGCCCAAATGTTTCCGGCGGTAAGAACCCACGCCGAGTACAAGCGATGGCTCTGGATGCTTGATCCGGTTAGCGCCTCAACGGCAGACGTCAGGGCATGGCGAAAAACCGAGCGATATAACCTCGAACAGATTCTGATGCTGGCCGACCGCAGCGATTTTTACAGGCGGCGAAGCAGGATTCGCGCAAACCTGATCCGGCAATCTCTTCGGCAGATGTTCCACCCGCAAAGCGGATTCTCAAGCCCCGAGCTGGCCTATTTACTAAGCGGCGCTGAGGACCTGGGCTTACGGATTTCAGAGATTCTTTCAGAAGCGTACCGGCATTTTAGAAACAGCAGCGGCGGGGATACGCAATCGCTCGTATTTCCACGCATTATTCATACGTTGGGTTCCGCACTAATCGACCTCTATCAAGGCGCGGATTCTTCGCTTTCACGCGTTCTGCCGGGCCTGAAGCGAAGGCTCGGTCCAGCCCGGTATAACTGGCTGCTGTCCCTCGGCCTCGATCCCAAGCCCGGCGGTTCCCTCCTCCGCTGGGCGCGCCAAGCGCAAAGCCTCGCCTTTGAAAGCCTGGGCAGCGCGATTGTGGCCGGCGGGGCCAGGCAGGACGTGTTTCCTCGAAGCACCCTGCGCAGCGACGAGATTGTCTGGGCGCGCGCGCCGGCGCGTCTGGACGTGGGCGGGGGATGGACGGATACGCCGCCGTATTCTCTCGAACACGGCGGGTGCGTCGTTAATGCCGCAGTTAATCTTAACGGTCAGCCGCCCATTCAGGCTTATGCCCGCGTCATCGATAAGCCGGTCATTCGCATCCGCTCCATCGACCAGGGAGCAGGAACCGAGATTACTCGTTTCGATGAGCTTCTGGACTACCGAAAAGCCACCAGCAGCTTTGCCCTGGCCAAAGCGGCCCTGGCGCTGTCGTGCTTCCAGTCCCGGCCGGACGCCCGGGCCGGAGGCGCCAGCCTGAAAAAGGCGCTGGAGCGATTCGGCGGGGGGATTGAGCTTACGACGCTCGCGGCGATCCCGAAAGGCAGCGGCCTGGGCACATCGAGCATCATGGGAGCGGTGCTTCTTGCGGCGATTCAGCGCGCCGTGGGCGCAGAGTTGTCACACCGGGATTTGTTTTACAGCGTGCTCCGCCTGGAGCAGGCGCTGACGACCGGAGGTGGATGGCAGGACCAGATCGGAGGAGCGGTCAGCGGCGTGAAAATGATTGTCACGGAGCCCGGATTCGTCCCTGATGCGCGCATCCATTACGTGCTGCCCGACATCCTGGATCCAAGAACAAACGAGGGCCGGAGCCTTCTGTACTACACCGGCATCACCCGCTTAGCCAAGAATATCCTGCAGCAGGTCGTCGCAAGATACCTGAATCGGCACCGCCAGACGATGGCGACGCTCAGACAGATTCGCATCGTCGCCGGCGAGGCGGCCGACGCGCTCGTCCGCAAGGACATCGCTGCATTCG
>ERZ1292640.1669-Hain-H43-02um-R1-1669-length-18227-cov-18_pt2 | contig 11170 bp, 12 predicted proteins | sample MGYA00564404_ERZ1292640 | MGnify/ENA primary metagenome ERZ1292640 (study PRJEB36523, sample SAMEA6512636) | groundwater metagenome | collected 2019-01-08 | study: AquaDiva: Metagenomics assemblies of 32 groundwater samples | reverse complement strand
TGCTCGCCAGCGCCCTGGCCGGCGTCGTCTACTCCCAGGTGCTCAGCGCGATCTAGGCGGGGCCTTTCTCCCGAGGAACAGGGGACGAATCGGCGTAGAGTAGGGCACCATCACCTTTGACCAAGGGTGAAGGCCGTATTTTTTGCGGGGTGATCATGCTTGCCGTCGAACTGGCCATCGTCGTCGGGTTGATCGTGCTCAACGGCTTTCTCGCGATGTCGGAACTGGCGCTGGTGTCGGCCAAGAGGCCGCTGCTGGAGCAGATGGTCCGCGATGGATCGCGGGGCGCCGGCGTCGCGCTCGAGCTGACGGACGATCCCGGCCGGCTGCTGTCGACGGTTCAGATCGGCATCACGCTGGTGGGCATCGTCGCCGGCGCCTTCAGCGGTGCCACCATCGCCGAGCGCGGCGACGCGTGGCTCGAAAGCCAGGGCATGCCGACGCGCTTCGCCGAACCCTTGGCGTTCGCCGTCGTGATCGTGACGATCACCTATTTCTCGGTCGTGCTGGGCGAACTCGTCCCCAAGCAGGTCGGCCTGCACAACGCCGAGCGGGTCGCGGTGATCGTGGCGAGGCCCATGCAGATCCTTGCCATGGTGGCCAGTCCGGTCGTGGGCTTGCTCGCCTGGTCCGCCCGGCTCGGCCTTCGCCTGCTCGGGCAGTCGCGGCAGCGGGAGTCCGGCGTCACCGACGAGGAGATCCGGACGATGATCGAAGAGGCCGAGCGGACCGGCCTGGTGGAGCCGGAGGAACGCTCGATGATCTCGCGGGTCATGCGCCTCGGCGATCGCTCGGTGCGCGCCGTCATGACGCCGCGGCCCGATGTCGAATGGCTCGATCTCCAGGACAGCGACGACGAAATCCTCGAGGCCATCCGCAAATCCATGCATGGGCGGATCCTGGCTGCGAACGGTGGTATCGACGAAATCGTCGGCGCGATTCCGGTGCGGGCCGCGCTGGTCGCCGCCATGGACGAGGGTGTCGGCGCGGTTCGGGCGCTGGTCCAGAAGGTGCCGGCGGTCAGCGATCGGCTGGCCGCGATCGACGTTGTCGAACAGTTGCGCCGGTCGCCGCTCAATCTGGTGATGGTCGTCGACGAGCACGGCAGCATCGAAGGCATCGTCACCGAGGGCGACATCCTGAAGACCATCGTCGCCGATATCGAGGAAGACGACGGGGCACATATCGTACAGCGTGACGACGGCTCGCTGCTGATCGATGGCGGCTACCCGATCGATGAACTCGTCGCCCGGCTCGGCATCCCGCTGCCCACGGGCCACAGCTATCACACGGTCGCGGGATTTGCGCTCGCCAGGATGCGACGCCTGCCCAAGGCCGGCGAGTCGTTCCGCCACGGCCTGTGGCGCTTCGAGATCGTCGATGTGGACGGGCAGCGTATCGACAAGATCCTGGCGGTGCCGCAGCCCGCACTGCATCGCAGCGTCTGACGCCCGACTACCTGTCTGGCGCCAGTCTTGCCGGACGGCGGCATAGGCGGCATAAGGCGGCGGCATGAACGACACCCCCCCATCATCCGCCCCGCCTGCCGCCCCCGCGGCGCCCTCGGCCCTGCCGGACCGCCTGTCGACCAACCCCAAGAGCCCGCATTACGACGAGGCGCTGCTGGCGCGCGGCGTCGGCATCAAGTTCGACGGCGAGGAGAAGACCAACGTCGAGGAATATTGCGTGAGCGAGGGCTGGGTCCGCCTCGCCGTCGGCAAGACGGTCGACCGCAAGGGCAACCCGCTCACCATCAAGCTCAAGGGCAAGGTCGAGCCCTACCTGCAGAAATAGGCCTGCAGAAATAGGCCTACCAGCGCGCGTACGGCACGAATCGGTCGCGGCGCATGGGCTGGTCGGTGAACAGCACCAGGAAGAGCTGGGCGAAGAGCGGACCCAGGCGCGGATCGTCCGGACCCGTCGCCTCCGTCCAGCCCGTGGTCTCCGACAGTGCGAGATCGTTGCGGCAATAGACGCCGTAGACATAGACGCGGCCCGGCGTGCCGGGCTTCAGGCGCGTGACGCCGTTGCACACCGCGCCGGAGCCGAGATCGTTGGCCGGATCGAAGATCAGCACCAGCCGGTAGTCGGGATGGGATTCCTCGACCGGCTGCGCGTAGGTGAAGGTGAGCGGCGGGCGCGGTTTGTTGGCCTGCATCACCGGCAGCAGGCGGGCCTTCATCTCGTCGAACGGCACGGCAGGGAACGGATTGCCGGCGACGATCACGCGGAAGGTCCTGCCATCGGTCGCCGCCCAGAACTCGCTGAAGTCGTACTGCGGCGCATAGTTGACGCCGCCGACGGTCGGTCCCGCGTTCTGGCCCGTCAGTTGTACCGGCACACAGCCGGCGAACAGGGCGACGATCAGCGAGGCTGCAACGATGTCGCGCGCATGGCGCATGAAGGGCTCTCCTGAGCGTTCCCCCTGTATAAACGATTTCGACGGGCCGGAGTTGCCGACGATGCGGCCTCTCGGACGCTGATAGGAACTCAGCCGATGATGAGCAGCAGGCGCCGGACCTCGCGCCGCCCCTCGCTGGACGGCAGTTCATCCACCGGCCGGGCGCGCGGCGGCTGCTGGCCGCTCATCAGGAGATCGTGCAGGCGCTGCCGCGTGCTCTCGGAAAGCTGGCGAAGGACGTCGTCCTCGGTGCGCCCGCTGGCCGTGGCGCCGGGCAGATCGGGCACCCATCCGACGAAGCCGCCATCGTCGGTGCGCTCGATGAGCGAATAGTAGCAGGCGTCGAGCATAACTTTCCCCTGCCTGCGATAGTGCGAAGGGCAGGGGAAATGTTCTTTGACCCAGGTCAATTTTTCAGCGGAAGCCGGCACTTGCCGGCTCATCCGCAGGCTGGCGGTGCCGTCCGATGCTCGAGTCGCCACGGTGTCGGTATCATGGAAGCTGACTTGGTTCGCGACATTGCCGTGGATGGCCCGGCCGTCTGCATTGACGGTGCCTCCGGCTACGAATGGCCGCAGTTCGCCCTGCCGCCAAGTTGGATCGGCGGACAAGGGACCGTTCCATAGGAGCAGAACACGCAGCAGTCTCCGGGCTTCGGGCGGAGCAGTGTCTTGCAGCCGCCGCATTCGTAGAAGAACTGGCAGGCGTCGGTCGGCATCGTCTCGATCTTTGTCGCGCCGCATGCCGGGCAGGTGAGGGCCGATCGAAGGATCGCGCTCATATCGGCGGCTCATACCAGAAGGTGAGGACAAGGAGCATGGTTGCCAGCATGATGCCCGCGATCCCCATCCAGCCCACGATCAGGCGTCCACGGGCGGGCTGGGCGGCGCACGCACCGCACGCTCTGGCCCGCCATTGTCGCCACGCGACGACCCCGGCGCCCGCCAGGCAAGCGACCGCCAGGTAGAAGAGTTCCCGCTGATACGGTGCGGCCAGATAGCCGATGCCGACCAGCGAGGCCGCGCTGATCCCCAGGGCGGAGAGCGCAATCGGCAGCGCACAGCACGAGGCGACGCCGAACGCCGCCAGCAATCCGCCCGCGGCGAGTGCAGTTCCTGCCGCGTCGCCCCTGCGGTCGGCGCCGGGTGGCGCAAGCGAAGCATCGGTCTTTATCTTCATATCCATTAGGTACAGCCTGTAGCGACTACAGACTCAACAGCGCTCCGATCAAAGGAATGTGATCGCCATGCCGACCAGGGACGCGTTTGCCATCGGCGCTCTCTCCGAGGAGACGGGCGTCAATATCGAGACCATCCGGTATTACGAGCGGATCGGCCTTCTGCGCAAAGCTGCCCGCAGCGCCGCCGGATATCGGCTCTACCGGGCAGGCGACGTCGCCCGTCTGTGCTTCGTTCGCCGCGCGCGCGATCTGGGATTTTCACTCGAGGACGTGCGACGGCTGCTCGCGCTGGCCGACCGGGAATCGAGATCGTGCGAAGGCGCGAGGGAGATTGCCGAGGCGCATCTCGAGGAGGTGCGCGCCAAGCTCGTCGATCTGCGACAGATGGAACGTGTTCTCGCCGCTACGGTGAAGGCCTGCGGGCGCGGAACGGTGCCGGATTGCCCGCTGCTCGGTTCTCTGGGCCGACTGACCTAGCCTCGCGGCCGGAGGGCGCCGCTTCGATGGGTGCCCTCACTGCATGATCACCGAGGACGCGGTCGCGGTTGGCGTACCGTTGCCCGACGGGTCACCGCCGATGGTGAGGGCGGCCTGGAGGTCGGCCACGGCGAGCAGGAAGTCGCGCCTCGCGTCGAGCGAAGCCGCGTTCGCGGCGATGCGCACGCGGGTGTCGGCGAGATACTTGAACAGATCGACCCGCATGCCTTCGCCGACGAGGACGCCGGTGTTGTAGCGCAGCATGATCTCCTTGGAGACGATTTGGCGCAGCGGCAGCACGCGATCTCGGTAGGAACGGGCGATGTCGTAGGTGGCGCGGTAGGTCTCGTAGGCGATGCGCGCCTCGGAGCGGGCATCGACGGCCTTGCCGGCCAGGAGGTTCAGTGCCCGCATGTAGGTTTCGCGCGCTGTCCGCGTGCGCGCCTCGCCGGTGTCGAAGATCGGGATCTGGAGGTCGATCTGCGCGCCGCCGCGGTTGATCGCGGTGTCGAAGTTGGTCAGCGGGTTGGCCGTCTCGTTGTTGAAGATGCCGGACAGTTGCAGCATCGAGACGTAGCGCGTGGCCTCGGTGAGGGAGAGCGACTTGGCGAGCGCCGTGACCTCGCGGCGCGCGATCTCGAGGTCGACGCGGCGCTTGATCGCCTCGACCTCCACTTCCGCCGGAGAGTCGAGCGCCGACGGCAGCGGGGGCAACTCGCCGGGCAAGGCGAAGGCAAGGCCGGCGCCGGACAGGCCGAGCAGCCGGACGAGCGTTTCGTGGTCGCGACGTGCCCGCAGCTTCGCCTGCGCCACGCGGGCGTCCAGTTCGGCGCGGAAGGCGGCGATCTCGGCCTGGTCGAGCTGGTCGCCGCCGCCGGCTTCGCCCATCCCGGCGATCAGCCGCGCCGCTGCGTCGGCCGTGGCGCGGGTCTGCTCCAGGAAGCCGACCTGCTGGTGCGAGGCGATGGCCCGCACGTAGGCGCGGCGAGTATCTGCCGCCAAACGCAGGGTGGCTCCGATCGCCCGATAGCGGGCCTGCCCGAAGCGTTCGGCGGCGATCGCCGTGCGCCGCGGCAGGGTGATGAGGTTGAGGATGTCCTCGATAAGCCGGACCTCGAAGTTGGCCACCCCGGTGCCGGCGACCCGCAGCAGTGAGAGGCCTGGATTGGGCGGCAGGCTCGCCTGGACGTAGGCTGCTTCCGAGATCCCGAGGTCGTTGTAGGCGGCCTGGAGGGTGCGATTGTTCAGGAGGGCGATCTGCACCGCCTGTTCGGCCGACAACGGCCCGGCCAGCAGGGCGGCCACCTGCTCGCGGGCGCGCGCCGCCTGCTCGTCGGTCGATATCTTGACCACGTCCTTGCCGATCTCCTGCCGGACGCCGCTTGCGACCTCTCCCATGCCGCCGTCGGCCGAGAACTGGGCGCAGCCCGCCAGCAGGGCGGACAGCGCGAGAAAAGCCGGGCGTCTCATGCGTGTGCCTCCTCGATGGCAGTGGGTGCTGGCTGCAGGTGCCAGCCCTTGACCAGCGCGTAGAGCGCCGGGATCACCAGCAGGGTGAGCAGGGTCGAACTCACCATGCCGCCGATCATCGGCACGGCGATGCGTTGCATCACCTCCGAGCCGGTGCCGGTGCTCCACAGGATCGGCAGCAGTCCCGCCATGATGGCTGTCACCGTCATCATCTTGGGCCGCACGCGCTCGACGGCACCCTCGACGATGGCGGCGCGCAGGTCCGACCGGTCCAGCGGCCGACCCTCCGCCGCGCAACGCCGCTGCCGTTCCTTCAGGGCCTGGTCGAGGTAGATCAGCATCACCACGCCGGTTTCGGCGGCGACGCCCGCCAGCGCGATGAAGCCCACGGCCACGGCCACGCTCATGTTGAAGCCCATCCACCACACGAGCCAGAAGCCGCCGACCAGCGAGAAGGGCAGCGACAGCATGACGATCAGCGTCTCGGTCATGCGGCGGAAGTTGAGGTAGAGCAGCACCAGGATCAGCAGCAACGTGGCCGGTACGACGATCTGCAGCCGGGCCTCGGCCCTCTCGAGGAACTCGAACTGGCCGCTCCAGATCGCGTACGAGCCGGGCGGGAACTTCACCTTCTCCTGTACGGCGCGCCGCGCATCGGCGACGTAGTTGCCGAGGTCGCGGTCACGAAAGTCGACGAAGACATAGACCGCGAGCTGGGCGTTCTCGGTGCGGATGGTGGTCGGCCCCTGGTTCACCTTCATGCTGGCGAGCTGGCCAAGCGGAAGCATGCCGCCGCGCATGGTCGAGACCAGCACGTCGGAAGCGATGGCCTGCGGGTCGGACCGCAGGTCGCGCGGGTAGCGGACGTTGACGGTGTAGCGCTCGCGTCCCTCCACCGTCGTGGTCACCGCCTCGCCGCCCAGGGCGCTCGACACCGCGAGCTGCAGATCCTCGACGGTGACACCGTATTGGGCGAGCCGCGCCCGGTCGGGCACGATGTCGAGGAACGAACCGCCGGTGACCCTCTCGGCGAAGGCGCTGGTGGTGCCGGGCACGCTGCGCACCGCCGCCTCGACCTGGCGCGCGAGGCCTTCCAGCTCACCAAGGTCGCGACCCAGCAGCTTGATGCCCACGGGCGTGCGGATGCCGGTGGCCAGCATGTCGGTGCGGGCCTTGATCGGCATCGTCCAGGCGTTGCTGACGCCGGGGAACTGCAGCGCGCGGTCGAGTTCGGCGATCAGGGCGTCGACGTTCATGCCCGGCCGCCACAACGCCTTGGGCTTGAGGTTGATGACGGTCTCGAACATTTCGAGCGGGGCCGGATCGGTGGCCGTGCCGGCGCGGCCGCCCTTGCCGTAGACCGACGCCACCTCGGGGAACGACCGGATGATCTTGCCCTGGGTCTGCAGCAGCTCCGCCGTCTTGGTCACCGAGAGGCCCGGCAACGTCGTCGGCATGTAGAACAGCGTGCCTTCGTCGAGGGTCGGCATGAATTCGCTGCCGAGCCGGGATGCCGGCCATGCCGTCGCGCCCAGCATCGCCAGTGCAAGCACGATGGTGAGAACGCGGGCGCGCAGCACCAGCCGGATCGCCGGCCGGTAGAGCCAGATTAGCAGCCGGTTCACCGGATTGCGGTGCTCGGCCAGGATCCGGCCACGCACGAACAGAAGCATCAACGCCGGCACCAGAGTGACCGAGAGCAGCGCCGCCGCCGCCATCGCCAGGCTCTTGGTCCATGCCAGTGGCTTGAACATCCGGCCCTCCTGCGCCTCCAGGCTGAAGATCGGCAGGAACGACACGGTGATCACCAACAGGCTGAAGAACAGCGCCGGCCCGACCTCGACAGCCGCCGCGACGATCGCTTCGTTGCGCGACTGGCCGGGCTTCAGCCGCTCCAGGTGCTTGTGGGCGTTCTCGATCATGACGATGGCGGCGTCGATCATGGCGCCGATGGCGATGGCGATGCCGCCGAGACTCATGATGTTGGAACCGATGCCGAGCAGGTGCATGGCGAGGAAAGCCATCAGAATGCCGACCGGCAAGGTGACGATCGCCACCAGTGCCGAGCGCACGTGAAGCAGGAACGCGAAACAGACCAGCGCCACCACGATGCTCTCTTCGAGCAGCGTGTGGATCAGGGTCTCGATGGCACGATGGATCAGGTCCGAACGGTCATAGACCGGCTCGATGCGCACGCCCTCGGGCAGGCCAGGCGCGATCTCCCTGAGCTTGGCCTTGACGTTGGCGATGACGTCGAGCGCGTTCTGGCCGAAACGCTGCAGCACGATGCCACTCACCACCTCGCCCTCGCCGTCGAGTTCGGTGACGCCGCGCCGCTCGTCGGGGCCGAACTCGACCCGTGCCACGTCGCGCAGCAGCACCGGCACCGTCCCGTCGACGCGCAGCACGATCTGCTCGAGGTCGGCCGTGTTCTTGATGTAGCCACGGCCGCGCACCATGAACTCGGTCTCGGCCATCTCGACGACCCGGCCGCCGACCTCGCGATTGCTGGCGCGTATCGCGGCGATCACGCGGGCCAGCGGCACGCCGAAGCCGCGCAGCTTCATGGGGTCGACCACGACGTTGTACTGTCGCACGAAGCCGCCGACGCTGGCGACTTCGGCCACACCCTCGGCCTTGGCGAGACCGAAGCGGATGTACCAATCCTGCAGCGAGCGCAGCTCGGCCAGCGAGCGGTTGGCGCCCACCACGACGTACTGGAAGACCCAGCCGACGCCGGTGGCGTCGGGGCCCAAGGTCGGCTTGACCTCGGCCGGCAGCTTTTGGGCGCCTGAATTCAGATACTCCAGCACGCGGCTGCGCGCCCAGTAGATGTCGGTGCCGTCCTCGAAGATGACGTAGACGAACGACACGCCGAAAAACGAGAAGCCGCGTACAGCGCGGCTGCGCGGCACCGCCAGCATCGCCGTGGTCAGTGGATAGGTGACCTGGTCCTCGACCACCTGCGGTGCCTGGCCCGGCATCTCGGTGTAGACGATCACCTGGGTATCGGAGAGATCGGGGATGGCGTCGAGCGAGACGCGACCGATCGCATAGAGGCCGCCGCCGACGAGGGCCAAGGTGGCCATGAAGATCAGCAGCAGGTTGCGCGCCGACCAGCGGATGAGGCCGGCGATCATTTGCCGTCTCCCCCCGGCTGGCCCTGGGTGAACGCGGCGAGTGCGGCGCGCAGGTTGCTCTCGGCGTCGATCAGGAAGGTGGCCGAGGTGACGACCCGCTCGCCCGGCTTCAGCCCCTCCAGCACCTGCACATATCCCGGCACGCGGACGCCGAGCCTGACCGGGCGTGGCTCGAAGCGGCCTTCGCCGCGTTCGACCAGCACGATCTGCCGCTTGCCGTTGTCGATCACCGCCGAGTCCGGCACGGCCACCCATTGGCCCGGGATCGGCGCCTCGATCTCGACGGTGGCCGCCATGTCGGCGCGCAGCAGCCCATCGGGGTTGGCGACCTCGATTCTGAGGCGCGCCGTGCGGCTCTCCTTGTCGACGCTGGGATATATGAAGGTGACGCGGCCGGGGAACGGACGGTCGGGCCAGGCGTTGACCGTGACCTTGGCCATGTCGCTCGCCTTCACGAAGGCGAGGTCCTGCTCGTAGACCTCGGCCAGCACCCACATCACCGACGTGTCGACGATCCGGAACAGCGTCTCGCCGGGCTGGTAGCGCATGCCCGCGACCGCCGTCTTCTCGATCACCGTGCCGGCCGTCGGCGCCGGCACGGCGATGGTGCGTGGCGGACGTTCGCCGCGGCGCAGCTTCTCCAGGTCGCTTTCGGGATAATCGAGATTGCGCAGGCGACCCTCAGCACCGCTCTGCGTGCCGCGCGACAGCATGAATTCCTGCTGCAGCACGTTGAGCTCGGGGCTGTAGACCTCGAACAGCGGTTGCCCGCGCGTCACCGTATCGCCTGTGGCGTTGACCAGCAGCTTCTCGATCCAGCCGCCGAACTTGGGCGCGACGACCGACTGGCGGCGCTCGTCGAATTGGACCGTGGCGAAGGCGCGCACGGTGCGGGCGAGGGGGCGTTCGCGCACCTCCTCGCTGCGCACGCCGAGCCTCTGCACCTTGTCGAGGCTGATCTTGACGGTGCCCGCCGCATCGCCCGTCTCGTCTTCGCAGACGGGGATGTACGCCATGTTCATCGCATCCTTCTTGGGCACCGGCGAGGTATCGGGCGCGCCCATCGGATTGCGGTAGAATTTGACCTTGCCGCCGCCGCAGGCTGGGTCGGTTTGCGCGCTCGCGCTGCCACCGGTGACGGCCATGGTAGCGATGATGACAACCAGGAGAACGACGCCGGCGATGCCGGGTCGCGACTTTGCAACAGACTTCATGAATCCCTCCGCGATGCCGCGCGCGCGAAAAGGCGCGCCGGCTCAAGCCGACCGTCGAAGGGTCAGGCGCGCGGAGGGAAGGGGTCAGGCGGCGGCGACAGGCCGCTGAGGATGATTGTGCGAAGCGGCCAACGGATCTGGCCAAAGCCGATCGTCGGCAGGTCGAACGCCGAGGCCGCCAGCGTCGGCGTGCCGCTCGGAGATATCTGCACGCAGGTCGAAGCCGGTGTCGGGCAGGGCAGGCTGTTGCATTCGTCGCAATGCACGCAGGGGGCGCCGACGGTGCTATGCGCAGGGGCCGGCGTGGCGACCGGTCCGGCCGCCGCGGCGAGCGTCGTCACCCCACCCGCCAAGACGGCGAGGCAGCCAAGAACGGCGGCAAGCAGACGCAAACCCATCATACAAAGCATCGTGCTCCGCGCGACGCGCCGGTGCCAGTCACATCATCGTCACACCGGGTGTCGCGCCAGGTGACGGCAAACTGCCTGCAGCAGGGCCATCCTTCTACCATATATAGGATATTGACGATCAGGCGGAAATTCGATAGTCCTCTTCCTGTTCTAGCTTGGAGGAGATGACGACATGGGTTGGATCCATTGCCCGATCGAAGAGGTTCCCGCCGAGGTGCTGGCCGAGAAGCCGCCGGCGCCGCGCAAACGGACGCTGGCTGCCAAGAAGCGCGACTACGAGCGCCATCTCGAGCGCTGGGGCTGCCATCTCGACGCCGCGGCGCGGGCCGGCGTCGATCCGCGCACAGCGCGGCGCGGGCGCGAGGACGATCCCGACTTCGCGCGGCGCTGCGATGTGTCGCTGTCGATCTACATCGAGAGGGTCGAGGAGGAGGCGGAGATTCGCGCGGCCAAGCCGCAATACCGCGCGACCTGGTATCGCGGCCGGCAGATCAGCCACGTGCGCCGGGTCAACGACGCGATGCTGATGCGCCTGCTGCGTCGCCTGCCGCTGAAGCCGGAAGGGAAATTCTGAAGTCGAATCCAGCGATGCCCGCCTATGGCGGACATTTCAGGTGCGCCGCTCGCGGGCAAATCGCCCGCGATATCAGGCCGTTGGACGGCGAAGACGGGACAGCGACGGGGCCGAGGTCGAGTTTTCTTTCTTTCCGCCACTGCGGCGGACATTTTCAGGCGATCGAATCGATGAATTTCGCCAGCGCCACGTCCTTCTCGCTCACGCCGCCGGCATCGTGCGTGGAGAGCACGATCTCGACCTTGTTGTAGACGTTGGACCATTCAGGGTGGTGGTCGGCCTTTTCCGCCGCCAGCGCCACGCG
>ERZ1292640.4117-Hain-H43-02um-R1-4117-length-11171-cov-4_pt1 | contig 11171 bp, 10 predicted proteins | sample MGYA00564404_ERZ1292640 | MGnify/ENA primary metagenome ERZ1292640 (study PRJEB36523, sample SAMEA6512636) | groundwater metagenome | collected 2019-01-08 | study: AquaDiva: Metagenomics assemblies of 32 groundwater samples | reverse complement strand
CTTATTACATTTAGCAGCAATGAAGGAAATGAAGTCTTGAAAGATTTAAGTTATTTACAATTCAACATTAGTAGCTGTGATAGCATTATAGAACCAATCATTTATGCGCTGCCTATGCAATTACTTGCGTATCATGTTGCTGTATTAAAAGGAACAGATGTAGACCAACCAAGAAATTTAGCTAAATCAGTTACCGTAGAGTGATGAGGGTTTTGCAAGAGATCTATTTTTATAAATGCTTCCATTAATGGAAAAAATATTATATAATGCAGTTGTCTTTATAAGACTATGGCAATAAACGTTATTTAGAATAGGCGTTGCGGACCCGGGGGCAGTACCCGGCGCTTCCACCAAAAATTTAAGAATTAGAAATTATGGGAGCGATTCAGGATCGACGTGCGTAATAAAAAAATAATCTTTGTTCGTGATGATTCCTACGATTGCGGGTTTACCTGTATGGATCAAAAAAAGTAAATGCAAACGATAACGTATTGCTTGACAGAAGGGTAGCTTTAGCTGCTTAAGAAGTCAGCGGCTGGGGGCTTGCCGGGCAACAGAGAAAGCCCCGCTAATTTCTTTAAGAGAATAAAATGGGTAAAAAACTAATTGATTATAGTATACTTGTTGATGATGCTATGCATTTTATTGTAAAAAAATCCTTACAGATTTTTGCAGAAAACAGTTTCCATGGAGATCATCATTTTTTTATTTCTTTTATTACAAAATATCCGGGTGTAGTAATTTCTGAGAAGCTTCACAATAAATATCCTTATGAAATGACTATAGTGCTTCAACATCAATTCGAAGATCTTATCGTGCGCGAAGATAGTTTTAGTGTGTCTTTAAGCTTTGATAATCAAAAAGAAAAAATTATTATACCTTTTGCTTCTCTTACTGCATTTGCTGATCCAAGTGTAAAGTTTGGCTTACAGTTTCGTCATATTGAAGAGAATCAAACGGACGCGCCTATCAAATTGGAAAAGAAAGCTAAAACCAAAATATCTTCAAAAACTTCAAAGCCTGCTGCAGAATCAAAAAATAGTAATGTAATCTCTTTGGATTTTACAAATAAAAAGCGTCTATAGGTGAGAATTGGTATCGTTTATGAAGACTTCCCTAGTGGAGGTTCTCTATCAGGGATTTTCTTATTGACTCTAGAAGAGTTTCTCGATCATAAGGTTTTTTTATAAAAGAGGAAATTCCTAGCTTCAATGCATTATCAATTAGATTTTGATCACTAGCTCCACTTTGTATTATCACTGGTATATTCTTTAATTTTGAATCTTTTTTTATTTCTTTAAGAATTGCTAGGCCATCTAAGTCCGGCATCATTAAATCAAGTAAAATAACATCAATTGGAGAATAAGTTTTTAAATAGGAAAGCCCAGCGACTCCTCCTAATTTAGTAACCAAACTATAATTTGTTCCAGAAAGAAGAATCTCAGCGCCTGTAAGACATGCTTGATCATCATCAATTATCAAAATATTAGCTGTATTAATAGAAATATTCTTGTTTAAATCTTCGGATACTTGAGATTTATAAATAGGAATAGTGAAGGTAAATTTCGCCCCAGCTTTAGAATTATTCTCAGCCCAAACTTTACCATTATGAAGTTCTATAATTTTCTTTACAATTCCAAGCCCTAATCCGGTGCCTCCTCCAATAGCTTTTGTTCTTGAGCTTTGTACAAAAGGCTCAAATATTGTAAGTAGTTCACCATTTGGAATACCAATTCCTGTATCTGATATAGAGAAGTGTAAATGCTCGTAATCTTTTACTAGACTTGCATCAATAGTGCCGTTATTAGGGGTAAATTTAATAGCATTAAAAAACAAATTTCTTAAAACTTTTCCCATTTCCTCTTCATCTGCTAATGCAATACAATCAGGTTTAGGAATATAGTTAATTTTGATATTTTTATTAGTTAAATATAATATATTGCATTCTTCTATAATATTTTCCACAAGCTCATTAAGGTCTATTTCTTTTAAATTCACTTGCATCTTATCAGCTATAAATTTAGACATATCTAAAATACTGTTGATTAATTTTTCCAGTCTTTTTGCATTCTCAGCAATATGTTGTATATATTTATATTTCTTCTTTTCATCCAGCTCATCCCAGAAATCTACTAAACCTTCAGATATAGCAGTAAACCCATGTACCGGCGTTCTAATTTCATGACTAATATTATTAAAAAACTCTGTTTTATAAGCCAGAGCTTGCTTTAATTCTGCCGTTCTATCATGCACCTTTTTTTCAAGATCGTTATTTAATTTTGTAATTTTTTGGTTATACCAATCTTTTTCTAACTCTATCATTTTTCTTTTTTTAGAGAATATAAAAAAATAAATAATAGGTATAGTATACGAGCTAAATATACTAATTAGACTTGAACTAAGAACTATCTTATCTGCAGCAATAATAGCTAACAAAATACCTAGAACAGATAGAATTATAAATGAAGCCCAATCTACAAAGAGAGAAAGTAAAACAAACCCAGCTAAGCCATTTAAATGCCAAATACTTGAGCTTTGGTTATTAAGCAACATAAAAGTGAAAAAATAAGGAAAGCTAAGCAGGAGTGTAAAATAATAAAATACAGGGGTTAGCAATTCTAGTTTCTTAGGCCAATATCTATACAGTATCAGCAACAAACCGCAGAAACTTACAATTAGTCTAAGAGTAAGATTCTCATAGCCTTGAGGATTAGACACTAATCTATTAAAAAAATAAAAAACTAGGTATGCAATTATTAAGAAATATCCTAAAGTAGCAAAATGTACTTCTCCTTCTTTTGTGTTTTTGAGCATGGTTTGCCATATTTTGTTCTTAAGAGCATCAATAGTCATTAATATCACCTATTACCATTATGTTCTGAACCATACTTAATTGACATAAATCATTTGGACAAAAATTACTACCTAGGTATTCTGTAAGCTCTTTATTAGTAGCTATTACTCCAGCATCATTCAGAGCTATTCCTGCTATATGCTTCATTGCAGCGATTGATCCACCGTCTAAAAATTCATCAATTCTATATAAAGTAACTTTATCAAAATTCTGTGGAACCTCATTTTGAAGAAACCCGCATTTATCATCTTTAGACCCAAAGTGCTTCTGCAATTCTTTTCTATCACCTTCATCATTAAAAGCTATAACTATAGCCCCGTTTTTAGTTAGTTGGTTATATAATCTTTTTAATAAAGGTAAAAGCTCATCTTTTTCAAGATAGTATATAACATGGGATAAAAGTATCAAATCATATTTAATGCCATAAATATTTAGACTAGTATCTTCTATATGTCCCAAAATTTTATGTATAGGTCTATCTAATAATTGCTCTGGTAATTGATTTAAGATATCAAAGCTATTGTCTACCACAGTAATATTATTAAAATATTTTCCAAGCTCCATAGTAAAACTGCCACTTCCTATGCCAATATCAAGAAAATTCTGAAAAAATATCTTTTCCGATTTGCTATAAAATAATTTTGTAAAAGCCGATGATATTATATTTTGTATAGTATCAGTAAAAAAATTGAGATCCTTTGTTTCAGCGGCAGAGTTAGCGGCCGCTATCCTTGGTAATATTCCACGAACAAACACCTCATATTTATGTTCAGTATCAAGAGTTGACATCATTAAAAGCTTTAGAGCCTCTAAATATTTTGCTTTACTTTCAAAAATTCCATAAACTTCTGAATCAGGAATTTCATCGGCCTTTGCACTGACGCTCGACATCCTGCTTTCAGCTTTAGGATAACGAATTCTAAGATAATCCGCGCCAACCTTTATAACCCTATGATCACTAGTTGTATCTGCTATGCCTCTTATCAATCCCATAAGACAAAACTTACCATTTAATTAATATTACGTGTTACTCATGGTAATATATTTATTAATAAATGTAAAGGAAATTCTAATTAACATCTTAACCTTCTATTATTAATCTTAGTTATAAAATTATACTTGCATCATGATCTACATTAAGTTACAGTTAATGTAACTTAATGTATAGTTATTACTATTATGCAACCGATGAAATACTTAAATAATTGTCTTGAACACCACGCTAATAGCGAGCATTACTTATTTATGCTACAAGACTTGCGAGCGCTTTTTCCTGACTTATCTAATGCAGCCTTTAAGACTCTGCTGAGTAGAACTACGAATGCTGGGCGGTTGAAAAGAATATGCCGTGGATTATATTTTTATAACAAGGCCATTCCTTCAAATGGATTGCTGTTATTTCATGCTGCTTCGCTCCTTCGGGCTAATGAATTTAATTATATCAGTCTTGAAACAGTTTTAAGTGACATTGGAATTATTTCTCAAATTCCATTCAATTGGATTTCCGTTATGTCGTCTGGTCGAAGCAATATAATTTCATGTGGTGAATTTGGTACAATAGAATTTATTCATACTAAGCAAAAACCAGCTGACATCATGGAGCAACTTATCTATGACTCAGATTGTAGATTATGGCGTGCGAATGCAGCTCTAGCATTAAGAGATATGAAAATAACACATCGAAATTGTGATTTAATAGATTGGGAGATAGTCAATGAATTTATTTGATAAATTAGTTACAGAGGCTTTAAAGAGTCAGCCAGATTTATCCCCTTTAAGAGTGGTTGTTGAAAAAGAATTATTGCACCATGATATACTTAAGGCGTTAAGCAATAATAATTTACTAAGAAATCTTACCTTTATAGGAGGAACATGCTTGCGATGCTGCTATGGTGGAGTAAGGCTAAGTGAAGATCTGGATTTTACCGGTGGTGCTGATTTTACTCGAGATAGTTTATCCACAATGGGACAAGCCTTGATTAAAAACCTTAATCACAAATATGGCTTACAAGTCAAAGTAACTGAACCTATAAAAGATAAACAAAATGTTGATACATGGAAAATAAGAATAGAAACTAGGCCTGAACAAAAGCATCTTCCAGCTCAACGGATAAATATAGATATTTGCGCTATTAACTCTTATGAGAAGCTGCCAATGATGCTATTGAATCCATATGGAGTTGATATGGGCACCAGCGGATTAATTATACAAGCGCAAAGTCGTGAAGAAATTTATGTAGATAAATTACTTGCATTTGCGCTTAGGTCAAATCGTTTAAAATATCGTGATTTATGGGATATATCTTGGCTCCATGGACAAGGATTAAAACCAAGATTTGAATTGATACCGGCTAAGCTTCGAGATCGAAATATTAATATAGAGTCTTTCTTGAAGTTATTTGATGAACGGACAAAGTTATTAAAAGAAAATAACAAGATGGCATTAGAGTTTAAGCAAGAAATTCAACGTTTTTTACCAATTAATCAAATAAACAAAACTTTAGAGCAAGATAATTTATGGTCTTTTATTGCTTATTTAATAGAAGACTTAGGTAATCAGATTCATAAAATATGTTAAATAGGGTAATTTAGTATTGTATTAATTACTACATTGCCTTGAACACATTATTAATATAGAATAATACAAGAATATACGCAAATTTTTATGATAAAAAAATTCATTCCCTCTTCATTATTTATTAGGTTTCTGTTGATAATTGTTTTGCCAACAATTTTTACTCAGCTTATTGCCACTTATATATTTTATAATCGTCATTGGTATAGCGTAAGTAGGAATATGGCTCATTCTCTTAGCAACGATATACAAGTTGTTTATGAATTACAAAAAACTATGAATCTAGTAGATTTAAATAAAATAAGTAATAATTTAAGCCTTAAAGTTGATGTTTCAAAACCAATTAAAAATAAAAAGATCATAGACTCATATCCTGCAGAAACAGAGCATTTATATAACTTACTGAAACAATATTTTACATCTCCTATTAAAATAACTTTTATAGAAAATAATGATTCTATAAAAATAGATATATTTCAAAAAAATAATATAATAACTTTTATTACTCACGCCAAAAGAATAGACAATCCCACAACTTATATTTTTATTTTATGGATGTCTGGAACCAGCTTAATCTTCTTACTTTTATCAATAATATTTACACGTAATCAAATAAGGCCAATAATAAAACTCGCAAGAGCTGTTGATAAATTTGGTAAAGGTCAGAAAATGAATTTAAGACCAGCGGGGGCATATGAAGTTAGAAAGGCCTCTTTAGCTTTCTTAAAAATGAAAGAAAGAATCGAAAGACAAATTAGCCATAGAACTGAAATGCTAGCTGGCATATCTCATGATTTAAGAACCCCGCTAACAAGAATGAAGCTGCAAGTAGAAATGAGCAAGGATTCTGAACTAAAGCAGATCAAAGAAGATATAAAAGATATGGAATATATGGTAAATTCATATCTTGATTTTGCAAGGGGTGATGCAAAAGAGACTGCGAATATAATCAACTTTAATAGATTCTTACATCAAATATTAATCCCCTACTCGCAAAAGGATCTAATAATTCAAAACATAGCACGTGTAAAAATTCCTTTAAAACAAGATGCTACAAAAAGATGCTTTCAAAATATACTTGATAATGCGTTTAAATATGGAAACAAAGTTATTATAAATAGTTTTACTAAAAATGATGAACTTTATATAGAAATTCATGATAATGGCTCTGGTATTCCTTTTGAAAAAAGAGAAGATGTTTTTAAGCCGTTTTTCCGCTTAGATGAATCTAGAAATAAAGATACTGGCGGCGGCGGTCTGGGGCTTGCCATAACTAAAGATATTATTAGCAATCATGGTGGAGAGATTTCACTTGAATCCAGCCCTATACTAAAAGGCTTGCTTGTTGTTATAAAGCTTCCATTATAGGTTTTTATGTATAGTATTTTAGAAGATAGAGTTATTATAGAATTAAGCGGAGAAGATAGGTTAAAATTTCTCCAAGGCTTAATTACGAATGATATATATAAACTTAACCAAACAAACTCTATATATGCCTTTATATTAACTCCGCAAGGAAAATATTCCACAGATTTATTTATAAAAAATCATGGTAATAATTCATTTTTAATAGATTTGCCGATTGCAAGAAAAGATTCTGTACTAAGTAAATTAAGAATGTATAAATTAAGAAGTAATGTAGATATAAAGGAATGTCCTGAGCATAGGGTATTGGCTTTGACTCGTCATGTTGAGGCGATAGCCGAAACATCCAGAAACTATTTGGATCCTTCGGTTAAACCTCAGGATGACGAAGACAGGCGTCATGTTGAGGCGATAGCCGAAACATCCAGAATGAATAATGATAATTTCTTCCCAGACCCAAGATCGAATTCCTTAGGAAGACGAGGATTTATTCATCAAGATGAACTAGCTAAAATAACAAAAGACTTGGTAAATAATCAACAGGCGTACGACTTAAATAGAATCGAGCATTTTATTCCAGAAGGAGAAAAAGATTTAATTGCTGAAAAATCTTTTATATTAGAATATGGATTTGATAATTTGAATGCAATAGATTATAAAAAAGGTTGTTATGTTGGGCAAGAATTAATAGCACGTACACATTATTCTGGAGAAATTAGAAAAGAAATAGTGCAAATTACTTCTGACAAAGATTTACCAGAACTTGGAACAATTATTTATATTGATAATAAAAAATTGGGAATTATTTGTTCAAGCGTTGGAAATAAGGGGTTAGCCTTAATAAGGCAAGAATATGCAGGAATGCTTGACTCAAAAGTCATAATAACAGAAAATAACCAAATACTTAAAATTAAATCGAAAAGGAATATATGAAAAAAACTATCTTATTAATTTTATTATTTGCATTTTCATGCTATGCAGAAACAAATGATGATACAATTTATCAATTAGAGCAAAGGATTAATGAGCTAACCGATCAAATTGAAAAAATAAATCATAAATATAATCTTTTACTTAAGAAATATGACTCTTTAGCTGCAGATATAGAGTTCAGATTTAAAGAGCTAGATGGGAAAAAAACAGTTTCAAAACCAAAAGATCAAAATTCAATAAAAGCAGAATTTGATAAAGCATTTAAAAACTTGAAAGATCAACAATATGAAGCTGCAGAAGAAAGTTTTGCAGAATTTATTAAATCATATCCAAATAATGAACTTACTGGTGGCGCATATTATTGGCTTGGAGAAACTTATTCTTTAAGAAAGAGATATGATAAAGCAGCTACAAGCTTTATTCATTCTTTTAGCAAATTTCCTAGAGGAAACAAGGCAGATTTAAGTATATTAAAAGCTGCATCTAGCTTAAACAAATTAAACAAGAAAAAAGAAGCTTGTTTAATAATTTCAAAATTAAAAGCAAAAAGCGCATCTCTCAATCCCACAACTGGAAATCTCTATAAAAAAGAGATGAAAGAGATTGGTTGCAAATAAGGTTAAAAAAAATGACAGAATTTACTGTAGCCATTATTGGACGCCCTAATGTTGGGAAATCCACACTTTTTAATAGGCTTGTTGGAAAAAAACATGCGATAGTTGATGATTTTCCAGGCGTTACAAGAGATTGGCGGGAAGGTACAGCCAAAATAGGCCCTTTAAGCTTTAAGATAATAGATACCGCTGGTCTTGAAGAAGATGCTAAAGACGAATTAGGAAAAAAAATTAAACAAGTCACTATCAATGCGATTGAACATGCAAATTTAGTTCTATTCGTTACTGATTCTAAAGTAGGAATTACTAGTGAAGATAGTATTTTCGCTAAGTGGTTGCATAGAAAAACTGTGAAAACTTTTCTAATTGCAAATAAATCAGAGAACACAAGCTCAGCTATGTTCTTGCAGGATTATTACCGCCTAGGGATGGGAGAGCCGGTATTCATTTCTGCCGAACATGGCTTAGGAATGGTAGACTTATTTGACGCAATAAATGAAGAATTTGAAAAATTTAGCAAAGAATATGAAGAAACTAAACCATCCTCTAATGATGCTATTTCTGTTGCTATTGTTGGCCGCCCTAACGCTGGCAAATCAACTCTTGTAAATCAACTTCTTAAAGAAGAAAGAATGGTTACTGGGGATATGCCAGGAATCACTCGCGATTCAATAGCTTTAGATTATGTGCATAATGGTCAGTCAATAAAACTCATAGACACTGCAGGAATAAAAAAGAAAGTAAGTATAAAAGATAAACTAGAAGAAATGACCTATGAAGATAGCAAAAGAGCTATTAAATTCGCTCATGTAGTCGTTCTTCTAATTGATGCTACTATAGCCTTCGAAAAACAAGATATTGCTATAGCAAATATGGTAATTGCTGAAGGAAGACCTTTAGTTATAGCCATTAACAAGTGGGATAAAATTTCTGAAAAAAGTAAATATAATAATGCTCTGGTTGATTCTATATCTGAATTGCTACCAGAAGTAAAAGACGTTCCATTAATATATATTTCAGCAATTAATGGACATAATATTCATTTAATGATGAATGCAGCCATAGAAGCTTATGAAAACTGGAATATTCGTATTCCAACTAGAAAATTAAATGAATGGCTATCTGAAAAACTATCTGCGCATCCTATACCTTTGGGAGCAAATTCAAAGAGAGTGAAAATCAAATATATGACTCAGCATAACATCCGTCCTCCTGCTTTTGTATTATTTAGTAATTTGCCTGATGAAATTGATGATAGTTATATTCGTTACTTAAAAAACTCTTTAAAAGATATTTTTGGCCTAAAGGGAGTGCCCATTCGGATGCATGCTAAAAAAACAGGAAATCCTTATAGCGATTGCAGTAGATCATAACTAATTTTTTTAGGTTAAAGAATCATAAAAATAATTCACTTCAATAGCCATTAATCCAATGAAAGCAATTGCAGGAATATCCATATTGATAAATGAATCATAGGCAAAATTAGCTACAACTACGCCGGTTGCTTTAGCTAAAGTAAAAGCTCCTATTTTCATTAATTCTTCTGCGCTCTGCCATAAAGCAGTCTTAGATGCATCATATAAAGTAACATTATTATGATTTACTTGATTATAAATAGTAAAACCAGCTTCTCCAAGCATAGTTACGGCGGTTAATTGATTCAGACTTACAAATTTAGGCAGCTCATCCGTTGCTTTGAATAAATGCGCAATATCCAGCAATAGAAATGAAGCTATTAATCCGCCTGCTGCTGCAAAACAATCATTTTTAGACAAATAAATTTCTCCATTAGATTTTTTTATAGTTTCATTTACTGATTGCAATATATAGTCATTAACTATTAATGATGCGGCAAGAAAGTTAAAAATTAATTTGCTCTGCTTGTCTTTGTAAACGGCTTCAACTCCACCAATAGTAAAGAAAGCCACCATGCCTGTTAATGGAATATAGAAAGATTTTAGATCGCTATCTTTAAAGTTTTCCTTAACTTGATTTTGAATCCAGAAATTTGGAAACCATTTAACGCCCTGGAAAATTCCTCTATAGATGCTATTATCAACAAAATTTTTAGCGGTTGAAATTGGAATTGGAGAAAAATAGTCATTTTGCAAAATATTAAAAACTCCAATTTCAAACATTCTATTGAGAAATGGATATTTATATACAAGCAAAGGCTTAGTTATTATGCCGGAAATTATAGTGACCTTACCAATATTAAAACCGACACCAAGATTCTTATAAAAAATGGAATAGTAACTCATAAAAAATCCTAGCTAAATGCTTTATACATACTCTAATTGCGCCATAGTTAGCGATGAGTAGACGCTCTCAAGTATATGACATAAAATGAATATCGCAAGATAAACATAATACATTGTATAAGTTCATAAATGCAACACTTATTGTGTAAAAAAGAATGGTACAAGATATCGTTATTATTCTTGCGCTAGTAAAGTTCGAGGAATTAGTGATAAATGTGAAGTCAAAAATATCTCTGCAGCTGAAGTTGAGGGCGTAGTCATCAATAAAGTTTTACAAATATTAAAATCACCAGAGATAGTGACTCACGTAATTGCTGGGGCTGCAGTAAATAATGCTAATGATACCGAAAGGTTATCTGATGTTCAGATCATAGAAGCTCTTAAAGATACCAGTAAAGTCTGGGATGAGTTATTCCCTATGGAACAGGCGAGGATTGCCAGGATGTTCATTAAGCAGGTGATTCTTAAGGAAGATGGGCTTGATATCCAGATTTACAATGAAGGATTGAATTTAGAGGCCGTTGCACGAGATCCAGATTTTCTCTCTAACACAAAAATCTATTTTCTAA
>ERZ1292640.3013-Hain-H43-02um-R1-3013-length-13277-cov-12_pt2 | contig 11172 bp, 11 predicted proteins | sample MGYA00564404_ERZ1292640 | MGnify/ENA primary metagenome ERZ1292640 (study PRJEB36523, sample SAMEA6512636) | groundwater metagenome | collected 2019-01-08 | study: AquaDiva: Metagenomics assemblies of 32 groundwater samples | reverse complement strand
TGACGACCTTCATGTCGTGCTCGACGATCAGAATGGTCTTGCCCTGGTCCCGGAGGCGCGTGATGGCCGCCAGGAGCTCGTTCAGGAGCGTCCGGTTCACGCCGGCGGCGGGCTCGTCCAGCAGGATCAGCTCCGGGTCCGTCATCAGCACGCGGATGAACTCCAGGAGCTTCTGCTGGCCGTAGGAGAGGTTCCCGGCGTACTCATGCTGGAGCCTGTCGAGGGTCACGAACCGGAGGAGCTCTTCCGCCCGCCGGCGCGCGGTCTCGAAGGGCTCCCGCGTCACCACCAGGAGGTTTTCCAGGGCGGTCAGCTCGGGGAAGACCCGGATGATCTGGAAGGTGCGCCCGATGCCGCGGCGGGCCACCTGGTGGGGCTTGAGCCCGTCGATGCGCGCGCCCTTGAAGCGGATCTCCCCGGCGTCGCGCGGGTCGAGGCCCGTGATGCAGTTGAAGAGCGTGGTCTTCCCGGAGCCATTGGGCCCGATGAGGCCGTAGATCCTGCCGGGGGTCAGCGCGAGCGAGCAGCGATTGACCGCGGTCACCCCACCGAAGCGCTTGGTGACGTCCCTCACCTCGAGGATCGCGTTCGGCTGCATCTCAGATCGTCCGGGGGAGCTGGTAGCGCTGCTGGAGGATCCCCAGGATGCCTCGGGGCATCAGGAGCACCACGACGATGATGATGGCGCCGAACAGGACCTGGTGGAGATAGAGGAACCGGGCCCAGACCAGCTCCTGGAAGACGAAGAGGGTGACGGCGCCGAGGACCGGCCCCCAGACGGTCCCCTTGCCGCCGAAGAGGGCCATCACGATCATCGTGATCGTCGTGAGGAGCGGGAACACGGCCATGGGCTCGATGTAGCCCTGGTCGCGCGCCTGGAGCCCCCCCACCACGCCCGGGACGAAGGCCGACAGCAGGAAGGCGTAGAGCTTGTAGCGCGCCGTGTCGATGCCCATGGCCTCGGCCGCGACCTCGTCCTCCCGGATCGTCATGAGCCGGAGCCCGAAGCGCGAGGTGATGATGAGAAAGGCCGTCGCCGTCACCGCGACGGCTGCCAGCCCCGTCGCGTAGTAGATCTGGACGCTGGCGTGCAGGGCGGGGAGGGACAGTCCGGACCCGCCGCCCGTGAGCCCCTCGAAGTAGGAGACCAGCACCCGCATCACCTCGTTGAGCCCGAGCATGGAGATCGCGAAGTAGGGGCCCTTCAGGCGCAGGCACGGGTAGCCGATGATCAGCGCCAGGATCGCCCCCGCGACCCCTCCCATGAGGGACGCCGGCATCCAGTGCCAGCCGTGGGTGACTACCAGGATCCCCGTGGCATACGCCCCCGTCCCGAAGAAGGCCACGTGACCGAAGGAGACGTAGCCCGTGAGACCGGAGATCAGGTTCCAGCTCTGGGCCAGGGCGACCCACATGAAGAGCTGGAGCATGAATCGGATCCCGTACCCCGTGGCGGTGATCGGATAAAGCGCCAGCGCGACCAGCAGGACCCCGAGGGCCGCGATGAACGCCCGCTTCACGTCGAGCGCCCTCCGAAGAGCCCCGTGGGGCGGAGGAGGAGGACCAGCACCAGCAGCACGTAGGCCACCGCCTCGGAGACCTGGGTCGTCAGGAAGAGGGAGGACAGCTGTTCCACAAGTCCGAGCAACATTCCCCCCAGAAGCGCGCCGGGGTAGTTCCCCGCTCCGCCGAGCACGATCACCAGGAACGACTTGAACGTATAGACCTGTCCCATCTCGGGCTGGATGGCCACGATCACCGCCACCAGGCTGCCGCCCGCCGCCGCCAGCGCGGAGGCCATGCCGAAGGCGTAGAGGTGGATCCGCTGGACGTTGACCCCGCAGACCATGGCCACCTCGCGGCTCTGGGAGGTGGCGCGGATGGCCTTGCCGAGCTTGGTCTTTTGGAGAAACCAGAATGCGAAGAGCGTCAGGCCCACGGCGAAGGCGAAGGAGATCAGCCGGGACTTGGAAAGCGCCAAGGGCCCGACCAAGAAGGAGCCGGTCAGGAACTCCACGGAGCGGACATCCGAGCTGAAGGCGTACTGGGTCACGTTGACCAGAGCGATCGAGATCCCGAACGTCAGGAGGAGCGAGGAGAGCTCCGGGGCGTCCACGACCCGATGCACCATCGAACGCTGGAGGAAGGCCCCGAGCAGGAACATGAGCGGCATGGAAACGAGGAGCGACAGGTACGGGTTGATACCCAGGAGCTGGAACCACCAGAAGGTCGTGTAGGCCCCGAGCATCAGGATCGTGCCGTGGGCCACGTTGATCACCCGCATGACGCCGAAGATGAGCGCCAGGCCCAGGGCCACCATCGAGTAGAGCGCACCGGCCAGGAGGCCGGAGATGACCACCTGGCCGACCATCGCGGGGGTAATGATCACGCCCATGGCATCCCTCGAACGCAGGAGCGCCCGCCGGGCCGCCGGCGGGCGCCGTTCAGTTCGAGTGTCAGGCCCTCACTCGCCTACCGTCGGGTCCACGGCGGGGTGGGGAAGAGGGCTTTGCCCGCGGCCAGCTCGTCGGGCCAGACGATCACCTTCTTGCCTTCCTGCCACTGGAACGTGACCATCTTGTGGGAGATCTGGAATCCGCCTTCATCGACCTTGAAGCCGCCGTACACCGTGTTGATGTCCAGCTTCAAAACGGCCTCCCGGATCTTCTCCCCGTCGAGCGAGCCCGCGCGCTTGATCGCCTCCACGAGGACCTGGCAGCCCCCGTAGCCGCCGGCTGAGTGATAGGAGAGGTCTCTGCCGGGGAACTCCATCGTGTAGGCCTGGAGGAACTCCTTGGCCCCGGGGTACGGCAGCTCCACTTCCCACTGGGTCGCGCCGTAGACGAACTCGGCGTTCTTCCCCAGGAGCTGGTAGAACGTGGGCAGGTCGCCGCCCACGGTCACCCCGTACATCTTGGGGTTCACGTTGAGCTCCTTCATCTGGCGGGTGATCGCCACCGCATCGTCGAAGTAGGTCGCCGCGCCGAGCACGTCGGGATTGGCGGCCCGGATCTTCGTCAGGATCGCCGAGAAGTCGGGGTTCCCCTTCGGGTAGGCCTCGACGAAGACCACCTGGAGGCCGTTCTTCTTGGCCAGCTCGATGGTCCCCTGCACCGTCGCCTTGGGGAAGAGGGTGTCCTCGTTGATGATCGCGATGGTCTTGAGCCCCCGCTTGGCCGCCATCTCCACGAGCCCCTCCAGATACACCTCGGCCGCCGACTGGACCATGAAGATGAACTTCCGCCCCTTCTTGAAGATCGAGGTGGTGGAGGCCATCGGGGCGACCATGGGCATCTTGTACTTCTCGTTCACGTTGGCCACGGCCTCGGTGATGGCGGAGGAATACGGGCCCATGACCAAATCAACCTTGTCCTGGGTGATCAGCTTCTCGTAGAGGCGGACGCCCGTGGCGGGCTGGGACTGGTCGTCGTAGAGAACGAACTCGATCTTTCGCCCGAGGACCCCGCCCTTCTCGTTCACGTGCTTGGCGCAGAGCTGGTAGCCCCGGTGCTGGTTCTGCCCGAGCGCCGCGTAGGTGCCGGTCAGCGAGAGGGAAGCGCCGATCTTGATCGGGGCCTGCGCTGAGGCCGGCGTCCACGACCCCGCCAGGACCACCAGCGCCGTCGCCAACCCCGTCACACTCCTGAAAGCCGTCCTCATGGATGATCCTCCTTTGCTGAGCTCAAATGGGACCAATCGCGTGCGGAAACGTCCATCACGAATAACAGATTCCCCCCGCCCTGTCAAGGCAGCGAGCCGATCTTGACAGCCCTCGATCGCAGTCCCTACACTGCGGCCCATGACCTCCCTGGGCAGACCGCCGCCGCTCGACGGCCTCACGATCCTCGACCTCTCGACCCAGCTCTCGGGCCCCTACTGCTCCATGCTCCTGGGCGACCTCGGCGCCGACGTGATCAAGGTGGAGCGGCCGGGCAAGGGCGACGACGCGCGCGCCTTCCCGCCGTTCGTCAACGGCCAGAGCGCGCCGTTCATGACCTTCAACCGGAACAAGCGGAGCCTCGCCCTGGACCTGAAGCAGCCCGCCGGCCGAGAAATCTGCCTCAGGCTGGCGGCGGGCGCCGACGTGTTCCTCGAAAACTTCCGCCCGGGCGTGGCCGAGCGCCTCGGCGTGGGCTACCAACACGTCGAGGCGGTGAATCCCCGCATCGTCTACGGCTCGATCTCCGGCTTCGGCCAGACCGGCCCCTACCGGGAACGCGGCGGCTTCGACCTGATCGCCCAGGGAATGTCCGGGCTGATGTCCATCACGGGGGAGGAGGACGGGCCGCCGCTGCGGGTGCCGATCCCCCTCTCCGATCTCGGGGCCGGGATGTTCGGCGCGATCGGAATCCTCGCCGCCCTCCGGGCGCGCGAGCAGAGCGGCCGGGGCCAGTGGGTGGACACCTCGCTGCTGGAGACCCCGATCGCCTGGTCGGTGTACGAGGCCGCGGGCTACTTCGCCACCGGCGAGGTTCCGCCGCGGCTCGGGGCCGGCCATCGCGCCAGCGCCCCGTACCAGCCGTTTCGCACGAAAGACGGGTGGCTGAACCTGGGCGCGGCCTCCCAACAGCTCTGGGAGAAACTCTGCGCCGTGCTGGAGCTGCCGGAGCTCAGGAACGATCCGCGGTTCGCGACAGGCGCCGAGCGGGTGAAGCACCGGAAGGAGCTCGCCGCGCTCCTCCAGGCACAGTTCGATCGGGAACCCACCGCCCACTGGCTGGCGCGGCTCGAGGCCGCCGGCGTCCCCGCGGGGCCGGTCCTCACCTACGACCAGGTCTTCGCCGATCCCCAGGTGCGCCACCGCGAGATGGTGGTGGAGGTGGACCATCCGGTGGCAGGGCGGTCGCGGGTGCTGGGCGTGCCGATCAAGCTCTCGGAGACCCCGGCCTCGGTCCGGCGGCCCGCCCCCACCCTCGGCCAGCACTCGACGGACATTCTGGGGACCCTGGGGTACTCCGAGGACGACGTGGCCCGGCTGAGAGCCGGGGGGGTTATCGGGTAGAGGGCCTGGCCGACCTGCCGGCGCGGCGGCGCGCTTTGGGGCGAGCCGCGCGCGCGGCCCCCGCGCGGGGACGGGCGAGGTCGTAGGCGCGGTACTCCATCTGCTGGCTGATGCGCTCCCGCGCCTTCTCCCCCCAGAACCGTTCCACGAGGTAGAGCCCCAGATCCAGCGCTGAGGCCACGCCCCCGGCCGTGATCACGTTACCCTCGTCCACGATCCGCTGATCGCGGACCACCTCGCGGCAGTACGGGGCCAGGAGTTCGTAGGCGTTGCGATGGGTGGTGGCGCGCTTGCCCTGCAGGTACCCGGCCTTGCCGAGCAGGAGCGCTCCGGTGCACACGCTTGCGATGGGCCGCTCGGTCCCCCACCGCGTGAGGTAGTCCATGCACCAGTCGTCCCCCATCAGCCGCCGCGTCCCGAGCCCGCCGGGAACGTAGAGCAGATCGAAGGCCGAGAGATCGCCATACACGGCGTCGGGGACAAATTTAATCCCGGTCTCGTCGGCGATCTCCGACTGGGTGCCGATGATCCGGTGGGTGACCTCCGGATCGATCCCCATGAGGGCGACGCGGCGGAGGCTGTCGTAGGCGCCGATCAGATCCAGGAGGGTGAGACCGGGAAAGGCAAAGAACGCGATCCGCTTGATCGGGCGCGCGGCTGCCGTGCTCATGGCTCTCAGTCGGCCCCTCGAGCGCGGGCTTTGCCCGCGCAACCCGGGGGGAGGTTCGGAAGGGGGGCGGAGCCCCCCTCCGAGGTGAGCACACCGGCGCGCCGGGCCCGCTCGACGATCTTCCGGGCGCGCGTCAGGTGAGGCATGTCCACCATTTGGCCCTTGAAGGCGAAGGCCCCGCTCCCCTTCTCCCGGTGCTCGTCGAACGCCGCGATCAGCTCCCGGGCCTCCTGGACGTCCTCCTTCGACGGCGTGAAGACGTCGTTGATCACCGGGATCTGGCCCGGATGGATGGAGATCTTCCCGGTGAACCCCATCCAGACGCCCTCCTGACACTCCCGCCGGAGCCCCTCGAGGTTGGGGATGTCCGTGTACACCGTATCGATGGCCTGGACGCCGGCGGCGGCGGCCGCCAGCGCCGTCATCACCCGGGCGTAGCGCGGGATATCGAGGTAGCGCCCCTCGGCATCCCGCGTGCGGGGCAATCCCATGGCGGCCGAGAGGTCCTCGATTCCCCATGAGACGGCCGCGATGCGGGCGCTGGCTCTGGCCACCTCGGCGATGTTCAGCAGGCCCTCGGGAGTCTCGGTGGCGATGAGCAGGAGCGCCGTGGAGCCGAACGCCACGCCGTGCCTCTCCTCCAGCCGGTCGAGGATCGCGGCGATGGCGCGGATGTCGGCCGCGCTCCGCGGCTTAGGAACGACGTAGCCGTCCGGCTTCCCCGCGATGGTCCCCTCAAGGTCCGCCTCGCCGAAGCCGGTGTTGAGCGGGTTCATGCGGACCCACCGCTCCCGCCCGTCGAAGTCCAGCGTCTGGAGCCAACGGAGCACGATCCCCCGGGCCTCGGCCTTCTTTTCCACGGTGACCGCGTCCTCCAAGTCCAGGATCAACGCGTCGGCCGGGAGCGTGAGCGCCTTGGCGATCATCTTCTCGTTCCCGCCCGGGACGAAGTGGAACGAGCGCCGCGCGTTCATGCCGCGAAATGGTGGATCATGCGGGGGGTCCCGGGATGCGGCGGCGCATCATCGCGGCGCGCCGGCAGCGCATGACGATCTCGCCGCGCTGGTTCTTCGCCCGGTGCTCGAAGATCACGATCCCCCACTGGGGGCGCGAGCGCGATTCGCGCTTCTCGATCACCTCGGTTTCGGCGTAGATGGTGTCGCCGTGGAACACCGGCTTGGGAAACTCCACCTTCTCGAAGCCCAGGTTCCCCACCGTGGTCCCGAGCGTGGTGTCGCCCACGGAGAGCCCCACGGCCATCCCGAGGGTCAGGATGCTGTTGACCAGGGGCTTGCCGAACTCGGCTTTCGACGCCGCCTCAAAATCAAGATGCAGCGGCTGAGGGTTCATCGTGAGGCAGGTGAAGAACACGTTGTCCGCCTCGGTGATGGTGCGCCCGGGCTGATGCTGGAACACCTGGCCGACGATCAACTCCTCGAAGAGCTTGCCCGCCATGGCCTTCCTAGCGTAGCCGCCCCACGGTCGCTGGGCAAGCCCTTGTACTCGTTCGGCACATTGGTGACACCTACGTTGGGCCGGTGGAGGCTAGATCTTGAAGGTACTGCTGCGGCGTGCGATAGCCAAGGGCCTGATGAGGAGGCCGCTCACGCCGCCGTACTACGCCCTGCCGGTGACCGCGGCCCTCCTCCACACCCAGGGAGGGCTCGTGGTCAACCAGCATGCGCAGGTGGTGACACCCGAGGGCTCGCCGATTCCGAACCTCTACGCGGGAGGTGGGGTCGCCGCCGGGGTCTCCGGCCACGGCCCGGCAGGCTACCTCTCGGGCAACGGGCTTCTGCCGGCGCTGGGCTACGGCAGGATCGCGGGCGAGCACTGCGCGCGGGCGCTGGCGGGGGAACGCTCCTAGCGGGTCAGAGCCCGTCGAGGCGGCGGCGCTTATTCGACTGCGACGCTCGTCACGGTGAACTTCCCGTCTTTCTCCTCGAGCGTCACCGTCCCCTTGCCCTTCCGCTCGGCGCCGCCGGCCCTGACCGTGATCTCTTCGACCGTGATGCCTTTGACGTTCGCCCCCACCCGGACGGCGGCGAGGCCGCGGAAAGGAAAGATCAGCTGGACCTCGGCCTTCTTCCCGGCCACGTCGAGCGTGTAGTCGGCGCCGCCGACCTTCACGGTCACCTTGTCCGCCGCGTGGGCTTTCACGGCGTCCCAGTTCGCCTTGCCCCAGCCCAGCAGGAACTCGTGGGCCGCCTGGATGTGCGGGGGCGCCTGGGCCGAAGCGGAGGCGACAGGGAGCAGCAGCGCCAGCGCGATGGTCATGAACGTCCAGAGACGAGTCATTCTTCCCTCCCGATCTGCGCGGTCTTCGACCTCCCGCACTAGATTCTACCCCCAAACCCCCAGGAAAACTTCACATTCGCCCCGCTTCAAACGAAGTTCGAGTCATTCGGCTTATCCACAAAATCCACACATGTCGTGGATAAGTCCACCGGCTAGCCCAAGATATCGTGTCAAGACAGGCCGTGAGCCGGAAAGTCCTCTGTTGACAGGGGTTTGGGCTTCGTCTACAGTGAGTGCTCGGGAAAACGCCAATGATCACGGTTCCCGCCCATCGCGTAAAACAATTCGGGCTCGAGTTCTATCAGGCGTCGTTTTCAGCCAAGGACATCGACCGCCTGGTGAAATTCGAGGTCCTCGGCTACGCGGGCGGGATACCCAAGGAGCCCCCGAAACCCCGGCGCGCCGCCCGGGCACGGGTCAACTGGGAGATGCTGGAAAAGCGAATCGCGGAGAGCGAGGGCGCCTACCAGCGGCCGGTGATCCGCCGGAAGATCGAAGAGCTCGCCACGTACTACCGGGAGTGCAAGGAGGCCGGCACCCTGCCGGCGATCCCGGGGGCGGTCATCATCACCTCGGAGAAGCGCTTCACCTTCACCCCGATGGCGAGCCACCACGACCTGGGGCTGCTCCAGATCCCCGAGGAGCACGGGGTGCTCCGCGTCCTCGACGGCCAGCACCGGCTCTTGGCGCTCCACGCCCTGACCCAGGCCGGAGAGGTCCTGGGGATCGAGGTCCCGGCGGTGCTCTTCGACACGCTGGACGCCCGGCAGACCGTGGAGCTCTTCGTCACGATCAACGCCAAGCACACGCGGCTCAACCCCTCCCACATCGTGAGCCTCGCGGGACGCAAGCTCTATCCGGACCCCAATCAGGCGCTGGCCCACGACGTCATCCGCTCACTGAACGAGGACGAGACCTCCCCGCTCCACGGCGAGATCAAGATGCTCGGCATCGGGCAGGGGAAGGTCTCCCAGGCCCCGCTGGCTGAGGAGATCGTGGACTTCTTGGAGACGGTGGAGAACGTCGGCGGCAGCGCCCGGATCCAGGAGCTCCGCCAGGGCGCCAAGCGGTTCTTCCTGAACTACGTGAAGGCCCTGGCCGGCGTCTTCCCGAGCGCGTGGGCCGGCCGGAAGTACTCGATCAAGACGGGCGCGGCGCTCCGGGCCTTCGTCCGGGTGGCGCCCGACGTCATGGCGCGGGCCCGCGAGCTCCGCAAGGACCCCTTGGACCTCCACGCCATCCGCGAGGCCATCAAGCCCTGGGGAACCCGGCTGGGCGACCGCCGCTTCGAGACGGAGGGCGAGTGGCGGCAGAAGCTGGCGGGCGGCACGCGGGGGACGGTCGAGACGCTCACGCGGGAGCTGCGCGAGGCCCTTCGCAGCTAACCCTTTCCCGCCCCCTCCTCCCAGGGGAAGTTGACCGCGAGGATTTCGTAGGTCTTCTTTCCGCCGGGCAGCTGGGCGGTCACCGCCTGGCCAACTTCCTTGCCGATCAGCGTGCGGGCCAGGGGCGACATGATCGAGATCCTGCCCTTCGCCGGCGCCGCCTCATCCGAGCCCACGATCCAGTAGCACACTTCCTTGCCGTCCCCGTCCTGGAGGCGAACGCTGGAGCCGAAGGTCACCCGGTCGCCGTTGGTCGGCGGCTCGATGACTTCCGCGTGGGCCACCTTGGGTTCCAGCTCCTTGATGCGCCCTTCGATGAAGGACTGCTTCTCCCGGGCCGCGTGGTATTCGGCGTTCTCCGCCAGGTCGCCGTGGCTCCTGGCCTCGGCGATGGCCTTGGTGATCCGGGGACGCTCCTCCCGCTTCAGCCGCTCGAGCTCGGCCTTGAGACGGTCGAAGCCCTGCTGGGTCATGGGGGTCCGCTGGATAGCCATCGTGCGCTCCCATTGTACGGCACCCGCCGCCCGGCCGTCGAGTTCCCCGCGCCGCGGCCGCGCGGGATGGTTTACAATTAGCCCCATGCGCCGGATCCTCTCGCTCCTCGCCGTCTCCGTCCTCCTCTGGGGGTGTGGGCAGGGCCAGGCCCAGGACCCCAAGAAGAAAGAAGCGGCCGAGCGGAAGCCGCTCCCCGTCACGGTGGCGCGGGTCGAGACCCGGGCCGTCCAGCGAAGCGTCGAGACCGTAGGCAGCCTGCTCGCCTGGGAAGAGGTGCAGATCAAGTCCGAGCTGGCCGGGACTGTCGCCCGACTCCTCGTGGACCTGGGTGACCGCGTGGCGGCCGGCGCCGTCCTGGCCGAGTTCGACAAGCGCGAAGGCCGGCTCGCCATCGAGCAGGCCGAGGCCGACCTCCTGGCGGCCCGCGAGTCCTTGGCCCGGGCCAAGGCCGCGACCGAGTCCAGCCGGGCAAACCTGACGCGGGTCCAGGACCAGCAGGCGACCCTCCAGGCCGAGGTCGCTCGGGCCCGCGCCCAGATCGAATGGGCCGGCCTCGAACTGGAACGGAGTCGCCAGCTCCTCGCCAGGGAACTCATCGCGACCCGCGATGTGGACAACGCCCGGACCCTGCACCAGGTCGCCCTGGCCCAGCTCCGAATGACCGAGACAGCGCTCAACCAGCATCCTGACCAGGTGCGTATCGCCCAGGCCCAGCTCGATTCCGACCTGGCCGCGCTGAAGGGCGCCGCGGCCCAGATCAAGCAGCGGGAAGCCACCCTCGGCCTAGCCCAGAAGCGGATGGGAGACACCACCCTGCGCGCCCCGCTGGCCGCGCTGGTGGCCCGCCGGCACGTCTCGGCCGGCGAGTTCATCAAGGAAAACGTGCCGCTCTTCACCCTGGTCGTCGCCGACCCGCTCAAGTACACGGGGACGGTGCCCGAGCGGTACGCCCCGGAGCTTCGGGGCGGCCAGGCGCTCGAGATCACGGTGGAGGCCCACCCCGGGCAGACTTTTTCCGGCCAGGTGACGCGCGTGGCCCCGGCGGTGGAGGTCCAGACGCGGAGCCTCTCCCTGGAGGCTCGCGTACCGAACGCGGACGGGCGCCTCCGCCCCGGCTTCTTCGCCAAGGGCTCCGTCCTGACCCGGCGGGACGAGGCCGTGACCTTCGTCCCCGCCGAGGCGGTCACGTACTTCGTGGGCATCACCAAGGTCTTCGTCGTGACCGACGGCAAGGCCCAGGAGCGGCTGGTGAAGCCCGGGGCCCGCCAGGGCGGCTGGGTCGAGATTCTGCAAGGCGTCAAGGCGGGCGAGGCGGTGGCCAC
>ERZ1292640.4114-Hain-H43-02um-R1-4114-length-11179-cov-10_pt1 | contig 11179 bp, 12 predicted proteins | sample MGYA00564404_ERZ1292640 | MGnify/ENA primary metagenome ERZ1292640 (study PRJEB36523, sample SAMEA6512636) | groundwater metagenome | collected 2019-01-08 | study: AquaDiva: Metagenomics assemblies of 32 groundwater samples | reverse complement strand
TCGCTCATGTGGATGCCGGCGCACACCACCACCCCGCCCTTGCGCGTGGCGCGCAAGGCCGCCGGCACCAGCGCGCCGACAGGCGCAAAGATCAGCGCGGCATCGAGTTCCTGCGGCGGCAGTGCATCGGACGGCCCGGCCCAACTGGCACCCAGTTGCCGGGCAAAGCGTGCACTTGGTTCGTCCCCCGCGCGCACGAAGGCATGGACCTCGTGCCCCTGCGCCACCGCAATCTGGCAGAGGATGTGCGCCGCCGCGCCAAAACCGTACAGGCCGAGCCGGGCCCGCCCTGTCAAACCGGCCAGGCGGTAGGCGCGAAAGCCGATCAGCCCGGCGCACAGCAGCGGTGCGGCATGCACGTCGTCGTAGCGGTCCGGCAGCTCGAAACAATAACGTTCATCGGCCACGGTGTACTCGGCAAAGCCGCCGGGCCGGTTGTAGCCGGTGAAGACCGGTGTGTCGCACAGGTTCTCATGTTGGCTCGCACAGTAGGGGCAATGGCCGCAGGTACCGCCCAGCCAGGGAATACCGATGCGGGTGCCGATGGCAAAGCGCGTGGCACCCGGCCCGGCCACCACCACGCGGCCCACCACCTCGTGCCCCGGCACCATGCCCGGGTGGTGCGGCGGCAGCTCGGCGTCGATGATGTGCAGGTCGGTGCGGCAGACACCGCAGGCCAGCACCTGCACCAGCACCTCGTGCTCTGCAGGCTGGGGCACCGGCAGGTCCACGGCCTGCAACGGCCGGCCAGGCTGTGTCACGCGCATTGCCAACATGGCATGTCCTCCTGCAAGCCGGCCTTGACTTGTGCTACTTGGAGCCGGAGATGAATTCCACCTTCGGCCGGCGCTGCGCCTTCCAGGCGCCATAGATCACCACCAGGCCGGGGATCAGGATCATGGCCCAGATGATCTTTTCCAGGTTCATCTTGACCCAGGGAATGCTGCCCAGGAAATAGCCCGCGGTGCAGATGCCCAGCACCCAGATCAGCGCGCCCACCACGTTGTAGAGCGTGAACTTCATGCGGCTCATGGCCGCCACGCCGCCCACGAAGGGCGCAAAGGTGCGGATGAAGGGCATGAAGCGCGCCAGGATGATGGTGATGCCGCCGTAGGTCTCGTAGAAGGCGTGAGCCTGGTCGAAGGCGCGCTTGTTGAACAGGCGCGAGCTCTCCCACTTGAACACCTTCGGCCCGAAGTAGCGCCCGATCGAATAGTTGCACTGGTCACCCAGAACGGCCGCCACCAGCAGCACGGCCACCGCGACGGGATAACTCAGCAGCCCGGCGCCGGCCAGCGCACCGACCACGAACAGGAGCGAGTCGCCCGGCAGGAAAGGCATGACCACCAGCCCGGTCTCGACGAAGACGATGAGAAACAGCAGCGCATAAACCCACACGCCATAGTTCTGCACGAACACCTCCAGGTGCTTGTCGACGTGCAGGATGAAGTCAATGAAAAAGGTGATCAGTTCCATGGACGGGGATTATCCCCGGCCCGGACCCACCCCACCCCGATGCGGTGACTTCAGACCGCGCTCGAACCCCCTCTACACCGCGCAATAGCGCTCCTGGATCTCGGCGTTACGCAGCAACTCGTCGGCCGCTCCCTGGTGCACGATCTGGCCCTGGTCCAGGATATAGGCGCGGTCGGAGATGGACAGCGCCCGCTCCACGTTCTGCTCCACCAGCAGAATGGTGGTGCCAGCCTGCTTCATGCGCACGAAGAGTTGGAACATCTCATGGACCAGCAGCGGCATGATGCCCTCTGACGGCTCGTCCAGCAGGATCATGCGCGGCCGGGCCATCATGGCGCGGGCAATGGCCAGCATCTGCTGCTCGCCGCCCGAGAGCGAGGTGCCCTCCTGGTGCAGGCGCTCCTTCAAACGCGGGAAGGTCTCGGCGATCTCGTCGATCATGGCATCCATCTCGCCGCGGCGCGAACTGGCCAGCAGGCCCAGCTGCAGGTTCTCCAGCACGGTCAGGCCGGGCACGATGCGCCGCTCCTCGGGCACGTAGGCCAGGCCGTGATGGAAACGCACGTGGGGCGGTTGTCCCAGCAGGTCCTGACCGTCGAAGATGACCTGGCCACGGCACTTGCTCACCAGGCCCATGATGGTACGTAGCGTGCTGGTCTTGCCGGCGCCATTGCGCCCCATGAGCGTGACGATCTCGCCCGTGCGCACCTCGAAATCCAGGCCCTGTATCACGTGACTGTGGTCGTACCAGGCATTGAGTTGTTGCACTTTCAACATGGTTTGTTCTCTTTTCAACCTTGGCCGAGATAGACGCGCTTGACCTCGGCGTTGTTGCGGATCTCCTCGGGCGTGCCATCCACCAGCAGTTCGCCGTGGTGCAGCACGATGAGCCGGCTGCACAGGCCCATCACCATCTTCATCTTGTGCTCCACCAGAATGACGGTGCGTTCCTGCGCCAGCCGGCGGATCAGCTCCATCATCACCAGCGTTTCCTCGGGTGACATGCCGGCGGTGGGCTCGTCCATCAGCAACAGCTTGGGCTCACAGGCCAGGGCCATGGCCACTTCCAGCGAGCGCTGCTGGCCATGGGCCAGGTCACCAGCGAGCTTGTCGCGGCAAGCCTGCAGGCCCACGCGCGCCAGCAGGGTGTCGGCCCGCTCGATGAGTTCGCGGTAATGGCTGCGCGGGCGCAGCAGCTGGAAGCGCGTGGTCTGCATCTGCAGCGCCACCCGCACGTTCTCGTGCGCGCTCAGGTGCTTGAAGACGTTGGTGATCTGGAAGCTCTTGGCAATGCCGAGGCGGGCAAACTCGTGCGGGGCGATACCCGTGATGTCCTGCCCCTGAAACAGCACCTGCCCGGCGCTGGGCGGCACGCCGCCGCTGATCACGTTGAAGAAAGTGCTTTTGCCTGCGCCGTTGGGCCCGATGATGGCCGTGAGTTCACCGGCGCGGAAAGACACACTGACATCGCTGAGCGCTTTGAACTTGCCATAAAAACGCGAAGCGTGACGCACTTCCAAGATAGGTGTGCTGCTCATGCGGCACCTCCCTGGCGGCCCTGCCAGCGCTCCAGCTGATGCAACAGCGTGCCCCACAGCCCCTTGGGAAAGAACAGCACGAAGACCATGAAGACAATGCCCACCACCCCCATCCAGTAGCGTGTGAGGTTGGTAACCACATCTTCCAGGTAGAGAAAGACCGCCGCTCCGACGAAGGGGCCGAAGAAGGTGCCCATGCCGCCCAGCAGACACATCATCACGGCCTGGCCGGACTGCAGGTAATGCAGCGAGTCGATCGGCACGACGGACAGGTGCAGCGCACGCAGCGTGCCGGCCAGCCCGCAGATGCCCGCCGAAAGCACGAAGACCAGCAGCTTGGCACGTGCCACGTCATAACCGCAGGCAGCGGCACGTTTCTCGTTTTCGCGGATGGCCTCGATCACGGCGCCAAAGGGCGAACTCAGCACGCGCGAGAGGAACCACAGCGCCAGCGCCACGAAGACATAGATCACGTAGTACTTGTTGAGCGGGTCGAGAAAGTTGATCGAAATACCCGGCAGGTCGATGAACTCCACCTTCACGCCGCGCAGGCCGTTCTCACCACCGGTCCAGTGATCGGCCTTGTAGAAGACGTAATAGACGATCTGGCCCAGCGCCAGTGTCACCATGGAAAAGTAGATGCCGCGGGTGCGGATGGCCAGGAAGCCGATGACCAGCCCCACCAGGCTGGACGCGGCCACGCCCGCCAGGATGGCCGCCCACCAGGGCCAGCCGGCGTGCACCACCGTGATGCCGGCAAGGTAGGAGCCCACCCCCAGGAAAGCGGCATGACCGAAGGACAGCATGCCGGTGTAGCCGAACAGCAGGTTGAAGCCCACCGCGTAGAGACCGAAGATCAGGATGTTGACCGACAGCGCGTCGTAGGGCATCAGGAAAGGAAACACCAGCAGGAACAACAGGGCGGCTGCCACACGGTGCTGTCGTGCCAGTGCGATGAATTGGAAGAGGTGCTTGTTCATTGGGATCGATCAGCTCATCAGTCCGGCCTTGCCGAAGAAGCCCTGCGGGCGGATCAGCAGGACCACGGCCATCAGGACAAAGATCGAAAGTTCGGCATATTCGGGCGCAACCAGCGAGGTCATCGCGAAGACGATGCCCACCAGCAGCCCCGCCACCACCGCGCCGGGCAGCGAGCCCATGCCGCCCACCACGGTGACGACAAAGGACTCGGCCAGGATGGGAATGCCCATCTCGGGGTTGACGGCGCGCGTGGGCGCCGCCAGCAGGCCAGACAGGCCAGCAATCGCCGTGCCGATGCCGAACACCAGCAACCAGACGCGCGAGATATCAATGCCCAGCACCCGGACAATCTCCGGGTCGCGCGAGCCGGCGCGGATGATCAGTCCGTAGCGCGTTTTCTCGATGAACAGCCACAGGGCCAGCACGATGGCCGCGGTTGCGCCAATCAGGAACAGTCGGTACAGAGGGAAATGCCCGAAACCCAGCGAGACCGAGCCGCGCAACGCCGCCGGGGTGGAACTGGGCAGGCCCTCAATGCCGAAGGCAAAACGCATCACGTCGATCAGCACATAGGACAGGCCGAAGGTCAGCAGCAGCGGGTAGTCGATGCCCCGGCCATACAACGGCCGCACCAGGAAGCGCTCGCACACCAGGCCAATGGCACCGGTGGCCAGCGGCACCAGCAACAGGCTGAACCAGAAATTGCCGGTGATGCCGAGGAAGTGCACACCGAGGAAGGCGCCCACCATGAAGAAAGCACCGTGAGCAAAGTTCACCACGGTCAGCATGCCGAAGATCAGCGACAGGCCGATCGCCAGCAGGGCGTAGATGGCGCCTAGCGCGATGCCGGTCATCAACTGCAGGGCAAACAGTTGCGGCGAGATATCTAGCATTCGTATTTTTCGTTGAGATCAGGGACATCCCCGCGACGCACAACGGCGCCGCGGGCATCGGGCGTCAGACGGCGATCAGGTCGAGACCTTGTGACCCAGTTCATCGCAGCTGCGCAGATTTCTCTCGTCGGGGTTCTCGATCGAAAGCACATTGAAGACGTCGTACTTGTCTTTCATGGCCTTCGACTTCGATTCGACGATCACCACCGACTGCACCGACTGGTGGTCACACTTGCGGTAGAACTGCTCGCCCTTGTACCAGTTGTAGCGCAGCTGGCGCAGCGCGATGCTGACCTTCATGGACTCGGTGGAGTTGGCGTTGAGAACCGCCTGCAGCACGCTGCGCACGCCGGCATAACCCAACGCGCCATAGTCCGACGGCACCGCGCCACCATAAGCCTTGCGGAACTTGTCGTTGAAGGCCTTGGCCGCCGGAATCTTGTCTTCCATGCCCCAGTAGTAGGAAGTCCCGCCCAGGATACCGTCGAAGGCATCGGGGCCGCCGGCCTGGCGGGCCGTGTACAGCAGCACTGGCGCAATGATCTTGGTATTGGCCTTGATGCCGAAGTCGGTGGCCTGCTTGGCGGAGTTCACCAGGTCACGGCCGAAGTTGCACAGCACCAGGATGTCGGGCTTGAGCGCCTGGATGCGCGGCAGGAAGGCCGAGTAGTCAGCCGCGCCGATCGGGTGGCGGATGTCCGCCAGCGTCTGCACACCCAAGGCCTGGCCAGCGCGCTGGAAGCCACGCACCATCTCGTGGCCGTAGGCGTAGTCAGCCGTCAGGTAGACCACCTTCTTGCCGAACTTCGGAAAGGCGTAGCGCGCCACGGCACCGGCGGTGATGTGCGGGTTGAGCGCTTCGTGGAAGGTGTACAGGCTCCAGTCCTTGGCCTCGTTGATGGCGTCGGACTGGCTGATGGAGTTGAACAGCACCTTGCGATCGCGGCAGACCGCGTTGATGGATAACTGCGTGGCCGCAGACAACGAGCCCACCACGAAGTCCACCTTGTCCTTCTCGATCAGCTCGAGCGTGCGCGTGGCGGCCTCGCCCGGGTTGAGCTTGTCGTCGCGCACCAGCAACTCGGCCTTGCGACCCTTGTAACCACCGGCGTCGTTGAAATCCTTGATGGCGATCTCGGCAGCACGGACCTGGTCCTGCGCCTCGGCCGAGAAGGCGCCGGTCAGCGGCACCGGGAAGCCGATCTTGATCGGCGTATTGCCCTGGGCCGCAGCCTTGAACGCGAAGGGCGCTCCGGCCACGGCCGCCGTGGCGGCGCCGAATTGCAGCACCTGGCGGCGTTTGAATTGCGTATTCCGTTCTGTCATGCTTGTCTCCTCAGCTTGGGTTGGAATAATCGGCGCGCTCAGGCAGGCAACGCACCACGTACGGAAAGCAGATCCTGGACCGTGCAGCCGTCCAGCTCGATGGCGGTGTCATGCACGACGTCAACGTCCTCGCTGACGCTGCGCGGGCGCCGCGCGCCGCCGCTGTAGGCCTGCAGGTAGGCGCCCAGGCGGCGCCCCCGCTCCACGATGGCCTGAGCCACGGCCAGCCGCTCAGCTTCGTAGGCGACCAGCGCAGCCGGCGTAGCACCGTGCACACGGATGGCATCGGACAACGCCATCGCGTCTTCCGCCGCCTTGGTTACGCCAGCCCCTACATGGGGACGCGCCACGAAGGAGGCATCCCCCATCAGGGCCACGCGGCCAAACGCGATGCGCTCGGAACTCACGTCGTAGATGGCCTGCAGGAAAGGCTGTGCGGTCTTCTCCATCACCTCGGCAAACTGCGGTGCCAGCAGTTCACGTGCGGCCGCGCGCATGGTGGCCACCGCGCGCCACGACACCTTGTTGGGGGGGATACCTGCAGCGTAATAGTCGCCATCGGCGTCGGTCATCAACGCACGCAGCTGCGCCTCGTCGGCGGGCCGGTACCAGACAAAGTTGTAGCGGCGATGACCGACCTCCAACGCATGGCCGGGGCCTGCCACAGGGTAGGCAATCAACTGCTCGCCGGCCGGCAGGCCAAAGGCGAAACGCCCGAACACCATCTCGCGCGTGCGACGCGACAACACCGCCTCGTCGCACACACCGCGCCAGGCCACGTAACCCGCGTAATGTGGCTCGATGGCGGGTGCGAACTGCTGACGCACCGCCGAGCGGATGCCGTCGGAGGCGACCAGCAGATCCGCCTGCAACTCCTGGTCGCCGTAACGCACCGTCACGCCATCATGGTCGGCGCGCACCTCGCTCACCGTGGCCGGCTGCACATAACGCTCGCGCGGGAAGATGTCGAACAGCAACGAATACAGGCGGCTCCAGGATGTCAGCACCTGCGGCAGATCGAACGCGGTCTGCACCTCACCCCGTGCATCCAGCAGCACGCGCCCGGGTACGGCCACCCCCAGCGAGGCGTCGGCATCCAGCCCGGCGCGCTCCAGGCCCTCCACCAGTCGCTTGTGTGTGACGATGCCCGCCCCGCGGCCATCCAGCGAACCGGGCACCTTCTCCAGCACCCGCACGTCATGCCCGTCACGCAGCAGCATGTTGGCGGCCATGAGACCACCCAGCGAGCCGCCGGCAACAAGAATGCGAGCCATCAGGCGCCGTCCTTTGCGCGCCTGGCGTCCAGATCCGTCTTTTCCTGGGCGGGGTAGTTGAGCTCGATCACCACGCCGCTGGGGTCGTCCAGGAACAGCTGGTGCAGGCCGATCTGCGGCACGGTGCGCTCGCGGCACTCGACCCCCAGCTTCTTCAGATGCGTGAGCATGTCCGCCAGCCCATTGGCAAACAGCGCAATGTGGTCCACCGCCCCGCTGCCGCGCAGGGAAGACACATCGCGGTCACCCAGGTAACGCTTGAGCCCCTCGGGGTCGTTTTTGTCGATCCCGATCACGTGCACCATGGCATTGGCCCAGCTGCCGGTGTCGCCGGCGTAGAGCCACAAGCCGGGAAAGGGAAAGGGCGGGCGCGGGCCCACCGTCATGCCCAGCACCGTTTCGTAGAACACCCGCGTGGCGTCCATGTCGGTCGTGCGGATCGAGAAATGATTGAGTGCAAGGGTCATGTTGTCTACTCCTGTGTGAGAGGCCTAGGCATGTGCGCGCACCTGCGCGCGCCGCCTGGCCCGAGGCGCATCGGGCGCGCCGGTTCCAAAGACTTTGGGCAGGGTTTGCAGGTAGCCCAGCACGCGGTCGTGCACAAACACTTCGTCAAATGGATCGGTCTTGTTGCCTGGTTGCTCCAGCCCATAGACCCAGCGGCGCATCCCCATGTAGAAGATGCTGCCGTGCAGCCCCATGAGCAGCTCCATCTCGCGCGGTGCAGGCTTGCTGCGATTCGGCAGGCCCAGGTAACGACGGCTTTCGCGGATCAGGCGCGGAAACAGCTTTTCGCCCAGCAAGGCGAAATAGCGGTCGGTGATATAGCGGTCGCTCAGCCCCGAGAACACGAACACGCGCACCCAGTCGCGCTCCAGGATGCGTTGGGCGTACTTGGTATAGAAACGGGTGAGCTTGGTCTCTACATCCAGCTTCCTGTCGTCCAGCAGTTTTTCCCAGTCGGTCTCCCAGCGAGCCGCAAACAGGTCGGCATAGACACGCTCGATCAGCGCCTGCTTGGTGGGAAAGTAGTGGTACAGCAGCGTGTGCGTGATGTCCAGCTCACGAGCCAGGTCGCGTAGCTGGCCATCCAGCCCGTGCTGCGAGAAAAATCGCACCGCCCCCTCCACGATCTGGCGCTCGCGATCGGCAGGCGACAGGCGTCGGCGCGGCGCTGCGGTTGCGTCCGCCGGTCGGACAGGGTTTTTACGGATGGATGTCGACACAGGCTTGCTTGATAGTTGCGGCTAATTTAACGCTTGGTCAATAAGCCTGAATCAGGACAAACCCCAAGCTCTTCTGATGACACAGGACAGCCCCATGGAACTAAAAGGCAGCGTGACCATTCCCTCCACGCCGGACAAGGTCTGGCAGGCCTTGAACGACCCCGACGTGCTGCGGCTGTGCATCCCCGGCTGCGAGGAAGTTCGCCAGATCTCCCCTGAGGAAATGCATGCGCGTGTGCTGCTGAAGCTCGGCCCCGTGCGCGCCAACTTCGTCGGCAAGGTGCGCATCTCCGACGTGCACCCCCTGCAGGGCTACACCCTGCACTTCGAAGGCTCGGGCGGCAGCGCCGGTTTTGCCAAGGGCAGCTCGGTTATCACGCTGGCGGCCGTGGCCGAAGGCACCCGGCTGGACTACACCTCGCAGGCCTCGGTCGCCGGCAAGCTGGGCCAGATCGGCGGCCGGCTGATCGATGCTTCCGCGCGCCAAATGGCCGACCGCTTTTTCGACGCTTTCAAGACGCAGCTCAGCGCTGCCCCGGTGCCGACCCTGCCCGCGCTGACTGCCGCGGGCCTGCCGGTGGTGGCGCCAGCCGCTGCCCCGCTGACTGCCGTACCGGCCGGCTGGTTCTCCCAGGAGAAGCCGCGCCTGCTGTGGTTCTTCGCCGGCGTGGCCGCCACCGCCCTGGGCGTCTGGATGGGTGCGCACTGGCTGCGCTGATCCCGCGCCCCCTCAACCGCTGCAAGGTAACGCCCATGAAAGCTCCCGCCTTCTCCTACGCCCGTCCCCGGCAGCTTGCCGAGGTGCTGGCCCTGCTCGACCGGCATCGCGACGAAGCCCGCCTGCTGGCCGGCGGCCAGACCCTGCTGGCCACACTGAACATGCGCTTGTCGGAACCCGCGTTGCTGATCGATCTACAGGGGGTTGGTGAGCTGCGTGGCCTGCAGCTCGGCGCCCAGGTGCTGCACATCGGCGCCATGGTCACGCACAGCGAGATCGAAGCCTCAGCCGAGGTGGCACGCCACGCGCCGCTGCTGGCCCTGGCTGCGCCGCACATTGCGCACCGCGCCATCCGCAATCTGGGCACTTTCTGCGGCTCCATCGCCTACGGTGACCCGGCCGCCGAATGGCCGGCCTGCCTGCTCGCCCTGGACGGCGTGGTGGTGGCCCGCAGCGTGGACGGCGAGCGCCGCATCGCCGCCAGGGATTTCTACACCGGCCTGTACACGACCACACTGGCTCCCAACGAGATGATCGTGGCCTGCGAGATTCCTCTGGCCACTGCGGATCAGCGCTTCGTGTTTGACGAGCTTTCGCGCCGCCATGGCGACTACGCCGTGGCCGGCCTGGCCGCCCGCGCACAGTTGCGCGACGGCGTGCTGGGTGAGGTGCGACTGGCCTGGCTGGGCACTGGCAGCATGCCGCAACGCTCCCTGGCGGCTGAACAGGCGCTCGAAGGCAAGTTTTTCAGCGAAGCCGTCGCCACCCAGGCTTTGCAGGCCCTGCGCGGTGAACTGCAGATTGAAGGAGACCTGACGCACAGCCCTGCCGCCAAGCAGCACCTGGCCGGTGTGATGCTCAAGCGCGCCCTGCACAACCTGACCCAGCAGCCCGCGCTGCAGGCCTGAACGCCGACGAGGACTAGGGCCTGTTCACTCTAATTTCACAAGATGCGTTGCGGATCAAAAATGTCATGCGCAAGGCGCGAAACGCAGCCGGAGTCTTCCTCCGGCAAGGCTTCGCAACGCCGCGCATGGCTTTTTTGGCCGCAACCCGGAGGGAACGTGGTTAAAACCGCGCCACTCGTTGTTGCACTCCTAGCCCAGGCGGCCAGCCTGGGCGTCGTCGCGCGCCTAGATTGGCGCGGTTTTAATCATGTTCGCACTTGCGAAATTAAAGTGAAAAGGCCCTAACCATGAGCCCCCTGAACGAAACGCCGGACGAACTCGACACCGGCGCCCGGCCAGTCACCATCACGGTCAACGGCCACTGCGGCCAGCACGCAGTGCAGCCCCGCACTCACCTGGTCGATTTCCTGCGCGAGAGCCTGGGCCTCAAGGGCCCCCACCTGGGCTGCGAGCACGGTGTCTGCGGTGCCTGCACTGTGCGGCTGGACGACCAGGTCGTGCGCGGCTGCCTGGTCCTGGCCGTGCAGGCCGACGGACGCCACGTGGAGACCATCGAGGGTCTGACCGAACGCGGCAGTCTGCGCGACCTGCAGCAGGCCTTCATCCGCCACAACGCCCTGCAATGCGGCTTCTGCACCTCGGGCATGCTGCTGGCCGCCGGCGAACTACTGGAGCACAAGCCGAACGCCAGCCGCGAAGAAGTACGCGAATGGATGAGCGGCAACTATTGCCGCTGCACCGGCTACCAGGCCATCGTCGACGCTGTCTGTGAAGTGCTGGCCACCCGCCGCCAAGGAGCCAGGGCCTGTTCAGACTAATTTCACAAGATGCGTTGCGGA
>ERZ1292640.2041-Hain-H43-02um-R1-2041-length-16477-cov-5_pt2 | contig 11179 bp, 4 predicted proteins | sample MGYA00564404_ERZ1292640 | MGnify/ENA primary metagenome ERZ1292640 (study PRJEB36523, sample SAMEA6512636) | groundwater metagenome | collected 2019-01-08 | study: AquaDiva: Metagenomics assemblies of 32 groundwater samples | reverse complement strand
CTCGCTGAGCGGCCTGAAAGGCGGCGTCACCCAATACCAGCAACTGGTCGCCGATGCTGAATTGAGCCTGGCGCGCCTGGGCGCGGCTCCCGATGACGAGTTCTTCAGCTCCGGCAACATGTCGTTGAAACTCTCGAAGTACTTCCGGAGCGGTCTCGGGCTCACGCCGTTCTTCGACGGTTCGGCCACGTCCACTTCGTTTGTTGGCAAGCCGCTGTCTTCGGACTTTGGGGGCAAGGGCGTCGAAGATACGTGGACGTTCAAGGCCGGGCTCAACCTGGTGATGCCGCTCTGGCGCGGGCGCGGTTCCAACGTCTTCGGGGCAGGCGAGAAGTCGGCGCTGATCGAACGTGACGCGAGCCGGCTGGCCTACGATCATCAGGTGTCGGCGGCCGCGCTGGGAACCATCCGCGCCTATTGGGATCTGCGGGCCGCGCAGGAGTCCTTGGAGGCGACTGCCCGTTCGGTCGAGATCGCGACGAGAATCGTCGAGGTCACCCGCAATCTGATTACGGCCGAGGAACTGCCGGCGACCGAACTGGCCCGGGCGCAGGCCAGCGACTCCCGGGCGCGTGCCCGACTGGACGATGCCCGGCGCCGCGAGCGAGACGCACGCCTCGCGCTGGTGCGCGCCATTGGTACCGTACCGAGCGAGGTCGAGGACTCGCTGCCTCGCGCCAAGGATGCATTCCCGCCCATCGCAGGCGTCTCGGCGCTGGCTCCGGCCGCGACCGAGGCCCTGACCAAGGATGCGCTGAAGCAGCGGAGCGATCTCAGCGCCGCGAGACAGTTGGAGCAGGCTGGTCGCATTCGCGAAGTCGGCGCGAAGGGCAGCCTCGGACCCCGATTCGACGCGAAAGCCGGCACGTGGCTCACGGCGCTCGGCGAACGGAGCGTCAACCGGGTCATTGACCGATGGACCGGCCCGAGCATGAGCTTCGGCGTGGAGTTCGAGAAACCCTTCGGCAACAACCAGCTCGAGGGCCAGTACGCCCAGCGTGGGGCCGACCACCGCCAGCGCCGGATTTCCGCCGACGATCTCGCGCGGCGGGTCACGCTGGATGTGCTGCGTGTCAGCCAGACCATTGGCGAAACGGCGGATCGCGTCCAGCAGGCCGAAGCCGCGGCGGGCTTCTACCGGGCCACGGTTGACGCCGAAATCGAGCGATTCCGCGCGGGTGAGGCGACGCTGATCGACACGCTGACGACGGAACAGCAGTTGACCGACGCGCGGCTGACGCTTGCGTCCGCCAGGCGCGACCTGTGGCAGCTGGTGGCCGAGCTGCGCTACCAGACGGCTACGCTGATTACCGGCGCCACGGTCGCCGGTCCTCAGCTGATTACGATGCCGCCAGCGGCGGGGAGGTAACCATGCGTGCGACTCGGACTTTGCTGGTCGCGTGCGCGGCGGTCCTCGCGGTCGTTCCGCTGGCCGCCGCTCAGGACGTTCGGATTCCGGCGACGCTGGCATTCAGCCCCCGGGACTACACGCCGCCCGTGCTGACCACTCCCGCGCTGACCCTGTCGGAAGCCGTGCGGCTGACGATCATGCACAGCCCGGCGCTCTCCCTTTCTCTGCAGGACGTCCAGGCCGCAGCCGGACGATATCGCGAGACGCGTGGGATGTTCGATGCGAGTGTGGTCGTCGGACCAACCATCCAGTACCTCCACACGCCGATCGACCCCAACTTCTACCGGTTGGAGGTCGCGAAGCGTGACGCCTACAAGAAACTGGCGGATCAGTACATCCCGCTCGCGGCGGAATTCCGCCAGATGGCGTCGACGCTCCAGACCCACACGCCTGCGTGCCCGGAGGTCTTCGGGAGCGTGTCGACGAACTTCATGAGCTTCTCGCCGACTAAGGCGCTGGCCAACGCGGGAACGGGGCTCCTGGACGATCCGGATCAACAGAAGTTCGACGACTTGGGGACGCCCCGCAACCTCACCGATCCCGGACTCGGGAGCCTGTCGGGTCTGGTCAGCCTCATGGACTTGTGTTCGTTGGGCACGGGGCTCTCCGAAGTAGATGAGGCAGCGAACTGGTACCGCGCGCTGACGCAGGTGTCGAAGATCGACTTCTCGGGGGGGTACGGTGTCGGCGGCGTCCTGACGAGCGTTTCGCAACTGCCCAAGGAGACGCTGACGACGTGGGCGCAACTCAGCGACCTCATCGGCACCCGCGCAGGTCTTGCCTACACTCGGCTCGGTGTGGCACCCACGGATCAATTGCAGCGGCAGTTCACCCTCAGCCTTCGCTATCTGCGTCCGTTCCGGAATGGGGCGGACCTTGGCGCCAATGTGCAACTGCAGAGCACCGAGAACAGCTACAAGGACAAACCCTTCGACCCGTCCTTCGGTGGCCTGGCCGCGCCCGTTCGATTCCCGTCAAAGGTCTCGTTCTCGGCCACGGTGCCACTGGGCAAGGGCCGGGGCGCCGTGTCGGTGACGGCATCCGAGCTGTCGACCAGGTGGGCGTTGGAGGCCCGTCGCGAACAGGTGCGTTACGCGACGACCGAAGAAGTGTTTCGCACGGTGTTGGCGTATGTGAACTTGGCGGGCGCCCAGTCCACGGTCGACCTGCTCGAGGAATCGGCTGCCCGCCAGGCGAATCTGGCGAAGCTGACCGAGCAGCAGGTGACCGCCGGCGACGTCCCGGCGATGGAACTCAATCGGGTACGCGCCAGGGCCGCGGCGGTGAACACGTCGCTCAAGAACGCACGCGCGACGCTGGTTGCTGCTCGCGTCGGTCTGGCGCAGAGCATCGGGGCGGGTGCCACGGTCCTGGATGCGATGCCGCGCGCCGCGGATCGGCTGGCCGTGGAACGGCTGCCGGTTGGCGCCATCAACGATCTCGTCCGCATCGCCATCGTCCGCCGGAACGACCTGCGGGCACTCGAACGGGTGCGGCGCGCGACGGCCGCCCTGGATGCGGGAGCCCACGCCGATCTGAAGCGACTCTTCGACGTGACTGTTTCGGGCGGGCTGCAGAACACGTACGAGAGCCCGCTCTTCTATTTCTATCCCGACGAGGAACAGCCCATCTACAGCGACTTCGCGCCGAAGACGACGCACGAATCGCCGGTGCGGTTCTACGATGCGCGCGGCTACGCACGCTCTCTGACCGGGCGATGGGAACCGTTCATCCAGGCCCAGTTCAAGATCGACCTGCCGTTCGGCAACAACGCAGCGCGCGGCCGGGCGGCACAGACACGGGCCGATCTGCAGTCCCGGGGCATCGAGATGGTCGAACTCGAACGCTCGATCCGCGAAAACGTGAACACCGCCGCCGGTGCGCTGGGGATTACTTCAGCCGCGATCGATCGAGCCGAGGAGACCGTCAAGTACGACGCCGACGTGCTCGAGGGGACGATGCGACGGTTCGAGGTGGGAGAACTCACGCTGTTCGATACCTTGCGGACCGAGGAGCAGGTGACCACCGACAAGCTCGAGCTGATCCGCCTGCAGCAGACGTACCTGGGCATCCTCGTGCGGCTGCGCTTCGAGATGGGCGACCTCGTGCGTACCGTGGGCGGTACGGCGGCCGCCACCGAGGAGCTTGTGTTCGAGCCGGCCGGCATCGTCATCAAGTAGGGACCGAATGGGCGGTTGCGCCGCCCTGGGGGAATGGGACATGGGACAGGAGCTGTTTCGCAAGGCCGCCATGGATCGGCTGGCCTCGCCCGAGCGACTGGACGTCCTGATGCAGGTGACGTCGCCGCGAGGGTGGATCGCGCTCTGGACCCTTGGCGGCGTCCTGGTGTGTGTCCTGGCCTGGAGCGTTTTCGGCAGCATCCCGACGCGGATTGACGGGCTCGGCATTTTGTTGCGGGGCGGCAGCCTGCGCGAAATCCGGGCTGAAGGGCAGGGTGTGCTGACGCAGTTGAATCTCAAGACCGGCGACACGGTCCGGCCGGACCAGGCGGTTGGCGTGATCGCCCAACTCGACATCGAGGCTCAGGTCGATCAACTGCGCCAGAAGTACGGGCAGGCGCAACGGGAGTACGAGGCCGCCAGCTCCGAAGATCAGGCCACCATCGCCGGATACCAGTCCGACATTGCGCGTTTCCGGATGGAACTGGCGCGCCTCGAGACGGACCTGGTGCAGAAGCGCGACCTGCTGAAGAAGGGCCTCATTACCAGGGCCCGCGTGGATGGCCAGGAGCAACAGGTGCTGAGTCTGCGGGTGCAAGTGTCGAATCTGATGTCGACGATTCGGACGGTCGAGCAGCGGACCAGGACGCGCGAGTCTGCCGTGCAAGTCGCCAAGGAAGACTACGAGCGCGCCACCAGGACGGCGGCCTCGGTGACCAACGTCAAGAGCACGGTGGAAGGACGCGTCGTCGAGGTGAAAAAGCGCGCGGGCGACCGCGTCACGGCTGGTGAGGCGATCGCCGTCGTGGAACCGCCGTCCGCGATGCTCGAACCTTTGGTATATGTCAATGCCTCGCTGGGCAAGCGCATCAAGCCGGGCATGGAAGCGCAGATCTCCCCGTCCACGGTCAGGAAGGAAGAGTACGGCTTCCTGGTGGGCAAGATCAGGACGGTGGGGGAGTACCCCGTCACGCCGCAGGCGGTGCGATCCGCGGTGGCAAACGAAGCCCTCGCGAACCAGTTGCTGGGCGAGTCGTCGAAGATTGAGGTCTGGGCCTCGTTGATGTCGAACCCCGCGACGCCCAGTGGGTATACGTGGTCCTCGTCGTCGGGCCCACCGTTCAAGATCGACGGTGGCACGCAGATCATCGTGTCGGTGGTCGTCGATCGGCGCCCGCCCATCAGCTACATCATCCCCATGCTCCGGGGCGCCGTGGGCGCATCCTGAGAAAGCTTCGATGAGCGACGAGATCGCTCCTGACTCGCCGAAGGCTCCGCTGGCGACGCCCCCGCGCCGCCGCGTGAAGACGCCCACCGTGCTGCAAATGGAGGCGGTGGAGTGCGGGGCTGCGGCACTCAGCATCGTCCTGTCTCACCTCGGCTTGTGGTTGTCCCTCGAAGAACTGCGCCACGAATGCGGCGTCTCGCGCGACGGCAGCAAAGCCAGCAACGTGCTGAAGGCCGCCCGCAAGTACGGCCTCGACGCCAAGGGCTTCAAGTACGAGAGCGTCGAGAAGCTCTACGACCTACCGTTCCCCGTGATCCTGTTCTGGAACCTCAACCACTTCGTCGTGCTCGAGGGATTCGATCGACAGCGGGTCTTCATCAACGATCCCGCGCAGGGCCCACGCGAGCTGACGCTCCAGGAGTTGGATGTCGCGTACTCGGGAATCGTCCTGACGTTCAAGCCCGGTCCCGACTTCAAGAAGGGCGGCAATGCGCCCGACATGCTGCCCGCCCTGCGCCGGCGCCTGGTTGGGTCGGAAAAGGCGCTGGCCTTCACGATCGTGTGCGGCCTGTTCCTGGTGGTGCCAGGGCTGGTGGTGCCGACCTTCACGCGTCTCTTCATCGACTCCTATCTCGTGGCCGGCCAGGCATGGCTCATCAGGCCGCTGCTCTTGGCGATGGGCCTGACCATCGTGATCCAGGGGGCGCTGACCTGGCTGCAGAAGTACTACCTGCTGCGGCTCGAGACGAAGTTGGCGCTGTCGACGTCGAGCAATTTCTTCAGACACATCCTCCGGCTGCCGGCCGCCTACTTCGGACAACGGTTCGCGGGCGAGATCGGGTCGCGCGTGCTCATCAATGACAAAGTCGCGCGTATCGTCTCGGGCAAGCTGGCGACCACCGCCATCGACTTGGCGATGACGGTGTTCTATGCGGCGCTGATGATGTTCTACAGCGTCTCGATGACGTTTGCGGTCATCGCCATTGCGGCGCTGAACGCAGCGGCCATCAAGCTGTCGGCCCGCGCCCGGACCGATGCCAGCCGGCGGCTGACGCAGGACCGCGGCAAGCTGGGGGGCACCGGCATGAACGGCCTCCGCATGATCGAGACGCTGAAGGCGACGGGGTCCGAAGCGGAGTTCTTTGCGCGGTGGTCGGGCTACTACGCGAAGACCGTCAACACGATGCAGGATCTCAGCGTGTTGGGGCAGATCGCCCAGATGGTCCCTCCCTTCGTGCAGACAGCGTCCACGGCGACCGTGCTCGCCCTGGGCGGGCTCAAGGTGATGAACGGCGAACTGACGGTCGGCATGCTCGTCGCCTACCAGACGTTGCTGTGGAGCTTCACGCGTCCGCTCAACACACTGGTCCAGTTCGGGTCAACGCTCCAGGAACTCCAGGCCGACATGAACCGCCTGGATGACGTGTTGCGGAACCCGGAGGACGCGCAGTACGCGCTGGCCGGGAAGCCGTCCCCGTTCGAGAAAAAACTCGTGAAGCTGACTGGCAAAGTCGAGCTGCGGAACATCACCTTTGGGTACAGCCCGCTCGACCCGCCCCTCATCCAGGACTTCAACATCACCGTCGAGCCGGGGCGGCGGGTGGCGTTGGTGGGCGCCAGCGGAAGCGGCAAGTCCACCGTCGCCAAGGTGGTGTCCGGGTTGTATGCCGCCTGGGATGGCGAAGTCCTCTTCGACGGCGTGCCGCGGTCGCAGATCCCGCGCGAGTTGATCGTGAACTCCCTGGCCGTGGTGGATCAGGACATCTTCCTGTTCGGGGGATCGGTGTCCGACAACGTCACGATGTGGGATGGGACCATTCCGCTGGGGCGCATCAGCCATGCCTGCAAGGATGCGGCGATCGACGAAGTGATCGAGTCCCGCCAGGACACGTACGGGTCCCGTGTGCAGGAGGGCGGCGGCAACTTCAGTGGCGGTCAGTGCCAGCGACTGGAAATCGCCCGCGCCATGGTGGGCGAGCCGAGCATCATCATCCTGGACGAGGCGACCAGCGCGCTCGATCCGTCGACCGAGGCGTGGGTTGACGAGAGCATGCGGCGGCGGGGGTGCACGGGCATCATCATCGCCCATCGCCTCAGCACGATCCGTGACTGCGACGAGATCGTCGTCATGGAACGCGGCAAGATCGTGCAGCGCGGCACGCACGACGAGATGAAGGACATTGAAGGGCCGTACCGCCACTTGATCGCGATGCACTGATACCCCGACGATGACCGATCCGACCCAGCCCGGTGCCGTGTTCACGATCGCGATCGTGACAACCGCCGACGTGTCGCGCGTCGGCCAGACCTGCCGCATTGACCGGCCGATTGTCGTGGGGCGTGATCCGGCGTGCGACCTCGTCGTGAACGACCCCAGCGTGTCACGGCGCCATGCCCACATCGAACGCGAGCCGGGTGGCCTGAAGGTGAGCGACCTGGGCAGCGCCAATGGCCTGTGGGTGGGCGCCGACCGCGTGTTCGAGGCGCACGTGGCGGGTGGCCAGCGTTTCAGGATTGGCTCCACGGTGATTGAGTGCGTGCAGCCGCAGTCGCACGGGACGGCTGGCCCTGCTGAACGCCCCGGCGACCACACGGTCTTCATGACTGTGCCCGCCGTGACGGCCCGCCCTGTCCCACCGGTCTCGCCCGCGCGGCCGGCCCTTCCCGTCCTGCCGTCCGCTCCAATTGCCGGTGTTGCCCCTGCGCCGCTCGTTCCGTCCGCCGCCGCGCCTTCGCCCGCACCAGCGCCGGCACTCTCACCCTCGTCGCCGGCCGCCGAAGAGCGAAACCTGGCCGGGGAAGGTGAATCGATCGAGGCGAATGCGCATCGCCCATTCCTCATCGATGATCCCGATGCGGTCTACTACATTGAGGCGGGTGGCGTGCTGCTGTTCACCGTCGCCGTCGAGAACGGACGCCCTGTTGGTCCTCGCACCCACTTCATGGATGTCGCCGCAAGGCAGTGTTTCTTTGGATTCGATCTGAGCCTTGCACCGGGATCGGGTTTTCTTGCGGTGCCCAAGCCCTCGACGAAGCTGCGACGGCTGACGCGCGAACGCCTCAGGCAGCTTGCCGTCATTCGCCCTGCCGAGCTGTCGGCTGCCATCGAGGCGTGGATCAGCAGCCTGTTGCGCAAGCTGGCGAGGGGAGGCGGACCAGGCCGCGACGGCGACGTCACGTTGAGCATTGGTGTGGAGGCCGACCTGCCAACCTCCGCGCGCGCGACGTCGGCCGCTGGGGTCGTGTGGGTGGACATCCCTTCGAGCGGTGTTCTCATCAACGACACGTCGTCCCCGTCATTCGAACTCGAGCGGGCGGTCTTCCCGCTGTCGAGCAACATCTGGCTCCAGTCCATCGACGACGGGGGCGGCGATCTGCACGTCACGCCGATGGCTACCGCCGACGCCATCGGCCACCCCGGGTTCTGGGAGGGCATTGATGCCTTCCATGGGGTGGTGTGCGAGTGCGAGCTCGTCAACAAGCGGCTCGCGGCGGTCGATGAGTTCGTTCGGCTCGAGCAGAAGGCCAATCAGTCGGAAGCCGCGGAAATCGCCGGGTACGACGCGATCGGGTCCGTCCTGCGCCCCAAAGCCACCCGGCCCGCCGAGTTTGCCGAAGCCGGATCGGAAGAACCCATTCTCCACGCCTGCGCGCTAATCGGCCAGTCGCTGGGCATCGAGGTCAGGCCGCATCCGGCGGCGTCCGACAAACTCAGCTACGAGGAAATGGTCAGCGCCATCGCCAGCGCGTCCGGGTACCGCACGCGTGTCGTGGCGCTGCGGGGCGAGTGGTGGCGGCGGGACCAGGGGCCCCTGTTGTGCCAGGCCGCCGAGACCAGAAAACCGGTCGCCGTGCTGCCGACCGGACCCCGCGCGTACGTGGCCGTGGATCCCGACACCGAGAATCGGAAGAAGATGTCGCCGGAGGTGGCGGCGACGCTGGCGGACTTTGCCTACAGCTTCTACCGGCCGTTCCCCGCCGCGTCCCTGGACGTGCGCGGCCTGATCCTGTTTGGCCTGCGCGGCATGAAGGGCGACTACCGGGGGCTCGTCCTCATGGCCTTGGTCATCGGCATGTTCGGAACGGTGACGCCGTACCTCACGGGACAGCTCTTCGCGGTGGCCATTCCCCAGGCCGACCGCGCGATGCTGCTGGGATTCGCCGTGGCGCTGCTGCTGGCGGCCGTGGGCACGTCGGCGTTCAAGTTCGTGCAGGGTGTCGCCACGGTGCGCATCCAGGCCCGGATGGGATCGTCGATCCAGGCGGCGGTGTGGGACCGGCTGATGAACCTGCCCGTCAACTTCTTCAGGAAGTACGAGGCCGGCGACCTGGCCGACCGCGCGGGCGGCGTGGATCAAATCCAGGAACTCGTGTCCGGCGCAGGCGTGGCTGCGATCCTCGGGTCGCTGAGCGGCCTCTTCTACGTCGGGCAGATGTTCAGCTACAACCTGAGGCTCGCGCTCGCTGCCATCGGGCTGACCATCGTGTACGTGGGCACGACGCTCACGGCCAACTATCTTCAACTGCGGTTCCAGCGCGCCGAGATCACCTTACGCGGCCGCATCACGGGCCTCGTCCTCAACCTGATCAGCGGCGTGTCCAAGTTGCGCATCAGCGGGGCCGAACAGCATGCCTTTCGCATCTGGGCCCAGCAGTTCGCCGAACAACGTCGGATCACCTTCCGGGTCGGGACGATTCAGAACGTGGCGGTGACCTTCACGACCGCGTTTCCGGTGTTGTCGTCGATCATCATCTTCACGGTGATGCTCGCCGACCAGCAGGCCGCGGCCGAGACACATCAGCCCGGCCTGTCCACGGGTGACTTCATCGCGTTCACTGCGGCCTACGCCCTGTTCCTCGCGGCCATGCAGGCGCTGGGCGACGCCTCGCTCAACCTGCTCCGCATCGTTCCGTTGTACGAGCGCCTCCAGCCGATCCTGTCGACGCCGCCCGAGGCAGATAACTCCAAGGCGTTCCCGGGCAAGCTGCGGGGGGGCATCGAACTGTCGCACCTGCACTTCCGCTACGACGCTGACGGCCCCTGGATCGTCAAGGACCTCTCGCTCAAGATCGAGCCGGGTGAGTTCGTGGCGTTCGTCGGTGGTTCCGGCTGCGGCAAGTCCACGCTGATGCGCCTGATGCTCGGATTCGAGCAGCCCGGCAGCGGCACCATCTACTACGATGGCCAGGACCTGTCTGCACTCGACCTGCGCATGGTGCGCCAGCAGTTGGGCGTCGTGCTGCAGGTCAGCCGGGTCATGCCGACCGAGATCTACCGCAACATCATTGGCGCCACTTCCCACACGATCGACGAGGCCTGGGTTGCGGCCGAACAGGCCGGACTGGCCGAGGACATCCGGCAGATGCCGATGGGTATGCACACGTACGTCTCGGAAGGCGGAGGCACGTTGTCGGGTGGCCAGCGCCAGCGCCTGATGATCGCCCGCGCGATCGTGAACCAGCCGAAAATCCTCTTCCTCGACGAAGCGACCAGCGCGTTGGACAATCGCGCGCAGGCCATCGTCACCGAGAGCCTCGATCGGATGGATGCGACTCGCATCGTCATTGCTCATCGGCTTAGCACCATCATCAACGCCACCCGCATCTGCTACCTGGATGGCGGTCGCGTGGCCGAGATGGGAACCCACCAGGAATTGATGGCGAAGAATGGCTTGTTCGCAGAACTGGCCCGGCGCCAGATGGTATGAGCGTCCCATCCACCCCTGACCGCCCGGCAGCGCCGCGCCTTCCCGAACACCCGCCGGCCCTGCCCCTGCCCGATGAACCACACATCGACGCCTGGCTCGCGTACGAGCGCGATGCCTGGGAGCGCGGCGCATTCCCGGCGCTGCAGGACAGATTCGTGCAACTGCGATTCCCAATCCAGGACGGCATGAGCCGCGACGCTGCGTACCGGGCGGCCACGCTGCGAGGCGACTTCGACGCGGCCGGGGCGTTTGCGCCCGGCCTGGTGCCGTGTGACCGCCGCGCAATCGACCTCGCCGTCCATCCGACCATCGCGGGGCGCGTGCCGGTGCTGACGATAGCCGACCGCCGCGACTTCGTGGCGATCGTCCAGGCGCTCACGGAACGCAACGAACCAGTGCCTGTGCCCGCGTCGGTCGGCGCCTGTTTAGTGGCGGGGCTGAACAACTGGGATCGGATCGCGACCTACCGGGCCGAATGGGAACGCACGCGCCAGCATGACGACGGCGAGACGTGGGCGGATGAGTTCCAGCGACTCGTCCCGCAGAAGGCGCTCTACCAGGATCGATTCATCCTCCTCAGCCGAAGTCCCTACAGTGGCGTGACGGCGGCGCAGGCGGGTCTGGACGAGGCGGAGTGGTTGGCTCAATCCCT
>ERZ1292640.4113-Hain-H43-02um-R1-4113-length-11180-cov-4_pt1 | contig 11180 bp, 6 predicted proteins | sample MGYA00564404_ERZ1292640 | MGnify/ENA primary metagenome ERZ1292640 (study PRJEB36523, sample SAMEA6512636) | groundwater metagenome | collected 2019-01-08 | study: AquaDiva: Metagenomics assemblies of 32 groundwater samples | reverse complement strand
CACGTATTTCCTGCCCTTCAACAAGGGCAATAACGGCGGTGCGGGCAACCCCGTACGTGAGGGCGAGTACAAGACTGCCTACATGTGGGAGGACATCTGGAGCCGTGAAACGATTCTCGAAATCATCGGTCGCTTCATGCATTTGCAGAGGCTGGAGGAGACGGATGCGAAGGGAAAAACCACCCGCAAAGAGAAGCTGATTTTCCCCCGCTATCATCAATTGCAAACCGTACGGTCGCTCATTACCGATGCACGGAACAAGCGTGCGGGGCAGAAGTACTTGATCGAGCACAGCGCGGGGAGTGGCAAGAGCAATACCATTGCATGGACATCGCACCATTTGGCGGAGCTTCACGATGCGGAGAATCAGAAAATCTTCGATTCGATCATCGTCATAACGGATAGACGCATCCTCGACCGTCAATTGCGCGAGACAGTCCAACAATTCGAGCAAGTGCTTGGCGTGGTAAAGCCGATCACTGAGGGTTCAAAGGAACTCAAGAGCGCATTGGAGGCCGGAGAGAAAATCATCATCACAACGTTGCAGAAATTCCCCGTGATCGTCGCGGATATCGGGCAACTGCCCGGCAAACGCTTTGCAGTGATCGTAGATGAGGCGCATTCGTCGCAATCGGGTGAAAGTACCAAAAGCCTCAAGCAAGTGCTCTCGACGACCCTGGAGAAGGCAGAAAAAGAGGACGAGGCCATGCACGAAACGGATTTTGAGGATCAGATCCTCAAAGAGATGCAGAGTCGAGGAAGCCTGTCGAATGTCAGCTTCTTCGCCTTCACGGCAACTCCGAAGCAGAAGACGATGGAGCTGTTTGGGGAAAAGCAGCCGGATGGAAGCTTTGTGCCGTTCAGCGTTTACTCGATGCGGCAGGCAATTGAGGAAGGATTCATTCTTGATATCCTGAAGAACTACACGACCTACAAGACATACTTCAATCTTTTGAAAAAGGCCCAAGATGACCCGGAATATCAAAAATCCCAAGCCCAGAGACTTATGGTGAATTATGTTGATTTGCACGAACATACGGTCGGCATGAAAGTGCGAATCATCGGCGAACACTTCCTTTCACAGATCGTGAAACTGACGGGTGGGAAAGCAAAAGCGATGATCGTCACCAAATCTCGCCTGCATGCCGTGCGCTACAAGATCGCGATGGATAGCTGGCTGCGTGAAAGTAATTTGCCCATCAAGGCGCTGGTAGCCTTCTCCGGCACGGTGCGCGACGGCGGACTGGATTACACGGAGAGTGGGATGAATAACGGCATTCCGGAGGCGAATACCGGGCGTGAATTTGCGAAGGAGGAATCGAAATTTCTTATTGTTGCGGAGAAATTCCAGACGGGCTTCGATCAGCCGCTGCTGACGGCCATGTATGTCGATAAGAAGCTCTCCGGCGTAAATGCAGTACAGACTTTGAGCCGTCTGAATCGCACCCATCCGGACAAGGAGGAGGCATTCGTACTGGATTTTGTGAACGAGACGGATGATATCAAGAAATCCTTCGAACCGTATTACCAGACAACCGTTCTTTCAGAAGGTACCGATGCCAATCTTCTCCACAATCTTCAGCACGATATTCTGCAATTACATCTTTTCACGGAGCAAGAGGTCGCTGAGCTTGCGAAGATGTATCTTCGGGATGCCTCACCTGGAACGATCAACAGTTTCCTCGACCAGATCGTCGAACGTTTCAAGGCTCTTGATCCCCAAGCCCAAGAAAATCTGCGCGGAAAAATTCTTGATTACGTCCGGAAGTACGCATTTTTATCGCAGATTCTTACGTTCACAGATACGGGCTTGGAGAAGCTCTATATCTTCCTTCGTCTCCTCAGGCTGAAACTGCCGATTATTCCAACCGAATTACCATTGGAAGTTCTCGAGCAAATTGATTTGGAGTCGATCAAAATCCCTAAAATTTCAATGGGTTCCATTCAATTGGGAGCTGATGGCGAAGGCTTGGAACCAATGGAAGGCAGCAAGCGCGGAAGGGGCAACGGAGACCGGGATTTCCTTTCCAAAATCCTGAAAGAAGTAAATGAGCGATTTGGAACTGAATTTACCGAAGACGACCGTCTCATTCTCAATTCTTTGAGCAATCGTCTCCTTCAGAACAAGAAATTGCAGGGAACCATGACCAATAACCCAAAAGATGCGGCCATGATCCGCTATGAGAAGATGTATCAGGACGAGAAAATAGGCATGCTCAACAGCCACTACAACCTCTATTCCAAGCTCGACCGAAACAAGGAAGTTGATGACTACGTCAAAACCCGTATATTCGACTTCATCTACAAGAAGTTGGTGGAAGAGGAATGATCAGCGAAGGGAAGGACTGTGGGTCGCTTTAGAACAAGGTCTTTACCCTAGTAAATGGCTCTGTGAAGCCCAAAAGTTCATGGCTGGGGAGGAGGGATTCGAACCCCCGAATGGCGGCTCCAAAGGCCGCTGCCTTACCACTTGGCTACTCCCCAAAGCGTGAAACATGTCTGGAAGAACCCGATATCTGCGAAAGTCCCACCGTAGCCTCCCCCTGGAACAATGGAGGCTGAGAAGAACGTTAGTAAGAACAAGGACCAGGGGCGAAGGGGGACCACTTGGCTACTCCCCAAGGCTGGTATATATCTTAGCGACAAACTGTGTTGGCTCACATCTTAATCTGTCAATGTGGTGTGTGCATTGTTTGAGGAAGATGAGAAGTATGGTGGAATACGGTTTACATGTTAGCCCTCATCAATGCGTATATCTATGAATACATACTTTGTTCTAGGTTCAGGCTTTCAGGAGTCTATTCTTTGTTTCACAGCTTCATCAAAACGCAATTATCGCCGTAGATAATCGATCGAGAAGGCCATTTGACAGGACAAAACGATCTTGCGCGCCCATAGGGAGAGGATTACTGTGTTTCCCTTTTGTCCACTATCCCCTCCCACTCAATGGACTCACGAAGATCAAACGCCGCGTGGATAGCCGTCTCCATCCTCGTTCTTCCGCTGCTCGCCGCATTTCTCTTCATGCGTCCCAATGACGCCACGGCTCAAGCGACAGGCTCATTCTCCCCTGGTTGCACGGAATATAACGACGGCAAAACCATGAGCTTCGGCGGAGGGAACCCAACCGCGGTGAGCATTACTGTTGCGAACGCCATCATCCAGAGAGGCCTTCCGTACTCGCCGCCCGCCGCACCGCTCTTGCGTTCCACCGGCGGGACGGGAGGCGGCAACCGCTGGAACGACAACGGAACGCCCGACGTTGCCACGCTCACGGCGGTCTGCAACGTCCTGGGCTATAAGCACTATGTCACCAGCAGCTGTCTCGATAACGAGCGGGGCGGCCTCTACCCTAACGGGAGGTGCAACTACCACTCACCGCGCGACAACCAGCTCGTGCGGTTCTCGGGGGACTTCTACGCGGAAACCGCGGAACCCAAGTACGGCAAGACATGGATTGCCAGCATCACCTGCAGGGATTCCATCGGCATGTGTCTCCCCTCCTCTTCATCCGCGTCCTCCAGCCCCCAACCCGTCCCGCAATGTCGCGACGGCATGGACAACGACCATGACGGTGCAACCGACGATCCGCATGATTTCAGCTGCGGAAGTCCGGATGACAATGACGAGGCGAACCCTAAGGCCCAGTGCCAGGACGGACGGGACAACGACGGGGACGGGAAGGCGGATGCCTTGGATGCCGGTTGCATGGATGCCCAAGACGATGACGAGAGGAACGCAGCGTCATCATCGTCATCGTCGGTATACGGGCATGAACAATGTAACGACGGGATTGACAACGACGGTGACGGGAAGATCGACGCGCTCGTGAAGCTCGATCCGGGCAACGGCCAGACGAGGTCGTGGTACGCGGATTCCTCGGGCATACGGGGTTTCTACAACTCCATCGCGCAACAGCGGGGATGGAAGCAGATACCCACGGCCTGGAACGGACAGGGCGCCGTGAACAACGACGCAGTGACCGCGGATGCCATTTGCGGCATGGCGGGATATCGTACGGCGGATTACCGCGATTGCCGCGAAAACGGAACGACGGGACGCTGCAACTTCACGAGTTGCGGCGACAATACCATGGGCGTGTGGAACGTCGGCAAAGCCGACATGGATATCGTGGGGGCGTGCGGTCGTACCTGGCTGTCCTCCTTGACGTGCAAGCATCGTCTCGCCGCATGTGCAGACGGCATCGATAACGACCGTGACGGACGGATAGACATGGCCGATGGGGGGTGCGTGTCCGTGACGGACGACAGCGAGCTTGAGCACGATCCCGATTGCACCGGGCCGGACGACCCGACGGAATCCGGGCCGCAGTGCGCGGACGGCATCGATAACGACCGTGACGGCGCACAGGATTACCCGAATGACTTCAGCTGCGAGAGCGCAACGGACGATGATGAAACGTTGCCTAAAGCGCAGTGCCAGGACGGGAAAGACAACGACCACGACGCTATCACCGATTACCCGAAAGACCCGGGATGCACGACGTTCCAGGACAATGACGAAAGCAACTCGTTCCAGTGTTCGGACCACGCGGATAACGACGGTGACGGCGCCGTGGATTACCCGAATGACTTCAGCTGCGCGGGTTATTATGATGACGATGAACGCCTGCCCAAGGCGCAATGCCAGGACGGAAAGGACAACGACGCCGACAGCCTCGTGGATTATCCGCAAGATCCGGGTTGCGCCGATGCGCAGGACAATGATGAGGCGAACCACGCCGCATCGGCGGACGTGAGCATGACGAAGACGGGGCCTTTCAAAGTCTTCTACGGAGACGGTGTTTCTTACTCCCTCACGGTAACGAATGCAGGGCCGGCCATTGCCCAAGGAGTCTTCGTCTTCGATGTCGTTCCCGCGGGTTTCATCTTCAATCCGCAGGGTTCCTCCCCCACATGCATACTCAAGAACACCATCATCGAGTGCAATTCTTTCAACCTTGGTCCACTGCAGACCCGGTCGTTCACTCTTGCGTTCGTGGTGCCCCCGATGCTGGGTGGATGCATTCCCATGACCGTGAGCAATACAGCCGTAACGAAAGCGGTGAACGACACGACACAGGGGAACAACGTAGGTACGGCAACCACACACGTGGCGTGTCACGGCCAGAGCAGTTCTTCCAGCAGCTCATCATCGAGTTCTTCAAGCCAGGAGTTCACCGGTTGTATCGAAGTGCAGAAGGAGGCCTACAACACGACGGGAACACAACTGGATCCAACACCGCAGTTCACGTTCACCTTGGATGGGACTGTGCAGGATCAGAACAACGGAACGGGGAAATTGAGGTTCGACAACGTATCACTCGGAAAGCACCAAGTGAAGGAGTTTGTGCCTCCAACATGGAACCAGCTCTCCGTAACTCCGGAAGAAGGGAGAGTAACTGTGGCGGGCGGAGACCAATGTGCCGCAGTCATCTTCAAGAACATGCAGCATCTCGACGATTCATCCTCTAGCGCTTCCTCCAGCAGCAGCTCAAGCGATTCGAGTTCAAGCGAATCCTCCTCTTCCAGCAGCAGTGAATCGTCATCTTCCACGGAATCATCATCGAGCAGTTCGTCCGTTTCCACGGGTTGCATTACCGTGCGGAAAGAAGCCTACGATACGCAGAACAATCCATTGGTTCCCGTGCCGCAATTCTATTTTTTCCTCGATTCTGGACATAAAAAGGTTAATGACGGCTCGGGGTCGCTCCTTTACGACAATGTCCCCGTTGGCAGCCACCAAGTCTCTGAAGTGGTACCAGACGATTGGGATGCGCTCTCCGTAACGCCCGCAAACGGGACTGTCGACGTCCCAGGAGGAGATACGTGCGTCAACGTCACCTTTAAGAACCGGCAGAAGCTCCCCGGTTCCAGTGCATCCAGCAGCTCGTCGGAATCGAGTCGCTCCTCGAGCAGTTCCTCATCCTCCAGCACGGCCGCGACGGGCTGCATTGAGGTGAAGAAGGACGCGTTCGATACGCAGAACAATCCCCTTTCCCCCGTACCGCAGTTCACTTTCACCCTGGATGGCACAGTGGAGGCGAGGAACGACGGGTCCGGCCTCGCGCGGTTCACGAATGTCCCCGCAGGGACGCATGCCGTTGTGGAGACCCTGCCGCCGACATGGGAGCTCGTCTCCGTGGCGCCGTCGAGCGGTTCCGTTCTCGTACAGGGCGGCGACCAATGCACAGAAGTGAGGTTCAGGAATAAGCAGGTCATAACGTCCTCTTCCTCCTCCTCCTCCTCAGTCTCCTCTTCCTCGTCATCCACTTCTTCCAGCAGCTCATCTTCCTCTTCCAGTTCGCAGCCGCCGATTATCATCATCGAGCGCCGCTGTGACGAGTGCCAACCAAAGAAGGAGCGGGGAAGCCACCGGCATGGCATCGACATCATCAAAATCATCGCGCAGAGCCGGTTGGCGAAGAAGGAGAAGGAGCCGGTGGAGCTGGTGATAGACAAGTCTTCCGACCGCGGCGAAGTCCAAGGCGGCGACGTGTATACCTACACGATCAGCGTACGTAACATTTCCAAACGCACCGCGATGAACGTTGCGGTCAACGATTACTTCGACCAGCAGAGGCTCATCGTCCTGGATACGGACGGAGGACAACTGACATACGAAGGCATACGGTGGGTCATCCCATCCGTCAAGGCGTCGGAACTCGTCACCTTCCGCTACCATGTGCGGCTGACACAAAACGTGCAGCACGGGGATCTTGTCCACAATACAAGCATTGTTCGTGCAGAAGAAGCGCCGGAGCGCATAGCGTACAACGATGTCCGCGTCATCAAGGTAATGCCGCAGACTGGGACGTACGCCATGGCGGAATCGGCGGCGGCGTACCTTCGGCCGCTGCAGTCCGGTACGAGCGCCGGGACTATCCCCCTCACCGTTCTCCTCACGTTCATGACGCTGGGGACGGCCGTAGGAGGAACGATCACGAAGAGGTGGTTGTAAGAAACGTTCCTCAGAAACACAGGGAACCCCCGACGGCGGGGGTTTTCTAAAAAACGAGGAAAGATCGCGTAATGCTTGGTGTCATGGAACGTCAAGACCAACGACTCCTCTCTCGGCGATCCTTTCCCACATTTCGTATGATAACCGCGAACCATACGCGCCCATGGACGCTGGCGGTGCTTGCATCGGCGTTGCTGCTGCTAATCGTATCCGTTGTCGCCCGTCCGCGTGGCGCAACGGCGCAATCGTTGACGTATTTCTCATCCCAATGCAACAGTTTTGACGATGGAAAAGTGATCACGGTCGGTCTTCTCCCGAACGGCAGGGGTAATCCAGACATCGTCAAGGATGCCGTCGCGAACGCCATCCGACAGAGAGGATTGCCGTATGCCATACCGACGGTTCCCCTCCTCCGGTCAACCGGCGGGACGGGAGGAGGGTTCAAATGGAACGACAACGGGACGCCCCACTATCCGACGCTGCAGGCAGTGTGCGAGGTCCTTGGGTACAAGCATTACGTCACGAGTACGTGCATCGATAACGAGTCCGGCAATGCCTATCCCAACGGCAGGTGCAACTACCACTCGCCGCACGATAACCAACTCTCGCGGTTCACGGGGAATTTTAGCATCGAGTCAGCGGAGCCGAAGTACGACAAAACATGGCTTGCCACCATCACCTGCAAGGACACCATCAATGTTTGCCTTCCAAGCTCATCATCGTCATCCAGCAGCTCCGTTCGAGACGCGGAGTGCCGCGACCGTATAGACAACGACAACGATGGCGCGAGAGATTACCCCGATGACTTCAGCTGCACCAATCCCAACGATGACGACGAGACAAATCCCAAGGCGCAGTGCCAGGACGGGTACGACAACGACAATGACGGGCTCGTCGATTACCCACAGGATCCGGGGTGCTTGAACAGGCAGGATAACGATGAATTCAATACGGTGAGTTCTTCTTCATCTTCAAGCAGTTCATCATCCTCAAGTAGCAGCTATTCTTCGGTCTACAGTTCATCGAGTTCCTCATCCGTTCCCAACACGGGATGCATCGACGTAATCAAGGAGACGTTCGATACCTCGGGAAATCCCTTTACGCCGGTCCCGCAGTTCATGTTCCACCTGGACGGGGGGAGTACCGCATACAATGACGGCTCAGGTCGCATACGGTACGCCAGCGTGAACGTGGGGAACCACAATGTGCATGAAGTGGTACCGCAAGGGTGGGACCAGCTATCCGTCACGCCGCAGAACGGTGATGTGCACGTCATCAAAGGTAATCACTGCGCGGTGGTGGTGTTCAAGAACAAGCAACGCATCATGCAGGGCTCCAGCTCATCGAGTTCGAGCTCGTCGTACTCCAGCTCCTCAAGCTCGTCCTCGTACAGCTCATCATCAAGCGGCCATTGGTGGTACCCCGTGACAGACATCAGCAACACGTCCAATACCACAGTCGTAAGCGATATACATGCCATTTCCCAGAATGTGGTGAACATCAGCCAAAATGGCGGTGGGGCTAACATTGCGGATGTCAACAACAATGCGAAGACGAACGTTCAATCTACGATCAACGCCGTTTCCCAGAACGTGGTGAACGTTACGCAGCAGGCGAGAGCCCCGCAGTGGTTCCTTCCGGATAAGTACGAATACTGGAAGGGCGGGTCGATCGAGAACAATCCCGCGTTCCTGCGGAAGATGTTCCCATAATGACCCTCACCGTGAGCGGAACCCACGCAGTGCGGAGGTTTGTTACGTAACCTTTCCGAGGACGTACTCCGTGATAATTGCGGGGATGCCTTCCATGGCTTTCCGCAAAGCCTGCAGGTCCTCCTGGGGAGGGACGCTTAACACCCAAGCGGCAAGGTCGGAACCTGCGGGCGCTGGCCCGAGGCCGATCCGGATGCGGGGGTAGGATTCGCCGAATTCCAGCGCGAGTGACTTCAGGCCGTTGTGCGTCCCGGGACCGCCGGACTTCCGGAAGCGGAGATCTCCCAGGGGAAGGTCAATGTCGTCGCTGATCACAAGGAGCTGCTCTGCGGGGATGAGCTTGTAGAAGTCCATGAGCCTGCGCAACGGGCCCCCCGAGAGGTTCATGTATGTGAGCGGCTTGACGAGGAGGACGGGGGCTGCAACCACGCGCGCTTGCTGGATGAGTGAGGAGAACTTTTCCGATTCCTTCCACTCCCCCTGTCCGAAGGACTGCGAGAGGACGTCAAGTGCCTGGAATCCCGCATTGAGGCGCGTCTTCGCATACGAATCCCCCGGATTTCCCAGTCCAGCAATGATCAGCGAAGGCCTCATAGGGCGAGCATAGGACAAGAGGGTGCCTTACGCTACCGGCAGAAGTGCGTTACGGTCCTTTCGAGTGCCAGAAAAGCATCCTTCAGCTCACGTTCCGGTATGCTCGTCCCGACCTCGTGGGCGATGCGGTTGCGCAGCTTGTGCGCTTTCCAAACGCCATCCAGGGATGGGACGAAGCGGCCTGCTTTCCTCAGTTTCTCCCCAACCGAACCGCTGTAACCGAGTTCCGTGAGGATGGCATCCAGTACGGTATCGGCTTCCATCAGGCGACGATGGGGATCCTGCTGCAGCATGGCCTGTTTCCAACGAGAGAGGACTCGCGCACGGGAAGCGCCGCGCAGCCTGTGTTTCTGCCACCGGGCACGGACGGCTATTCCTGCGACGATGAGAGCGGCCACGACGACAACGACAGCCGGCAGGATTTCAAAGGCATTCATACGCGTCGCGTGATGATGGCATTCCTCTGGATCTTCTCCCCTGACTCTTCCTTCACCTTCGGGGAAATCTCCCGCAGCTGGATCTTCTCCGCCACGAACTCCGCCAGGAGGTCTTGAACGTGCTTTGCGTTCTTCATGTTCTTTCCGTGGAGGTATTCTTCCATGTTCCTCAGGATGAGCGCCTCGATCTTCTTGGGATAGCGGACCTGTTCAATGCTCACGGCGCCCCCCGTGGAAATCTTCTCCATCTTCAGCGTGCCGCAGCGGTTGAGCGTCCCCATGATGCCTTTGATCTCGTACCCCACGCCCTGGATGTCCGAGTAGAGGATGCGGTTCGATGTGCGGTGGAACCAGCCCTCCCACCGCAGGGCGATGATCCCCTGGTCCGTGATGATCCAAACGTCCAAGTAGTAATCCAGGAAGCTCCTCAGGAACCACACGGCGCTGAAAACGCTCCATGGCAGTACCATGTACAATACCAGCTTCACGGGTGCGACGGCGAGGAAAGCCCACCCTGCAATGAAGGCGATGGAAGGCCAGAACAGCGACTGGGAAGCCACGCCCCAGTACTTATGCACGATCATGGACACCGTTTCGTCGTCTTCCAGGTGTTTCTTGAAGAGGAAATCGTCAAGCATTGCCTGCAGTGTACAGTATGTCGGTTGATGAGGGGACGGGAAAGAGGGCATGGGTGTGGAAGGAATGAGAACACGAGGGATGCAAGGATATCCGCCATGAGTTTCTGCGGGAGCAGCCTGTACTTCAATCCTCCCCTTCAGTAAAATGGAGAGGATGAGCGAGATGCAAACGAAACACGGCTTCTGGTTCCACTTCCTGGACGTCTTCCTCAATATCGTCGTCATCGTGGCGATCGTAGGGGGAATCCGGACGTTCCTCGTCTCCCCGTTCCAGGTGGAGGGGAATTCCATGGTGGAGACGCTGGAAGACAAGGAGTACATCATCATCAACAAGCTCACGTACATCCTCGGCAATCCCCACCGCGGCGACGTTGTGGTGTTCCGCCCCCCCAACGACCCCAAGAAGTACTACGTGAAACGCGTCATCGGTGAACCGGGCGATACGGTCGTTATCAAGGACGGGTACGTGTACGTGCGTGCGCAGGGGGAACAGGAATTGCAGAAGCTGGATGAGTCAGAGTACCTCACGCCGACGAACGATGGACACACATATAAGCACCCGCCGAGCAGCGGCGATAAGACGCCGGTGGAGTACACCGTCCCGGCGGACCGCTTTTTCCTCCTTGGGGACAACCGCCAGGGAAGCCTGGATTCGCGCAGCTTCCTCGTCAACGCTCGTCCCGAGCCGTACGTCACGGGAAGCGACATCAAGGGGAGGGTCTGGTTCATCGCGCTGCCCATCACGCGTATCCAAGCTCTCGAACCCCCTTCCTACGGCCTCTAGACCACCTAAATGCTCTTGCATCCATGCCGCAGGCTTGTACCATGGGGATTGCCCC
>ERZ1292640.4111-Hain-H43-02um-R1-4111-length-11182-cov-4_pt1 | contig 11182 bp, 9 predicted proteins | sample MGYA00564404_ERZ1292640 | MGnify/ENA primary metagenome ERZ1292640 (study PRJEB36523, sample SAMEA6512636) | groundwater metagenome | collected 2019-01-08 | study: AquaDiva: Metagenomics assemblies of 32 groundwater samples | reverse complement strand
GCCGCGCAAGGAGAAATAACGATGCGCACATCCCTGCTGCTTTCCCTCGCCGCCGTCGCCTGGGAGAACGCGCCGTAGGCGTCGACCGTCGTCTCGTGCATGGCGAGAAAAAACGACCTCGTGATCCGGACCCGGTGCGGGGCTTCGTTGCGGCTCCGGCCGCGCTCGGTCTCGAGGCTTCCCATCATGAACTCGCCGGGCGCGATCCGGACGAAGGCCATTCCGAGGGAGTTTCGGAACGAGGGCGCGGGCGGAACGTAGGCCGCGGGCGGCACGCGCGCGGGCGGGGGCTTAGGCGGGAAGCACGCCGCGAGCAGGACCGCGGCGCCGATCGCGATCCGGTACCAGCCGAAGATCCGGAAGGTGTGGACCCGCACGTAGCCGAGCAGCCACTTCACGGCAGCGAACGAGACGACCGCGGCCGCGATCGCCGCCACGGCGAGCGCGCCCCAGTCCTCCGCGGGGCCGCCGGGGCGGGACTGGCGGACGGCCTCGAGGATCTTGAGGGCCCCCGCGGAGAGGATCGTCGGCACGCCCAGGAGGAACGAGAACTCGACGGACGCCGTCCGGGAGACGCCGCAGACGAGGAAGAAGATGATCACGAGCCCGGAGCGCGACGCCCCCGGAAAGACCGCGGCGAGAAGCTGCGAGAGGCCCGCGAGGAACGCGAGCATCCAGTTCACCTCGGTCGAAAGCGGCCGCCCCCGAATCCGGCGCTCGACGGCGATGAAGAGCGCGCCGCCCGCGATGAGCGCGAACGCGACCGGCGGGGCCGACTCGGGAAGCCGGTAAGGCGCCCACTCGAGGGCCAGCCCCCCCGCCCCCGTCACGGCGAACGCGAAGAGGATTTTGAGCAGAAAGCCGCGCGCCGCCGGATCCCGCCAGCCGAGGATCGCCTGCCGGCATCGCTCGGGAAAAAGCGGCAAGACCGCGAGAACCGCCCCGCACTGGATGACGATGAAGAAGAGATCGCTTTTGCGCCCGAGCCAGCGCTCGGCGAGGAGCAGATGCCCCGTGGAGGAAATCGGGAGAAACTCCGTCAGGCCCTCGATGATTCCGAAGAGGATCGCCGCGAGAAGCATACTCAACGGCGCATGTCCGGGGGCTTGCGCGGCCCGGGGACGAGGAAGGCGGCCGCCGCCTCCGCAATCTCCGCGGAGCCGCCCCGGACGATCCGGAAAGCCTTCGCAGCGCGGGCGCGGCGATAGGCGGCGGTGGCGGGAGCGAGGGCGCGCGCGGCCTCGGCGGGCAAAAGCGCGGATCCCTCGAAGGAGACGGGGCGGGAGAGCATGAGCGGACGGGGGGCGCAGAGGCCGCTGATCCCGGCAGGCCCGCCAAAGGCGGCAAGACCCGGGATCACGAGGCGCAGGTCGGGCGCCATCCCTCCCTTCCAGACGAAGTCCGAGGGCATCCGGTCCGCGGCGACGGCGCCGAGTTCGAGCCCCGCGGCGGCCGAAAGGACCGCAACGAATCCGCCGTATCCCGTGCCCGCGACGTTCACGCGCCGGCCGGCCGTGCGGGGATGGCGCGCCAGGAATCCGAGCGCCGCCTCGACGTCGGCGACATGCTGCCCCGGGAGGGGCCGACCGAGAACGAGACCGTTCCGGGCGTCGGGGCAGGCCTTCGGGTTCTGCAGGTTTTCCGTCTCCCCCGTCCCGCGAAGGTCGAGCGCGAGAACCGCGGCGCCCCGCGCGAGAATCCTTCGCGCATCCGCGCTCCATATCGCGCGGTTCTTGCCCTCGGGGTGCAGCCACAGCACCGCGGGGAGCGGCCCCCGGGAGGCGGGCGGCAGCAGCAAGAGAGAGGGCAGCAGGATCCCGGACTCGGACTCGAGAATCCACTTCTCGATCCGGACCCCGTCGCCCTCGATCGTGCCGGCGAGGGTGGAGCGGGCGCGAAGCGGCACGGGCAGGTGGAGGGCCTTGCGCAGGCGCTCCCGGACGGCGGAGGCCGGCTCCCGGACCGAGGCGGCCAGGACGGGCGCGGCGGCCCCGCGGAACAACTCCCCGAGCGTCCGCGATCCCTTCGGAAGGCGGCCCCCGGGAAAGGCATCGAGGTCCGTCGAATCCTCGGGCTCGGTCACGGTCGGGACGGCCTCGGGACGGAACGCGCCCTTCCGCCCCAGGAGCGTCCGCTCGAAGAACTCGAACATCCGGTCGCGGACGGGAGCGTCATAGGTGTGGGGGACGTAGACCTCCTCGAACTCGAATTTCGATTCCGCGCCGAGCAGTCGCCACGCGGGCTTCGAGCGCTCGAAGGCGGTCCAGGCGCCGAGGATCGGGAAGGTCTCGTCGCGCGTGCCGGACAGGACCAGGCAGGGCCGGGGGGCCACGAGCGAGAGGACGTCGGGGATATCGATATCGGGCATGAGGCCGGGGATGACCTCGCAGGCGCACCCGATCCCGCGGAAGACCAGGTCCTCGAACGTGGAAACCGACATCGCCGGGACCGCCGCGGCGATCCGGGGCTCGAGGGCCGCCGTGTACATCGACTGGTTGCCCCCGCCCGAATGGCCCGTGATCCCGATCCGAGCCGGGTCGACGAACGGAAGCCCCCGGAGGAACTCGAACGCCCGGAGGTTGTCGCGCACGAGCAGGCCCTGCAGGGAGAGCCCCATCATCGGCAGGAAGAAGCCCGAATGGTGGCCCTGGCCCGCGCGCTCGCCCATCCCGACGGCGTCCAGGCAGAGGGCCACGATCCCGCGCCGGGCGAGACCGAGGCCGCGGGCCTGGATGTCGTGCATGCACTTCCCCCGCGGCGTATGGCCGTGGACGTTTAAGACCGCGGGGGCGCGAGCGCGGAGGTTCGACGGACGGTAGAGCAGGGCGGGCAGGGGCCAGCCGGGGAACGCCTCAAGAACGACCCGTTCGACGACGACGCCGGGGCGCTCGAAGGCGATTCTTCGGATCGCCCGGGGGGCCGTCTTGGGAAGGGGCTCGACGGCGAGGGCCTCCCGGAGCCGCTCCCGGACCGATCCGCTCCGAACCAGGACCTCGGCGCCCGTCCGGGGGACAAAACGGGCGGCCAGCGCCCGCCGGGCGAGGAGCCGATGGAAGTCCGTCGTCATCCGGGCGTGAAGGGCGGAACCGGTCTCCCAGGACAGATCCAGAACCTTGAGCTGGTCGTTGGCGTGGTACGCGCTCATGCAGGGGCCGATTCTAGCCGCTATAATCCCGACCCCGGAGGCCTGATCCGGGAAATCCCTTGAACTTCCGCGGCCGCGACGTCATCTCAATCCGGGACTTCTCCCGCGCCGAGATCCTCTCGATCCTGCGCCTCGCCGCGCGGATGGAGCGCGCCGCGCCGCCGCGCCTCCTGGACGGCCGGACGCTCGCGACCCTCTTCTTCGAGCCCTCCACCCGGACAAGGCTCTCGTTCGAGTCCGCGATGCAACGCCTCGGGGGGCGGGTCGTCGGGTTCGCGGACCCCTCGTCCACGTCGGCCAAGAAGGGCGAGACCCTGGCCGACACGATCCGGATGGCCGAGCACTACGCGGACGTCATCGTCATCCGCCACCCCCTCGAGGGCTCCGCGCGCCTCGCCGCCGAGGTCGCGAGCATCCCCGTCATCAACGGGGGCGACGGGGCGAACCAGCACCCCACCCAGACCTTCGTGGACCTCTTCACGATCGCGAAGACCCACCCGGGCTTGCTCTCCGGCCGGGGCCGGCCCCTCGAGATAGGCTTCGTGGGCGATCTGAAATACGGCCGGACGGTCCACTCGCTCGTCACGGCGCTGTGCCACTTCCCCGTCCGGTTCGTCTTCCTCTCGCCCGCCTCGCTCAAGATGCCGGAGCCGTTCCTCCGGATCGTCCGGGATGCGAAAGTCCCCTTCGAGGAGGCCGAAGAGGCCGAGGCCTTCCTGCCTCGCCTCGACATCCTCTACGCGACGCGGATCCAGGCGGAACGCTTCCCCGACCCCATCGAATACGAACGCGTCCGGAACACCTACCGGCTCACTGCCGACAAGCTTTCGGACGTAAAATCCGGTTTCCGGATCCTCCATCCCCTGCCCCGCGTCAACGAGATCGCGACGGACGTCGACGCGACCCCGCACGCCTGGTACTTCCGCCAGGCCGCCAACGGGATCCCGATGCGCCAGGCGATCCTCGCCGCGGTCCTGGGGAGGCTCCGATGAAGAAGCCCGCGCGCGCCGGGACGGCCGGCCGCCCCCGCAATCAGATCGTGGTCCCGGCGATCGAGAACGGGACCGTCATCGACCACATCCCGCCCTCCGCGACGCTCAAGGTCGTCCAGATCCTCTCCCGGATCGATGACCTCGTGACGATCGGGATCAACTTCCCGTCCGCCTCCATGGGGCGCAAGGGCGTCGTGAAGATCGCCAACCAGCACCTCACCCCGCGCGAGGTGGACAAGATCGCGGTCCTCGCGCCGGCCGCGACCGTCAACATCATCCGGGGCTTCAAGGTCCGCGAGAAGATCCGCGTGAAGATCCCGGCGATCATCGAGGGGCTCGTGCGCTGCAAGAACCCGGCCTGCATTACGAACCACGAGGCCGTCCGGACGAAGTTTAAGGTCCTGCCCGGCGCGCGGGAGGTCGAGTGCCATTACTGCGAACGGCCGGAACGATTCGGGGAGCTGGAACTGCTGTAGCCGGCGATTCAGAACCTTCGGGCCGAGTCGCGGGGGCGGGGAGACCCCGCCCCTACCCCGACACCCAACGGGGCCCGATCCCTTACACTTTGGGGATGAACGTGACCCGACTTCCCGCCCTCCTGCTCATCCTCCCCCTTCTCGGCGCGGACGCCGGCGCGCCTGCGGACAAGAAGGACGCAAAGCCCGTCGCCGTCTCGCTGGCCGCAAAGAAGGCCGAGGTCGTCCTGGGCGAACCGATCGAACTCGCCGTGACGATCGAGAACAGGGGCGACGCCCCCGTCTCCGTCCCCAAGCCCATCCTCTCCTCGCGGTCCGTCACGTTCCTCGTGACGTTCGGGAAGTCCACCTTCGAGTGGAAGCGCTTCATCAAGGACGTCTACCAGGTCGAGGATCCGGCGCGCGTCCCGCTGAAGCCCGGCGAGAAGACCGAGGCGGTCTTCGCCGCGCCGTCCGTCGCGGCCGGCGACTACAAGATCCGGGCGCGCGTCGACGCCCCGAGCGGCGCCCTCGAGAGCGCCGAAATCACGGTCAAGGTGAAGCCCCGCGTCGAGGGCGAAAAAGAGAAGCGGCGCGAGGCGCGGGAGCTGGAGGCCGTCGTCGAAACGACCCACGGGGCGTTCCGCGTGCGGCTCTGGCCCGAGCGGGCCCTCGGGACCGTCTGGAACTTCGCGGAACTGGCAGGCAAGGGATTTTTCGACAACACGAAGATCCACCGGATCATCAGCGACTTCATGTTCCAGGGCGGCGACCCGGACGGCACGGGGATGGGCGGCCCCGGCTACTCGATCCCGGCCGAATTCAACGACGCCCGCCACGAGCCGGGCGTCCTCTCGATGGCCCGCACGGATCACCCCGACTCCGCGGGCTCGCAGTTCTTCGTCTGCCTGGGATCCCCGAGCTTCTTGGACGGGAAATACACGGCTTTCGGACGCGTCTCCGAAGGCACGGAGACCCTGGACCGCTTCGTGAAGATCCCCGTCGTGGCGGGCGATTCGGGGGAATCGAGCGTCCCGAAGGAGGACGTCCGGTTCAAGAGGATCCGCCTCGAGCCGAAGTTCGAGCCCGCCCCGGAGAAGTAAGCGCTGCGTGCGCCCCGGAAACGTGAGCGATCCATTGCCGCAAGCCGGTCCGGCGGCGCGTCTCTCCGTCCTGGGCGCGCGAATTGCCGCCGTGGACTACGACGGGGCGCTGGCCGAAATCGCGGCCGCCGTCCGCTCGCGCGCGAACGCCTACGTCTGCGTCGCGAACGTCCACACCGTGACCGAGGGCCTGCTCTGCCGGGGCTTTCGGGATCGGATGAACGGATCGCTCTTGTCCGTCCCTGACGGGATGCCGATCGTCTGGGCGCTTCGCTTCCTCCACCGCGCCCGCCTGCCCGACCGCGTCTACGGGCCGGAACTGACGCGAAGGCTTCTCGCGAGGGCGGCGAGCGAACGCTGGCGGGTCTACCTCTACGGATCCTCGCCCGGAACGCTCGAGGCCCTCAAGAAGAAGATCGCCGCCGACCACCCTTCCTTCGTCCTCGCCGGAGCGGAATCGCCGCCCTTCCGGACGCTTTCGGACGAGGAGGACGAAGCGGCCTGCCGGCGGATTTCGGAGGCAAAGCCCGACCTCGTATTCGTGGGCCTCGGCGCGCCCAAGCAGGAGATCTGGATGGCGGAGCACGCGGCAAAAATCCCCGGCGTCCTGCTGGGCGTCGGCGCCGCCTTCGACTTCCTCGCCGGCACGAAGCGCCAGGCCCCGGTTTGGATGCAGAAGCGCGGCCTGGAATGGCTCTTCCGGTTCGGATCCGAGCCGCTCCGGCTCTGGCGGCGCTACCTCGTGCGAAACCCCCTCTTCCTTGCCGCGATCTTTTTGCAGAAAATCGGGGTCCTGCGATGGAGGCAGCCATGAGCGAGACAGCGAACGCCCGGACGTGCTGGTGCGGCACGACCGCGCTCGAGGCCTTCGAGCCCGAGTATCTCCGCTGCCCGGCCTGCGGGACGCTCGTCTGCACCGTCCCCCTGCCCGCCGATCCTAGCGGGGGGGCCGACGGTGGCTTCTACGGGAGGGACTACTGGTCGAAGCGCCAGAACGAACTGGGAAATCCGGACGTCCGGGACCGTATCGCCGACGAGCTTCCCGAACGCTGCGCGCACTGGCTCGCAACGCTCGCGGCGGTCCGGCCGCCGCCCGCGCGGGTCCTGGAAATCGGATGCGGCCACGGCGGGTTTACCTTCCTCGCCTCGCGTGCCGGCTACGACGCGCGCGGCCTCGACCTATGCCCCTTCATCGCCGGGATCGCCCGCGAGACGTTCGGGCTCGACATCCTCTTAGGCCCCCTCGAGCGCCAGGGGCTGGCCCCAGGGTCGCTCGACGCCGTCGCGATGATGGACGTCATCGAGCACCTGCCCAATCCGGCGGGCACCATGAAGGCCGTCGCGACGCTCCTCGCCCCGGGCGGGGTCGCGATCGTCCAGACCCCGCTCATCCCGGATTGGCCGGGCGGGGCGCGCACGATCCGCCGGGGCGAAACGATCCTCGGAATGCTCCGGGCCCCGGACCACTGCTTCCTCTTCACGCGCGCCGGCCTCGACCGCGTCCTCGCGGAGGCGGGGCTGCCCTGCATTCGCCGCGAGAGGACCGTCCACCCCCAGGATCAATACGCCGTCGCCTCCGCCACCGCGGTCCCCTTCCTGCCGCCGGCCGAGGCCCGATCTCGGCTCGCGCGCACGCCCGACGGCCGGCTCGTGGAGGCCCTGCTCGTCGTCGCCGCCGAGCGCGACACGCTTGCCGCCGCCCTGGAAAAACGCGCCGGCCCGCTCGCCTGGCTCGTCGAGGAGGTGAAGCGCCAGGTCCGCAAGCGCCGCTACCGCCGCTGGCTCCGGAGGCGGGGATGAGCGCCCCGCGCCGGATCGCCTTCCCCATCACGTCCTATCCCCCGGCCGTCGGCGGCGGGCAGGCGCACGCGCACGAACTCGCCAAGGCCATCCGGGGCCGGTTCGACGTCTTCGCGGTCTCGCAGTGGGATTCGTTCCGGACGGACTGGCTGCTCGGCTCCACGGTGTTCTCGCCCTGGCGGCCGGCCGGCTACGCGCACGAGGGGATCGAGGTCCGGCGCCTCCGGCTTTCGCTCTTCAATCGGATCGCGATGGCGCCCGCGCTTCCCTTCTACTACGCGCTGCCCGCGCCGTTCTCGGCCTACCTCGCCTGCCTCTTCGAGCGCCGCCTCCGCCCGCTGCTGTCGGACGCCGATCTCGTCCACCACATCCGGATCGGCCGGGAGGCCTTCGCCCGCGCGTCGCTCTCCATCGCCCGGCGCCGGGGCGTGCCGTTCGTCCTCACCCCGCTGCACCACCCCCGCTGGTCGGGATACCGCTACCGGCCGCTGTGGCGGATCTACCGCGCGGCCGACCGCGTGATTGCGCTGACCCGGACGGAGGCGGGACTGCTCGAGGCGGGCGGCGTGGACGCATCGAAAATCCGGATCCTCGGGACGGGGCCGGTGCTCTCGCCGTCCGCCGATCCGGAAGGTTTTCGCGCGCGCCGCGGCCTCGGGAAACATCCGATCGTCCTCTTCCTCGGCCAGAAATTCCCCTACAAAGGCTGGCGGGCGCTCTCGCTTGCCGCCGGCGCCGTCTGGAAGGAATTCCCCGAGGCGGCCTTCCTCTTCATCGGCCCCCGGACGCGCGCCTCCCGCGAATGGTTCGCCGAACTCCGCGACCCCCGGATCGTCGAGCTCGACACCGTGCCGCTGCAGGAGAAAACCGACGCGCTCGCGGCCTGCGACGTCCTCGCGCTTCCTTCCTCGCAGGAATCCTTCGGGGCCGTCTTCGTCGAGGCCTGGGCGCATGGAAAACCCGTGATCGGCGGGCCGAGCCCGGCGATCTCCGAGGTCGTCGCCAATGGGGAGGACGGCCTCGTGACGGACGCGACGCCGACCGCCCTGGCCGGCGCCGTCTGCCGTCTCCTCGGCGATCCGGCGCTCGCCCGCCGGCTCGGCGAGGCGGGGAAGCGCAAGGCGGAAAGATACGCCTGGTCCGCCCTCGGGGAGAAGATGGCGGACATCTACAAGGAACTGCTGCCGGGGGCGGGGTAACCCCGCCCCTACACGGAGGCATCCGTCCCGCCTTCCTCGGGTTTCCCGAACGCGCCGGGAGCGATACACTCCCGCCCCATGTCCATCCGCACCGCCATCCTGGGCGCCACCGGCGCCGTCGGGGACGAATTCCTCCGGATCCTGGAGGAGCGGAATTTCCCCGTCTCGAAACTGACCCTGCTCGCCTCTGAACGCTCCGTCGGCAAGCGTCTCAAATTCAAGGGCGAGGAGCACGTGCTCGAGGACGCCGCGAAGTTTTCGTGGAAGGGCACGGAACTCGGGCTCTTCTCGGCCGGCGCGTCGCGCAGCCGGGAGTTCGCCCCGAAGGCGGCGGCGGCGGGCGTCGTCGTCGTGGACAACTCCAGCGCCTTCCGGATGGACCCGAAGATCCCGCTGGTCATCCCCGAGGTGAACCCGGGCGATCTGAAAAACCACCCCGGCATCATCGCGAACCCCAACTGCTCGACCATCATCATGGCCGTCCCCGTCTGGCCGCTGCACCGGGCAAACCCCGTCCGCCGGATGGTCGTCGCGACCTACCAGGCGGCCTCCGGCGCCGGCGCGAAGGCGATGCAGGAATTAATCGACCAGACCCGGGACGTGCTCGCCGGAAAGACCGTCAAGCCCCAGGCCTTCCCCCACCGGATCGCGTTCAACCTCTTCTCCCACAACTCCGCCGTCGCGGAGAACGGCTACAACGAGGAGGAGAACAAGATGCTCTACGAGACCCGGAAGATCTTCCACGCGCCCGACATCCGGATCTCGACGACCTGCGTGCGGGTCGCGGTGCTCCGGGCCCACACGGAGGCTATCAACCTGGAATTCGACCGCCCCTTCCCCGAGGCCGAGGCGCGCCGGATCCTCTCGTCCGCGGAGGGTGTGCAGGTCGTGGACGATCGCAAGACCAACACCTTCCCGATGCCGATCGAGGCGACCGGCAAGGACCCCGTCCTCGTCGGCCGGATCCGCCAGGACATCTCGATGCCCAATCAGACGGGCCTGGCGCTCCTCGCCGCGGGCGACCAGCTGCGCAAGGGCGCCGCGCTCAACGCCGTCCAAATCGCCGAGCGCCTGTTCCCGCGGGCGTAATATAGCGGCCGATGCCGCGAGTTCGCCTGACGGTCGCCTATGATGGCACCGCCTACTCGGGCTTCCAGCGCCAGCCGAACGGGAGGACCATCCAGGAGGAACTGGAAAAGGCGCTCGCGCGAGTCGCGGGAGCCGTGACCATCGCCGGATCGGGCCGGACCGACGCCGGCGTCCATGCCCAAGGCCAGGTCGTCCACTTCGATACCGACGCGGCGCGCGCGCCTGCCGAAATCCTCCGATCCGCGAACTTCTACCTCCCCGAGGACATCGCGATCCTCGAGGCTTCCGAGGCCGCCCCCGACTTTCACGCCCGCACCTCGGCGAAGTCGAAGCGCTACCGCTACACGTTCTGGAACGATCCGGTCCGGCCGGTCCTGGAGCGCCGGTACGTCTGCCACGTCCCGACGCCCCTGGATCTTCCCGCCATGCAGGCGGCGGCCGCGCATCTCGAAGGCGAGCACGACTTCCGATCGTTCGCAAGCGAGATCGAGCCCAACAAAAACGCCGTCCGGCGGATTTCCTCCATCCTTCTTGCGCGCGACGAAGCGCGAATCCATCTCGACGTCGAGGCGAACGGCTTTCTTTACAACATGGTCCGCGCCATCGCCGGCACGCTCCTCGACATCGGCCGAGGCAAGCACCCGCCCGACTGGATCCGCGAGGTCGTCTACGCCCGCGACCGCCGCGCCGCCGGCGAGACGGCGGAGGCCAAGGGCCTGTGCCTCATGCGAGTGGACTACCCGGCAGCGCCCGCCGGCCGGGCGTGAACCGGCCGCCCCTCACCCGAAAAACTTCGACACCTCGGAGACGGGCTTGCGCGCGGGCGCGAGCGGGGCGGCGCCGTCCGCGGGACGGCCGAGGGCGACGAGACAGACGAGGCGCTGGCGGCGATCCAATCCGAGGAGACGGTGCAGCTCTTCCGCGGCGGCCATGGGGCCTGTGAGGCAGCAGCTGCCGAGGCCGGATGCATGCGCGGCAAGCAGGAGGTTCTGGGCCGCCATCGCGGCGGAGAGCACCCCGCCCCCGAAGATGTCGGCATCCTCGCCGAGCAGCGCTCGCTGGATCGCGTCGGTCTTCCGGCAGGAAACCGCGACGATCGCGCTTGCCGTCGAGAGGTCCGAGTACTTCTGGACATAGCGCGCCGCCTCCCCCACGGCGCCGCGGCTGTCGTTCGCCCGGAGGATCTCCTCCCAGCGCCGCCGAACGGCCTCCGATACTTTCGCCCGGAGGTCCGGCTCCGTCACAACCGAAAAGAACCAATCCTGACGATTCCCAGCCGATGGCGCCCAGGTCGCGGCCTCCACAAGGCCCTCGAGAAGCGCCCTATCCAGCGGCTCGTCCCGAAACCGCCGGACGCTGCGCCGGCCCCGGAGGACCTCCAGCATCCCCTCGAGCCGCC
>ERZ1292640.4108-Hain-H43-02um-R1-4108-length-11185-cov-42_pt1 | contig 11185 bp, 10 predicted proteins | sample MGYA00564404_ERZ1292640 | MGnify/ENA primary metagenome ERZ1292640 (study PRJEB36523, sample SAMEA6512636) | groundwater metagenome | collected 2019-01-08 | study: AquaDiva: Metagenomics assemblies of 32 groundwater samples | reverse complement strand
TCAGGCCAGGACCTGATCGAGTACACGCTGCTGCTGGCGTTCGTTTGCCTGCTGTCGGCGGCGGTGTTCATCGGAATGGGCGTTGACCTCAGGCTGGTCTGGGTCAACGCATCGCAGATTGCACGAAATGCGGGGGCTCAGGTCTCCTAGGAGGGCCACGGGACGAAGGCTGCGCGAGCCGCCTGAGGGCGGCCCGTCCCCACGGGCCGCCTGCATGGCGCGTTTGGCGTGGCCGTTTGCCGGCTTTTCGAAGAGGCTCCCAAGGCGGGGGCGGGGCATGCCCCGGCATGCCCCCATTCGCCCGCTCGCGGGAGCAGAGTGAGGATGCAGTCATGAAAAGAGAGTTTTTGCGTGACCAGACGGGACAGGACCTGATCGAATACACGCTGCTGCTGGCCTTCATCTGCCTGGTCAGCGCAGCCGCCTATATTGGGATGGGCACCAGCATCGGCAGGATCTGGAGCATAGTGAATTCCCGGATGGCCGACGCCGCGTCATCGGGAAGTTAAGGAGGAGCAGCTATGAACAAGCGGTTTCTATCGGTTCTAGCCTTCGCCCTGCTGGTTTCGGCCGGCGCCAGTTACCTGGTTTACCGGATGATCGGCCGCCGCGTGGGCAGCGCGCCGGCGCCGGTCACCAGCCGGGTGGTGGTGGCCACTCGCAGTCTTCCGGTCGGCACGCTCATCCGCGATCCGGACGTGAGACTGGCCGATTGGATGGGACCGGTCCCCGCCCACGCGCTGTTGAAGACCGAGGAAGTCATTGGCCGCGGGGTGGTGGCCACGATTTACGAGACCGAACCGATCCTGGACAGCCGGCTGGCGCCCAGGGGCGCGGGCGCGGGCATGGCCGCGACCATCCCACCCGGCATGCGCGCCGTGGCCGTCCGCGTCAACGAGGTCGTCGGCGTCGCCGGCTTCGTCGTGCCCGGTATGCGGGTGGACGTGTTGATCTCCGGCAATCCTCCCGGGGCGGCCCAGGCCATCGGCACCCAGACGAGGACCATCTTGCAGAACATTGAGGTGCTTTCGGCCGGGCAGAACATCCAGAAGGACGCCGAAGGCAAGCCGGTCACGGTACCGGTAGTCAACCTGCTGGTCACCCCGGAGCAGGCGGAAGTGCTGAGCCTGGCCAGCAACGAAGCGCGCATCCAGCTCGTGCTGCGCAACCCGCTGGATACCAAGGAGGCCAAAACGCCCGGCACCGCGATTTCGTATCTGTTTGGCGGCCAGCGGGCGGGCGCGCCGGCCAGGGCGGGCGCGCGACCGGCGCGGGCGGCGGTGAAAGCCACGCCGCCGGCAGCGGTCAAGGAAACACCGCCGCCGCCGCTGCTGGTAGAAGTGCTGCACGGGGCAACGAAAACCGAAGTCAAGTTCCCGGTCGCCGCGGAGCGAAAGCCGTGATGGCTTCTGCCGGCGCCAGTGGGGCCAGGCTTTTAGCCTGCCGCCGGGTTTCGACCCGGCGTTCCACAGGCCGGGCTGAAGCCCGGCCGCAGCCTGAAAGGCTGCCCCACGACTGCGAGGAGACACTGTCATGTATCCACTGACGGTCGGACTGGTAATCGGCACCAAGAAGCTGGCGGACCAGGCGCGGGCTGGGCTGGAGGGGCTCTCCGTGCGCGTGGTGCTGGAACAGCCCGACATCCGAGATTTGAACAGCTTCCTGACCCGCCTGGAGCAGGCGCGTCCCGACGTGTTGTTTATCGAGGCCGCCCTGCTGGCCGACTCCATGGAAGCGGTCTTTCGCGAGATTAAGTCCAGCCCCGAGGCCCCGGCGCTGGTGGCCCTGCACGGCGCCGCCGAGCCGGAGATGATCCTGTCCGCGATGCGCGCCGGCGCCAGCGAGTACCTCTATCCGCCGCTCCAGGCCAGTGTGCGGCCGGCCCTGGAGCGCATCGCGACCGAACGGGCGCAGCAAGCCCGCGGCAGCTCGGCCGGCGGCAAGACCCTCGCCTTCTTTTCCGCCAAAGGCGGCTGCGGCGCCACCACCATCGCCTGCCACGTCGGCGTCGAGCTCCAGCGGCAAACCTCGCAGAACATCCTGCTGGCCGATTTCGACATGGAAGCCGGCATGATCCGGCTCTTCATGAAGGCCAGGTCGGAGTATTCGGTGCTGGACGCCGTTAACAACATCGATCGCCTCGACCAGAGCTTCTGGCGGGCGCTCATCTCCAACGGCATGCCGCGGCTGGAGATCCTCAGCGCGCCGCCCATGACCGGCTCGATGGAAATGCCGCGCGAGGAGGGCTTCCGGCACGTGGTGCGTTTCGCGCGCGCCCAGTACGACTGGGTGCTGGTCGATCTGGGCCGCAGCCTAACTCTGCGGTCGATGAGCGTACTCGAGGACATCGACGAGTGCTACCTGGTCACCACGCTGGACGTGCCCGCCCTCTACCAGTCCAAACAGATCCTGCGCACCCTGCTGGAAAGCGGCTACGGGCGCAACCGCCTGCGGGTGGTGCTCAACCGGATGCCCAAGCGGCCCGAGGTCACGCTGGATGAAGTGCAGAAGATGCTCGGCCTGCCCGTTTTCGCCGTGCTGCCGAACGACTACATCCGGCTCTACGAGGCGTACGCCGAAGGCGGGCTGCTGCCCCCGAACGGCGAGCTGGCCGCTTCCTTCGCCAGGCTGGCGGCCCAGATCGCCGGCCTGCCCGAACGGAAGAAGAAATCGAGACTGTCGTTGTTCGCATAGAGGAGATATGGCTACTGTCCTGACGACCCAACACGATTTGAGCGTGGTGTCCCGGCTGCCCAAGAAGCCGGCCCCGCCCGAACACCAGGAACTGAAGTTCAAGCTGCACCGCAACCTGCTGGACCGGATCAACCTGGAGGCGCTCTCGGCCATGCCCACGGAGCGGGCGCGGCTGGAGATCCGCGCCGCCGTGGCCAAGCTGGTCGATGAAGAGCGAACCCCGCTCAGCCTGGTCGATAAAGACCGGATCACCGAAGAAGTCATGAACGAGGTTTTCGGCCTCGGCCCGCTGGAGCCGCTGCTCCAGGACCCGACGCTGTCGGACATCCTGGTGACGACGCCGCGGCTGGTTTACATCGAGCGCGATGGCAAGCTGTTTCGCACCCCGGTCCAGTTCAAGGACGACGCCCACCTGCTGCGGATCATCGAGAAAGTCGTCTCCCGCATCGGGCGCCGCATCGACGAATCCTCGCCGATGGTGGACGCCCGGCTGCCGGACGGCTCGCGCGTCAACGCCGTCATTCCCCCGGTGGCGGTGGACGGCCCGCTGCTGTCGATCCGGCGCTTCCGCGCCGACCGCCTCCAGTCCGAGGAGCTGCTGGCCAATCTCACCCTCACTCAGGAGATGCAGTTCCTGCTGGAGGCCTGCGTCAGAGCGCGGCTCAACATCATCATCTCCGGCGGCACCGGGGCCGGCAAGACCACTCTGCTCAACGTCATGTCTTCCTGCATCCCCGAGGACGAGCGGATCGTCACCATCGAGGACGCGGCCGAATTGCAGTTGCGCCAGGTACACGTCGCCCGCATGGAGACGCGGCCGCCGAACATCGAAGGACAGGGGGCCATCAAGATCCGGCAACTGGTGATCAACGCCCTCCGCATGCGGCCCGACCGCATCATCGTCGGCGAGGTCCGCGGCGAGGAAGCGCTCGACATGCTCCAGGCCATGAACACCGGCCACGACGGCTCGCTCACCACCGTTCACGCCAACAGCCCGCGCGACGCCATCAGCCGGCTGGAGGTGATGGTGAGCATGGCCAACTCCAACATCGGGGTGCGCTCCATCCGCCAGCAGGTCAGCTCGGCCGTCGATGTGTTCGTGCACCTGGCCCGATTCAGCGACGGCAGCCGCCGCATCACCCACATCACCGAGTGCGTCGGCATGGAGGGGGACCTGATCACGCTGCAAGACATCTTCGTCTTCGAGAAGACGGGCCTGGGGGCCGGCGGCAAGGTCACCGGCCGCTTCCGGCCCACCGGCATCCGTCCCAAGTTCAGCGAGCGTCTCCAGGCTTCCGGCATTCCCCTGCCCGCCAGCTTGTTCCAGACGGTCGTCGAGCTGCGCTAGAGGTGATCCATGCCGGTCTTCGCGGTCATTTTTCTGGTAATGTCGGCGCTGGTCTTCCTGGCGGTCAGCCTGGGCCTCAAGTATTGGGAGTCGGAGCGCAAGAAGCGCGTGGCGAAGATACTGCACATGACCGCCGGCCCGGGGACGCCGCCGCCCGAGACGCTGATCCGCAACGATGACCAGGACTCGCCGATCACTGTGCTGCTGTCGCGCTGGGATTTCAGCCGGAGACTGGACGCCTGGATCCGCCAGGCCGGCCTGGAATGGTCGGCGGCCCAGTTGCTGCTGGTCACCGCCATGCTGGCCGGCGTCGGGGCCGTGTTCGGGGCCGCCACCCGGCTGGTCTTCGTCTGGTGGTGGAGCGCGGCTGCGTTCGCCCTCGTGCTCGGCTCGCTGCCGTGGCTGTACCTCCAGCGCAAGCGCCGCCAGCGGCTGGCACAGTTCGAAAAGCAGTTTCCCGAGGCGCTGGACTTCATCAGCCGCGCCATGCGCGCCGGTCACGCCTTTACCGCCACCCTGGAAATGCTGGCCAACGAGTCGCCGCCGCCGATCGGTCCCGAGTTTCGCAAGCTCTACGATGAGCAGAACCTGGGCGCCCCGCTCGAGGTGGCCATGCGGAAGCTGGTCCTGCGCGTTCCGATGGTGGATGTGCGCTTCTTCGTCTCGGCCGTCCTGTTGCAGAAGTACACCGGCGGCAATCTCGGCGAGATCCTCAGGAACCTCGCCCGCGTCATCCGGGAGCGGTTCCAGTTGAAGGGCCATGTCCGGGCGGCCAGCGCCCACGGCAGGATCACGGCCACTGTTTTGACCATTCTCCCCATCGCCACCATGTGCGGACTGATGTTCCTGGCGCCCGACTATCTCAGGTATATGGCCACCGACGAGCACGGTAAGTACCTGGTTATCGGGGCCGTGGTGCTGCTTATCATTGGTTACTACTTCATGCGGCGTATCATCAACATTAAGATCTGAGGCGTCCCGATGGAAAGCATCATTGCCCTCACGTTGTTTCTGTTTCTGATGTCGGCGATCAGCTACTACGGCTATCGCCACTATGCCAAGCCGGGACGCATCTTCGAGCAGATCGGCGGGCCGGCCGGTGAGGTCGAGACTTCGCGCGCCTACGGCGCCGCCGGTGCGGCCGGCCTGTTGATCCGCACCATCCGGCGAGTGGGGGAGAAGGTTCCCATCTCGCCCCAGGACGCCTCTCGCACCCGGCGCTACCTGATCGCGGCCGGCTACCGCTCCGACACCGCGCTGGTTACCTATTACGGTGTCAAGGTGCTGCTGTGTATCGCGATGGCCGGACTGATCTTCGCGTTGCGGTCCCAGCTTCCCGCCGTCATGGTGCTCCGCGTGATCCTGGTGGTCGGCGGCGTGCTGGCCGGGTTCTTCATCCCCAACCTGGTGCTGGACCACCTGATCAGCAAGCGTCACGAAGAGATCCGCTTCGCGCTGCCCGATGCGCTGGACTTGATGGTGGTGAGCGTCGAAGGCGGGCTGGCCCTTGACCAGGCCATCCAGGTCGTCAGCCGCGAGCTCGACATCACCCATCCCTCGATCTGCGACGAGCTGAAACTGGTCACGCTGGAAATGCGCGCCGGCACCCGCCGCGCCGATGCTCTCCGGCACCTGGCCGACCGGACCGGCGAAACGGAAATCCGTAGTCTGGTGGCCATTCTGGTGCAGACCGACCGTTTCGGCACCAGCATGGCCGAGTCCCTGCGCATTCATTCCGAGTTCCTTCGCATCCGGCGGAGGCAGGACGCCGAAGAACGGGCCAACAAGGTCGGGGTCAAGCTGGTGTTCCCGATCTTCTTCTGCATCCTCCCCTCGATGTTTCTGGTAACCGGCGGGCCCGCCATTCTCCAGGTGTTCAAGCAGTTGAGGCCGTTGCTGCGGGCGTTCGGTAATTGACAAACAGAAGTTAAGAAAGGAGAATCTGCTGTGGATAACACGACATTGTCGGCCATTCTGCTGATTGCCGCTGGCGTCATTCTGGTGCTGTATATCGCGCGCCGCCGGAAACGCAAGTCGCTTTAGTAATGGCAGCGCTGCTCGAAACAGCCGAGGATCGCCAGGCGACGGCCGCGGGGCCCCGCCTGGCGGTTCTCCGACCCTCCCTGTGGCTCGCCGGCGCGGGCGTGGTCTCCGTGTTGCTGCTCGTGCCTTGCTTCTGGCAGAGCCGCATCCAGGCGGGCGATCTCTCCAGCCACGTGTATAACGCCTGGCTATCGCTGCTGGTCGAGCAGGGCAAGGCCGGCGGGCTCGCGGTTGTCCCGCAGTGGACCAACGTCCTGTTCGACGTCATCCTCCGGTTTCTGATCAAGGCCGGCGGCGCCGATGCCGCCCAGCGGATCGCCGTCTCGGCCACGGTGCTGACGTTCTTCTGGGGCGCTTTCGCGCTGGCCAGCGCGGTGGCCCGCCGCCGCGCCTGGTTCATGACGCCCTGCCTGGCCATGCTGGCCTACGGCTGGGCGTTCCACAAGGGCTTTTTCAACTTTTACCTCTCGCTCGGGATCTGCCTCTGGGCCTGGGCTCTGGTGGTGAGGAAGCGCACCCGGCTCCGGCTGGCGGCGGCTTCGCTTCTCCTGCTGCTGGCGCTGCTGGCTCATGCCCAGCCGGTCGCGTGGACCCTTGCAGTGGCCGGCTACGCCGCGCTGGCGCTCCGGCTATCGCCTCGCTTCAGGCTGCTGTTGGCCGGCGCCGCCCTGGCTGTCATCGTCGCGCTGAGAATCGCGCTGGTCACGGGGCTGGAGACCGCCTGGGCGCCCGAGCAGATCTTGTTTACCACCGGCGCCGACCAGTCGCAGTACTTTTTTGCGGTGGCCGGCCTGCTGCTGTTCTGGTCGGCGCTCATCGTGCGCCACTTCGACAGCCACCAGCCTGCCGCCCTCTGGCGCAGCATCCCCCTCCAGGTTTTCGTGCTGACGGGGGCCGGAATCGCCTTGATCCCCTCCCGTATCCTGTTTCCCATGTTCCCGGCGCCGGTCTTCGCGTTGGTACGGATGTCGCTGGCCCTCGGTGTGCTGGCCTGCGCCTGGCTCGGCGTCACGCTGGTCCGCAAGCGGGAGTTCGCTTTCATCACCGCGATCGCGATCGGTTACTTCTCACTGTTGTACGCCGACACGCAGCGCATCAACGCCATCGAGGACCAGGTCGAGAGCCTGCTCAAAGGCCTGCCGCCCGGCCAGCGGGTGATCAGCGCGCTGTGCGACACGAGCGGAATCAGTTATCACCTGCTGCACATCGTGGACCGGGCCTGTGTCGGCCGGTGCTTCAGCTACGCCAACTACGAAGCCGCCAGCGGCCAGTTCTCCCTCCGGGCGACCGGCGCCAACCCGGTCGTCCTGTCCCGTCACGCCGATGTGATCGCGGTCGAGTCCGGGACCTATGTGGTGACAGACCGCGATGCCCCCCTGTACCAGGTCTTCGCTTCCGCTGGAGCGGAGCCGCGCTTTCAGATCCGATCCTTGCGGCCGGGAGACATCGCCGCCGCCACTTGTTTCGAATCCATACCCTTACTTAAGGGCGCCCGCCGGAGCCGAGTTGACCGATGACTTCCACCCCCCGAAACACCGTTCTGCACGCCAGTGAGCGGATAGCCCGCGAGCACACCGTCCCAGTCATAGAGCTGTTCGCCTACCTGCAATTGCTCGACCTGTTGACCACTTTGGCCGGGCTGCGCCTCGGCGCCCAAGAAGTAAGCCCGTTCATCCGGATGACCATGCAGTTCGGCGCCGGCGTGGGGCTGGTGATTTCCAAGTTGCTGGCCTTCGGGCTGGCCGGCCTCTGTCTCTGGCTGCGAAGGGAACGCGTCATAAGCTGGATCAACTACTGGTATGCGGCGCTGGTGATCTGGAACCTCTGGGTCCTCCTCAGGCTGCCAACGTCCGGCTGAAAGCCTTTTCAACAAGTCCAGCGCGGTGGCGCAGGGGGCTCCAAGCCGGCCCGCCCAATTCCGGGTGATGATACAAACTCAGCGGAACGGATTCCGCCCTAAGGCCGCGGCTGCTTCAGGCCGATCAAAAGACGGAGGGACCCATTGCCGCGCTTGGAGGTCTGTGCATACCTGTAACTCCTGGATTTCCTGACGACGCTGCGTCAGCACCGCCGCTATTATGAGTCGTTTTCCCGCCCGTGCAGGTGAGATTGAGTCGGTCTGCATCCCCAGAATCACGCGGAGCGTCGGCTCCCGGGTCGGCCTCGCATGGTGGCCAGCCCGCTGCAAAGAGCTGCCGTACCGCGGTATCATGCTTCAACAGAGGGACACCTAGGTGGTGACGTCTGGTGCGCCAGCTACGCGGGGCCGGAAGCTCCCCCCAGTCTCGCATCTCGCAATTGTCTTGATCGCAGTGACCTTCTACCTGGCAACCAGCGCCGGCCAGTTGCGTTGGGGCAGCTTCCTCAGCTTCTATACCGGTGGCTCGCTGGTTCTCCAGGGCCGGGTCGGCCACCTTTACAACTACGCCGAACACGCGAGGCTCCAGGCCCAAATCGCGGATTGGCCCCCGCCCCCACCCCCTTTCATCCGGCCGCCCTTTTACGCCGTCTTCTTCGCTGCCTTTGCCTGGATGCCCTTTACTACCGCCCTCACGGCCTGGGTCGCGGCCAATATCATCGCCTTGCTTGGATCCTGGGCTTGGGTCTTTCGCCGCTTCGGCTCGCTCGGCCTCGCCGCCGCATCAGTTTTCCTTCCACCCGCCGTCGGCCTGGTCAACACACAGGATTGCGTCCTGCTCATCCCGCTGTCGATCGCCTTCCTGCTGTGCCTGGAACGCGGCCGTGACTTCGCCGCCGGCATTGTACTCTCGGCCGGCCTCTTCAAATTCCATCTCTTGTTGGTAGTCCCGCTGCTCCTCCTGATCAACCGGCGGTGGAAATCCCTGTCCGGGTATGTTCTCGGCGCCGCAGTCTTGGCGCTTATCTCGTTCGCGCTCATCGGGCCGGACGGAACCCGCGCCTATGCCACGCTCATCACCGGGCGAGATACTGCCGCGGTCGTGTCCGCCGCCCCTGAATCCATGATCGACCTCCACGCGCTGCTCAGCACGCTCTTCAACACCTCTCCGGACTTCTCCATTTGGGGAGCCGCGCTGGGCTGTGCGCTGGCCGTCATCGCCGGCTGGCGCGCCCCGCTTTGGCGGTGGTGCGCCGCGGCTATCGTAGGCTCTTTGCTCGCCGCCCCGCACGTCTACAAGTACGACGCTGCGGTCCTGCTCGTGCCGGCCCTGCTGGCACTGTTCAAATCCGGGCAGCCGCTCACCCGAATCGCCGCCCTGCTGGCCCTTAGCCCGCTCCCCTACTACTTCAGTTCCGAAACACGATGGCTCGCGACCCTGCCGCCGTTCGCGCTGCTCCTCCTACTGCTGTGTCTCGCGATCGAGAACATGGCATTGAAACCGGTCCCGCTAGCTGCGCGCCCCGCCGGCGCAAGTGGATCATGCCTTCTCTAACGCGCTCCCAACGCATGGCCGGAGCGCATCTCGCCACCGCAGTCATTGCCGTCGCCTTTGTCGTGGCGACCGGCTGGCCCAATCTGCGCCGCGGCCGCCATCTCGATTTCCTCAGCTTTTACACCGGCGGGCTGCTGGTTCGCCAGGGAAGATTCGACCAGCTCTACGCGTATCCCGCGCACGTCGAGATTGAATCGAAACTGGCTCCCGAAAACGCCGTCTTCCAGCCCTATATCCGGCCGCCGTTCTACGCGCTGCTGGTCTCGCCCCTGACGCTGGTCTCACTCCCAACTGCGCATACCTGCTGGGTTGCGCTGCAGGTGGCTGTCCTGCTAGCGTGCTGGGCATGGCTGGCCCGGCGCTTCGGTTCCGCTGCCCTTGCCTGGGCCTCCGTTTTCCTGCCCCCAGCCGTTGGACTGATTAATGGCCAGGACTGCATCTTCGTGCTTGCCTTGCTCATCCTCGGCTTCATCCTTTGGAATCGCGGCCGCGAATTTACCGCCGGAGCCGTGTGGGGCCTCGCCATTTTCAAGCCTCACATCCTCTTTCTGCTTCCCCTGCTGCTGATCGCCTTCCGCAAATGGCGCGCCGCGGCTGGTTTCGGTGCCGTGGCCGGCGCACTGGCCGGCATCTCGCTCGCCCTCATCGGCTTCGGCGGCCTCGGCGATTACCTGCGGCTGCTCCGGTCCAACGAAGCCACCGGGAGTGTGGCCGATTCACGTTGGATGATGGTGAATATCGAGGCGCTGGCCGGGCTGCTGGACTACAGCGTCGCGCTACGGGTCCTGCTGAGCCTGGCGGTTGTTGCTCTGGTCGTCGCCGCCGGCCGGCGCGCCCCCTTCGAGCGCTGGTTTTCCGCTGCTATCGCCGGGTCGCTGCTCCTGGCGCCACACGTGTTCAAGTACGACGCCGCGGCACTGCTCCTGCCCGGCATCATCGGCGCGCTCAAATCCCCGCACAGGAGCACTCGAATCGCCGCCGGCTTCGCGCTCAGCCCGCTGCCCTACTTCTTCACTGAGGTCAGCCGGTGGCTGGCGGCGCTGGGCCCTATGGCCCTGATCGGATTCATGTGCGCATTGGCTTGGGAGGGCCTCGCCTCGATCGGGCGCAACCCTCAATACTCCCCCGAGGAAACCGCATGCAAGACGGAATGAAATACGTCGCCCTGTTCGCCGCCGGCACAATGTCGAGCATGCTCTATTTTTTCTACGGGCCGCAGCCCCTCGTCCAGGGCGGCGGAGAAATGGTCGCCATCGCCGAAAATCTCGTCCGAGACGGCGCCTTTTCCGACCCGTTCATCACCGCCAGCACCGGGCCCACCGCCCACGTCGCACCATTGTATCCCGCCTTTCTGGCCGCTCTCATGAAGGTCTTCGGCACGCCCGCATCGCAGCAAATCGGCGTCCTGCTCACCTTTTTCGCCATGGGCCTCCACGCCAGCCTTCTGGCGGCAGTTTCCAATCTGGCATTCAAAGACCTCCGGCCCGGTCTGTACGGAGCGGCCTTGTCCGTGATCCTGCCGGCCTTCCGGTTCATGGCGACCTGGGAGGCGTTCTGGACCGCGAACGGGCTCATGCTTTTCTGCCTGGGTTCGCACTGGCTGCGGCGCCGGACCAACTCGCTGCGGATCGCTGCTGTCCTCGGTGTGTTCGCCGGCTTGCTGGTGCTGCTCAATCCCGCAACAGTT
>ERZ1292640.4107-Hain-H43-02um-R1-4107-length-11191-cov-7_pt1 | contig 11191 bp, 10 predicted proteins | sample MGYA00564404_ERZ1292640 | MGnify/ENA primary metagenome ERZ1292640 (study PRJEB36523, sample SAMEA6512636) | groundwater metagenome | collected 2019-01-08 | study: AquaDiva: Metagenomics assemblies of 32 groundwater samples | reverse complement strand
ATATCTGAAATCTCTCTTAAAAATAATACTATTAATTATATTAAATTTAATAATCTGAAAATTAAGCCAGACTATATCATTTCAACTATACATTTAGATAACTTAGCAAAAATAATAAAACCTGCAAATCAGATTTCAGATGACTCTTTAATTACTTACCAAAAATTAAATATCATTTATTTTATCTTAAATAAAAAAAGAGCGATGAAGGACTGTTGGGTATTCTTCCCAGAAAAGAAATTTATATTTCAAAGAGTAAGTGAACAGAAAGCATTTTCAGAAAAAACAGGTCCGAAAGATAAAACCGCCATAATGGTGGAGACTACTCAGCAGATAACTGAAGAATTAATGGCAAAAGTTATTGAACAGCTCGAAAGCGCAGGCATATTAAAAAAAGATGAAATTGAAGAGCATTTTGTCAAATCAATACCTAAAGCATATCCCGTATACAAAAAAGGATTTTTAGAAAATTTTAAGAAAACCGAGCTATTTTTTGATTCAATTGAGAATTTTTATCTTTTAGGAAGGCAGGGATTGTTCAATTACAATAATATGGATCAATGCTGGGACATGGCTATGAAAGTTGCAGAGCAGATAAAAAATAATAAAACAAAAGAGGATTGGCAGATAACAAAGAGATATTTCGAGAGCTATAGGATTGTTGATTAAACAAGTTTAAAAACCAAATAATTCTAAATCTGGAACAGGTAATTCATCTATTTTCTCTGTAGGTCCTCTTTTTTCAGTTATACACAATTTACTTAATTGAGTTACTTCTTTCGTAAATTGTGTATTAGAGAATTAACGTACAAAATGTAACACAATTACGTTAATTCTCTATATCGTGAGTTATTTTTCACCAACAATCAATAAGTCGGTTTTAAATCTATTTAAAATCTCAGGAATCAATTGTAATGGATTTCGATTCATCCAAAAGGCATTGATGTACTTTTCATTCAATACTTTAAAACCTGTTTTATTAAACAATAAATTAAGCATAGGCATCGTAAATGCTTGTGTATGGCCTAAATAATCAGTATAATGATCAACACACCAAGAGGGATTTAATAAATATTGCAGCCCTATTGCATTAGGTGTTGTTAAGATTAACCTTCCTCCTTTTTTTAAGTGATTAAAACAAAATCTCAAAAAGTTGCTCGGATTTTCTAAATGTTCTAAGATCTCGCCAGCGATAATGGTATCGAACTTTTTATTTAGCTTTTTTAAGTTGTTTAAATCAATTTTAAAATCAGGATTACCGTTAATATCAAGGCTATAGAAATGTTTATCTTTATTGGCTTTAACAAGGAGGCCATGAATATGCCCTTCAATAGATCCAATATCTAGTATCTGATTTCCTTTTAAGTACTTATTAATTGACTCAAATCTTAACTTGTCTGAAATATTTCTGCGGCTCATATCGTATTGATAAATCTCACAAACTTCATTTTCGAGTAAATTAAATTCAGTTTATAAATCTATTTAGTGCTTTCAACTCTTTTCCATATTTCTTCGCGCGTTTTTTTCTTAAAATTTATATCTCTATAGATTACAAACCATAAGTAAATCCTAGAAAGAAATAATATTCCAAGCCAGAAAAATTCTTTTAATGTTTTGGGATATTTAAAGAAAGCCGTTGCGCCGGCAGATTCTTTTCTAAATGAACGAATTTCAGCACCAAGTATTTTTTTGTTCTGATTATATCCGCCAGCGCTCCTCTTTTTCTGCTTAATCCAATCTGCAAAATTAGTAGGATATTTAATATAAACTCTTGCTTTTTCTGCGTAGTTTATTCCAAACCCAGATTCATAAACATTATGCGAAATGAATCCATCTTCTGAAAGTAGTTCTTCTGGCAGTTTTGGGAATAAGTCTTTTCTTATTGCAAACAAATACCCTGAGCAGAAAATTCTTTTATTCTCTTTAAGAGCTGCAAGTCTCCTTTCATTCGCAATATTTGTAAGCATATAGGCCCAGAATCCAAGCATATTCTTTTTTGAATCTAATGAAATTGGATTGCCTGAAACAGCACCAATTTTAGGGTTGCTTAAAGGTTTCAAAAGAAAATTAATTGCTCCAGCCCCAACATAAACATCTCCGTCTGTTAATATCAAAATGTCCCCTTTTGATTTAGAAACTGCAAGGTTTAATGCTGCCGGCTTACCGTTTCCAGAATCTTGTAATGTTCTAATTGAAGGATATTTTTCTTTTAATTTTCTGACTTCTTCTAAAGTTTTTTGATCTGGAGCCACAACCAATATTTCATATATGGGCAGATCTTGCTCTGCGATTTCGCTTATTGCTTTTTTAATTGTTCTTGGCTCTTTATATGCAGTGATTATTATGCTTATCATCTGTTAAATAAAGAAAGATAACGTTTAATTAACTTTTTCCAAGAATATTTTTTAGCATCTTCCATAGCTCTCTTTTGAATTTTATCCCTTCCAAAAATGTTCTTGCTGATAATACTTGCAAGGCCTTTATAATCACCTATTTCAAACAAAAATCCATTTACATTATCTTTTATTATCTCTTTTCCTCCATCTGTCTTTGAAGATATCACAACCTTGCCTCGCGCCATTGCTTCTATTAGAACTTGGGGCATAGCTTCTCTTTTTGAGGGCAAAACAAATAATTTATACCTATCAATAAGTCTTATCTTTTCTCTCAGATTATAAACTGGCGGGCAGATTTCGATATTCTTTATTTCGAGAAGTTTAATCATATTTTTTATTTTTTTCATATACTCGTCTTCAGCAGCCCCAACAATTGTGAAATTTATGTTTGGTAAAGATTTGGCCGCGTTAATTAAAGTTTCCAGATGTTTAACTGGCGAGATTCTACCTAAGAAAAGCACATCTTTTGAAGATTTTGCCATTTTTTGCGTAAAAAATTCATCAGGCAAGCCATTTGGAATATATACTATTTTATCTTCTTGGATTCCAGATTTTAATAAATACGGGCGCTCCCACGCAGTTATGGCAATCACGCGATCAAAGTTATTTAATTTAACTGCACGAACATTCTGCCAGATAGATGTCAAAATATCTAAAATAAACCCTCTTTTTATATTAAAAGGTGCGTGAGGCACAATGAAGAAATTACTATTCAAATTTTTCTTTTTTAATTTGTTGGTTAATTTAGATATTTTAGCGGAGTGCGGGTGAAGTAAATGGGTTATGATTATCTGAGGATTATATTTTTCTAAACTTTTTATCGCTGCAGCACCAAACCAGTATTTAACATTTGAGGAAACAAGTGAAGTCAGAAATCGCCGTTTACACTTAAATCTCTCTATTTTTATTCCATCTATTTCTTCATTAGAAACGACTCTTCTTCCCGTGCCTTTTTCTATATCTGAAGAGAAAACTCTTACTTCATAGCCTAGTTTTGTAAATTCTTTGCTTTCAGATATTACTCTCTGCCAAATACCGCATATTCCTGCTGAAAAAGGGCAGATTTCTAATATCCTGCAGCTCTTATTTTGTACCATATAAAATGCAGAAAGAACATCTTTAAATAGTTTTATTTTATATGAGAGTTATGAATGCTAAATATTTATTGAAAGAAGCTAAGTACTACAAGAAGCTTGGAAAAGGGCATCTTAGAAGGATGACTATGAAATTTTTGCTGGCAAAAACACCTCTTTCTAAAACAATAAATACTCCAATATATAACCAAATTTATTCTAAGATTGTTGAAAAAAAGATGCAAAAATCACGACCAAGTATCTTACAAATAGAAAATACGAATTTTTGCAATGCGCGTTGCATTATGTGCCCCCATACTATTATGAAAAGAAAGAATAAAGTCATGTCAGAAAAAGATTTTATAGAGATTTGTAAGAATGTTATGAAGTATGAGAATATAAAATTGGTTATACTTAGCGGATTTGGCGAGCCTTTTGTTGATTCTGCAATAGATAAAAAGATAAAGTGGTTAAATGAGAATTATCCAAAAACAGATATAGACATTTATACAAATGCTTCTTTATTGAATGAAGAATTAACTGAAAAACTTCTTAAACTAAAGATACACAAAATAAATTTTAGTATAAATGGTACAGAGAAGACTTATAAAAAGATTATGGATTTAAATTATGAAAAGACAAAAGGAAAGATAATTAATTTTTTAGACAGAAAAAAGGAATTAAAATTAAACTATCCTCTTACAAATATTTCTTTGATGATTCTAAAAGAGAACAATAAAGAAATTGAAAAAATAATTGAATTTTGGAAAAACAGGGCAGATTCAGTTATGGCTTACATGCCATCTGACTGGGCAGGTTCAATAGGAATAGATTTTGTAACAAAAACACCCTTTAAAGAGAGAAGATGGCCTTGCCAAGTGTTGTGGTCAACTATTACTGCAGATGTCGATGGTAATGTGATAATGTGCTGTAGAGATTATGAGTCGATGGTCAAATTTGGCAATTTAAAAAGGCAAAATATTCGAGAAATAAGAACATCAAAAAAGTTTAGGGATTTATTGGATAAACAGGCGAAAGGAGATTATAAAACACCCATATGCGTAAGATGCGATAATGTTTTTGATTCTAGTTTGAATTGGTGGTAAATTTCGTCAATAGTATAAAACTTGCAATTATTAGAGAGATACTCTAAAAGAAACTCAAGTCTACCCAAAAAATCTTCAAGCGGACAGAGGTTATACAACTTTGAATCCTTTATTTTAATTAGATCCCATGAATGCATGAAAAAAACCGGATTTTTTTTTAAAGAAATAAAAAAGAAAAATGGTCTAAGTATGGATTTCGGAAATATCCTGAGAGTTATTGATGAAAAAGGCATAATACATGAACTTATAGGTATTTCCATCAAGCCATTTCTATAGTGAATCGAAGATTTGGTAAAATTATATCTTTGATTAACTTTTATTTTCCAGAAGAATAAGAGATGGTAGAAATTCCAAGGATTTAAGCTCGAATCATAATTTATTTTAAAAGCTTTCAGCGCGTTAGCAGTAGTGTCTTCATCTAAAGAATGCTGCGGTGCCCTGAATCCGGATGGCAATATCCCTAGATATTTTTTAAAGCAGGCAATTGCTTTTTTCAAATTATCTTTTTTTTCTTCAGAAGTTAAAACATCAAATCGTGTATGGCGGTAGCCGTGTAATGAGATCTCCCATCCTTTTTTCATCAATCTTTTGAAAATAGAAGGGTATTTTTCTATACAATCACATGTTACAAAAAGTGTCGGCTTTATATTATACTTATCAAGAAGCTTTTCTAGTCTAGGCAGTCCTTCGTAAACTCCTTTATAACTACCAGTTCTAATATCTGGTTCCACATCAATCGAAAAAGCCACTTTTTTCATATTATTCAATTAATATGCTAATTTATTAAATCTATGGATGACTACGGGTGTGGGACATTAATAGGCTATAGAATTATTTCTTGACAACCTTTTTGGTTACGATAACATAAACTCTTCTATTAAGATATTTTTTAGGGACATCTGCTTTAGCAGATGTGCCAATAGGTGTAACAACTCTTTCTAAAAATCCATCTATCTCTTTATCCTTGAAAAATAGCTTTCCTTTATTTAACTTAATTATTCTCATAATAAGATAACTATAGATATCTATATAAACCTTTCTATCCTTAAATATACATGATTACAAACAAGCAGTTATCAGAAAAATTGATAGAATTTGAAAAGATAATCCAGAAAAAATATGTAAGAAAATCAAAAAGGGAGAGAAAAAAGAAGAGAAGAAATTGGAAAACTTATGAAGAAGAATATATGTCCCACGTTAAAATGGCAATGCATGAATTAGAGCCTCTTTTGAAAGAGGCTTCGAGTATCAGAAGATTTAGCAAAAGAGGTAAGAAATTTCAATTAAATGTTAAGCAAAAAATAACCATTTTGCTGATCAAACATCTGATGAGAAAAAATAATCGCCCTATGGCTGGAATGTTGTGCTTATTCTCTCTTCTTTCTGGAGTAAACATAGGATACAAAACTATTGAAAGACTTTATTCCGACGATGAAGTTGAGATGGCATTGCATAATCTTCATATTCTTCTGCTAAATAAAAAGGATGTGAAAAATATAAATTCGACTGGAGATGCAACTGGATATGGATTAACAATAAGAAAACATTATGCTACAGAAATGCAAAAGTTAAAAGAAAAAGGCAAGAAAAACGATGGACGAAAAAAGAAAAAGCACTTCGTTTTTTCTTTTATGCTGATGGATCTGAAAACAAAAATGTATGTTTGTTATGGGACAAGTTTCAAAAGTGAGAAAGAAGCATTCGATAAAGCGATGCGAATGCTTGAGAAAATAGATATAAAAATAGAATCAGTTAGATTGGATAAGTATTATAGTTGCAGAGTTTACGTTGATAAGTTTTCAAATAGCAATGTTTATGTTATTCCAAAAAGCAACGCAACAATTAAAGGTTCTTCAAACTGGAAAAGATTAGTGCAAAAATTCATTGATGACACAATGAATTTTCTTAAGGAATATTATCAAAGAGAAAATTCTGAAAGTGGAATTGCGAGAGACAAAAAAATGTTTGGATGGAAAGTGGGACAGAAAAGAGAAGATAGAGTTGACAAAGCCATATTTGCCACGACGATATGGCACAATTTATTGCTTCTCTAATTTAGGAATAATGTCCCACACCCGATGACTACGATGAATAGGGTGCATTTTCGTTCAATACGTTTAGGCATGAGAGTATTTTTAAACGGAAAGATATTTTATATACTATGTTTAAAGACATACAAGCAACAATTGATATTGATCTCTCCAAAAGCGAAGAAGATTTGTTTAAACAAGTAGATAAAGATGCTAAATGGGGTATAAAAAAAGCCGAAAAAGATAATATAAGTGTAGTATTAACAAAAAGCGAAGAAGATTTGAAAAGATTTTATGATATCTATAAAAAAACTATAATAATCGGAGGAATTGTTCCAGATAATATAGAAGAGCTAAAAAAAGGCAATTATAGGCTGTTTATTGCAAAGAAAGATGATCAAGTTATTGCAGGAGCAATCATTGAAATCTTAGATGAAAAGGTTAGATTAAAGTACAATGCCTCTCTTCAGAATTTTCTAAAATTCCAGCCAAATAATCTAATCTATTGGACTTTGATAAAATGGGGAAAACGCGAAGGATTTAAGATATTCGATCTAGGCGGCTATCAATTGAAAGCACACGGGCATTTAACTGGCATAAATAGGTTTAAAGAAAGATGGGGAGGGCAAGTTAAGATTTATTATATTAAATCATGGAATCCGATTTATATTCTTGGAAGAAAGGTAATCCGCAATATTCCGCTCGTTAAGAAGATAAAAGACTGGTTAAAATTGAAAATTTATTTAACCAGAGAAAGCTATAGAAGAAATTCGATAGGCAAAAAAGGTCTTTTTAACTTTTTAAAACAAATTTTTAAAAAAATAATGTTTGATAAAAATGAAATAATAATCTATTCTGCACTACTTGATTCTGAACAAAATATTAAACAACCTAAAATAAAAAGTAAGCTCATAGAAATAACTGATCTAACTAAATATGAAAATCTCGGATTTGATAAAGAAGTAGGTGAAGATAGATTACTGAATGGTGATAGGCTATTTGCCATTACTGCTGAAGATAGAGTCCTACACTCTTCATGGCTCAAATTCAGAGAGATGGACATAAGAGAAGTAGCCTACAATATTAAAATAGAAAATGGAGAAGCCTGTATATATGATTCTTATACTGATGAAAATTTTAGAGGAAAGGGGCTTTATCCTTCCATGCTTAGTTTTTTTAAGAAGTATTTAAAAGATAAGGGATTAAAAAAAGCGTATATTTATGTTGAATCCAGTAATAAACCCTCCATAGCTGGAATTGAAAAAGCAGGTTTTATAAAGGAAACCTTAATTAGATATTTAAGACTATTTGGTTTTAAATTTAAAAAAATAGTTAATCTAAAAGATGAAGAAAAATAAAAAATTCCCTCTAGTTTCCATTGTTATTGTTAATTGGAATGGTGGGGAGATGATTGAAAAGTGCATTTCTTCTCTAAAGATGACTGATTATCCAAATTACAAGCTGATTGTAGTCGATAATGGCTCTACTGACAATAGCATATCAAAATTAAAGAAGATATTTCCAAAGATGGATGTTATAATGCTGAATGATAATTATGGATGTTCCCCTGGAAGAAATGTAGCATTTCATCAACTAATGAAAAACAAGGAAATAAAATACATCTGTTTGATGGATAGCGACATAATCACGATTCAAAAAAATTGGCTTACTTTACAAATTAAAGAATTGGAAAAAGATAAAACCTATGGAATTTCTGGAGGAAAACTAGTATTCCCTGATGATAGACTACAGGTATTAGTAAGGAAAGATAGGACTAATTTTGAAGAAAAAGATAAGGAGCAGTATAATTTTGTAAAAGAAACAGAGGCAGTATGGGGTGCATGTATGATTATAAAAAAAAGTGTTGTTAAAAAAATTGGTTTTCTAGATGAGCACTTTTTTTATGGACCTGATGATGTGGATTTTTGTTTTAGAGCAAAAAAAGCAGGATTCAAAGTTATTTATAATGGTTTAGCCAAATCAATACATATTGGCTCATATTCGGGATTGTCCCCTAGAAAGGATATGGTTTATCTAAATCAGAGCTATGGCATGATAGTCTATGTATTCAGACATTTGAAGTTCTACGATAAAATCGAGATTATAGTTAGAGAATTTATAAGAACCTTAGTTACTAGAAGGGATCCTTTTTCTAGTTTTTCAGTTAAAAACACTATTTGGCATTTTAAAAGTTTCCCTAAACGATTAATTTACTTCTTTATTTCACTGATAAAAGCAATTAAAAACTATAACAACATAAAAGTTACAGATGCTAAAAGTAAACTATTGGTAAAAAAATAAGATGATAAAAAAAATATTTGTTACTGGATGCGGAGGCATGGTTGGAAGTTCATTGTATTCTTGTCTTAGGGAAAAAGGCTATAATGCTAAGTTTACTGATAAGGATGTAAATGAAAGCTGGTTAGAATTCCTAGATGTACGGCAATTTGATGAAGTAAAGAAACAGATTTTAGCATTTAAACCAGATGCCATAATCCACCTCGCAGCACTCACTAGTCTAGAATATGCTGAAAAAAATCTAGAAGATGCTTGGAATACTAATTACCTTGCCACTAAAAATATAGCTGAAATTTCAAAAGAACTGGACATTCCAATGGTTTATATTAGCACTGCTGGAATATTTGATGGAAAATCCCAGGAATATAATGAAGAGTCTCTGCCAAACCCAATTAATGTATATGGCAGAACAAAACTATATGGGGATCTTGCAGTTAGGCATATTCTAAAAAAATACTTTATCATAAGACCTGGCTGGATGTTTGGCGGAGGGAAAAAAGATAAGAAATTTGTTTCCTATATGATGACTCAAATTAAAGAAGGAAAAAAAGAGCTCAATGTGGTAAATGATAAATTTGGAACGCCTACCTACACCTATGATTTGGTAAGAAATATAGATGCTTTGCTTAGAACAGATAAATATGGCACCTATGATGCGGTTTGTCTTGGAAAAACCAATAGAATTGAAATAGCAAAGGCCATATTGGAAATCATTAAAAGACCGGATATAAAAATTAAAGAAGTCGACTCAAATTTCTTTAAAAAAGATTTTTTTGTTCCTAGGGCTGAATCTGAATGCCTAATAAATAGCAATCTTAATAAAATTAACCTTAATCTTATGCGGCCTTGGAAAGAAGCAATAAAACATTATCTGGAAAATGATTGGAAATAATCATATGCTAAAAAATAAAGCTTCCGGCAAACCTTACAGCATTCTTATGATTATTCCTAAACAGAAAGCTACTCGGGAAAAGGACTATACTTACATTTTTCCTCTGGGCATTACCTACATCTCGGCAGTTCTTAAAAAAGAGGGCTATAATGTTGATTGCCTTAACATGAATCATAAAATTGGAACTCCTGAAGAGATCATAAATGAACAACTTAATAAAAAAAATTATGATTTTGTTGGAACCGGCAGCATAACCACCGCATATCAGGTTATGAAAAAAATAATAGACACATTAAAAATCCATAGATCTAGGCCAAAAGTTATTCTTGGAGGACTGATAATTACAAGTGAACCTGAGACTATTTTCAAACTACTTGAACCGGACTATGCAGTAATAGGCGAAGGTGAAGAAACAGTAATTGAACTACTCGAAGCAATTAAACAAAAAAGAGATTTGAAAAAGATCAAAGGAATAGAATTTCGAGATGATAAAGGAGAACTAATTTTAACAGAAACTAAGCAGCCTACAAATAATTTAGATACAGGGCCATATCCTGATTATGAGGGATTTGAATTCGATAAATTTTTGAATAATCTGCATCCAAATTCACACGATTATATCTATAGTGCCTTTGACCGCCCAAGAGTATATTCCATCATGGGAAGCAGAGGTTGCCCGTTTAATTGTACATTTTGCTATCATTACAATAGATACAGAAAAAGGTCCGTTGATAGCATTATGCAGGAATTAGAAATCATGGTTCCAAAATACAAAACTAATATAATTTTATTCTATGATGAATGTATTGCTGCAGATAAAGTAAGATTAACTGAACTATGTAAAAAAATGACTGAACTTAGACAAAAGATATCATGGGAAATTAAATGGTATCCTCAGCTTACAGTGCATAACATTGATGATGAAACTCTAAAAATGATGAAAGATGCAGGAGTAGCTGGAGTCAGCTATGGATTTGAAAGTTTTAGTCCAACTGTGTTAAAAAGCATGAATAAACCCATAACTCCCCAGATGATAGACTCCGCATTCAAAAAAACAATGAAAGCTGGACTTACCATGCAAGCTAATTTTATTTTTGGAGATACTGCAGAAACTATGGAAACTGCCATGGAAACCTTAAGCTGGTGGAAGAAAAATGCCCAAGGACAAATTCATTTGCTCTTTATTCAACCCTATGCCGGAAGTAAAATCTATGAATATGCTTTAAAAAAAGGAATAATAAAAGATAAGGCTGAATTTATCAGTAGCGTTGTTCCATTTAGCAAATTTAATCTTACAGAAAAAATGAATGATGGAGAAATGGAAATATTGCGAAGAGAGATTCTGAAAGCCACAGCAGAATATTCCAAATTTGCTGTTCCTAGACTTGCCAAGATT
>ERZ1292640.4105-Hain-H43-02um-R1-4105-length-11198-cov-6_pt1 | contig 11198 bp, 13 predicted proteins | sample MGYA00564404_ERZ1292640 | MGnify/ENA primary metagenome ERZ1292640 (study PRJEB36523, sample SAMEA6512636) | groundwater metagenome | collected 2019-01-08 | study: AquaDiva: Metagenomics assemblies of 32 groundwater samples | reverse complement strand
CGTCTACCTGGCCGGTTGCCAGTGGGCCTTCGAGCACGACGAGGTGTCGCTGTACCAGGTGCTGTGCCGCAAGGCCGGCCGGCCGGCGCGCGGCCTGCCCTGGTCGCGCCGCTGGATGTACAGCGGGCGCTGAAGCCTGCTCACTCCGATAATGGCGGCATGCCCGACCAGCCTGCCGCCATCGTTCTTGCAACGCTCAACGCCAAGTACATCCACGCCTCGCTCGGCCTGCGCTACCTGCTGGCCAATATGGCGCGCCATGGCGGCGACGATTTGCGCGCCCGCAGCGTGCTGCGCGAGTTCACCATTGCACGCCAGCCGCAGCAGATCGTCGACGAACTGCTGGCCTTGAACCCAGCCATCGTCGGTTTCGGTGTCTACATCTGGAACGTGACGCAGACCACCGAGGTGCTGCGCCTGCTGAAGGCGGCCCGCCCCGATGTCAAGGTGGTGCTGGGTGGCCCCGAGGTCAGCCACGAAGTGGAAGAGCAGGCCATCGTGCGGCTGGCCGATCACGTCATCACCGGCTGGGGCGACGTGAGCTTTCCGAAACTCTGTCGTGCGCTGTTGCATGGCCCTGCGCCGCTGATGAAGGTCATCGCAGGCGTTCAGCCACCGCTGGACGAGATCGTTCTGCCCTATGCTGAATACAGCGATGACGACCTGGCGCACCGCCTGCTGTATGTGGAGGCGTCGCGCGGCTGCCCGTTCAAGTGCGAGTTCTGCCTGAGTTCGCTCGACAAGACCGCCTGGGCCTTCGACCTCGATGCCTTCCTGGCCGAGATGGAGGCGCTGTACCGGCGCGGCGCGCGCCACTTCAAGTTCGTCGACCGCACCTTCAACCTCAAGGTCGAGGCCTCGGTGCGCATCCTGCAGTTCTTCCTCGATCGGATGAGTGAAGACCTGTTCGTGCATTTCGAAGTGGTGCCGGACCAGCTGCCCGATCGGCTGAAAGCCATGATCGTGCGCTTTCCCGAAGGCGTGCTGCAGTTCGAGGTCGGCATCCAGAGCTTCAACATCGACGTGCAGCAGCGCATCTCGCGCCGGCAGGACAACGACAAGGCCGAGGTCAACTTGCGCTGGCTGGTGGGCGAGAGCCCGGCGCACCTGCATGCCGACCTGATCTTCGGCCTGCCGGGTGAAACGCTGCAGAGTTTTGCCGAAGGCTTCGACGGCCTGTATGGGCTGGGGCCGCACGAGATCCAGCTCGGCATCTTGAAGCGCCTGCGCGGCACGCCGATCGCGCGCCACACTGTCGAGTCCGGCATGGTCTACGACCCGGTGCCGCCCTACACCGTGCGCCAGACCGGCGCCGTGGATGCTGCCACCATGCAACGCTTTGCGCGGCTGGCGCGCTACTGGGACCTGGTGGCCAACTCGGGGCGCTTCGGCCAGACCTTGCCGTTGTTGTTGCAGGGGCCGTCGGCGTTTGCGGCCTTCCTGGCGTTTGCCGACTGGCTGTGGCAGCGCTTTGCAGAGACCGCGCACCTGACGCCCGAGCAGCTGGTTGATGCGCTGTTCGATTACCTTGTCACCGAACGCCGGAGCGATGCCGATGTTGTGCGCCGGAGCCTGCTGGCCGACTACCTGGCCAGCGGTGCCCGCGCCCGGCCGCTGTCCTTGCGTGACGTCCTGCCGCCGCAGGCGGCACCGGTGCCGCGTGCCGTCCGTGCTCGGGCCGAGCGGCAGGCCCGCCATGCGGCCGAAGCATGGCCTGAAACGACCGCAGAGATGCCCATCGCGGCCGAGGCTCTAAGATAGGCCTATGAGCACCCCTTCCCGCGTCCTTTCACGCTTCTGGGCTGACCTGAGCACGCGCGACTTTGCGCAGCTGGATGTCGCCCGCACCATTGCCGTGCTGCCGGTGGCGGCTACCGAACAGCATGGTCCGCACCTGCCGCTGAGCGTCGACACCGATCTGGTGAACGGTGTGGTCGCTGCCGCGTTGCCGCACCTGCCGGCCGCGTTGCCGGTGTTGTTCCTGCCGACGCAGGCTGTCGGCCTGAGTCCGGAGCACCAGCGCTTTCCCGGCACGCTCACGCTGTCCTCGCACACGGTCATCAGCCTGTGGACCGAGATCGGCGAGTCGGTGGCGCGTGCCGGCATCAAGAAGCTGGTGTTGCTCAATTCGCACGGCGGCCAGGTCGGCGTGATGGACATCGTGGCGCGCGACCTGCGCGCTCGGCAGGGCATGCTGGTCTACAGCGTGAACTGGTTCAACCTGCCGCTGGGGCCGGAGGTGGAACAGCAGTTCACGGCCGAAGAACACCGCTTCGGTATCCATGCCGGCCAGATCGAGACCGCCATGATGCTGGCGCTCACGCCCGAACGGGTGGCCATGGCACAGGCGCAGGACTTTGCCTCCGCTTCACAGCGACGTGCGCAAGACTTTCCGATTCTGGGCAATGGCAAGAGCGCCAAGCTGGGCTGGCAGATGCAGGACTACAACGCCGCTGGTGCCGTCGGCAACGCGGCGGCGGCCACGGCCGGGCAGGGGCAGGCCGTGCTGCAGGCCGCTGGCCGGGCACTGGCGCAGCTGTTGGGTGAAATCGACCGCCTGCCGCCCGATACCCTGGTAAACACCTAATCGCAATCCCGGTTTGACAGGCCCGACGCGCGGGGCTACCGTGGTCACATCTCCACCCCCGGGAGCTGCCCATGAATACGCCCCATGATCGCCGCCAGTTCTGGCGTTCCGGCTTCGATGCGCCGGCGCTGGTCACCGTCTTCGGCCGCAACCATGCAGCTCGCCTGATCGATGTCTCGCTCAAGGGGGCGCTGCTCGAACCGGATGACAGCTGGCTGGCGCAGACCGGTCAGCCTTGCCACCTGCGCCTCGAACTGGCCCCCGGTGCCATGATCGAGATGGATGCCACGGTGGCTCATGTGAAGGGTCGGCACATCGGCCTGCACTGCGACCGCATCGACCTCGACAGCATCACGCACCTGCGCCAGCTGGTCGAGTTCAATGCGGGCGATCGTGGCGTGCTTGAGCGCGATCTGGCCCATCTGATCCAGGCGCACTGACGGCGCCCGGTGTCGCCGCTCAGGCTGACTTCAGCACCAGTTCCACCGGCACATTGCCGCGCAGGGCGTTGGAGTAGGGGCAGACCAGATGGGTTGCCTCCATCAGCGCCTGGGCCTCTTCACGCGGCAACTCGGGGATGGTGACTTCCAGCGTCACGGCCAGGCCAAAACCGCCCTGGCCGTTCGGGCCGATGCCCACCGTGGCGTCCACCTGGGTGCCTGACAGCTTTTGCTTGCGCTGGCCGGCCACGAAGGCCAGTGCCGAATCGAAACACGCCGAGTAGCCGGCGGCAAACAGCTGTTCCGGGTTGCTGAGCGCTCCGCCGGGGCCGCCCATTTCCTTCGGAATCGCCAGGCGCAGGTCGAGCACGCCGTCCTGCGAGACGACATGGCCGTTGCGGCCGCCGGTGGCACTGGCACGGGTCTGGTACAAGGTTTTCATGAATAACTCCTAAAAGATTAAATCGTGTGCGATATTTTATCGCGAACTTGAATTTCGTGCCGGCCACGCGCGCAACAGGGGTTTGGGTTGAGGGCCTGAGGCCTTAGCCGGCAGCCGCTTGCAGATGGGCCAGCAGGCTGTCGAGCTGCTGCTTGAGCTTCTGCGCGTCCTGGCGAGAGTAGCCCATGCGCTGAAGCAGCTGGGTCGGGATGCAGGCGCACTTCTGCTTGAGTGCACGCCCGGCCGGGGTCAGGCTGATATTGACCACGCGTTCATCCTCGCTGGAACGCAGACGCTGCACCAGCCCCGTTTGCTCCAGGCGTTTGAGCAGCGGCGTCAGCGTGTTGCTGGCGAGCTGGGCCCGCTCGCCGATGTGGGACACGGCGCAGGGTGCGTCCTGCCACAGGATCAGCAGCACGATGTACTGCGGGTAGGTCAGCCCGAGCGGCTCCAGCAGGGGCTGGTAGAGCCGGGTCAGCAGACGCGAGGCCGCGTAGAGCGGAAAGCAGAGCTGTTGCTCGAGCAGCAGGTCGTTGGTGGAGGGGGGCATGGACTGAAAAGGTGTGGAAGCTGCGATTCTGCCGCTATTGTTTCAGGATTGGCGGCCAAGGGAAGCACCGGCTGGCATAAACATTGCAGCAGATGCCGCATGCGTGCCGCCCCGTTCGAAGTCCGGAACCCCCTGCCCGCCACCGACGATCCGCTGTGGCAGCACCAGCTCGAGCTGCTGCTGGAGTCCACCGGCGAGGGCATCTTCGGCATCGACCTGGAGGGCCACTGCACCTTCATCAACCGGGCCGGCGCCCGCATGCTGGGCTGGGCCGCCGACGAGGTGCTGGGCCACAACATGCATGAGCTCACTCACCATTCGCATGCCGACGGCAGCATCTACCCGGCGCAGGACTGCCCGATCTTCAACGCCTTCCGCCAGGGCCTGCCCTGCCGCATCGACGCCGAGGTGTTCTGGCGCCGCGACCAGCAGCCTTTCCCGGTCGAGTACTCCAGCTACCCCTTGCTCGATGGGCAACAGGTGCGCGGCGCCGTGGTCACCTTCGTCGACATCACCGACCGCCGCCGCGCCGCCGAGGCGTTGCAGCGTGCCAATGCCGAGCTGGCGCGTGCCAATGACGAACTGGAGACCCGTGTCAATGTGCGCACACACGAGTTGTCGGTGGCGCTCGGCCAGTTGCGCGAGCTGGCCGCCTATTCCGAAAAAGTGCGGGAAGACGAGCGCACCCGCATCGCGCGCGAGGTGCACGACGAACTCGGCAGCCTGCTGGTGGCGCTCAAGATGGACGTCAACTGGATGGACAAGCGCCTGGGCGAGCAGCAGCAGCGCACGCCGCACGAGGCCGAGGCCATGCGCACGCGGCTGCGCTGCAAGTGCCAGAACATGAGCCGCCTGATCGAGACCGCGGTCGACAACGTCGGGCGCATCATCACCGACCTGCGTCCCAGCATCCTCGACCACCAGGGCCTGTGGGCGGCGCTCGAATGGCAGGCGCAGGAATTCGCCCAGTCGGCCGAGCTGGTGCTGGCATGGGACATGCAGGGCACCGAGGGCGTGGCGCTGCCCGAGCCGATGGCGATGGCGGTGTTTCGCATCTTCCAGGAGATGCTCAGCAACGTCGGCCGCCATGCGCGTGCCAGCGCGCTGGACGTGCGCATCCGCATCGAAGGTGCTGTGCTGACGATCGCGGTGCAGGACAACGGCTGCGGCGCGGCGGCGCAGGCTTTCGAGGCGCCCACCGCCTACGGCGTGCTGGGCATGCGCGAGCGGGCACGCCACTTCGGTGGCCAGCTCGACATTTCAAGCCAAATTGGCCGCGGAACCATGTTCTGTCTGCGCGCGCCGCTACGAAATGCATAGCATGATCCGCGTACTCATCGGCGACGACCACCGCATCGTGCGCGAAGGACTCAAGCAGGTGCTGGCCGATGCACCAGATGTGGGCGTTCTGGCCGAAGCCCCCAGCGGCCCGGAGGTGCTGGACCAGGTGCAGGCCTTCGGTGGCCACGTCGGGCTCGACCTGGTGCTGCTCGACATCGCCCTGCCCGGCCTGGACGGCCTCGAAGTGCTGCAGGCGTTGCGGCGCGAGCACCCGACGCTGCCGGTGCTGATGCTCAGCACCTACCCGGAAAGCCAGTACGCGGTGCGCTGCATCAAGCTCGGCGCCGGCGGTTACCTCAACAAGAGTGCCGACCCGGACGACATGCTGGCCGCGGTGCGCAAGGTGGCCGCTGGTGGCCGCTACGTGACGCCGGCCACAGCCGAGGCGCTGGCGGCCGCCGTCGGCGCTGCGGCAGCGGGTGCCGGCGGGCTGGAGGCGCTGTCGCACCGCGAGCACCAGGTGTTCCGTTTGCTCACCGCCGGCCAGACCGTGAGCGAAATTGGTGCACAGCTCAAGCTGGCGCCCAACACGGTCAGCACCTACCGCGCCCGCATCCTGGAAAAAACCGGCGCCAAGAACGATGTGGAGCTGGCGTTGTTTGCCGAACGGCATGGCCGCAGGCCGCCGGCGAGTTGAATCTTGCGGGGTCGTGTAGGGCCAGCCCTACACGGCGTCGTCGCGGTGGGCACGAAATGCAGGCCAGCACCGGATCGCAGCACAAGCTGGCCCGACCTTTGCGTAAAGCATGGCACCCCAACCCCAGAAGGTGATGCCATGACCCAGTACTTCGATCCCTATGACGCCGATCGTCCCCTGATGCTCAAGTGCAGCTGCGGCCGCGAACACACCGTGGCCGAGCACCAGCAGGAATTGGCGGCCGAGCAGGCCGTGACCGAACTCAAGCGCCGCAGCCTGACGAGCGAGTTCGAGGCCTACAGCAACGAGTTCATCGAGGCCACCCTGGTCAAGGCCATCTTCCCGCAGGACGCGGTGCGCCGCCGTTTCCTGCGCGCTGTGGGCAAGAGCACGGCCATGGCCGCCATTGCCAGCGTGCTGCCGGTGGCCAGCCTGCAGGCGATGGCGCAGGAGAAAGGTTCACTGGAGAAGAAGGACCTGAAGATCGGCTTCATCCCGATCACCTGCGCCACGCCACTGATCATGGCCCACCCGCTGGGTTTCTACAAACAGCAGGGCCTGAACGTCGAGGTGACCAAGACCGCCGGCTGGGCGCTGATCCGCGACAAGATGATCAACAAGGAGTACGACGCCACGCACTTCCTCAGTCCCATGCCGTTGGCCATCTCCATGGGCCTGGGCTCCAACGCCACGCCGATGAACGTGGCCACCATCCAGAACATCAACGGCCAGGCCATCACGCTGGCGCTCAAGCACAAGAACAACCGCGACCCGAAGAACTGGAAGGGCTTCAAGTTCGCCATTCCCTTCGAGTTCAGCATGCACAACTTCCTGCTGCGTTACTACCTGGCCGAAGCCGGCATCAACCCCGACACCGACGTGCAGATCCGCGTCGTGCCGCCGGCCGAGATGGTGGCCAACCTGCGCGCCGGCAACATCGACGGCTTCCTCGGCCCCGATCCGTTCAACCAGCGCGCGGTGTACGAGGAGGTGGGCTTCATCCACGTTCTGACCAAGGACCTGTGGAACGGCCACCCCTGCTGCGCCTTCGGCACCAGTGCCGATTTCATCCAGAAGAACCCCAACACCTTCGCCGCGCTCTACCGTGCCGTGCTGACCTCGGCCGCCATGGCGCGCGACCCGAAAAACCGCGAGCTGATTGCCAAGGTGATTGCGCCGGCCCAGTACCTCAACCAGCCCGAAGTGGTTCTCAACCAGGTGCTGACCGGCAAGTTCGCCGACGGCCTGGGCAACATCCAGAACGTGCCCGACCGTGCCGACTTCGACCCCATGCCGTGGCAGAGCATGGCGGTGTGGATGCTGACGCAGATGCAGCGCTGGGGCTACATCAAGGGCGAGGTCAACTACAAGCAGATCGCCGAGAAGGTGTTCCTGCTGACCGATGCCAAGAAGCACATGAAGGCGCTGGACCAGAAAGTGCCCGACGGTGCCTACCCGAAGTTCAAGATCATGGGCCGCGAGTTCGACGCCGCCAAGGCCGCCGAGTACGCCAAGAGCTTCCCGATCAGGAAGGTCGTGTGACATGAACAGCGCACGTTCCCTGCAGCTCAAGGCGGCCCTGCTCTCGGTGCTGATCCTGCTGCTGGTGCTGGGCATCTGGTACATCGCCACCGCCTCCAGCGGTGCGGCCGGTGCCGCGGCCGGGTTGACGGCCGAGCAGATCGAGTACGCCAAGATGATGGGCAAGGAGGTCGGCGCGGCCAAGAGCAGCGGCTTTCCGACGCTGGGCCAGATGGGCAGCACCGTCTGGGGCCACTTGGCCAACCCGTTCTACGACAACGGGCCCAACGACAAGGGCATTGCCATCCAGCTGGCGCATTCGCTCGGCCGGGTCGGGCTGGGCTTCGGGCTGGCCTGCCTGGTGGCAATTCCGCTCGGGTTCATCATCGGCATGTCGCCGCTGCTGCGCCGCGCCTTCGACCCCTTCATCCAGGTGCTCAAGCCCATCAGCCCGCTGGCCTGGATGCCGCTGGCGCTCTACACCATCAAGGACTCCTCGGTGTCGGGCATCTTCGTCATCTTCATCTGCTCGGTCTGGCCGATGCTGGTCAACACCGCTTTCGGCGTGGCAGCGGTCAAGCGCGACTGGCTCAACGTGGCCAGCACGCTGGAGGTCAACCCCTTGCGCAAGGCCTTCCTCGTCATCCTGCCGGCGGCGGCGCCCACCATCCTGACCGGCATGCGCATCAGCATGGGAATTGCCTGGCTGGTGATCGTGGCGGCCGAGATGCTGGTCGGCGGCACCGGCATCGGCTACTTCGTCTGGAACGAGTGGAACAACCTGTCGCTCACCAACGTGATCTTCGCCATCCTGGTCATCGGCGTGGTCGGCATGCTGCTCGATCTGGCCTTTGGCCAATTGCAGAAGGCGGTGACCTATGTGGAGTGAAGTTCCCTCGCGCGTCGCCACGCCTGTGGCCATTGCACCTACCTCGCCGCAACGAAAGGTTTCCCCCGTGGACGGTTTCCTCAGAATCGAACAGCTCAGCAAGGCTTACCAGTTCGACAAGCCGGTGTTCGCCGACGTCTCGTTCACGCTCGAACGCGGCGAGTTCGTCTGCATCATCGGCCACTCCGGCTGCGGCAAGACCACCATCCTCAATGTGCTGGCCGGACTTGACACCGCCAGCAGCGGCCACGTTTTCATGGACGGGCGCGAGGTGGCCGGCCCCAGCCTGGAGCGCGGGGTGGTGTTCCAGGGCCATGCGCTGATGCCCTGGCTCACGGTGCGGCAGAACATCGCCTTTGCCGTCAAATCGCGCTGGCCCGAATGGCCGGCGGCCCAGATCAACGTGCAGGTGGAGAAGTTCGTCGCCATGGTGGGCCTGAGCCACGCCATCGACAAGAAGCCCAGCCAGCTCTCGGGTGGCATGAAGCAGCGCGTCGGCATTGCGCGCGCCTTCTCCATCCAGCCCAAGATGCTGCTGCTTGACGAGCCCTTCGGCGCGCTCGATGCGCTCACGCGCGGCACCATCCAGGACGAGCTGATGACCATCGTGCGCCAGACGCAGCAGACCGTCTTCATGATCACGCACGACGTGGACGAAGCCATCCTGCTGGCCGACCGCATCCTGCTCATGAGCAACGGCAGCGAGACCGCCACCGGCTACGTGCCCGGCGGCATCGCCGAAGTGGTGGTCAACCCGCTGCCGCGCGAACGCACGCGTGCCGGACTGCACCACCTGGACGGCTACTACGAGCTGCGCAACCACATCGTCGACTTCCTGGTCACGCGTGCCGTGGCGCATTGACATCCATTCTTTCAACTTTTTACTCAACAACGGAGCCAACATGAACCGCAACGACGTTACCGAAAAAATCATCGCCACCAAAGTGTCCAAGGGCCTGAAGTGGGAAGACGTGGCCAAAAAGGTCGGCCTCTCCAAGGAATGGGTCACCGCCGGCTGCCTGGGCCAGATGACCTTCGACGAGAAACAGTCCAAGGTTCTCGGCAAGATCTTCGGCCTCAGTGTCGAAGAACAGAAGTGGTTGCAGGTCGTGCCCTACAAGGGCTCGCTGCCCACGCCGGTACCGACCGACCCGCTGATCTACCGCTGGTACGAAATCGTCAGCGTCTACGGCAGCACCATCAAGGAGCTGATCCATGAAGAGTTCGGCGACGGCATCATGAGCGCCATCGACTTCAGCATGGACATCGTGCGCCAGCCCGACCCCAAAGGCGACCGCGTCAACGTCGTGCTGTCGGGCAAGTTCCTGCCCTACAAGCAGTACTGAGCAGCACGTCCTGGCAGGGGGCGGGTCTCCCGCCTTGGCCAGGTTGACACGCTCAGTGCGCCGTGTTTTTGGCTGCTGTCGTGCGTTGGGGTGCGCTGGCCTGCAGTGACTTCAGGATGCGTTCCAGCGCCTGCAGTGCCGCGTCGGGTGCCTGGTCGAACTGCGCCCGGATGATGGCGCCGTCCACCGCGAGCGCGATGGCCTGGGCGTCCCGGTCGCGCTGCTTCGACGGCGGCAGCAGCGCCGTAATGGCGGCCACCATGTCCTGCTTGTGGTGCTGCGAGATCGCAACCACTTCAGGCAGCGTGCTGCCCAGTTCACCAACGCTGTTGATGAACGCGCAGCCGCGGAAATCCGCATCCCCGAACCACTCCGCCAGCGCCGGCACCAGGGCCTTCAGGCCTTTGCCCTTGCGCTGCAAGGCGTCGGTGAACCAGTCCATCCAGCGCTGATGGCGGTAGTCCAGGAAGGCGAGGATGAGGTCGTTCTTGCTCGGGAAATGTCGGTAGAAGGTGACCTTCGTGACGCCGGATGCCGCGATGACGCGGTCGATCCCCGTCGCCCGGATGCCCTCACGGTAGAACAGATCATGCGCGGTCAGCAGGATGCGCTCGCGGGCGCTGAGGTTCTGGGTGGTGGCGGGCTCGGTCAGGTGCATGGGGTCATTGTAGACAGGTCTGTCTACTTTGGGTAGACTGCAGCATGTAGACAGATCTGTCTACATGCAACACCCAGAAGGAATGAACGATGGAAACCAAACCGCCCTTGCCGCCCTTTACCCCCGAGACCGCCGCGCAAAAGGTGCGCCTGGCCGAAGACGCCTGGAACTCGCGCGACCCGGCCCGGGTGGTGCAGGTCTATACCGAAGACACGCGCTGGCGCAACCGCGCCGAGTTCCCGGTCGGGCGCGAGCAGGTGCGCCAGTTTCTGGAGCGCAAGTGGGTGCGTGAGCTGGACTACCGGCTCATCAAGGAGTTGTGGGCCTGCAGCGGCAACCGCATTGCGGTGCGTTTTGCCTACGAATGGCGCGACGACGCCGGCCAGTGGTTCCGTTCCTACGGCAATGAGAACTGGGAGTTCAACGAACAGGGTTTCATGCAGCGGCGTTTCGCCAGCATCAACGACCTGCCGATCAAAGCCGAAGAGCGCAAGTTCTTCTGGCCCTTGGGCCGCCGCCCGGACGACCATCCGGGCCTGAGCGATCTGGGGCTGTGAGGCCGGCCTGAAAAACCAAAGGCCTGGCGGCAACCCGTTGGGGGGTGCCGCCAGGCCTTGGCGTTTGGGGGCGCTGGCTTAGCGTGCCGGCGGGCGGCGCGGTGCCATGGCCGGGCCGCGGCCTTCCAGGTGGCGGAACTTGATGCGCCCCTTGCTCAGGTCGTAGGGCGACAGTTCGAGCGACACCTTGTCGCCGGCCAGGATGCGGATGTGGTTCTTGCGCATCTTGC
>ERZ1292640.4104-Hain-H43-02um-R1-4104-length-11198-cov-7_pt1 | contig 11198 bp, 13 predicted proteins | sample MGYA00564404_ERZ1292640 | MGnify/ENA primary metagenome ERZ1292640 (study PRJEB36523, sample SAMEA6512636) | groundwater metagenome | collected 2019-01-08 | study: AquaDiva: Metagenomics assemblies of 32 groundwater samples | reverse complement strand
AGCAAAAACTAAAATCATTGATTGATTAACTTGGACTTCGGGCAGATTTTAATTTTTTAGGTAAAATAAATCATCGAGACCTCCCCCTTTATTATCAAAGTCATAATTTATTTATTCATTTAAGCAAAACCGGAAGTTTGGATAAGGCGATTCTTGAGGCCATGGCTTGTGGCATGAATGTATTGAGCTCGAGCGATTCGGCTCGCTCTTTTTTGCCAGCGGAACTGATTTTTGATGAAAATAATGTTCAGGAATTAGCCGATAAAATAAAAAAGACAGACGAGAAAGAATTCAGCGGACAATTAAGGCAGTATGTAGTAGAGAATCATAATCTCAATAAATTAATTGATAAAATAGCCGGATTAATAATTAAGAAATGAGAATTCTATATTTCGGAACATATAACCCGGACTATTCAAGGAATAGGGTATTAATAAAAGGATTGAGGGCAAACAACACAGAGGTTTTTGAATGTCATGTTTCAGCTAAAGATAAGTTGAGATATTTAAAACTTGCTTGGCAATTTTTTAAATCAAATCGATTTGATTTTATGATTGTTGGGTTTCCTGGCCAGGAAATCATGTTTTTGGCCAAACTACTTACCCAAAAACCGATTATATTTGACGCCTTCACTTCTCACTATGGAGGATACATTCTTGACCGACAGTATTATTCAAAAACAAGCTGGAGGGCTAAGTATTATAGATTCATTGACACATGGTCATGTAAATTAGCTAATCTGGTCTTGCTTGATACTAACGCTCACATTGATTTTTTTGTTAAGGAGTTTAAGTTAGACAGAAAAAAGTTTTTGAGAGTCTTTGTCGGCACTGACAGTGAAGTTTTTTATCCACGCGAAACCTCAAAGAGTGGGGATAAATTCCTAGTCCATTTTCACGGCCACTATATACCACTTCAGGGGGTTAAATATATAATAGAAGCGGCTAAACTACTTGAGGATGAGAACGTTCATTTTAATATTGTAGGGAATGGTCAAACTTTCAAGAATGATCTAAAATTATCGGAAAGATTGAATATTCATAATATCAGCTTTATTGATCCGGTTCCCTATGAGGAATTGCCGGTTTTAATGGCTCAAGCCGATGTTTGTTTGGGTATTTTTGGCGATAGTCCCAAAACAGATTTGGTTATACCGAATAAGGTTTATGAAGCAATGGCGATGGGGAAAGCGATAATAACGGCTGATACGCCGGCCATACGGGAGCTTTTAAACGATAAAGAGAATGTTTTGTTTTGCAGAAAAGCTGACGCCCAAGATCTGGCTGACAAAATAAAATTATTGAAGAATTTGCCGGAGATTGGGAGTATTATCGGCAAGGGAGCCAGAAAATTATTTGAAACTAAGCTGAAGGAATCATTTTTGGCGTCAGAGTTATTAAAAAACATAAATGAAAAAAGAATACTATCAAAATAAAAGCGCTAATTACGGAATGGGCCATACGCGTCTGAAAAGAATAATTTTTCTTGCTGGTTCTGTTAATGGAAAGTCTATTTTGGATGTAGGTTGCGCCCGGGGTTATTTGGGGAGGATTTTGAAGGAGAAGGGAGCTTCTTATGTGGCCGGTGTGGATATATCCGAAGGCGCTCTTGTGGAAGCTAAACAAGTTTTAGATCAAACATACGCATTTGACCTGGAAGGAGAATGGCCTGAAGAACTGAAAACTAAAAAATTTGATACTGTAATAATGGCCGAAATTTTGGAGCATGTTTTTGATCCGGTTAAAGTTTTAAAAAATGTTCAGAGAGTGCTTAAGGATGGTGGGTTCATTATTATTACCACTCCTAATTTTATGACCTGGACAAACAGGGTTAAATTTATTTTTGGTGATTTCCGGTATCAAGACCAGGGAATGTTCGATTTTGGACACATAAGGTGGTTTACCCATGAATATTTAAAAAAAGTTTTAAGGGATAGCGGATTTAAGATTGTTGAGGAAAAAAATATTATTTTTCCGGGCAAACTTACAAAAATTTTAAAATTTTGGCCAAGTTTATTCGCTTTCCAGTTTATCTTAAAAGCTAAGAAAATATAATGAATATATTAATATCCGGTTATGCCTACATAAAAGAAAATTACTTCAATACTTTTAAGTTTTATCCTGAACCGGAAGCATTAAACTTCTTGTTGCCTAAAATATGGAAAGCTAAAGATGGTAAAATTGTTTTTCATCCGCCTAAAGGGCCTAATGTTTTTTTATCTGGGGCATATTTTTATCATTCGCACTATCCTTTGGTCGGGGGAATTTTGAAGGGATGGCTGCCCGCTTTCCCTTCTGTTCTCTGGCGCTTGAAAAGAAAGAAAAAAATAGGGATTGTTTTTAGTCCGAGCGAGCCAATTCTTCTCACTACGCTTTATCAGGCGTTTTGGTCTAAATTTTTCGGTTTAAAGCATCTTATTTTCACTTGGGAAAATATTCCTTATGAGAGTAAGTTTAGGGGATTCAACCTTTTGTTCAAGAAAATTATAATAAAGTTAAATCTGTTATTGTCTGACGGCATTGTTTGCGGCAACCGCAAGGCCGAAGATATATTTAAGCGGCTGACCAAGAAACCCATTGTTGTTATTCCGTTAAGCGGTGTTGACGCGGACTTTTTTCATAAAGTAAACGCCGGTGATTTTTTAGAAACCCATGACCTCAAAGATAAGTTGATTTTTTCTTTTGCCGGAGCGATAGGATACAGAAAAGGCCTCCATAATATAATCCGTGCTTTTAAAAAAGTTCTTACCGTCTTGCCGAACGCCCATTTAGTGATAGCCGGAACAGGGGAATATGAAGAAAGTTTAAAGTTAGAAGTTGAAAGTTTAAAGTTGAAGAATGCTGTTGCGTTTATTCCCTGGCTTAGTCCCGTCGGGTTGAGAGAGCTTTTGTCCGTCTCCCATATATTTTTATATCCCAGTATATCTTATGGCGGTTGGGAAGAACAATTCGGATATTCAATGGCCGAGGCATCGCTTATGGAATTGCCGGTTATTTCTACCCGGTCCGGTTCCGTCGAGGATGTAGTCGTAGACAAAGAAACGGGCTTGTTAATAAAGCCGGATGATGTGGCAGAATTGGAAGGGGCGATGCTCAAATTGGGCTCGGATCCAATGCTTAGAGAAAAAATAGGCCGGGCCGGCCGTCAATATGTAATTGATAATTTTGCTTATAAAATAATAGCGGGAAAATTCTATGAATTCTTCAAAAAAATTAATTTACATAGCTAATCTTAGACTTCCCACGGAGAAGGCCTATGGTGTCCAAATCGCCAAAATGTGCGAGGCGTTTGCGGCTATTGCAACGACCAACGACCAACGACCAACGACCAACGACGCAAACATAGAAGTAGAGCTGGTTACGCCTTATCGGAAGAACAACATAAAGAAGGATTTTTTTGATTACTATGGAGTAAAAAGAAACTTTAAATTTAAAAGAATCTGGGCGCCAGATTTTTATTTTCCGGGATTCTTGAATAAGATAGCTTTTTTTATTAAAAATTATTTTTCAGCTAAAGCGTTGGTTAGAGAAGTACTGAAAGAAAATGCTGATGTTTATTATACTCGCGATGAGTTGGTGGCATATCTTTTAAGCAAGAAAAATAAAAATGTTATTTTTGAATGCCATAGATTCTCAAACAACAGAAAATCGTTTTATAACTACTTTAAAAAGGCAAATTTGAAAATTGTGACTATTTCGGATGGCCTGAAAGAGGATTTAGTAAAATTTGGTATCAAGAATTCTAACATACTAGTTGCGAGAGATGGGGTTGATCTTGCTGAATTTAGTGCATCAATGAACAAAGAAGAACGTAAGGAAAAGCAGAGAATATTTAGAGAAGAATTTTTTACGGATCGCGATGATCGTCGTAGGCGTAAAAAAATAGCAGTTTACATAGGAAGCCTTTATCCATGGAAGGGGGCTGATATTTTAATTAGAGTCGCAGAACACTTAAAAAATATTAATCCTAATTATCTCATTTGGATTGTTGGCGGTTCTAAAAATGACGTCGAAGTTTTGAAGAAGGGTTTACATCCAAACATAGTGCCATTTATTTATATTAACGGTGCTGTTCCACATAAGGATGTCGCCAAGATTTTAATTGCCGCTGATTGTGCAATTTTAACAGGAAACGAGTCTGAAATAATTTCAGCAAAATATACCTCGCCTCTTAAAATGTTTGAGTACATGGCTTCCGGCTGTCCTATCGTGGCTCAAAATTTGCCTTCTTTTCGGGAGGTCTTAAGTGGTGAAAATTCTTTTTTGGTAGAGCCTGGCAATGCAAAGGCCTTGGCTGACCAAATAGCATGGGTTTTTGATAATGAGGAGCTTGCTAAGAATAAAGCAAGTAAAGCTTTTGAGGATATTCAAGAATATACTTGGAAGAAAAGGGCGGAGAAAATACTGAATTTTATATGAATACGCTCAAAGAAGAATTGTTTTTTATTAGAGAAACTTTTCGATACGGTTATGGATGGAGAGGTGTTTTAAGATATTTTATAAATAAATTTTGGAATTCCAAACTTATTTATAGACTTAAATTACCCGAGTATAAATTAGTCGAAAATGTTGAAATTCACATGCTTTGCCAGAAAAAAGATTCCGACATGCTGGCCTGGTCGCTCATGTCTTTTATAAATACAAGCGGCGTTTGTCCTAAAGTCGTCGTTCACGATGATGGGTCTTTTGATCAAAATGCCACAGATAAATTAGAGCATAAATTTCCAGAACTAAAAGTGTTGTCTTTAAAAAAAGCCAACGAACTGATCAACAACATGACCGGTTTATCGCCCAAGCTTTTAGAACATAGAGAACACGGCCACAAGTTAATATATAAATTGGTGGATATTTTTCTATTAAGTCGATCGGAGAAAATTATGGTCCTTGATTCGGATATTCTGTTTTTTAATCGTCCGGAAGAAATCTTAAAATTTATAAATGAGGATGCTGATTGCGACTCTTTAATCTCGAGACATGACGGGACTTATAACTTAATGCTCCCGCCAGATTATTTGTCTAAATATGGTATTTTTAAAAACGAAGCCGACTACATGAACTCCGGGATTATCCTTTACAAAAAAAACAAAATAGGGACTGATAAATTATCGGAATATTTTGAAAATACCCTACGAAAACCGGGGGATTATTTTGTGGAAATGGCCGGTTGGGGGTGCTTGATCGCTCAAACAAATTTTAAGTTTTTAACCAAAGAAAGCTATATTGTAAAAGGCAGACCCGAAATCAATACTGTCGCTAAGCATTTTACCGGCCCCCGCCGGCATGAATTTTATATTTATGGCATAGGCATGGTAAAATCAATGATTAAAAATTAAAATGCAAAACGACAAATTAAAAATTCTAAACAATAAATTTCTAATAACCGGCGGGGCCGGATTTTTGGGTTCTCATATGTGCGACCTGCTTTTGGATCGTGGAGCGGCAGTTGTTTGCGTGGACGACCTTTCAAATGGCAAGTTGGATAATATAAAACGCCTCAAGAGTGAAAAAAGATTCAAATTCTACAAAAGAAATGTTAATAAATTGTCGGAGATCAAAAAAGTTTTTTCAAAAGAGAAACCTGATTACGTTATGCATTACGCGGCTATGGTGGGCGTGAAGAGAACAAGCGAGCGGCCCTTGGAAGTCTTTGAAGACATAGAAGGAATTAAAAACATTGCCGAACTATCAAGGCAATATAAAATTAAAAAAATTCTGTTTACATCTTCCTCCGAGGTTTATGGCGAACCGGTTAAGCTGCCCATCTCGGAGGATGATACCTTTAACAGCAAATGGCCGTACGGGCTGGTTAAAATATTAGGCGAGCAGTATTTCTTAGCTTATTATCAAAAACACGGTATTCCGGTTACGATTTTAAGATATTTTAATGTATATGGACCAAGGCAGGATTTTGGCGATTCTGGTTTCGTGGTATCGGTGTTCCTGAAAAGAGCTTTAGAAAAAAAGCCATTGGAAATATTTGGAACCGGAGAGCAGACCCGGGACTTTGTTTTTGTTGAAGATAATGTGCGATTAAGCTTGAAAGCGTTTTTAAACGATAGAGTGAATGGCCGGCCCATGAACATTGGCTCTGGTAAGTCCATAAGCATTTCGGAACTTGCCGATGAAATAAAAAAAATAATTTCTCAAACGGCGATAGTTTCCAAACCGGAAAGAAGAATGGGAGAAATAAAATACAGAACTCCAGATGTCAGCTTTATGAAGAGAATGCTCGGAGATGAACCAAAAATAAAATTAAAAGATGGAATATCTAAGACATTAGAATATCTCAAGAATGGAGAAGGATTTTTATAAAACATATTTTGAAGCAGAAAAGAATCACTGGTGGTTTAGGGTAAGGATAAATCTGATTTTTGATTTGCTCAAGAAACACAAAATTCCGAAAACGGCGAAAATTTTTGATTTTGGATGCGGCTCGGGATACACAGTCGGCTGTTTGCAAAGAATGGGTTATGATGCCTCCGGATCCGATGTTTCTGCCGAGGCCATTGAGTTTGGCCTGTCCAGGGGTATACGCAACCTATCCGTCGCCCAAAATAGCAAAATTAGGCCCCCAGAAGGCAGTTTTAACTTGATATTGGCCTTAGACGTTATTGAGCATATAGAAGACGATTCAGGGGCTATTAGGGCCATAGAAAAAGCCCTAAAAACCGGCGGAATGGCAATTATTACCGTGCCGGCCTACCAGTGGCTTTGGGGAGTTCAGGATGATGTTGCTCACCATTTTAGGAGATATACAATGACTGGTCTGACCAGTATAGTTAAAAGATCCGGCGAATTTAAAATTGTTTATAAGACATATTTTAATACTTTTTTGTTTCTACCGATTGCCATTGTCAGAATGTTGTCTAAATGGTTTAATTTAAGGGAGAGGGAGTCGGATTTTGATATCAATAACCGATTTCTAAATCACATATTTTATTTTATTTTTAGTATTGAAACCTATTTTTTGAATTTTTTTAGCTTTCTTTTCGGTGTCTCCATACTTTTAATTCTTCGGAAGAGTTAAAAGTAAATTTTCAATTTAAAATTTAAAATTTTCAATCAATTTTCAATGACTGAAACAAAAAACAAATACGACCTAGAAGAAAGAACTGCTAAATTAGGGGAAAGTGTTATTAAGTTTTGTAAAACCTTGAATCAGGATAATATTTCAAAGCCCATAGTTAACCAATTGATTAGATCTCCCACGAGTATCGGTGCTAATTATATGGAAGCCAATGGTGCCAGCTCCAAAAAAGATTTTCGCAATAAAATTTTTATTTGCAAGAAAGAGTCTCAAGAGTCAAAACACTGGTTAAGAATGATAAATTCTTGTTTTACGGATAAAAAAGAAGAAACAAAAATATTGTGGCAAGAGTGTCAAGAATTGAGCATGATTTTCCATAAAATTGCCAGTAGTTCCGAGTAGTTTTTAAATTGTTAAATTATAAATTCAATGAAAATTGAAAATTCTAAATTGAAAATTAAAAGCATAACAAACAAGTATGGTCTGATCATTATAATAGCGGGGCTATTTATATTAACTCGATTTTTTGGTCTTGGTCAGATTTATCATCAGGACGAATACAGGTGGGCTAGTATTGCTAACCCATTTTTTGGAAACTTTTCAAGCCCTCACCCACCTTTAGCGGAATATCTTTATAAATTTGCCGGGCGTGTTTTTGGATTTGGCAATTTGAGGATTGTCCCGTTATTTTTTAGTTTTCTAAATCTGGTTTTGGTTTATCTGGTCTCATTAAAAATTACAAAAAATAAAAACATTGCTTTGATTGCGGCCGGTCTCTTCACGGTTAATATTTATAGCTTGATAGCGAACCTCCAGATAGATATTGACGGCGCAATCCTGCCGTTTTTTATTTTACTTACTTATTATGCTTATTTACATACTTTGGAAGATGGAAAAACAAAAAAGCGATGGCTTGTTTTATTGGGTCTCGCCGTTGTCGGGGGATTTTTAACCAAACTAAGCTTCTTGCTATTTATTGGGGCGCCCATTGCTGATTGGCTATTAAGCGCGTATTACTCCAGAGAAAAAATTGGCCTAAAAATTATTTTAAGTAAAGCATGGCCTTGGTTGGCCGGATTTGTGGCGGCAGGCGCTGTCTTCTATTATTTTTACGCTATATATTTCAACGGGGTTATTACTTATGCGGAGCATTTTAAAAGTTTAAATTTTGCTTCAAGAGCTTATTTTGATTTGGTGTTTAAAATATTCAAGTCATTTGTGTGGTTGTCACCGCTTTTGGCTCTGCCGGTCCTATATGGGTTTTTCAGAAAAGAAATAATAAATAGATATCGGATCTGGTTTATATATCTGTTCTTGAATCTGATTTTTTATTTGGTCCTATTCGATTTTTCTACCCTTACCATTGAAAGGTATTTTATGTTTCTGATTGTTCCATCGGTATTAATCAGCGCCGAAGCTATTTTTAATCTTTTCAAAGGCCAAAACATACGGAAAAGCGCGTATATCATTGCTATCACCACTTTTGTCACATTGTCTTTTTTGATTCTATCTTTACCCCATGATGTCCTGCCTTTAAATCCGAAAGAGGCCTATGTGGACAAAGTTAGGTCTTTGGAATTTAATTTCCTTATCCCATTTACCGGTGGTTCAGGCCCTTCGGGATTTTATTTTTCGGCTTGGTTTATATTGTTGGCGTGGATAATCGCCTGTGTTTCTCTGTTTGGAGTGATTCTTAACAAACATAAAAAGAATTTGTTTTTGGCGGTCTTCATTGTTCTTGGTGTCGGGTATAATTTAATTTTTTCCACCGAATATTTGTCTGGAGCCGTATATGGCAGTGTAGATAAAGTCGCCAAAGAAACTATTGAATATGTAAATTCAAGTAATAGTGTAGATAAGGTCATTACCTACTATGATATCGGCGCCTATTATCTGCGTTTAAGCGGTAAGTATTATTCAAGATTTTATACGGCGCCAAAACGGGACTATACTCCTAAAATAGAAAGTTATAGGGGCCAATATATGATCATTGATTTTCCGGCAATAGATAAAAACGGGCGATATTGGCCGTTAATTTCTCGTTGCCCTATTATAAAAAAATTCCAGGACAAAAAAATAGAATCCTATGTTTTTGATTGCTCTAAAATATGAATGTAATAATTCCACTTTTTTCAATAATTATTTTGGTTTCCATAAACATGGTTCTTAGCCATAAAGGAAAGAAATTATATTGGCTAAATGAATTATCCCATTTTTTAGGAGGTTTTCTTTTAGCAGCTCTGTTTTTAAATTTTTTGGATGGAAAGTTGGTATTGTTAGCTGTTTTAATCATTGGTATTATTTGGGAAATTTATGAACTCATTGTTACTAAAAATAAAAAGATTAAAAAATATCTGGAAAATAAGTTTAAATACTATATAACACCATCTACTTTTTCTGATACCATACTAGATCTTTTGCTTGCTTTTTTGGGCGCTGTATTTTATTTGTACCTGTTTTAAAAAATAAAGAGCCCGTGAGGAGTGGCAACCACCTTGATGGTAGCCGGACTCCTCACGGGTGTATTAGACCCACCCTTTCAAGAGTGAGTAAGGACGAGCCACTAACAGCTCATAGAGGCGGTTGACCCACTTGTAGCGGGCCCATACCTGGCTATTGCTCGGGTCGTAGATTTCTCTCAATCCAGGTGGAACAAGGACGGTCAGACCGACTTTCTCTGTTGCCTTCACTGCTCGCCAGTAGTGAGGATAGTACGAGACCAACGCTACTCTTTGAACACCCAGTTTCTCGCATTCGGCTTTCTGCCAAAGCGCGATATCATAGGTGTTCATGTAGTTTGGCGCTGTTTCGGCTTGTCGCGGACTCACGGCGGCCAGTGGAATGTCGGACAGGCAGAGCTTTAGCTCGCCCTGGATGATCACCGGCACCCCCAGTTGGCGGTACAACTCCCTAATCTTGCCAGCGAGGAACTCGTTGACGAGGCCAGGATCACTCGGACTGTTTTCACCAGCCGAATGTGATAGGATCGCCTGTGCTCCACGAAGCGATGTTGGTGGCACAGACCATACAGTCAAGCACTCCCAGAAAAGCTTTAGCACTTACCACCCCCCTGAAAAGAACACTGGTTGACGAACTCTCTACATTATAGTATAATTTGTTTTAAAAGTCAAGTTTTAATGGTATAATGGCGTATATGTCAAAAAATATAGATTTATCTATTGTTATTCCGCTTTTTAATGAAGAAGAGGTTTTCCCATTCTTGCTTGAAGAAATAATCAAAGCGGCTAATGCTACCTCAAAAAACTACGAGGTTATTTTGGTGGATGATGGTTCAACCGACAATACTTTTGAATTGGTTAAAAAAACCGCCGGCCAAGACCCCAAAATCAAAGTTATTAAACTTTCAAGGAATTTTGGCCATCAAGCGGCTTTTAATGTCGGGATTGACTTTGCTCAAGGAGACATGGTTTTGACTATGGATGGTGATCTTCAGCATCCGCCGTCTTTAATACCGACATTTATAAAATATGCAGAAGAGGGCCACGATATTGTTATCGGTGAAAGATTAGACAATAAGCAAAATTCTAAATTGAGAGAAGCCGGAGGAAAAGGTTTTTATAAACTAATGAGCGCTATTACAAACCTGGAATTCAGGAATGTTTCCGACTTTGCTTTGTATAAAAGAAATGTGGTTAATGCCTTAAAGAAACTGCCGGAAAGAGAGAGATATTTAAGAGGCATGATCCAATGGATAGGATTTAAAAAGAAGTATGTGCCTTATGTCGTTGAATCAAGAAAGGCCGGCAAGCCCAAATATAATATCAAGAAATTAACGAAATTGGTCTTGAGCGGGGTTACTTCTTTTTCTGCATTTCCTTTGAGGTTGGCGCTCTGGGCGGGCTTGTTCGTGTTGTTTGTAAGTATTATTTTTTCCGGTTATGTTGCGGTTGATCACTATATTAACCCAAATCCCTTAATTCCCGGTTGGGCAACTTTAGTGATACTGGTTTTATTTTTAGGCAGTATTCAGCTGATGGTCTTGGGGATAGTCGGGGAGTACATGTATAAAATGTTCAACGAGGTAAAAGGTCGTCCTTTGTATATTGTTTCTGAAACATGCAATATTGAAGATGGCAGTGTAGAAGAAACGCCATATGGAATCCACAACATTTAAAACTTGGATTCAAACCAAATTTTAAATAATCTCTAAT
>ERZ1292640.247-Hain-H43-02um-R1-247-length-43577-cov-5_pt1 | contig 11200 bp, 10 predicted proteins | sample MGYA00564404_ERZ1292640 | MGnify/ENA primary metagenome ERZ1292640 (study PRJEB36523, sample SAMEA6512636) | groundwater metagenome | collected 2019-01-08 | study: AquaDiva: Metagenomics assemblies of 32 groundwater samples | reverse complement strand
GCCAGGAAACTATAGGCGACATTGACATCCTCGCGGTCGCCGCGGACGCGGCGGTGAGAGAGAAGAGGGCGTTTGGTGCGGCCGTCAACGGCTGACGCGTCGTGAGGGTGACAAAGCCGGAGAGGTCGAGGCAATCCTGCCCCGTGTCCGCCCGCACGTCGATCTCCAGGAAGCCCTGCTGACCCGCGAACGCAGGGCCGAAGTCCAGAACTGTCGTGAACCGCCCTTGCGACACGCTCGTGTTGTTGGCGCAGAGCGTAAAGCCAACCTGCGATCCACCCACGGCGGCATCGTAAAGACGAAACCGCAGGTCGAACGCCCCGTTCGCGAGCGTGCCGCTGGCCTTGAGCTCGCCCTGATAGCTGATATCCGTGCCCAGCGGCTGTGCCCAGCCCGCGGACGCAGCCAGAAACGCGACCAGACCGCCAGTACGACCACGCATGTTCATTCTCGATCCTTCCTGTAGAGCTTGTTGACACCCCGTCACATTCAATCGTGGCGTCGATGTCATCCGTGAGGATGAGCGCTCGTTCTCGATTCACCGATTCACGGTCTTGCCCGTCGCTTCTGACACCAATGCGTCAACCGTCGGGACGCGGTCGTGAAGGTTGCGATTTCTTGAACTTGCCTCACCGATTCAGGTTGACTTGGTCGAGCAAACCGGAGGCCGCCATCTTTATCGGTCCATCCCGGAAAGCGCTGGCGACGGTGACCCGGCTTTCCAACTCCACAATGCGCCGCGCGGACCGCCAGACATTCACCATTGCAATTCCTGCTGTGAATCCGGTAAAATCGCCCGTGCTTTGTCCGTTCCTTGACGTACTCGGCGCCGCCAGCCTCCTGCGAGTCTGTGCGAACGTGATCCCTTGCTTTCCAAACCACGGTCCCGAGGTCAATTCCCATGCGCTCGCACGTTGCCGCCAAGCGTCCTCTTCGAACGTTTCTCGTCCGCCTCGACGCCCGGGCAGTGCTGGCCGCGGCGACGTTGGCAGTGGCGATGGGCATCCCAGCGCCCGCGCTGGCCGACCCGCTCAACGCGCTGGACTTTCCCTCGCTGGGGACAGGCACGCTCGCGTCGGGCACCTACACGATCAACACCGACGACCTCACGCTCACCAACAGCAGCAACGTCACCCTGTACACCGGCACGCTGTACGCCAACAGCATCGCGGTCTTCGCGTTCAACGGGCTCAACGCCAACACCGGCTCCACGATCAACGTGATCGGCAAGCGTCCCCTGGCCATCCTTTCCTCGGCCAGTATGACCATCAGCGGAACCATCAATCTCAATGGCGCCGACGGCAACGTCGGTGTGGCCGGAGCCGCTAGCGGCGCTCCCGGCGGCGGTCTCTTAACCTCCGACAACGGCGGAGGCGGCGACGGTGGCATGGGCGGCACGACAGGTTGGGGTGCCCAAGGAAGCGGGACCGGTGCCGGCTGGCTGGGAACCGGCGGTGGCTTTGGCGGCAAAGCTTACGACGGCGGCTACGACTACGGCAATCTCCTGGTCCGTCTTGAAGCCGGCAGCGGCGGAACTGGTGGCTATGGCAGCCCCGGCGCTGGCTCAGGAGGCGGCGGAGGAGGCCAAGGCGGAGGCGCGCTCGAGCTGGGCGCCCAGTCAGCTCTCACGCTCACAAATGCCACCATCACCGCCATCGGCGGCGCCGGTGTCGCGGGCGTCGGCGACGCCGTGGGAGGCGGAGGCGGCAGCGGCGGAGGCGTCCTGCTCCACGCCCGAAACGTCACGCTCCCTGCCGCCGCAAACCGCATCAACGCCAGCGGTGGCTCGGGCGTCAACGCCGGCGGCGGCGGCGGTGGCCGCGTCACGATCCAGTCGGTCAACACACCAATTCTCACAGGCGTGAGCGTCGCCCCTGGCGTCGGAGGAGCCTCCATCATCCCCTTTGCCGGAGTCATCACGAGCGCCCGGGTCACGCTCACCACCACCACGCTCGATTTCGGCAGCGTCCCCATCGGCTCCAGCAAGACCCTGGGCATGCTCATCAGCAATGCCGGCGACGCCAACACCGCCCTCAATGGCGTGTTTCCCACCGCGACCGCCCCCTTCGCCCGGGTCTCGGCCACCGGCGCCTTCTCCGCCCTTCACACCTGCGAGTACAAGGCCGCGACGTACACGTTCAGCCCCACGAGCATCGGCCCGTTCAGCCAGACCCTCATCTTCGCCTCCGATGGTGGCAACTCCGCGGTGACCATCCGCGGCGATGGCGTGCCGGCGACAACGTGCCCTGCCGACTTTGATGGCGACGGCACCGTCGATTTCTTCGACTACGACGCGTTTGTGATGGCGTTCGAAACGCCTTGCTGAAAGCGGAGCGAACAGGTACACTGGGCTTGGAGGTGTCACCGTGACATTGCCATTCTCTCTTCGCCCCATTGTCCACGTCGCGGCAATGCTCGGGACGCTCCTCGTGCAAAGTGCCCGAGCACAGCCGATTACGCTGGCGAACGCCGGCTTTGAAGCGAACATCGCGCCGCCGGGCGGGTACACGATCCTCGTGCCCACCGGATGGACGCTCCACGACCCCGCTGGAATCATCGATGGGTCCAGCGACGCCGTGGGAGCGATCAACGCCAGCGGCCCCAACACCTTCTTTCCCGGCGGCGCCCCCGAGGGCAATCAAGCGGCACTCATCTACCTCGCGGGCGACCGCGGCGCTGGAGAGGTCGGGCTTCGCCAGAGTGTCTCGGCGACGCTGCAAACGCGCACCAGATACACCCTGACGGTCGAAGTCGGCAACATCGCCTCGGGCTTTGGCCCTCCGGGGAACACGTACTACAACCTCGACGGCTTCCCCGGGTATCGCATCGACCTTTTCGCCGGCGCGACGCTTCTTGCCCGCGACGCAAACTCGATGGGAGCGACAATCCCCGAAGGGGAATTTCGCACCACCACGCTCGAGGTCGAGATCGGCCAGAGCCACCCGGCGCTGGACCAGCCCCTTTCAATCTGGCTCGTCAATCTCAATCAGGCCGGACCCGCCAACGCGCCGGGGATCGAGGTTGACTTTGACGACGTGCGTCTGCTGGCGACACCGCTCCCTGAGTGCCCGGCCGACTTCGATGGCGACGGGGTCGTCGACTTCTTTGATTACGATGCCTTCGTCAGGTGCTTCGAAGGCAGCGGCTGCCCGCCGGGCACAACCGCCGACTTCGACCATGACGGCACGGTCGACTTCTTTGACTACGACGCGTTCGTGGTGGCCTTCGAAACGCCGTGCTGAAAGGTCAAAGCACGTATCCGTTCGCTCAGGGCTGCTTCTGCTCCAGCCACTTGCGCAGCCTTTCCTCCAGCTCCAACAGCGTCATGCCGTAGGTCTCTTCGAGCGCCCGCTGCTGCCCGCCCCCCCGTGAGAGCTTGCCCATCAGCACGTTTAGACGTTCGTTGGCGGCGGGGAAGCCGCCGAAGCGCAGGAAGTCGATCGCCAAGGTCGCGTTCTCGTACCGGGCCGGTTCCAGACGGTCGGACGAGGCAGAGGCCGTCCAGAGGATCGCCTCCTTGAACACACCCCGGTCGATCATCGTCCGCCGATCGGTGCCAGGAGCCGAGGGCGTCCGCGTCGACGCCATCTTGGCCGAGCGCTCGACGCTCGAGGCCAACCCCTCGAAGAGCCACCTGGGCTGATCGACGAACATCGAGGTCTGGATCATGTGCACGTACTCGTGCGTGAGCACCTTGGCCGTGGTGACCGAGGAATCGACCCGGATGATGATCTCGTTGTCCTGCGTCACGCCCGCGAGAAACGGCGTGCCGGTGCGGGCGCCGTACGACGTCTTGTCGCACAGCAAGAGCCGCACCACCGGCATGTGGATGGGCCCGACGATCGGCGCCATCGCGATGTTGGCGGCCAGGGTGGCCGCGCTGGTCATCTCCACGATCTCCTTGGGGGCGAGCCACCCCGTCTGCGGCGCGCGGCGCTCGCTGCCGAAGTGGTAGTACACGTCGAAGCTCGGCGTGCGGACAAAGGGCTGTGCGTTGCGGCTCCCCTCGATCTCGTACTTCGCGGTGGTGCGGGCGAGCCCGCCGGTCTGGCGGAACCATTGGGAGATTTCGCTGGTGGTCGAGGGGCGCACGCCGCTGAGCTCGTACACCGCCCCGTTCATCGCCATCTGCACCACGAGCTGAAGACCGGGAGCCGGCTTGAAGTCGATCGCCGGGATCAACGAGATCCGCGAGATGAAATCGCCCGCAACCTGGCCCATGCCAAGATCGGCGATCGCGTAGAACGCGGCCGCTTGGACCTCCATGTCCTCATCGTCAAAGAACCGCTTGATCGCCTCGTAGGCGTCCTGCTTGTACGCGGCCGCAACGGGGGAGTCCTTGGGCTCCCCCGAGGCCAGGTACGCGGCCCGCGCACCGATCGCCCGCACCAGAATGCGCCGCTCGTCGGCCCAGCGGATCCCCCTGAGCGTGAACGCGAGAGCTCCAAGGTCGGCGGGCTTGGCATTGCGGGCCAATACTCCGACAGCGACGATCCGGTCGGACATCGAGGCCGTCCTGAGAATGGCGTGGGCGGCGTCGCGGCAGGCGTCGGGGTCCTTGGCCCATTCGGAGTCGAGAATCTCCTCGACCTTCACCCAGTCGCCCGTGGCCATCGCCTTGTTGAGCTGGGCGTCGAGCTCGGGGCCATGTCGAGCTTCTTCCGCGGCGGGCGCGACCAAAGGCAAGGAGGCCAGGCACGAACCGCCCGCCCCAAAGGCCGCGCAGAGACCCATCGAAAGTGCGGACAACGCCGTCGTGTGCTTCTGCATTCGTATCCCTCGCATCTCACACCTCTTCAGGTTCGACCGCCCGTCGCGGCCCCCGCTCATCATTGGCGCGCCGGGGTTCGCTCCCCACGCCAGGCATTCCGAGTACCGATCAATGCTTCACGGGCCGGCGGAGCCGCTCCACGATCACCGGGATCGCCGCGGGCACGCCCGCTTCGGGCGTCTTGGGCTCGGGCGTTCCGGTCACGGTGCGAACGGCCCCGGCAACCGACAGCGTGACGAGCATCGTCCGGTGGTTGCCCACCAGCTCGACCACGTCGTCAACGCCCTCGAGCCTCGCCGAGTCGACCGCGACCACCCCGTCGCCGAACGAGTTTGCGGCCGCCTTGTACGCGCGGGTCCCAAACCGCGGCGCCGCGGCCGGATCCATCATGCGGCCCAGAATAATGGTCGTTGCCACGCCGCGCGGCAGCCCCCTGGCGTTGAGGTCCTTGAGGAACACCGACCCCGGCAGCAGGTCAAAGCCCGCCCGTCCCGGCGAGGTCGTCGAGCCCGGGGGGGCGACGGGCGCGCCGGTGATCAGCCGGGCGGCCTGCTCGCGGGCCTCTCCGATCCAGCGGTACTTGGCCCAGTCCGAACCCGCGTTGGGCGTGCCGATTGTCACAAAGTGCTCAACCGCGGGTCGTCCCGAGGCGGCCGAGCCGCTCGCGTCGGCGTTGTACATCGTGGCGCGAGTGAGCACGTCGCGGGAGACGAGCCCGCCCATCGAGTGCCCCACGAGATCGACCGATTCGACCCCTTGCTTGCGAAGGCGCATCAGCGCGGAGTAGAGCATCGCCGCCGACTCGCCGATCGCCTGGTCGTTGGGGTACTCAAAGCGTGCGACCTCAAAGTCGTCGGCCGCCAGGGCGGGTGCGAGCTCGTCCCACACCGTTCCAGGCTCGTCGAGCCCGTGGACGAGCACCACCAGGTGCTTGGGCGTCTTGGCGGGGGTTCTGGACCAGACCTGCCCGGACGACGGATTGGGCACGCCCGTTTCCTGCGCCGGAAGTGGAAGCGATTTTTCCCTCAGGAAGAAAATGCCATAAGGCGAGGTCCCGGCACTGTCGACGCCGAGCTTGGCGCTGCGCCCGCTCTCACCGACGATCGTGGGATCGAACGAGGCACCGACGCTACCACCCAGGAACCAGTCGATCCCGGCGACCAAGCCGACCAGGGCGACCACTCCGACAGCGATCGCGCTCGCGTGCATCACGGCCCGCCTTGGATTGGACTGTGTCGGATCCATGCGTGGAACTCAGGGTTTGGATCCAGAAGCGTCGGCGTCGGGCTTCACCGGTCCGCCCGCGGGCTTGTCGGTGGAAGGGGCCGGGGGCACGGGGGACCGCGGAACGGGCGTCCCGCCCTTGGACAGAATCAGGAGGTCGAAGAGCTGGTTCTCCAGCTCTCGCTCCTTCTGCCGTGTGTTCTTGATCGACTCGCGCAGCGTGCCCACAACGCGCTTGACCTCTTCGGGATCGGCGTTGCCCGCGTTCGCCATCGACTCGAGGGTGTCGCTGAGGCTCCGCAGGTCCCCAACCGCCGTGGCGTACGCACGGGCCGAGTCATAGATCAGCTCCTCCTTGAGCTCCTTGGTCGAGGGCCTGACAAAGACGCGCCAGGGCTGGGAGACGATCTCGTCGATGCCGATCTTGGCGCTGTCGGCGGCTTGGCGCGCGCTGGCGAGCATGCGCCGCACGCCGGGCATCTCCGCCGAGAGCTGCGAGCTGATCTTCGAGGCGTCCTCGGTCATCTTGTTCACGTTCTTGGTGATCGAGGGAACCTCTCGCATCGCCTCGAGCACGAACCCCAGGGTGTCGCCCGCGAGCCCCGACATGAGCGCGTCGGCGCTCTTGAGCGTGTTGTCGAGGTGCTCGCGGTTGTCGTCGAGCACCGTCTGAACGCTGTCGATGAGCTTCACCGCGTGATCGACGCCCCCGTCAAACTTGGTGAGGATCGGGTCGAGCCGATTTGCGCCCGAGTCGACCGTGTTGAGGATCTTGTCGAGCGAACCGCTCCACTGCGGGAGCTTGTCGGCAAACAGATCCACCGCCGCCGTCGCACGATCGACCGCGCGGTTGAGCTTCCCGGAGTTCTCGCCCACCAGCGCCTTGGCGCCGGCCATGAACTCCTGACCGTCCGACAGAATGCTCTTGAGCTGGCCGGCCTGGTCGGCCCCGAAGCCCGCCTGGGCCAGGAACGCCGGTGGCGCCACGCCGCCGGGGACCACCACGCCCGAGGCGATCTCCTTGTACTTGATGCCCTTGGCATCGGCCTTGGTCGGGTCGCCCGCGTCGGCGATGTTGATCGAGCTGATCGTGCCCAGGAGGGGCTTGTCGAGGACGATGATCGCGTTCTCGTACAGGTGCAGATCTCCACGGACCTGGAGCGACACCAGCACACCCACAGGAAGGTCGACCGCCCCCGTGCCCACCACCGACTTCTTGTAGTCGAAATCGATCGACGCCACCCGACCGACCTCCTGCCCGCCCAGGTGGACCGCCGACCCCGGCTTGAGGCCCGCCGCACCGTCGCCCAGCGAGAACTTGACCGTGAAGTTCTTGTTCCACCCCAGCGGCGCACCGCCCGCAAAGACGAACGCCAGCAGGACCGTTCCCGCCAGGCCCGACAGCAGAAACAGCCCGGCCAACCAGTTGTACTTCGTATTGGACCACGAGCTCATAGGCCAGAGCATATCGCACGCCCCGCCCTCAGGCTCAGCGTCACGGGGAGTCCTGAATCGGCCCCCACAGCGTCAGGGCGATGTTCCCGGCGTTGAACGCCGCGTGCATCACGATCGGCACCCCCAGCCGCCCCGTCCTCGCGAACGCGATCCCAAAGGCCAGACCCAGCACAAAGAGCGGCGGCAGGGCGTGCCAGGGCACCACACCCGTGTGCCTCCCCGCGAAGAGTGCGGCCGTCAGGATCACGCTCAGCCAGGGGCTCCGGGTCACCTTAAGCAGCGTGGTCTGAAGAAAGAGGCGATAGACCACCTCCTCGACGATGGGCGCTCCGATCACGGCGCACGCCGACATGACGATCGCGGGCCACGACGCCGGCTCGTCCTTGATCAACCTCAGGGTCTCGTGCGCGATGGGATTGGGAGCGTGATCGCTCAACCGCTCGGCCGCCCAGACCGCGATCGCCGAGCACGCCGACACGACCGTGTACGCCGCGGCCACAAGCCCGACGCCGATGGGCCCGTCCCACCGCCCCACCATCCGCCTCATCCCGCCGCAGGCCAGCACCGCCATCACCAGCGCCACCGGCACGCCCACGAGATACGAACCAGCCTGCAACACCGCCTGGCCCTTGACCGTGAGCGACGAGACCTCGGCCGGAAACGGGAGAGCGAGGGAGTACGCGAGCGAGTAGCCGACCGCCGACGAGGCAAACACAATCATCCCGGCGCAGAGCAGTATCACCGGCTCCTTCTCACTTGGCATCACCGGCTTGTGTCGTTTGAACGACCCCGGTCGTATCACGTCCATCGCCACAAGACCCGCCAGCACAAACGGGCCCGCAAGCATCACGATCAGCGCCGTGATATTGGTCCAGCCCGCGGGCGACAGCGTTCGGGCGGCCTCACCCATCGCCCCCGGCAAGGGAAGCGATGGTTCTGAAGGCGGCGGCACCTGCTCGAGTTGTCCGGCGCCCATGCAGGCGCAAACTATCGCCAGGCCCGCAACAATGAGCGTCTCTCGGCGTCGCCCGATGTCCCCCACACCCCTCGCCCAGGAGCCCAGCGTGGCTGTCTCCGTTCTCAGCGACATCATCGACCACAAGCGACGCGAGGTCGACGCGGCCAGGCGCCAGACCGATATCGACACGCTGCGAACCAGGGCCAGCGCGCGACCGGCGCCGCGGGACTTCCACGGCGCTCTGACCGACGCGGGACCAGCAGGCGTTCGGGTCATCGCCGAGATCAAACGCATGAGCCCCTCCGCGGGGCTCATCCGCCCGGAATACGCCGACGCATCGTTTTCGCCCGAGTCCATTGCCGCACGGTATCACGCGGGCGGGGCGCACGCGATCAGCTGCCTGACCGCCGAGCGGGTCTTCGCGGGAAGTCTTTCCTTCATCGATCGCATCAAGGATAAGGTTTCGCTGCCGGTGCTCCGCAAGGACTTTGTGATCGATCCGTGGCAGGTGTTCGAGTCCCGGGCCGCCGGCGCCGACGCCATTTTGCTCATCGCCGAGTGTCTCGACGACCCATCGCTCGTCTCCCTCCACGCCCTCGCCCAAAGCCTCCACATGAGCGTGCTCGTGGAGGTTCACGATCTCGAAAACCTCGCCCGGGCGACGACGCTCGTCGGCGCAGGCACGGCCCGCGGCACGCTTCTGGGTGTCAATAACCGCGATCTGCGGACCATGGCTGTCGACCTGGAACAGACCATCCGCCTCGCCAGCCGCCTTCCCGTCCGTTCGGGTGTGGTTAGTGAGTCTGGCATTCGATCCAAGGCCGACCTTGACCATCTGGCCGAACATGGGGTGAACATCGTTCTGGTCGGAGAATCGCTCATGCGCGAGCGCGATCCGGGCGATGCTCTCGTGCGCTTGATCCGTGGCCAATGATCTATCGCACCAAAGTCCAACCGCGGCTTTCAGCCGCTCGGAGCACTCGATGCACCCGCAACTCAAGATGGCGTACAGACTTCCCTCCATGATCATCGCGGTGGTCGGCATGGCGACGGGCATGACAGCAGGCATGACGGGGGCCGCCCAGTTCGCCCAGCCCGCCGACCCCCCGCCCGAAACGCAGCCCGACTCCCAGCCTGTCGATTTGACCCCGCCGCCGGTCACCCCCGAGCCCGCCCCGCCGGCGGACACGACGCCCGCAAAGAAGCCACCCCTCAGGGTCACGCCGCAGCTCCCGACCAAGGAGCACGACGCCGACGCGACCGCGAAGCTCGAGCAGGCCACCAAGGCGCTCAAGGAGGCCAAGAGCCTCAAGTTCAAAGCCTCGTTCTCGGTGGATGGGCTCGGCAAGGACATGATGGGCACCTGTGCCGCGAATGTGCTGGCGGTGCACGAGAACAATGTCTGGAGCTTCCGCCTGACGGGGAAGGGAAGGCACGTCCAGAAGGTCACCGAGACCGACTTTGACCTTGTCTACAGCGGCGGCAACCTCGAGTGGCTCGACGCCGACACCAAGAAGCTGATGATCAGGCCCGCGACACAGGCCAAATCAAAGCTCCTGCAGGCCTCGTCGAGCCTCAAGAACGTCACCGAGATGTTCGGCGCCAACGCGTTCGCCGGACAGACCAAGGCCATCAAGCTGCGCATGGGCACCGAAGAAAAGGCCGGCGGCGTCGATTGCGAGGTCGTGGTGGGCGAAGCGTCCGACGGCCAGAGTTCGCAAAAGGTCTTCCTCGGCAAAGAGGACCACATCCCGCGCCGCTTCGTCCTGGAGCGCAAGACCCAGACCCGTGGCGACATGACCATCACCACCGACCTCACCGAGATGGAGGTCAACGCCTCCGTCTCTCCCAGCGATGTGCACCTGTCTCTGCCCGAGGGCTACACCAAAGATGTGCCGCCAACTCCCGTCCGGCCCGTGCTCACCGCCCGCCCCACCCCCGTGGTCAACCCCGCGGCGAACAACCCCAAGGCCAAACCCACCACAGAGGAGACTTCGGTAGTCTTGGATCCGGACTCGATCGTCCCGACCGGCAACGACAGCGGGCCGGCAATCGCGCAGCCGGTTCAGCCCACCGAGATCACGCCCACGGCGACCCCCGCCGTCAAGCCGCCTCCCCCGCCTCCCGTTGAGGTCACCAATCTTCCCGACTTTGAGCTCAAAGACTCCAAAGGGGCGAAGGTGACAACCGCCAACCTCCATGGCTCACCCTCGGTCCTGCTCTTCTGGGGCACCTGGTCCCTCAGTTCCAAAAAGGCCCTGCCCGAATTCGCGACCCTCGCCGACCGCTACAAGGACAAGGCCAAGTTCCACGCCGTCGCCGTGCGCCAAAAAGACCCCCAGTCGGCCACAAAGGTCGTCGCCGACGCCGGTTACACGTTCTCTCTTCTGCTCGAAGGCGATTCTCTCGCCCAGGCCTTGCACGTCGGCGCCTACCCCGCGCTTTACGTGTTTGGCGCCGATGGCGAACTGCTCAAGTCCTCGTCGGGAGTCTCGATTTCGGATGCCTTCGCCGCCGCCCAGGCCGCCCTCGACGGTTCGCTTGGCGTCGCCAATCCGGCCCTGCCCACCAAGCCCCCCGTGGAGCCCAAGGTCTCCCCCAAGGCGAATCCAGACGTCGAGACCGACAAGTAGCTGGCGAAAGCGACTTGTCCGTTGCCTTGGTTTTCCACAGGTTGTCCCCAACCCTGTCGGTCGTGGCATGGGGTGGGTCAGACTACTAGCCGTGGTAGACTGCGCATACCGTTGGCCGGGATTCGAGGTTTTTTGGCCGTCTCGGGAACGGGATTGACC
>ERZ1292640.4102-Hain-H43-02um-R1-4102-length-11201-cov-5_pt1 | contig 11201 bp, 10 predicted proteins | sample MGYA00564404_ERZ1292640 | MGnify/ENA primary metagenome ERZ1292640 (study PRJEB36523, sample SAMEA6512636) | groundwater metagenome | collected 2019-01-08 | study: AquaDiva: Metagenomics assemblies of 32 groundwater samples | reverse complement strand
CTCTGTGCCCTCTGTGGTGAAATGACTTCAGGTGAGAAAGCGCTTGGTCATGTCGGAGTACGCGTCGATACGTCGATCGCGAAGGAAGGGCCAGTGGGTTCGCGAGAACTCGACTTTGGCGAGGTCGCAGTCGGTCATGAGAATCTCTTCTTTGTCGACGCTGGCCTTGGCGACGAGTTGACCGTTAGGCGCGGACACAAAGCTCTGGCCCCAGAACTGGATGCCGTCTTTGCTCACGGGTTTGCCGTTGGTTCCGTTGACGAACTCGTGGCCGATTCGGTTTGGGGCACAGACGTAGCAGCCGTTGGCGATGGCGTGGGAGCGTTGCATGATCTCCCAGCTTTCGTGTTGGGCTTTGCCGTATTCGGCTTTTTCGGTGGGGTGCCAGCCGATGGCGGTGGGGTAGAAGAGGATTTCGGCGCCGCCCATGGCGGTGAGGCGGGCGCCTTCGGGGAACCACTGGTCCCAGCAGATGAGGACGCCGATTTTGGCGAAGCGGGTCTGCCAGGTTTTGAAGCCGGTGTCGCCGGGGGTGAAGTAGAACTTTTCGTAGTAGAGGGGGTCGTCGGGGATGTGCATTTTGCGGTAGACGCCAAGGAGCGAGCCGTCGGCGTCGATGATGGCGGCGGTGTTGTGGTAGAGGCCGCTGGCGCGCTTTTCGAAGAGGGAGGCGATGATGACGACGCCGTGCCGTTTCGCGAGTTTGCAGAAGGCGTCGGTGCTGGGGCCTGGGATGGTTTCGGCGAGGGCGAAGAAGCGGTGGTCCTCGACCTGGCAGAAGTACTGGCTGGCGAACATCTCCTGGGTGCAGAGGATCTGCCCGCCTTGTTTGGCGGCCTTCTCCAGGAGCTTGAGCTGGTGGGCGCGGTTGGCGTCCGTCGATTCGACGCAGGCCATCTGAGTGAGGGCGACTTTGACGGTGGAGGGCTTGGGAGTGGGGGGCATGGGAAGGTAGTGTAGAAGAAGGCAATGAGGCAAGAGGCATCACGTGGCACCGCCCTTCTGGGCGGTGTTGAAGGCCGCTGAACACCGGGCAGAAGCCCGGTGCCACGAAAAGGCGGAAGGCGGAAGGCGGAGGTTGAAGGCGGAGTCGGAAGTGAAGGCAAAGGCACACCGCCCGGAAGGGCGGTGCCACGTCATTCGTTGAGCCCCTGGGTCGCCACGCTTCCGATGATCGCCCGCTGGGCGAGGATGAACACGAACACGACGGGGAGGATGATGAGCAGGGCGGCGGTCATGACGAGGTTCCACGGCGTGCCGCCGTGCTGGGACTGGTACATGTGGAGGCCCAGGGCCAGGGTGTAGGTTTCCTCGTGGTTGAGGAAGAGGAGCGGAGCGAGGAAGTCGTTCCAGCTGGCGACGAATTGGAGGAGGGCGACGACGGCGATGGCGGGGGCGGCGATGGGAAGGATGATGCGGGTGAAGACGCCGAATTCCGAGCAGCCGTCGATGCGCGCGGCGTCGTCGAGCTCGCGGGGGATCGAGAGGAAGAATTGGCGGAGCAGGAAGATGCTGAAGGTGCCGCCGAACCATGCGGGGACCCAGAGGGGGAGGAAGGTGCCGATCCAGCCGAGCTGTTTGAAGACGAGGTAGAGCGGGGCCATGAGGATCGGGAAGGGGATCATGAGCGTTGCCAGGACGAGGATGAAGAGGGCGTCGCGGCCTCGCCAGCGGAGGCGGGAGAAGCCGTAGGCGACGATGGAGCTGGAGACGACCATGCCCAGGACGCTAAGGCCGGCGACGAAGAGGGAGTTGTGGAGGAAGAGGGGGAAGTCGGCGGCACGGCCGGTCCAGACTTCCTTGACGTTGGCACCGAGCTGGGCGGCGGAAGGGACATGGCCTGGCTCCAGGAGCGGCTTGCCGACGCTTTTGGCTTCGCGCATGGCGGTGAGGAGCATGGAGAAGAGCGGCATTGCGAAGGCCGCGAGCACGAGGAGCAGCAGGGCAGCGAGAAGGAGTTTGCGAGCGATCGAGGAGCGGTTCATGATCACGCCCCCCGGTGGTAGACGGCCCTGCGCGACGCCCAGAGGACGCCGGCGACGAGCACGAGGGTGAAGAGGAACTGCACCCACGCCAGGGCGCACGCGTACCCCATGCGGCCGAAGACGAAGGCGTTCTGGTAGACGTAGAGGGCGAAGGTGGTGGTGGCGTTGGCGGGGCCGCCGCGGGTCATGACCAGAGGGACGGCGAAGGCCTGGAGCGACCAGATGATCGACATGACGAGGTTGAAGGCGATGGTGGGGGAGATGATGGGCAGGGTGATGGTGGTGAGGCGGCGAAAGGGGCCGGCGCCGTCGATGCACGCGGCCTCGTAGAGCGACACGGGCACGCCGCGGATGGCGGCGGCGTAGGTGACGACAAACGTGCCGATGCCCCAGAGCGAGACGAGCACGATCGAGGCCATGGCGCCCGTGGGTGTGCCGAGCCAGTCGGGTGTGGGGAGGTGGAGCGTTCGCAGGATGGTGTTGACGCTGCCGGTCTCGGTGTTGAGGGCCCACATCCAGAGCAACGCGGCGGCGATGACGGGGACGAGGGTGGGGAGAAAGACGATCGCGCGGACGAATTCGGAGCCTGGGAGTCTCTGTTCCAGGAGCAGGGCGAGGGCGAGGGAAAGGAGGGTGCCGACGCCGACGGTGGCGAGGGTGAAGATGGCGGAGTTTTTGAGGGCGGCGTGGGCGACGGAGTCGTGGAGAAGCTCGCGGTAGTTTTCGAGGCCGACGTAGATGGGGCGGTCCAGGAGGGAGTAGTCGGTGAGGCTGTACCAGGCGGAGAGGGTGATGGGGAGGAGCATGAAAAGGCCAAAGCCCAGGAGCCAGGGGCTGACCCAGGTGAGGCCGCGGAGGGTGGGGTGGAGGCGGGCGGTCGCCATCACGCTCCTCGCCTTTGGCGGAGGTCGGCCTCGCGGTCGAGGAGGGATTGGACGCGGGAGTTGACGGCCGTGAGTTCGGCTTTGGCGTTCGCGCCGAGCCAGACGTTGTCGAAGGCGCGCTGGGTGAGGATCGCGTACTGCTTCCACGAGCGGCAGCGGGGGAGGACGACGGCGCGGGAACTCTTGGCGATCTGGTCGTGCACGGCGACGGCGCGGTTGGGGTGGCTCGACATGAATGCGGGGCTGACGGCGGTCATCGGCGAGCTTTTACAGTGGGCGGTGGCGAGCTGTTCCTGCACGCGGGGCTGCTGGGTGTAGAGGAGGAACTCCATGGCGGCTTCGGGATTTGGAGAGCCGCGGGGGATCATGAGGACGTCACATTCGAGGAGGCCGATGGGTCTGGCAGCGTCGAAGATCTCGCTTGAGACGGGGACTGCGACGGCGGCGTAGTCGAGTGTGGGGGCGTAGGTGCGGGCGAAGTTGGCGATCCAAGGGCCGGTGGCGACCATGGAGACGCGACCGGTGAGGAATGGGTCCTCGGCACCGTTGAACGAGCGGCCGAAGGCGGAGATGTAGGTGGCGAGAGCTTCGCGACCCATGCGCGTGGGCCAGGAGCCGATCCACTCGAAGGCGCGGACGCAGGCGGGGGAGTCGAAGAGGGAGCGGTTGGTGGCGGAGTCGTAGAGGTCCGCGCCGAAGAGCGATGGCCACATATAAGGCCACCACCACGGGAGCGTGTGCACGAAGCCGGCACGTGTGATCTCGCCGGCGGGGCCTTTGATCGTGAGGCGCTGGGCGGCGTCGTTGAACTCATCGATGGTTCGCGGGGGTTTGTCGGGATCGAGGCCGGCTTCGCGAAAGTGGGAGCGGTTGTAGTAGAGGGCGATGGTGTAGCACGTGTTGACGCCCGCCCACTGGCGGCCCTGGTGCGTGAGCATCTGCCAGACGCCGGGGGCGTAGGCGGAGGGGTCGGGTTTGAGGCCAAGGTCGGCGAGGGGGATGGCGGCGCCGGTCTCGGCGTACTGCGGGACGCTGTAGCTGTAGAGGCCGGCGATGTCGGGCGGATCGCCGCCGCCGATGGCGACCAGGGCCTTGCTGTCCTGATCGTTGACAGGGACGCGGTGGACCCACAGTCGTGACTGCGAGGCGTTGAAGTCGTCGACGACCTGTTGGATGGCGTCGCCCTCGGGGCCGGTCCACTTTTCCCAGTAGGTGACGACCTTGCGGCCTTTGGGAATGTCGCGACGGCTGCGGGGGGCGTAGGGCCACAGGGCCCACCCGGCTGCGCCCGCGGCGAGCAGGGTCAGAGCGCTTCGTCTGGAGACGTCCGTGTCGATCGCTACTCCTTGGGCGTCCGATGCACTGCTCTGGGGTGCAGTGCCACCAATCACGTCGCCACGGCCTTCTCGGCCTTGGAATCCCAGGTGAACATCTTGCTCTGGCGATAGGACTCGACGCCCATCTTGATGGCGACCATGACCGCGCAGCCGAGCTCGACGTTGCAGTTGGGCTTGGCTTTGCCGCGGACGGCGTCGAGCCAGTTTTGCGAGTGGTCGCGCCCGTCCTTTTCGCCGCCGCAGTCGAGCACGAAGCCCTTCTGGTCGGGCTTGAGCATGTCGGCGTTGACCTTGCGGAAGTCGTCCTTCCAGGTTTCCTGCTGGTTGACGCGCCAGCCCTTGGCGTCGGGTTCCATCTGTCCCTTCTGGCCGCGGATCATCTCGGGCACGCCCACGTCGTTGACCATGACGCTGGAGAGGAAGACGCTGTGCGTGTCATAGTCGGCGGTGAGGAGCATGGTGTCGGCGATGTCGCGGGCGTTGTGGGGCGCGGGTTTTTCGATGTACTGACCGCCGCCGGCCATGACGCGGCGGGGGTAGGCGCCGTTGGGCCCGTGGATCGCCAGGAGCAGCGGGCTGAGCCAGTGGTACATGAGATCGGTTGCGACGCCGCCGTTGTACGCGTAGAACTTGCGGAATCGGAAGAAGTGCTCGTCGTTGTAGGGGATTTTCTCCGCCAGGCCGTGCTTGTGCCCCAGCCAGCGGTCCCAGTCGATGTAGCCGTCGGCGGTGGGCGCATTCTGCGGGCCTGCGTCGGTGTCGATGGTCCAGTTGAACTGTCCCTCGCGGCTGTTGCGGCAGTAGGAGCCTTGCGACCACACGACCGGGCCGATGCGCCCGGCCTTGATCGCCTCGCCGGCCTTCCACCATTTGTTCTCGCTGGTTCGCTGCGGGCCTACCTGCAGGATCCGTCCCGTCTTGCGAACCGCGTCGCGGCACTGAATCGCCTGCTCGATCGTGTGGGAGAGCGGCTTCTCGACGTACACGTCCTTGCCCGCCTGCATCGCCTCGATGGCGATCTTGGTGTGCCAGTGGTCGGGTGTCGCGATCACGATGGCGTTGATTTCTTTGTTGTCGAGCACCTTCTCGTACTCGATCACGCAGTCTTTGTCGTCGAGGACGGCGTCCTTGTCGACCTTGGAGAGGACCTCCTGGGCACGTTTCTGGTTGCGCTTGTACACGTCGCAGATCATCGCGATCTTGACGTTCTCGGCCTTGCCCATCCGGGCGAGGTGCCCGACGTGGAAGCGCCCCTGGCCCCCGGTTCCGATCACCGCGATATTGAGCCGATCGGCCGAGCCACCCATCCGACCCCACGACAACGCGGGAAGACTGGCGGCGGCGGCGACGCCGGCGGACGCTTGCAGGAAATGACGGCGTGAAAGCATGGACATCGGAAACTCCTTGAAGGTGGGAGAGGGTCCGACATGCTCCCACAAAACCGGTCCGATTGCAAGTGGGTGTTCAGAATGCCCGGGACGCGGTCCGCTCGCGGAATTCCGGTGGCGGGGCCTGGGGGTGGGCTCTCTCCCCAGGGTCCAACGCGGTCGACGCAGAATGCCCAAAGGGCACCCCAATCCGGAGGGCCGGGCTCGCAGTGGCGGCGGGAATGTCCGTGCCGGACGATGTCGACTTATGGCGTGGGCGAGGTCGTGGGCTCGCTCGCGGCGGGCGCGGTATCGCTCGTCTCCGGACGCGTCGTCTGCCAGCCGCCGCCGAGCGACTTGTACACACGGATCAGACTCTGCGCGACGGCCAGCTCGCTCAGGACCACCTGATCCTCCGCGTCGTACTGCCGGCGCTGGTTGTCGAGCACCGGCGAAAGGCCCGAGAGTCCGCTCTTGAACAGCGATGTCGCCAGGTCTACGGCCCGTTGATCGGCGACGACCGCCTCCTTGAGCGAGACCAGGCGTGACTGCTCCTTGATCAGCGAGATCAGGCTGTCCTCGGCGTCCCGGATCGCCCCGAGGACGGTTCTCTCGTAGGTCAAGAGCGCCTGGTGCGTGCGGGCGTCGGCCGCGTCAATGTTGGATCGCACGCGCCCGGCGTTGAAGACCGACCACGCCGCCGACGGGCCGCACGCGTACGCGCGGCTGTTGAGGTCGAAGAGTTCATCGGGGTTCGACGCCTGGAGCGAGAACGAGCCCAGGAGCGAGAACTTGGGGTAGAGCTCGCCCGTCGCGACACCGATGCGGGCGTTGGCCGCGGCGATCTGGCGTTCGGCACGCCGGATATCGGGGCGGCGGCGGAGGAGTTCGGAGGGGGTGCCCACCGCGACGACGCCCGAGGCGGTCGGGATCGGTGATGGTTCGAGCAGTTCGGGGTAGAGCGCCGATGCGGGCTGACCCAGCAGCAGGGCGACGCGGTGGCAGGCCTGAGCGATCTGGGCCTCGAACGCCGGCACCGATGCCCGGCGTGACGCGAGCTCGCCCTCGGCCTGTGCCACGTCGAATTCCGAGGAGAGTCCCGCCTTGAGGAGCGCCTTGGCGAGTCCCAGCGAGTCGTTTCTCGTCGACACTGCGCGCTGGGCCACCGCCAGCCTTGCCTGGGCTCCGCGCAGGTCGGTGTACGCCAGGGCCACTTCGGAGGCCACCAGCACGCGAGCGTCACGGATGCCTTCGACCCCCGCGTCGAGGTCGGCCTGAGCCGCCTCAACGCCTCGCCGGACTCGCCCGAAGAAATCGAGCTCCCACGATGCGTTGAGGCCCACTTCGAAGCGAGAGCGCTCGCCGTCGAGGAAGATGGGCCCGCCCAGCTTCTCGCTGTTCTTGTAGCGGGAGGCATCGGCCGAGGCGTTCACCTGCGGCCACTGGTCGGCCTTGGCGACGCCGTAGAGAGCTCGAACCTCGTCGAGCCTTGCGACGGCGAGGCGGACATCGTGGTTGGCGTCGAGGGCTTTCTCGATGAGGGCGGCGAGCTTGGCGTCGCCCAGGCGAGTCCACCACAGGGCAGCATCGGCGGTCTCGGCCGCGGCGGTGGTGATGGTCGCGTTGGGGGTGCCGGTCGCCGACAGGCCCGCGAAGGCGGCGGGCGCGTCGAACTTGGGCGCCACATAGTCGGGGCCCACGGTGCAGCCCGCGATCAGCGTGAGCAGCGAGGGGACGACGACGGGGCTGAGCGAACGGATGATGGAGGTCTTTCTGGTTGGCACGTGATGCTCCGGCTTTTCACTCGGCGTTCTACGATCACTGGACTCTTGATTGGATTTCTTGCACGCCCCGGTCGGGGCTCGGCCCGCTCAGGGCTTTGGGGAAGGGTTTGGCTCCGCCGCGCTCTCTCGCGTGGGAGCCTCAATGTAGACATCGACTTGTTGCCCGACGAACACGGGAAACTCGGGCTTGGCGAGCGCGAAGAGCAGTTGGAGCACCCGTGTGTCCACACGCTCGGAACTCTCACCCGTCAGCGACTTCTTGGGCACCACAAGCGGCTCGAATCGGACGAACGTCAGGTCGGCCCTGAACCTTGTGTTGCCCCGCAGGAACGCTACCGCGTGGCTTCCCGACCGCACGCGCCACGCCTCGTTCTCATCGACATCGACGCGCACGTAGAGCGGGTCGACCCCGCCCATCACGATCAGCGGCGTCGAGGTCGTTCCGGCCGAGGCGTACTCGCCCGGCTTGGCGTTGACCTGCAGCACCCGCCCGTCGATCGATGAACGCACGATCCGGCGGTCGAGCTCCACGCGGACGGCGTCGGCGTCGGCCCCGGCCGCGGCCAGATACGCCCGGGCCCAAGAAAACAGGGCCTCGGCGGCGGCGATCTCGGGGGCGAATGTGCCGGCCTTGGTCAGAGCGAGATCGGCCTCGGCGGCGGCAAGCCTGGTCTGCCAGGTCGCGACGGCGAAGCGTTTCTGGGCCACCATGTCGTCGGAAACTGCTCGCTTGTCGGTGATCGCCTCGTACTTGCGCAGCTGGTCGGTCGCGTCGGCGAGCTGCGACTTGATCTCGGCGACCTTGGCCTGGGCGGGCGGGACGGTCTCAGGGCGCGGATAGGCCTTGAGCTGGTCGAGCTTTCGGGCGGCGACCTCGACGAGCGCTTGCTTCACCGCCACCATCGACTCACGCTGGACGAGCAGGGCCTGCACCTCGCGGGCGTCGATCGCAAAGAGCGGGTCGCCGACTTTGACCATGTCGCCGGCCTTGACTGCGACTTGCTTCACGACTCCCGCGACGCTGGTGCCCACGAGGATGTTCTGCGTGTTGGTCTCGATCACGCCCGAGCCCGCGACCGCCGAGGTGAACGGCGTTCTGGCGGGCTCGACCACCAGAGGGGGAACCTCCTTGGGCCGCGCGGTCTTGATCACTGTCACGGCGGCCATCCCCACGCCCGCGATCGCGATGAGCGGAACGGTGTAGACCTTGAGTGCCCCCGCGAGAGTTGTCAGAATGCTCATGCTCGAATCTCCGGTCGTCCTGGAGCCCTGGGCTCGTTTGGGTCACAACGACCTGGGGTCGTTGACCAGCTTGATCACCTGCCCGTCGTCCATCATCGCGATGCGGTCGGCGTAGGAATAAATGCGGCTGTCGTGGGTGACGACGATCAGACTCTTGCCGTTGCCGACGGCGGCCTCTCGCATCAGGTTCATCACCTTCTCGCCCGTGGCGTGGTCCAGGGCGCTGGTAGGTTCGTCGCAGACAATCAGACGCGGCCCGTGGACGATCGCCCGGCAGATGGCTACCCGCTGCTGCTGGCCGCCCGAGAGCTTCGAGGAGCTCTCGCGCCAGCGCTCGGCGAGCCCGACCTTGCCCAGCACCTCACGGGCCCGATCCATCGCTTCCCTGCGCTTCACGCCCTGGAGCAGGAGCGGCACCGCGATGTTCTCGGCGATGGTGAGCGTCGGGATGAGGTTGAACGACTGGAACACAAAGCCGATCGTGCGGCCGCGGAATCGCACGCGCTGGCCCGACGACAGGGCGCTGAAGTCCTCCCCGAAGACCGAGCAGTCGCCCCCGTCCCTGTCGAGCACACCCGCGATGATCGAGATGAGCGTTGTTTTGCCGCAACCCGAGGGGCCCACGAGCATCATCAGCTCGTTCTGATAGACGTCCAGGTCGATCCCGCGCAGGGCGCGGACGATCGATTGCCCGCTCCCGTAGCTCTTGGTTACGGCGTCGCAGTGCACGGCGATGGGGCGTCCGCCCGGGGCGGGGGTTGGCGCGATCGATTCGAGTGATGCCGTGCTCATGATGGTGCTCATCCCTTGAAGACGACCGCGGGCTCCAGTTTGATGACCTTGCGGCACGAGAGGATCGCCGAGAGCATGCAGATGGCGATGATCGCACACCCGGCGACCGTCAGCAGCTGCCAGGTGAGGTAGAACGCGATGGGGGCGTTGGTCACGAGCGTGCCGAAGAGCCCGGTGACGCCGATGCCGATCCCGTACCCGAGCACGCCCACGACCAGCGACTGCAGGATGATCATCCACAGGAGCGTCCCGTCGGGCGCTCCCATCGCCTTGAACGTCGCGAAGAAGCGCAGGTTGTCGAGCGTGAAGTTGTAGAACATGAACCCGGTGATCACCGTGCCCACCAGAAAGCCCAGCGTGACCGAGAGGCCGAAGTTGATGGGGATGCCCGTGTACTTGAGGAAGTAGTCGACGGTTTTCCACTTGAACGCCGAGGCGGTCCGGGCGGAGAGCCCCGTGTCACGCTGGATGCGGTCGCACAGCTCGTCGAGGTCGACGCCCGGTTTGGCCTTGACGAGCACGAACGAGAGCGTTCGGCGTTCCTTGGGCGCGAAGGTGATCGCCCGCGAGTAGGTCGTGTAGATCGTCGGCAGATTCTGGAATGAGCGGGTGATCCGGCAGATCCCCACCACCAGCGCGCGGTGGTCGTTGAGCTCGAGCGTGTCGCCGACCACCAGGGGCGTCGCCGGCTGGCCCGGGACCAAAGAGGGCTTGGCCAGGAGTCCGCTCGCCGCCACCTCGTCGACGAGCACCCCGTCGCTGGTGAACAGGTCCTGGACTTGCCCGGCGACCATCTCGCCCGGTGCGCCCACGAGCGTCGCGTCGTCGATCCCCAGCAGGTTGCAGTTCTGCGTCTGCCCGTTGGCGAGCCTGGCCCGGATGTTGTTCTTGTAGAGCGGCATCGCCCACTCGATCCCCTCGATCCCCCGCACCGCCGGGAGCTGCGTGACCTGCAGGGGCTTGACGTCCTCGATGTACCGCACGTTGGGGTCCATCACCCAGATGTCGACCTGGGGCATCTCGTGGATCACGGCGCACCCGCGCCACATGATGCCCACGAAGATCGACCCCTGCTGCGTGATGACCAGCGAGGCGAGCATCACGCCCATCAGGATGCCAAAGAACTTGGCGCGATCGTTGAACAGCATGCGCAGGGCGATCCGGGTCATGCCACTCCCCCGGCGCCCGCCGTGTTCCCGCGGGCGATCCCGCGCAGGGCCGACAGCGAGAACTCCGCGACGTGCGCCGCGATCTCGTCGGTGATCCCCGGTCGATCGAAGAAGCCCGGGTAGAGTCGCTCGGTCACCGCCCGGGCGTGGTGGTAGTGCAGGCACTGTCCCAGAATGCTCGCGGCGCACATGTAGGTCGAGGGAGCCTCGGGCGGCGCGTGGAGGATCTCGGCGATGATCCCGACCAGGAGATCGAGCTGCGGGCGGATCGAACGCCCCACCATTGTGTCCAGCGCGGGCGAGGGCTCGATCATCTCGCGCGACATCAGCTTGGAGTGCCAGGACGGGCGACCCTTGTCCAGCAGCTTGCGCACAAACGCCGCGATGAACGTCCGCAGCTTCTGCTCGGGGGAGGCGTCGACGTTGGCCCGAAGCTCGGCCCAGAACGACTCCTCCGAGCAGCACCGCGCCTGCTCGAGCACCTCGGAGTACAGCCGCTCCTTGTCGCCAAAGTGGTAGTTGATCGCCGCGATGTTGGCGCCGGCCCGCTGGCAGATGTCACGGACTGTGGCCGTACGAAAGCCAACCTCCGCGAAGACCTCGCCCGCGCTCGAGAGAATCCTCCCACGTGTCGCCAGCGG
>ERZ1292640.4101-Hain-H43-02um-R1-4101-length-11202-cov-6_pt1 | contig 11202 bp, 10 predicted proteins | sample MGYA00564404_ERZ1292640 | MGnify/ENA primary metagenome ERZ1292640 (study PRJEB36523, sample SAMEA6512636) | groundwater metagenome | collected 2019-01-08 | study: AquaDiva: Metagenomics assemblies of 32 groundwater samples | reverse complement strand
TTCCGCACTCTGGGATCCCGCAAATGAGCGGAATCCAAGAGCGGGACTGGCGCCTTTGGCGGAAAACTTGAAACTCTTATTGCCCAAACTCCCCCTTGAAATCACTCCACGTGAACGTGCTCGTGCCGGTCGGGACATCGACCCAGCGCCAGATAACCCAGTTTCTCGAGCGGTCAGCCAACAGGAAGAACTGCGCCCGTCCTCTCGCTTCCTTGGGAATAGTTGCGACTGAGTGCTGCACGGTTAAACGATAAGTGGCTTCGTATTGCGCTGAATCCGACTGCAGGCTCTGTGCGCTTAATGCGTCAAATGCAAGCGATGCTGAAGAACCGCTTGGTATCTTCGATCGGACGTTTTCGAAGTATTGCTGCTCGGATTGTTTGGACCAGCTCAGGAACACACCACCGTATTTCAGCTTTGCTTGTGGTGTCGGTTCAAAGGTGAAGCTGCGTCCAGAGGTTGTGGAGTCGGCGAATGACTTGAGGTAGTTGACACTGTTGAGATCCCGGAACGCATTGATCATATTCGAGAACGCCAAGGAAGGTTCAGTGGGGGGAACGTAGTTTGAACTCGATTGCGTTGGCGGTTCCGGATCCCGCGTCTCGAAGATGTTGCATGAGACTTGGGTAACCACCCCAAACATGATAAAAGCAGCTATTCGAAACTTCACACCCTTCGTTGACCATTCTGCGGGGATTTCATCCATCAGACTGCGATCCGCCCCTCCAATGCACGACTCAGCGTTGCTTCGTCTGCGTACTCCAGGTCTGTGCCCACCGGCAACCCCCGCGCAATACGTGTGACTTTCATCCCCAGAGGCTTCAACAGCTTGGAGAGATAGAGCGTCGTTGCCTCACCCTCCACATTTGGATTGAGGGCAAGGATCACCTCTTCGACATTTGCGTTCGATAATCGCTGAAGCAGTTCCTTGATCCGCAGATCCTCAGGACCAACTCCGTCGAGGGGAGAGAGTGCGCCGCCAAGGACGTGATAGAGGCCTTTGAATTCATTTGTCTTTTCAAGCGCCAGAACATCAGTCGGCTCTCCAACAACGCAGATCATGGTCCTGTCCCTCTTGGTGTTGGAGCAAATCAGGCATGGATCGCATTCCGTGATGTTCGAGCAAATGGAACAATACCGCACTTTGTCTTTGACATTGACGAGAGCTTTGGCGAACGTGACCACGTCTTCCCGGTTCATCTTGACGACGTAGAGGGCTAGGCGGTGGGCTGTCTTCCGGCCGATGCCGGGAAGTTGAGCGAATTGTTCAGTGAGCTGCTCGACGGATGCTGCGGTGAAGATCATACTGTTCAAACAGGTAGATAATCATTGAGGTCAAAGACCCGGGAAATTCAGCCCCGGAATGTTGGGAATCATGCCGCCCGTGACTTTTTGCATTTCCTGCTGTGCCAGTGCAGCGGCGTTCTCCAAAGCCTTGTTCACGGCAGCCACAACAAGATCTTCCAGCATCTCCTTCTCTTCAGGATTGACCACTTCCTTTTCGATCTCAATCTTGATGATCTGCTGTCTGCCGTTCGCGGTGACCTTGACCATCCCTCCACCAGCTTCCGCCGTAACGGTTTTCTGCTCAAGCTCTGCCTGGACTTGAGCCATTCTCTCTTGCATCATCTGCAACTGTTTCATCATGCCCTGCATGTTCGGCATCCCGCCCTTAAACATCACACGCTCCTTCGTCTCTGTTAGTGTGGTATTCTGTTCGGTTTCGTTGTCAATATAGTTTGAAATGCCAGGAATGTCAACGAAGTGCCTCGCAGGCGTCTCATCGCGTGCGAACATCACTGCAGACTTTGAAACGCAACAAAAGCCGTTTGACATTACAGGCAAATTGGGATATATTTCAGCTGGCCCGGAGAAGCTGCTCCGGGTCGTTTGGTACATACCATTCCACAGTAGCTCAATGGTAGAGCATCCGGCTGTAAGGTTCGCGTGAAGAAAGATTCTCGAACCTATGCGGATAGGCGACGTTACCTGATCTCGGCTGTCAAGAAGAGACGACGGGAGCTTCGCCTGAAAGCGATAGCCTATAAAGGCGGCCAGTGCCAAGTTTGCGGCTACGCGAAGTGCATAGATGCTCTCGAGTTCCATCACCTCGAGGAGGGAAACAAAGACTTTGGGATATCCACCAAAGGATATACAAGAAGTTGGGACAAGGTGAAAAAGGAACTAGACAAATGTTTGCTGGTTTGCGCGAATTGTCATCGAGAGCTCCACGCGGGTGTTGCAGCTTTCCCGAGCAATCGGGATTGAAACATCGGGTGAATTCAGGGAAGCCTAAGTCCTACAGAAAGGATACGGTAATCCTGAGCGAAGCTCCGTGAAGAGAATGTATGTAGCGGAGAACGTGCAGAGACTAGAGGATGAGGATTCTCACCAATAAGCCTCACAAGCGCCCGACCCCTGAGCGAACCTGAGCGAGTCACGCATGGCGTGACAAGTCGAAGGTGGACCGAAGGGTGAAGAGATAGTCCAGTCCGCCACGAAAGTGACGGGGGCAACTGTAACCGGAGGGTTGTAGGTTCGAGTCCTACCTGTGGAGCTTGTCCTGAGCAAATGGCGCAGCAGGCGCCATGAGTCGAAGGACTGGTTCGACTCGCCCCATCGCCTGCAGATGATGGGGCTTTTTGTTGCGATGGGGGCTCCGCCGTGAGATATGGCCCCGACCAGATGGCGCCGCCTACGCCAGCCATATATTCACCGATCTCGATAGGAAACAAGCGAATGGAAAACTCTAGGGTTCACACATTTCACATCCCGGTGATGGGGCTGGCGTTTTCAATTGATACACCGATAAAAGTCGCGCGTTTCGGCATCTCTTCGGTGATCTCGATCGTTGACGATATTCTGATCGAGCACATGCGAAAGCATTACTCCGGCTTGCACGGCGAACCGTACACCCCCATCTCACCCAAGGATGACGACCATCGTGCCCGCAGGATCACCGCGTATCTCAATCTTGTCAATCGGATTGTTCAACAGCAGATTGCAGATCTCAAAGCCTCAGCGTTTGAACGCGGTAGCGAAATCGTCAAGTATTTTGAGATGCTGGCGGACCGTTCACCGCTAAAAGCTATTTACCACCGGATGACGAAGGCGGATGACCCGGTAGCTCGAACAACGCTGCAAGACGAACTCCGAACGAAGATTGTCGCCGGCGCCATCGATGTTAATATTATGACCAAAGTGGATAAGGTGAACAGGGGGACGAATCGAGAGGAACTGCCTCCGGAGTTCTCAGACGCACTTGCTTCCCTCCGCGGCTTCGCAAAGAGCGATCTCAATTCCTCGGTTGTGCTTTCAGCAGGCCTGAATTCACGTTTGTTTGGCTATTTGGGACGATGCCCCGAGTTTCTTCCCGACGACCGCGGGACGCTGAGAAAAAAAGTCATTCTGAAGGTGAGCGATTACCGCTCGGCATATATTCAGGGAAAAATCCTGGCAAAGAAAGGAATATGGATCTCGGAGTTCCGCATCGAATCAGGCTTGAACTGCGGAGGCCATGCCTTTGCGACCGACGGCTATTTGTTGGGACCAATTCTGGAAGAATTCAAGACAAAGAAGCATGACCTCATCAGTGAACTGCACGATTTGTACTGCGGAGCGCTTAAGGAAAAAGGAATCTCCGTTCCTCAGTCGCCACTGAAGGTGCGGATCACCGTCCAGGGGGGAATTGGCACGGCCAAAGAAGACACGTTTCTGCGTGATTTCTATAGAGTCGACGGAACAGGATGGGGATCACCATTCTTGCTTGTCCCCGAAGCCACCAATGTTGACGATGAGACCAGAAGGAAGCTCTGCAACGCGCGAAAGGAGGACTACTACTTGAGCGACGCATCGCCACTTGGGATTCCGTTCAACAATCTCAGGGATAGCTCGAGCGAACAGCAGCTACGCCGACGCGCCGATGAAGGCAGACCCGGAAGCCCGTGCGTGAAGAAGTTCCTCATTTCCAATACAGAATTTACCGATGAGCCGATCTGCACCGCATCGAGACAGTACCAGGCATTAAAAATCAAGCAGTTGAAGAACCTGGATTTGCCCCCGGCAGAGTTGGATCATAGAATTGGAAGGGTTCTTGAAAAGGCATGTCTCTGTGAGGATCTCGCAGCCGCCGCGCTGAACAACACCAAATCAAATAGAACATCGGAAAAACACGCGGTCGCCATCTGTCCGGGCCCGAACCTTGCGTACTTTTCAAAAATTGCAACCCTGGAAGAAATGGTGGGGCACATTTACGGCCGTACGCAGCTCCTCACGGTTCTCGACCGTCCGAATCTGTTCGTCAACGAGCTGCGGTTGAACGTCGAATACCTCAGAAACGAGATCAAGAAGCGGCTCGATTGCTGGACCGCAAGAGAACAGAAGCATTTCAGCACCTTCCAGGCAAACCTGCAAGAAGGGATCGCGTACTACATGTCGCTCATTCCCAAGCTCGTCGAAGAAACGGAGCGGTACCGCGAAACCATGCGGCTGCAGATGCTGGAGTTGGAGCTGGAATTCATGGAGATCGTACTGCCGAGCACGGAAGTTTGTGTGGAAGTATAAGACACGGCACATCTGACAGATTCGCTAAGCAAATGAGCCCGAGTCCATCTCGGGCTTCTACTTTCAATCAGTCAAGCACCGCGATTGCAGCAGTAACTCCGAGATTTCGGCAAGCGACGTCCATGAATGCTGCCCTTGACGTTATTCGGAAGTTTTCTTAACGTCTGACAGATCAAAGCCCCGTCTCATCCAGTTGCTATCCCCCAAGAACATACTACTAGCAATCCTTTCCGAGACATCCGCCAAGAGCCTATCCATAGGCAAAACGCACCTCATTAAGTTGCTGTATCTGGTCGAGGTCGAGCACTACCGGCAAAGCGGAGAGCGTTTGACCGATCTCAAATGGAAATTCTACCACTATGGACCCTACGCTCACGAGCTAGAAGCCATCCTTGCTGAGCCAGAATTTTGGCAGGAGACCAAGCAGACTCGCGATGAGAAAACCTTTATCCAAATCAAAGTGTCAGAAGCACCAAGAGCCTATGGCTCTTTCGTTGACGCAAAGACCGGCCTCTTGGTGAAACGAGTCGTCGGGGAATGGGGGAGCAAACCGCTAGGTGAGGTTCTTGACTATGTGTATTTTGAGACAGAACCGATGCAGTGTGTAGAAAGACGCGGTGACTATCTCGATTTTGCCACGATCAAGCAAGAAGCGCAAAAGCCTGTGATACCTCTTAAGGCGTCCGCGAAAGCGGAGGAACGTATTCGTGAATTGCGGGCCAGGCTAGCACCATTTTTTGAGGCAATGGGGAGGCGAAAACAGACTCAAGAGACGCTCAGTGATGACTACCGGGCCGCGTTAGAGACTTGGGACGAGGAAGAGGGTCAGGGAAAAAAGGACTTCAGCAATTTGACTGTTCGTATTACCAAGCCCTCAGACGAGATTGGCAACGAAGGGAATTGACATATCTGGCCTCATTCCTAACTATTATGAGGTTGGACCTACTTCGATCGAGCCTGCACAAGTTATCTGGATACCCTCTCTTTATCCAAACAAAGACAAGCTGATACTGAACATCGATGTCACGTCTGACCCGACTGAGCAACATTTGGTGTCCACCGTCAGTCCTCTAGCCCAACGAACAGTTCAGATCCCGATAAAGAGCCTGAACCTGGCATCTGATGAGTACTACTTCGCAGTGAAGGGGAAAATGCGACCAGCTATCGTCCTAGCGGGTGGCTTTGTTCGATGGGAGACCAGTCCGACTGAACAGTTGTTCGTTTGCGTTCCACTCTATGGTGTTGACAAACCTAGAATCAGCCAGAGATTCGTCATCGAAGTTCAGGCCCTCAAGTACCCCGGAATGTTTTACTTCCCACCGTCGCCGCAGTTTCGCTTGCAAGAAAGCGTAGCCCGCTTCTCTCTTATTCAAGTGGCTCACGGCAGCGCGTTGCAGTTGCACAGATCAGGTTCGGATCCCGTGATGCTCTCGGATGAATTCTTCGGCTGGATGAGAAGTCATCTGATAGAGTATCTGGGCGCAGGGCTGCCAGACGACAAAAAGAAAGACTTGGCGGCATTGAGTGAACTCGTGATTGCAGAGGCAAAAGCCCAAGGTGTCTACTAAGTGAATGACGTGTTGAACCTATGCCAACTCTGAATTGGATCGGATGTAAGGCGGTCGAGAACCACCACAAAGAGGTTCCATTTCATCTTCTCAAGTGCGACTGGAAGCTTTCAGTGGGTGAGCCGGAGAGCGGAACCCCCCTCATCGAGGGAGATAACCTGCTTGCGCTCAAAGCACTCCTCCACATCATTGACGGCGGAGCATGACCGCGCCCAGAGAAATCGTCGACCTCGTCGAGCGTTTTGACCGCTACAAAGACCAGTACACCTCGGGCAACTACAACGAAGCGCAACTCCGACAGGAATTCCTCAATCCCTTCTTCGCCGAGCTCGGCTGGGACGTCGAGAACCGTCAAGGGTACGCCGAACCGTACAAAGAAGTGATCCACGAAGATGCAGTCAAGGTCGGCACGGCGACCAAGGCTCCCGACTACTCGTTCCGCATCGGAGGCACGAGGAAGTTCTTTGTGGAGGCAAAGAACCCATCAGTCAACCTCAAAGAAGACATTAGCCCCGCTTATCAGCTTCGCCGCTATGCTTGGTCGGCAAAGCTGCCTCTGAGTATTCTCACGGACTTCCACGAGTTCGCGGTGTACGATTGCCGCACGAAGCCGCTTAAGACCGACAAGGCGTCTTCTAGCCGCATTCAGTATATCACGTACAGCGACTACGTAGACCATTGGGATACGATTGCAGCAGTTTTTTCCAAAGACGCGGTCCTGAAGGGATCGTTTGACAAGTACGCGGAAGCGGCGCGAGGAAAGAAAGGCACGGCGGAAGTCGACGACACCTTTCTGAAAGAAATCGAGTCGTGGCGGCAGCTTCTGGCAAAGAATTTCGCACTGCGCAACTCGAAGCTCACGCAGAGGGAGCTGAACTTCGCCGTGCAGCGCACGATCGACCGGCTCATCTTTCTCCGCATTTGCGAAGACCGTGGTATCGAAACGTACGGCCGGCTGCTGTCGCTTGTCAACGGGGAGCGAGCTTACCGGCGCCTCTGCGAATACTTCTACCGGGCGGATGAGAGATACAATTCGGGTCTTTTTCACTTTGAACGTGAGAAGGGACGGCCCGAGGAACCGGATGAGCTTACTCCGAATCTGCATCTCGATGACAAGCCGCTGAAGGAGATACTCGGCAATCTCTACTATCCCGACTGCCCCTATGAGTTCTCCGTGCTTCCCGCGGACATCCTCGGACAGGTCTACGAGCAGTTTCTTGGAAAGGTCATACGCCTTACCCAAGGCCATCAAGCTAAGGTGGAAGACAAACCAGAAGTGAAGAAGGCCGGCGGCGTATACTACACGCCAACGTACATCGTTGATTACATCGTCAAGAACACCGTGGGCAAGCTCCTCAACCCGGATTTCTCTGAAGCTGTCCCAGAAGAAGCAAATGTCATTCTGAACGAAGCGAAGCGCAGTGAAGAATCTGCTCATCGCGTGAGTCAGGGGGTCAGCAAACGGGGCAATGCAAAATCTCTGACCCCAAAAGAAGCATCCAAGCTCCGCATTCTCGATCCTGCCTGCGGCTCAGGCTCGTTCCTGATCGGGGCATATCAGTACCTGCTCGATTGGCATCGCGACTGGTATGAGAAGGACGGCGCGGAAAAATATGTGAAAGGCAGGAACGCTCCGCTCTTTCGAGGCCCGGCTGGCGACTGGCGGCTGACGACGGCCGAGCGGAAGCGCATTCTGCTCAACAACATCTACGGCGTTGATATCGATTCGCAAGCGGTGGAGGTAACGAAGCTGTCGCTTTTGCTTAAGGTCCTCGAAGGCGAGAACGAGCAAACGATCTCGCAGCAGCTCAAGATGTTTCACCAGCGCGCGCTGCCTGACCTTGGCAATAACATCAAATGCGGTAACTCGCTCATTGGTCCTGACTTCTACGAAGGCAAGCAATTGTCATTGCTCGATGATGAAGAGAAAATGCGGATCAATGTGTTCGACTGGAAGAAAGAGTTTAAGGAGATTATGGATGCGGGTGGGTTTGACGCGGTGATTGGAAATCCGCCGTATGGTGCTGAATTTGATCAAAACGCTAGTGAGTATGTTTCCGATCGATATTCGACGTACGTGCTGCGTATAGAAAGTTATATTATTTTCCTTGAGAGAGCTTTACAGTTGCTGAGAAATGACGGTCTCTTCGGATACATAATACCAGACACCTATTTGAACCTGGCTTTTTCAAAGGCAATTCGGAGGCATCTACTAGCGAATTCCAGATTACTGCAACTTGTAGTCTTACCGTCAAATGTCTTCGAAGCAGCTGTTGTTGACACGACTATACTCTTTGCCTCCAAGGCACCAAAGGTCCACCAGTTTCACCCATCAAGTGTCTTTATTCGCAGCTTCAACAAGAAAACATCAATCTATGGCCTTACAAAGGCCGACAGAGAACAGTATGTTAACACCGAACTCTGGTGGAAACAGGAATCGTTCAATGTGCAGGCAACTTCGCGTGAGCACATCGTCTTGTCCAAGCTTGATCGTGAAACCTTGACCATTGATTCTATCGCGGAGATGTTCTCTGGAATAAAGGCCTATGAAGTAGGCAAAGGTACTCCACCGCAGACGGAAATGACAAGAGAGAAGAAACCATTCACCTCTGACAACAAACGTGGGGATGAGTGGTTACCGCTGTTTGACGGAAAGCATGTTGGACGGTATGAACTGCTGTGGAAAAAGAACAATTGGATAAAGTACGGACCTTGGCTTGCAGCACCTCGAGAAGCCACGAATTTCTTGGGGGAAAAGATACTCATCCGCAAAATTGTCGGTGCAACTCTGATCAGCACCTATGTCAAAGAGACTTCGTACTGCAACACTCTGCTCTTCATTCTGAAGCTCAAGAGTGAGAGCAAGCTCTCACATGAGTATATCCTCGGTATTCTAAACTCGCGCCTGATCGGTTGGTATTTCAGGAAGAAGTTTCAGATATCATCAGAAGACACTTTTCCACAAATAATGATCCGAGATATCCTGCAGTTTCCAATTCCAAGAGCCGACAAGACCCGACACGATAAAATGGTGGAACTTGTGGAGCAGATGTTGGCCTTGCACAAGCAGCTTCCCGCCACAAAGACGGCGGGCAAGCCCGCCGCCAAGACCGAGCACGAGAAAACCGTCATCCAGCGCCAGATCGAAGCCACAGACAAGCAGATAGACCAGCTCGTTTATGAGCTGTACGGGCTAACGGAGGAAGAGATCAAGATTGTGGAGGGGAAAACGTAAAACAGAAAGAAAAAGGAAAGAGTGCCAAGACCGCCGATTCCCAGAAAAAAGCCTGAGCCCAAGCTCAGGCTTTTTCATTTTTTCCGGGAAGATGTCCGTCATCTTGCTGGGCCGATTCTGAAGTGAGATGACGGACATCTACGGAGTCTTGCCCATATAAATGAGCTGAATCCCTGCCTGCTTCGCGTACTCTGTGATCCGCTCGTCCCGATAGAACTCCTTGTAGTACACAAATCGAATACCGCAGTTAGCGACCAGCTTGAAGCAGGTCAAGCACGGGGAGGCCGTGACGTAGATCTCGGAGTTATCAATCCCCACAGCATTCTTGGCAGCCTGCGCTACGGCGTTCGCCTCCGCATGAACCGTCCGGACGCAATGGCCATTTTCTATGTCGTGGCCGACGTCGTCGCAGTGCGGCGCTCCCCGCAGGCTTCCGTTGTAGCCGGTCGAGAGGATGGTTTTGTCTCTGACAATGACCGCGCCGACGTGTTTCCTGTCGCACGTGCTTCGTGTTGCGACCTGGTCGGCGATCTTCATGAAATACTCGTGCCAGTCTACGCGCGTGTCGCTCATTCTTGGCTCCTGTCATTGAATGTGAGTGACCCCGGACCTTGCGATCGATGTTCATATCAATGATATTCAAACAAAGCTCGGCAAGCAACCTGACTTCCTAGCCGCGAAAGGGCAAATCTCAGAAACCTATCCTCGAAGCACAGTAAAAAGCCCAAGGTGTGAAGACCCTGGGCTTTCTGTTGAAGTCAAGATCAATGACAAGTCTGGGATTCTCTCAAGCGAGTGCCGCGCAAGAGAGCCCAGGATACAGCGTCAATCGACGCGCACCTGCTCCTTCCTCACTACCCTCAGCCCGTATTCATACCCTCGTTCAAAAGCAGAAAGGTTGAGCTCCTCCGTCCCTTTCGGCACAGAGACCTTCACAGCACTCCTCACAGCTTCTGCACCGACGATGTTCGTTATAGCCGTCGCAAACCCGAGCATGACGATGTTGAGCACGAGCTTCTTCCCCAGTTCCTCCGCGAACCTCGTCGCGGGGATCGAGAAGTGTTGAACGTCCTTCCGGAGATTGTGGGTCGCGACGAGATCCTCTTCTGTGAGAAGAGTTCCGCCGGTCGCAAGCTCCGGAGAGAACTTTGAATACGCCTCCTGCGACATCAGGACCATCACGTTGGGCGCAACGATGTACGGATAGCTAATCGGCTCGTCCGAAATGATGAGCTGCGCACTGCATGCGCTGCCGCGCGCTTCGGGACCGAAGGCTTGGATCATCGTCGCATACTTGTTGTCGTAGATCGAAGCGGCTTTCCCAAGGATATATCCGCTCAGGATCACCCCTTGTCCGCCGAAGCCGCCAATCTTAATCTCAGTCCTAGACATGGATCAGCTTCCTTATTTCATCAGACGGAACGTACCGGTCACCTAGCCGCTTTTGGAAATGCTCGTTCATCGCGTCAAGATAGGTGGGCCGTTCCTTGTCAACGAATTTTCCGACGATGATTTTCCCCTGAAAATCCAGCGCGACCGTCTTCGTGTCGGCGCCGTTCTTGACTTCACTATGGTCCCGGTAGTAAATCATCTGCTCCAGTCCATCCCCCAACTTGTTGCGACGACTATAGAGGGTTGGACACGGTGCAAGGATCTCCACAAAAGAAAAGCCTTTCTTGAGCAAAGCCTCTTTGATGGACTTTGTCACGTGCCGGACGTGGTATGAAGTCCACCGCGCGACGTACACGGCACCGCATGACTCTGCAAGGAAGGGCAGGTTGAATGTCTCCTCGAAATTCCCGTGCGGCGCCGTTGAGGCAGTTGCGCCTATCGGAG
>ERZ1292640.4100-Hain-H43-02um-R1-4100-length-11202-cov-6_pt1 | contig 11202 bp, 5 predicted proteins | sample MGYA00564404_ERZ1292640 | MGnify/ENA primary metagenome ERZ1292640 (study PRJEB36523, sample SAMEA6512636) | groundwater metagenome | collected 2019-01-08 | study: AquaDiva: Metagenomics assemblies of 32 groundwater samples | reverse complement strand
AATCTGATTTGGCTCTTCTGCCTTCCTCTCAGCGTCCCTCGCGTCTCTGCGGTTCAATTGGCCGCGCTCGAACTGCATTGTTACGGCTCAACCGTGTCCAGGCTGGTTCTTGCTCTTCCGGGACTTTCAGACATCCGGGACTTCCAGAGCCGCTTCCTTTGGTGTAGAAGGATGGGATGCGCTTAAATCACTCGAACTTTCTTTTCCTCCTGGCTTCTGTATTGCTGGTTCAAACCGTCCACAGCGGTCCTCCCGGTGCCGCGAAGAAAAAGCTGATTGAATTCGGTTGGGACGAGCCGGACACCGCTTTCATGCGGGAACACGTGGCCGAGATGGAACGAACGCCGTTCGACGGCTGCGTCTTCCACGTTGATTATCCCAAGCCAGGCGGCGGCAAAGGAAGCTTTACTTGGGAATGCTGGGGCACTCGCGCTTTTGGCATGCAGGAGCTCAAACCTGCCCTGGACGATCTCAAAGCCACCCGCTTTCTGCGGTTCACCGATAATTTTTTGCGCTTTAACACTACGCCCGGCAAGCTGGATTGGTTTGAGGATCATGCGGCGGTTTTGACCAACGCCCACCTGGCCGCTCGCGTCGCCCGCGAAGGGAAATGCAAAGGACTCCTTTTCGACATCGAGCAATACGACGGTCTCCTCTTCGATTACCACAAACAACGGGATGCCAAACAAAAGTCGTGGGAAGTGTACGCGGCGCAAGTCCGCCGGCGCGGACGCGAGACCATGGAGGCCTTTCAACGGGGTTACCCGAATCTGACCGTGTTTCTGACCTTTGGCTATAGTCTTCCCTGGGCAGAATCACAAGGCGGGAAAAGCGCGCTGGCGGACTGCCACTACGGTTTGCTGGCACCCTTTCTTGATGGCATGGTTGAGTCGAGCAGAGGCCGCGCTCGGTTGGTGGATGGGCACGAACTCTCTTACGGATATAAAGACCTCTCCCGTTTCAGCCAAGCTTACGAGACGATGAACGATCGGCTGCTGCCGATCGTTCTCCACCCGGACAAATACCGCCAAGTCTTCTCTTTTGGTTTCGGCCTTTGGATGGACCACGATTGGCGCAAAGCCGGCTGGGAAACCAGCGATCCGAGCAAGAATTTCTATTCGCCCGAAGCCTTCGAAGCCAGCGTGCGCAAAGCCCTCGAAACGGCCGATGAGTACGTCTGGGTCTATACCGAGACACCACGTTGGTGGTCGAAAGAGGGAACGGCGGTGAAACTGCCGGAAGCTTATGACGCCGCGTTGCGCCGCGCCCGAAAAGGATTAGCCAAGGAGTAGCCCTCAAATCTCGGCCAATTTGTCCCAACTCAGTCCCGATCCATGCTTGGCGGCGGGAGTGTTGGGCGTGAGTTCATTGCAGATCAGTCGGGCGGCCAGATCGATCCCCCAACGCACGAGCATTTGGCCGCTCAGGTAAAAGGGACTGCCTGGGACGAGCTTTCCATCCAAGGTGGCAGAAATCATGATTTCCTCGGGCAATGCTGTTCCGGAGATGAGCAGGGCGGAATTGACCGCCTGGCAACGCCACTGAAAAGCCGGCACTTCTTGCTCCAAACGGCGCTGCAATTGTTGAAGGCTGATCATAGGCAGTCTCACTTTGCTCGATGATAACTCGTACAGCGACAAACAAGTTTCGATACGTCATGAACACGGCAGGCAGGGCGCGTCACTCCGTGCGCGCCGCAAGCTGGCACCGGTTCTCCGAACGGCGCGCACGGAGTGACGCGCCCTACCATGTTGCGGAATTTATTTGTCACAGTACTAGCGGCTCAGGCAATGCCGTTACTTGGAAGCACCGGTGAGTCACTTAAATGCCGAGATTGGAGAGTGTGAGGCAGATGCGGTTGACAATTTCCACCAATTTAGGATTCGACCCTTCGAAGCCCCGCACCGAAGAAGACAAGCCGTCCAGCGAGAGTTTCAGGAGTTCCGGGTCCTTCGCTTCCCGAGTGGCTTCATGCGTGGAAACACCTGTGAATCCAGCGATGCTTTGCGCCTGCTCAACGTGTGTCTTGGAAAGTTCGGCGATCTCTGATTTGAGCGTGGCCAGCAGGAGCAGCAGTTCGGCTTTGTTTTCGTCTTTGACTGCGGAAGCTTTCTCCAGCCTGGCTTCAATTTCCGCAATGGTTTTGTGAATCATATGTCAAATGCTGTGTTGTTCGCTTCCCAAAACATAACGGGCTTGAGCGGAAAAGAAAGAGGCGTTTTTCACTGAGCAGCATGGAGGGGAATGCGTGGCCTCAAAAGATCGTTTGTGTGCCAGGGCAGAAATGAAAAAAGGCTTTTCCTTTGTTCAGGTGTGATTTACTTTCTTGCCGTAAGCCCGACAATTAAAGCGAATCATCCTATGTCTGCCAGGCAAAGCCAGCGCCACTGCAATCAATCGCCCCTGCGCGGTCCCGCTGGCTTTCAGAAGGCAACCGGGAGGCAACACTCCTATTGCAGAACGGGTTCGGCCCGGGACCGCGCTCGGGAATGGGCTTTCACGCTCATTGAACTGTTGGTGGTCATTGCCATCATTGCCATCCTGGCGGGCCTTTTGCTGCCGGCGCTGGGACGTGCCAAAGAAAAGGGACGGGCCGCCTTTTGCCAGAATAACATGCGGCAACTCGGTTTTTCCCTCGTCATGTACGTCAATGACCACACGGGAAAATTTCCGGCGCGCACCGATCAAAATCGTTGGCCCACGCAACTGAAGCCCGGCTATCGCGACTTGAAAGTGTTGCAGTGTCCCAATGACCGTCGCCGGCCCAGCAGAGTTCAAACCGGCAATCCGAATTATCCGCCGGACTCGGCCTTGCGCAGCTACATCATTAATGGCTGGAACGATTATTTCAGAGAGGCGCTCAGGATCACCGACGTCGGGTTGATGATCAACAGGTCGATACCAGAGAACGCCATCAAACAGCCGACCTTGACGATTGTTCTCGGAGAAAAGCTGACCAACTCAGATCATTTTTACATGGACTTCCTGGAGGGCGGCGGGAATGACGTCGATCAGATCAAGCGCGATCGCCATTCCACTATCAAGGAGAACACTAAAGGTGGCGGTTCCAACTACACGTTTGCGGATGGCAGCGCCCGTTTCATCAAATATCGCGGCGCGCTCTACCCTTTGAATCTTTGGGCTGTGACCGATTTCTATCGCACGAACCGGGCCATGAACAACTGAGGACTCATCTCGGAGACGCGTCAAAGCGGCAGCCGGACCGCCGCGCGGGCGCTCTGCCCGACAGGAGTTTGCGTCCGTCGTTGAGCATTTATTGCTGGCAGTAGCGCAAAAATGGGAAGCGTTTTCTTATTAATGAGTGACTGTTTAATCTTGATGTTTTGGTGAGAATCCTTATCAAGTCTCTGTTCACTGTGACGGTTGAGCAAAACGATCCGTGCCATCTCGCCGGCACAAACACGCCATTCTGAATAGCTACACAACGCTATTAGAATTTGTCCTTGATTTATGATTCCGAATCTGTATAAATCGCATTCATGTTGATGGCTTGGTGAGTTTGGCTGCCCGAACAACTAGCAATGCTCGAGAGGAATAAGCGGTGAGTGCCGAAGCTTACAAGAAGCGATTTGCACTAGAAATGCTGGAGCCAAGGGTCCTGCTCTCAGGAGATGGGCTCAGGGGGAGGTGTTGTTTGCGCATCTTTGGAAAGCACGGAGGTTCTGTCTGAACCAGAGGCCATTGAGGAGCACAGTGGTTTGGCACAGTGTTGGGATCAAAAGATCTCTTATGATCCGGCTGCTGCCCTTAACGCCATCTTTGATGCTCCGGAAAAGGAAGGAGCGGATTCGTCTCATTCTGATCGGGCTTCTTCTGCCAATGCAGAGGCGCAGGATTCCTCAACTGTTGCGATCAGCCAGCGGCTGCTTTTGGAATCGGTTGGGATTATGCAGCGACAATCCGTCCTCGGCATCACATCGATCTTGAGCACAGCCGCTGCAGGAACTCCCGCTGATTCCCTGATTGCCTCAGCCAACGTCGGCCAGACGATAACCATCATCGGCACTTCGCTGAATGCGAATACCGATGTAGTGTTCCCAACGATTCGCAGTTCCGACGGTCTGGTTGGCACGCGAACCGTCAAGCCTTCGCGCGTTTTGGGCGGAGGCTCGTCGATTGAAGTTGTCGTGCCCGATGACGCGGTGACCGGCACGGTCACGTTGTCTGGTGGCAGCGGATCTTCCGTGCTGCAAATTGTCCCGACCATTGTCGATATCGACCTGACCGGATCGAATTTCCTGGTTGGCTCCGGATTCCAGATTCTGGGCAGCGGGTTTTCCGAAGGCGACCTGACGGTGCGCTTTGGCGGGGCGCCGGTCATTGACACGGGAGTGTTCACTGGCCCGGACGTATTCAACACCGGCCTGAACACTCGCTGGGACCGCACCGACAATGACGCCATCAACGTCCTGGTTCCCGCCGGCGCGGCTCCGGGACTGATCACGGTGGAAACTGACGGCGGCACCTCGGCGTCGCTGCTCATTTCGGCCACGCAACTCAGCACCACCGCCCTGGCCGGCACTCCTGTCAGTCCCGCCCAACCATCCGCCAACGCCGGCCAAACTTTGCGCGTTCTCGGCAGCGGGTTCGATCTGACCACCGAGATTATTTTCCCGATCGTCGATTCGCTGGGCAACATCTCGAATCGCGCCGTGTTGCCTGACCTGGCCAAGACCGACGGCACGTTGATCGAGGTGCGAGTTCCGGACGATGCCATGACTGGCAACGTTCAGGTCATTGGGGCCAACGCGAATCTGTTCCTCCAGATCGTTCCCACCCTCCGGATGGTCGAACGGTTTTCCGGCAGTCAGGTCCGTTTGTTGGGCAGTGGCTTTACCGAAAATTCCAACCTGTCCGTCGATTTTAACGGGGAAACCGTCAACGACACGGGTCTGAACGTGGATGTTTCCCTCAACTTCCTGGCCAATGACACCCTGAGCGTCCATGTCCCTTCCGGCGGGGGCAACTTGGTTTCGGTCATCACGGCGGGGGGCGTCAGCGCACCGGTGACCATTGCCACCACGGACCCGGCCGATGTCGGTGAAATGCGCGACTTGGCCATCTTCCCGGCCTCCGCCGGCGTGGATTCGGGCCGGTTGGTCGTGGTGGAACGGTTTGGCGCGATCAAAGTGTTGGACCCCGTGACGCTGGCCCTGGTGCGGACCATCAACCGGCCCGGAGCCGCCGCCGATGGCATCGGCCTGGATTTCCTCACGGAGCCGATCACGGTGCAAGACCCGGTGCGAGGCGCGGTCGCGGTGCCGCTGGGCAGCCTGATCGTGGTCAACGAAGATGATTCCCCGGATCGCCTGTATTACCTGAATCCAGCCGGGACGGGCACAATTCTGGCCGATGTGCCACTGGGCGGCGGCACGCCTTTGGACCTCGCCGGTGTGCTGGGCGCCGCCTATCATCCGTTGCGGCACACGTTGTTTGTTCTGCGCAGTGGAGATTTGGTGGCCGAGATCAATCCCGCCACTGGCGTTGCCATCAAGAGTTTCCACACTGGATTCTCGGTTGGCGCAGGCGACATCGCGGTGGACCCCGTTTCGAGGAACCTGTGGGTTGCGGGCAGCGGCGGGCGGCTGGTCTCCATTCATCCGGAGACGGGCCGGGTGATCGGCCACTACGATCCGATCGGCAACACGCAGTTGGGCACCATCGCGCTCTCTCAGCAAGGCGTCGGGTTCCAGAGTTTCGGCGATATCTCGGGCCTGGCGTTCAACAGCCTCGGAGTAATGCTGGGAACCACCAGCAACATTTTCGATTCACTGGCCGAGCGCATTTTGAAATTGAAGCTGCCCGATGCGCCTACCGACATTATGGTGGGCGGGTTCCTGGCGGTTGCCATCGAAGGCACGCCCGCCAACTCGGCCCTGCCATCGGCCAACACCCGGCAACGCATTCAACTTGTTGGCTCAGGGTTCACTCGCTCGACCGAAGTGGAGTTCCCGCGCGTCAACCGGTTCGGCGAGGCGCTCTCCAACAACGGCCAGCCCGGCTTTGTCCGCGTCCAAGTAGATGCCGTTTCCCCCGATGGCACGGTCGTGGAAGTCGTGGTGCCCGACGAGGCCGTTACTGGCAACGTGCAGATCGCGGGCGTGGACGGCCCCGGCCTTTTCCTGCAGATTGTCCCCACCATTCGGACGGCGTTGCCATCGGACCCAGTCGTCAATTTTGATGGGCCGGTAGAGGGCCAGCGTTGGAGTTTATTTGGCTCCGGTTTGGTTGAAGGCGATACCCTCGTAAGTTTTGGCGGCGTGGCGATGAATGAAAACTCCACCGGGGCCGAGCTCGACGTTTCGGATGTAGCCGCCAGTGGCTTCAGCCGCGCGAACGGACGCCTGGAATTGACCGTGCCCGAGCGCGGTTTGGCGGGACCGATCAGCGTCCAAACCGATGGCGGTTCATTCCTGGCCGGCACCGTGCCCATCCAGGCCCCAGCATTCGCCGGAATTGTATCCATCGCAGCGCGCGCCGGGCAAGGCACGCCGGTCAATTCGAGCGTGGCCTCAGCCAATGCCGGGCAGATCATCACGCTGCAGGGCTTCGGGTTTTCCAGCACCACCAACATCGTCTTTGCCGCGGTGGCCGAGGACGGCACGCGCAGCCAGGTCGTCGTGCGGCCAGTTACCGTGCCTAACAGCGGCCAGATAACCGTTCGCGTTCCAGCCCTCGCGGTCACGGGTCCGGTGACGGTCGCGGGTTCCAGTTTCACCGTCGATCTGCAAATCGTGCCCTTGTTGAACGGGATTAGCGCCGGCAGCATCACTCCAGACGGCTTTCTGCGCCTGGCCGCGAGCGGCATTCCGGAGGGCGGTTCCGGGGCCGGTCAGTCCGTGACCTATACAATTGGCGCGGGTTCAGTTTCCGACACTTCCGGCACCACCGGGCCGGATGTTTTCAGCGCGCTGGACGCGGCGGTTGAAATCGATCTCTCCGTGCCTGCCGATGCCACCGGCTCGGACGTTACGGTTACGACGGCGGGCGGCTCGGCTACGTTCCGGCTGTCGGATTTGGCAAGTTCAACCGTGCCTGCCGAGACTCAGGGGAGCGGGGCGCCCGATGGCGTCGGTGGAACTCTCGCGACCGCGTTTGATCTCGCCGTCGCCGCCAACGCCCAACTGACGGTCACGGGCCGGATCGACCCGGCCGCGGACGTGGACATCTTCAAGCTGACCGGAGTTGAGGGCGGCGGGCTGCTAAGCGTTTCGGCCACGGGCGCCCAGAGCACCAACGCCCGTTTCATTTTGTTCGATGAAACCGGCGCGATTTTGACCGGCCCAGTTTCAAGCTTGTCGCGCTTCGTTCTTCAACCGCGAAACGGCTATTTCCTTGGGTATTCAGGTTTTCCAAACACCGGCTATAATCCGGTTACCGGATCAGGCGCGACCAATGCATCCAACGTGGGGGATTATTCGCTCTCGCTTCGTTATGGCGGGCCAGGAACCACCAGCTTGAACGCTTTTACGGCGACGGCGGCCATGGGAGTTCCAACGTCTTCAAACATTGCTTCGGCGAACACCCGGCAAACCATAACCATCGCGGGAGAAAACTTCAGCGGCTCAACCCGCGTCCGCTTCACGACCTTCAACGGTGATAGCCCGCAGAGCGGGTTGACCGAACGGGAAGTGACGCCGGCAAGCGTGGCTGCCGACGGCCTGAGTTTAACCGTGGCGGTGCCGGATGATGCGGTGACCGGGCCGGTGCGGGTATCCGACGAAGCGGGTGGGCTGATCCTGCAAATCGTGCCGGTGGTGTCGGACATTGACGATCTTAGTACCTCTACGGGAGCGCGGCCAGCCTGCGGGTGACGGGCGATGGTTTGGTGGAAGGCGCGCAGACGCTGCTCCTCGGCGCGAGCGAGGTGCAGGACGTGTGGAACGTCAGCGGACCGAATACATTTACTCTTTTGAGCCGCGTCAATGGGGGAGCGGATTTTGTGTTGCCAGTCGAACCGCCTTCGGGTCCAGTCCGCATTCGAACCCTGGGCGGCACCTCGAATTCGTTCGCCATTGATTTCACGGGATTCCTGGCGGCGACCGTCGCCACTCAGGGCACGCCAGCCAATGCCGCGGTTGCTTCCGCCAATGCGCGCCAAAAGATCACCTTGCTCGGCAGCGGATTCGATCTGCAGACGGAAGTCCTGTTCCCGATCCTGACCTCGGCCCAGGACTTGCCCAGCGTTCGACCGGTCCTCCCGACCCAGGCCGCCGCCGATGGCTCGAGTTTGCAGGTGTTGGTGCCGGATGATGCGGTGACGGGTAATGTCCGAATCGCCGGCGCGCCAGCCAGTTTCTTCCTGCAAATTGTGCCCACCCTTGTGGATGTGTTCACGCCGGCAATCTACGGCACCGGCCAAGCCTTCACCATCCACGGCAGCGGCTTCATCGAAAACGACGTGACGGTTTTCCTGGGCACGACATTCCTCCAGGACACCGGCGCTTTCTTCGGACCCGAAATTTACAATGCCGTTGTGGCTTCTGGTCTGGACCGCACGGACAATGACGGTATCAACTTGCTTTTGCCGCCCAGCGCGGGAACCGGTCCGTTCACGGTCCGCACCAGCGGCGGCCAAGCCACGCTGGTGTTTGCGTTGACCGGGATTGTCGCCTCGGCCCAATCGGGCACGCCCACCAATCCGGCGGCCGCCTCAGCCAATGTTCGCCAGGCCATTACGATTTTGGGCGACGGCTTTGATCTCGATACCGAAGTTGTCTTTCCCACGATCGAAAGCGGCAACGCCACGTTGAGCAATCGCAAGGTCAAGCCGACCCGCGTGTTCGTCGTGCAAGGAACGGGCAGCGGCGCCGCCATTGAAGTCGTCGTCCCCGACGACGCCATCACCGGCAACGTCAGCGTCGTGGGCGCGCCGGGATCGTTCCTGCTGCAGATCGTGCCCACCATCGTTGACCTGGACTTGCTGAGCACGGGCTTCGACACGGGATCGTCCTTCCAGATTTCAGGCAGTGGCTTCATCGAGGGCAGTCTGACCGTCAACTTTGGCGCGACGACCGTGGTTGACACCAGCGCCTCCACCGGCCCCAACATATTCAACCTCGGGATCGACGCGGGCCTGGATCGCAGCGACAACGACGGCATTTCGTTGACTGTTCCGGCCGGCGCGTTTCCGGGGCTGATCACCGTCACGACTTCCGGCGGAGTTTCGGCCGCGATGCTCATTTCGGTGGCGCAGATTGTTTCGACCGCGCTGGCAGGCACGCCGGCAAGCGGCGCCCAACCATCGGCGAACCCGGGCCAACTCATCCGCATTCAAGGCGGTGGTTTTGACATCACCACCGAAGCTGTTTTCCCGGTGATCGACATTTCTGGAACGGTCACCACCCGTGCCGTCCTGCCGGACTTCGTCAAAGTGGACGGCACCATGATGGAAGTGCGCGTGCCGGAAGACGCGCTCACCGGGACGATCCGGGTGATTGGCTCGCCGGGTGCCTTCACCCTGCAAATCGTTCCCACGCTAAGATTGGTGGAACCCTATTCCAGCAACACGATTCGCTTGCTGGGCAGCGGCTTCACGGAGAATTCCGGGTTGTCGGTGAAGTTCGGCGCGGTGACCGTGGGCGACTCCGGAGTGAACATCGATGTCAGCTCCAACTTCCTGGCCAATGATCTTCTAAGCCTGACGCTGCCCGCCGGAGGGACCAATCCCGTCAGTGTGACGACCGCCGGAGGCACGAGCCAGGCGATCAATATATCGGTCGATGATCCGCCCGGCGTGGGCGAGATGCGCGATCTGGCCATATTCCCCGCGACCGCCGGGGCCGACGCGGGCGAGTTCGTCGTCGCGGAGAGCAGCGGGAACTTGCGCGTGCTCGATCCAGTCACGCTGGCGTTGATCCGAACCATCACCCGGCCCGGCACGGCCTCAACCCAGATCGGCCTGGATTTTCTCCCGGAGGCCATCACGGTGCAGGATGCGGTGCGCGGCGCGGTCAACGTTCCGGCTGGCAGCTTGATGGTTGCCAACGGCGCGGATACGCCGGACCGCTTGTACTACTTGAACCCGGCGGTCGCCGGTACGGTCCTCGCGGACGTGCCGTTCGGTGCGAATACGCCACTGGACGAGACCGGCGCCGTCGGTCTCGCCTACGATTTGAACCGCCATTTGATCGTGGCGTTGCGCAGCTCTGATCTGGTGACCGAGATCAACCCGGCGACCGGCGCGGCCTTCCGGAGCTTCCACACGGGCTTCAGCGTCGGTGCGGGCGACGTCGCAGTGCGGCCGGGAGCGGGCACTCTTCTGGTGTCCGGCAGTCAGAGCCGATTGATCGAAATCGATCCGCTGACGGGCCGGATCATCGGGAACTACGATACCATTGCCAACACTCAATTCGGAACCATCGACCTGCGCCAGCAAGGAGTTGGGTTCCAGGGAATCGGCGACCTCTCCGGCCTCGCGTTCGACGGCGCCGGCAATCTCCTCGCGACCAGCAGCAACGCCTCCGATGGCAACGGCCAGCGCATCTTGCGGATCACGCTGCCGGGCGCTCCCACCAGTTTGCAGGTGGACAGCGCGATGGCGGTGGCCATCGACGGCACGCCGGCCGACCCGGTCCAGCCTTCGGCAAATTCCCGCCAGCGCATCCGCATCATTGGCAGCGGTTACAATCGGTTCACCGAAGTCGAGTTTCCACGGATTGACAGCGCGGGCAAGCAAGGGTTTGTGCGCGTGCGAACCGACGTGGTTTCCGCGGATGGAACCGCGCTGGAAGTCGTGGTGCCCGATGAAGCGGTCACCGGCTACGTGCGGGTGTCGGGCGCGCCCGGCACCGGGCTGTTCCTGCAAATCACGCCGACGATCCGCGCCGCGTTGCCGGCCGATACGGCGATCAATTTCGATGTGCCGTTGGCTGGCCTCCGTTGGGGATTGTGGGGCAGCGGCCTGGTGGAGGGCCGCACGCGGATCACGATTGGTGGCATTCAAATCAACGACAATTCGACCACCTCCGATGTGGACGTTATCACCAATATTTTCACGATCCAACGCAACAATGGCCGCCTGGATTTGACCATCCCAGAACGGGCTTTGGCCGGGCCGGTGAAGATCGAGACTGCGGGCGGCTCTTTCCAATTGAATGCGCTCCCGGTCCAGGCGCAGCCGTCCGTGGGCGTGGAAGCGATTGTCGAGCGCGCGTCCCAAGGCACGCCGGCCAACAGCGC
>ERZ1292640.4098-Hain-H43-02um-R1-4098-length-11203-cov-13_pt1 | contig 11203 bp, 9 predicted proteins | sample MGYA00564404_ERZ1292640 | MGnify/ENA primary metagenome ERZ1292640 (study PRJEB36523, sample SAMEA6512636) | groundwater metagenome | collected 2019-01-08 | study: AquaDiva: Metagenomics assemblies of 32 groundwater samples | reverse complement strand
TTTCTGCGAAATCATTCCTTCAAAATCATTAATCTTACCTTGTGTCATTGCGAGCCCCGTAGGGGCGAAGCAATCTCGTTGTTTAGATTGCTTCGTCGCTGACGCTCCTCGCAATGACGGAGACAATATCCTGATCCTTTCTCTGAAATCATGTAAGTGCGGAGAAGTATAAAGCCCGACGCGAAAACCTGCTGCTTTTAAAATGTAGGCGACAAAAGCGCAAGTTGACCCTTTGCCCTTGGTTCCGGCGACGTGAATAACGCGTAAGGATTCCTGAGGATTGCCGATTAAGGATAAAAAATCTTTTATCCGCTTAAGCTTGAGCGCCTCTCGGTAAGAATAATTTGTATTTTTTTCGTAGTTAGGAAGCGAATTAAGGTAGCTTAGAACTTGCGGATAAACCATCTCTAAAATCAGGGGGACGGTTCTCTATCGAGAACCGTCCCCTTTATTTTAATGTTTAAAATGCCTGACACCTGTAGTGACCATGGCAATCTTATACTTATCGCAAGAGGCGATAATTTCCTGATCGGCAATTGAGCCTCCGGGCTGAATAATCGCTTTTGCCCCGGCTTTATGCGCCCAGGTTATCGCATCCGGTTTAGGGAAGAATGCATCCGAAGCCAGGCAACAGTTTTTCTTAAGTTTACCGGATTTATTCTTGGCCAGCATTACCGAATCTACCCGGGACATCTGTCCGGCGCCAATTCCCACGGTCCGGCTGCCGCAAGTCAAAACAATCGCATTGCTCTTGACGTGTTTGGCCACCTTCCAGGCAAAAATTAGGCTTTGCAATTCGCTTTTGCTCGGTTTTCTTTTGGTTACGATTTTCAATTTATCTAAATTTAAGGTCTCTGAATCTTTGCTTTGTAAAAGCGCCCCGCCGCTAACGCGCTTGATCTGTAGTTCATCTGGCGAACTTAAATCATTTAACTGGAGTAACCGTAAATTCTTTTTTTCTTTAAATAAATTTAGAGCTTCTTGGTCAAACCCCGGAGCAATAATACATTCTAAAAAACCGCTTTTGAATATAACTTTGGCGGTTTTTAAATCCATTCTCCGGTTTAAAGCGACAATCCCCCCGAAAGCCGAAAGCGTATCAGTTTCCCAAGCGCCTAGATATGCCTTAGACAAATCTTTGTCTTCACAAACGCCGCAGGGGTTATTATGTTTAACAATTACCGCCGCCGGATTTTTAAACTCTTTGACTAACTCCACCGCGGAATTTAAATCCAAGATATTATTAAAGGATAGCTCTTTACCCTGCAACTGCTTTAAATTGACCAGTCCTTTAGACTGTCCTTTCTCTTTATAAAAAGCCGCTTTTTGATGCGGATTCTCTCCGTAACGTAAATCTTGGATTTTCTCAAAAGCTAACATTAGTTCTTGAGGAAAATCCGTAGTTTCTTTTTTTGATTTAAAATAATCGCTCAAATAATTATAAATTACCGCATCATACTTACTGGTATGGCCAAAAACTTCAATACCCAGCTGACGCATTAAATCCGTCGGCAAAGCACCGTCATTCTTTTTTAATTCAGCAATTACCTGCGCATAACGCGAAGGAGCGCAGATTACCGCCACCGACTGAAAATTCTTAGCCGCGCTCCGCAGCATCGCCGGGCCGCCGATATCGATATTCTCAATAATCTCTTTAAGGCTTGCATTAGGTTTTTGAATAGTTTTTTCAAAAGGATATAAATTCACTACGGCCATATCGATAGGAGCGATATTATGTTCATTTAGAATTTGTAAGTGTTGCGCATTATTACGCAAGGCAAGCAGGCCAGCGTGGATTTTAGGATGCAACGTTTTTACTCTTCCGTCGAGGATCTCGGGAAATCCCGTATAAGCGGATACCTCGGTGACGGCAATATTATTTTCCCGTAAAAGTTTGGCTGTGCCGCCGGTAGAAATAATCTCTACGCCAAAGTTCTTTAATACCTTGGCCAGCTCCACAATCCCGGTTTTATCGGATAAACTAATTAACGCTCTTTTTATTTTAATCATTTGAGAATTGAGTCATTACGAGGAGCCGCAGGCGACGAAGCAATCTAAAATCAGGATTGCTTCGCCCCTTCGGGGCTCGCAATGACATACAGCTATTTATTAAAGCGAAAATTAACCAGATCCCCATCCTGCATAATATATTCTTTTTGCTCCAGCCGCATTTTTCCTGCCTGTTTAGCGCCGGTTTCTCCGCCGCCGGCAATAAAATCCGCGAAGCTAATAATTTCAGCGCGAATAAAACCCTGTTGGATATCAGAATGAATTGCTCCGGCTGCTTCCCAAGCCGTTGTCCCTTGTTTAATTAACCAAGCGCGATTCTCTTTATCTCCTACGGTAAGAAAACTAAAAAAAGCGCTTTGGGCTAAAACCCTGTCTAAAAGAATGCCCATGTTTTCTATTTCTTCTTTAGTTACCTCAATAACCGGTTTAAGCGTCAATAAACCATAACCGGAGATAACTTCTTTTTCGGCATTATTCAATCCGATTGTCGAGATAAAATTTTCTTTCTCTAAAGCTGCTTTCATCTTATCTAAAATTATTTTCTCAACCTCCACAGGAGTTTTGCTTAAACGCGTCTCGACAAACTCCAGATCGGCAAGGATAAGATCCATTTTAGCGTCTTTAAAAGTAATTATAACATCAGCATCGAGTGCGGCGTCCTGGCCCACCAAATCTACCTGGACATAAGTCTTTTTCTTGGCCTTAACCAGTTTATCTGCCTGATCAAGCTTATCATTTTTAACATTATGCTTGCCTAAAACAATTTCCGGTATTGCAAATGCGCTTATTTTCATAGATTTAATTGGTTGAAAATCTAGGGGACGGTTCTATTTTTCCGTCACTTGATTTGATTGAAAAACAGAACCGTCCCCTTTATTTTATTCGAGGTAGGTGTAAATCTTGCCCTTATAATTACGCAGCACATATTTACCCTTGGCCTGAGAAAGAATATAATTGGGTCCTATAGGAATTTTTCCGCCGCCGCCCGGTCCGTCGATAACATAGGTCGGAACAGCATAGCCGGAGGTATGCCCGCGTAATTTCTCAATAATATTGATGCCGGTGGCTACGGGAGTGCGAAAATGCTGCGTGCCCCTGACCGGATCGCACTGATAAATATAATACGGCCTAACCCTGATCTGCAAAAGGTCATGCACCAGGCGGCGCATAATAAATGGCCGGTCATTAATACCCTTGAGCAACACTGACTGGCTGCCTAAAGGTATACCGCTCTCAGAAAGCATATCACAAGCATTCTTACAGCGCTTAGTAATTTCTTTAGGATGATTAAAGTGAATACTCATCCAAATCGGTGAATATTTTTTCAACATATTTACCAAGTTCTCGGTAATCCGCTGCGGTAGGGTTACCGGAACACGCGTGCCTATCCTTAATAATTCAACATGCGATATAGCGCGAATCTTGGAAATTAAATTTTCCAGCGCGTCATCTTCCAGAGTAAGCGGGTCTCCTCCGGAAATTAAAACATCTCTGATCTTACGGTTAGCTTTAATATATTCTATAGCTGCGTCAAATTTAGTTTCAGAATTGGTTTCTTTTTCCTCATGATCACCAACCAGGCGGCGGCGGGTACAATGCCGGCAATACATCGCGCAATGATCCGTAGCTAAGAGCAAAACCCTGTCCGGATAACGGTGCACTAAATGCGCAGCCGGAGAATCCCGGTCTTCGGCGCAAGGGTCAGCCATTTCATGCGGCGAGATGGAAAATTCTTCGCCAACCGGAACTGATTGCCTTCTTATCGGACACTCCGGATCATCAACATCAATTAAGCTTGCCCAATAAGGGGTGATCGCCATGGCCAACCTGCCTTTGGCTTTATCAATTCCTTTCTCCTCTTGAGGAGTAAGCTTAATAATCTGAGCTAATTCTTCCTTATTGCGAATTCTATGTTTGAGCTGCCAATGCCAATCCTCCCAATCCAAAGGATTAACATCTTTAAAAAGAGAGATCTGCTGATAATCACGCGAACGTTTTGTTGGCCGGACAATAACCGGAGTTTCAATCTGCGTTTTTTGATTTTCTAATCCAACGGGATTATTCAATTTAAGCCTTTGTCCTTTCTGAGGCGCTCATCAATATGGCCTCAATAAGATCTTCATATTTCATCCCCGCCGCGTAAGCCATCATCGGAAAATTTGATTCTTTGGGGTCTAGCCCCGGCAGCGGATTAATCTCCAAAACATAAGGCACGTTAAATTTATCCAAACGAATATCCGTACGCGAAATATCCAAACATCCTACGGCCCGATGCGTGCGCAAAGCCGCATCTTTCACTCTTTCTTCAGTCTCTTTATCCAATCTAGCCGGACAAAAAAATTCAGGAACCAGTCCCAACTCGCGATTTCCCTGAAATTCTTTCATCTTCCAGGAATAAAAATATTCCCCGCTTTTTTTACAATTAGAAAAATCAATCTCTAAAATCGGCAGCACCCGGGTTTTGCCGTTTTCTAAAATACCCACGGTCAACTCTTTACCCTCGATAAACTCCTCAACCAAAGCTTCCTGCCGGTAGACATCGATACATTCTCTGACTTTTTTAAAAAGATCCTCTTTATTCTGAACCACATTGGTCTTATTTATCCCTTTGGCCGAGCCTTCGCAGTTAGGCTTAACGATTAAAGGAAATTTTAATTGTTCATCCAAAAGCTCATCACCTTTAGAAAAAAGCTGAAAACTAGGCGTAGGAATATTCTCGGCTTTTAATATTTTCTTAGTCAGCGTCTTATTTAGAGCCAGAGCTAAAGAAAAAGTATCTGAGCCGGTATAAGGTATATTTAAATAATCCAATACCGCCGGCACCTCCGATTCACGAAACCTGCCGTGTTTGCCCTCGGCAATATTAAAAACCATATCGACGCGGTTTTTTCTAAAATACGAAAACAAAGCCGGATACTCCACGTCGATTGCTTCCACGGAATGCCCTTTAATTTTAAGCGCCGAAACCACGCTATTAATCGTTTCCTCGGAATCACACTCGGAAAAATAATCCGCCGGCTTTAAAGGATCTTTCTTTTTTAAATTATAAGTCAGGGCGACTTTCATTTAATTTTCCCGCCGGTTATTCATCGTAATGGCGGGATCCCGCTCTGCGGGAAACCCGTACCTTTTTAGCGCGGCGTCCAAAATCTTTCCAATTATCTGCTCGTAGGTGATGCCGATATCTTTGGCAATAAGCATAAAAACATCCTCAGTCGACAAAGAAGGCAGAGGATTTATCTCCAAGACATAAGGATTACCGTCATTATCCACCCGGAAATCCACCCGGCCGAAATCCCGGCATTCTACCGAGCGATAAACTTTTAAAGCTAGGTCATCCAGTTTATTTTTTAATTCAGCGGATATCTTCGCCGGACAAATATACTCTAACCTGTCGGAGGTAATCCGTGCAAAAGTATAAAATTTATCATTTAATTTTAATTTACCGTCGATCTTGATCTGCACCACCGGCATAACTTCCGGATTGTCATTACCGACAATAGCCACCGTAAATTCCTGCCCGGAAATAAATTCCTCAACTAAGGCCGGCTGCTTATAGGTCTTAGTAATAAAATCTACCTGTTTTTTAAGGTCTTCATTATTCTCCACGCGCGAACTCTCGCTTAACCCTTTTGAGGAGCCTTCAAAACGCGGTTTAACAATTAGAGGAAACCGGCAATGATCATGATCAACCAGAGATTCTGCGGAATTTACTTCAAAGAATTTCGGAGTGGGAATTTTTTCCGCGATAAAAATCTTCTTGGCCATAACTTTATCCAAAGTAAGCCCTAAAGTTAAAGCATCCGAGCCGACAAAAGGAATTCCCGCCATCTCCAATAAAATAGGCACCTGGGATTCACGGTTTCTTCCGGTTAGCCCTTCAGAAATATTAAAAACAATATCCACTCCTAAATTATCAATTTTTTCCAATAAATTATTGGCATTGCCTATTTTTTTGACTTTAAAGCCGTTGGCGGCAATAGCCTCAGCAATAACATTGATTGTCGAGGGAGCGTCAAACTCCGCGTTGGCATCAAGCGGATCCCCTTCCTTAAATTTGTAATCAGTCTTTAAATCGTATGTCAGTCCGACGGTTTTCATAATAAAAAAGGCCCTGGTTTTATTTCTTTTCCCATGAGCCTGCTTAAGAATCTATCCAATTTTTTCCAACTTAGCTTGTAAACCTCCTAAATTTTACGCAAAATATTATGCCACTGCTATTTTTTTACCACAATATACGGGCATTGTCAAGTATTTTCTGCTTAAAATGGCAAGGATATATTTTTATGTTTATCGTCGGTAAAAGAGACCTGGGCATCCTGCAGATCCTTAATTAATTGTTCAAAATTTGCGAAAACACAACCTCGGATACCCAGAGCTTTAGCGCTTTGGACTAAATCGGCCCGATCGTCGGTATAAAAGATCTCCTGCGGGCTGACTTTAAGCTCCTGAATAACTTTATTATAAATTTTTTGATCCGGCTTGATCAGGCCCATCTCAAAAGAAAGAAAAACCCTGTCAAAGACTCCAAATACAGGGAAATTCTTCTTAACATACTCATAATGCAGAGTATTGATGTTGGAAAGCAACGCTGTTTTATATCTGGCGCGCAAAGTATTCACCAGTTTAAAAATTGACCGGTTTTTAGGGCTTAAGAAAAATATATCATTCCAGATCGGGATGAATGAATCATAACTAAGTTTTAAACCTAACATTTCCTTGACCTGCTGATAAAAATTTTCCGGGGTGATCTTGCCTGCTTCAAAATCAATAGTCGCCTGTGATTCAAAAAAAAGATTGTAAATTTCAATGGGGCTTTTCGGGCAGAAAAAAGAAATTCTTTCCGCTGCTCTTTTATGGTCAAAATCCACCAAAACTCTGCCTAAATCGAACAAAACAACTTTAATTGTATCCGGCATTCTCTAATTCCCCTTTTCCTTATTCCTTTTAAAAAGATCCAGGAACTTATCTTCATACTCTTTATAAACATTCCACTTATCTAATTCCGCTTTCAACTCATTTGCTTTTGAAATATCCAGATGGCTTTCGATAAAAAGCTTCTCAATCTTTTCTTTTACGGAAACCGGCAATTTAGTTAGCTGGCTCAAGGTTTTCTTAATCAACTCCACCTCATCTTCGCCTATCGGAGCGGATTGGCCCGGAGGGCCCAATTTCAGATAATCCAGGAGCTTATTAATTTCATTCTCCATGCTTTGGGCCTGCTCTTGCAGCGGCTTTAAATTTATTTGCAGATTCAAGATCTTCCCTAAGCCTTCCAACACTGCCGCTGTCGCTTTAGGATTCTCAATCTGGATGGTATAAAGAGGAATCTCTCCCAGCAGGCAGAACCCTTTTAATCCTGTTTTTTTAGCCATGCCTAAAAATAATCCGTTCATTCCGCTGACCTGGCCTTCGGTTAATTCATTAAAATTATATTTTTTTAAGCTTTCTTTAGTTTTTTCATCCGTGCAGGCCAGCCAAACATGCGCCTCCTGCGTATGATCGGTTGTCTGCGGCATGGAAGCAAAACTGACAACCGTTTGCACCCCTAAACTTTTAGCTAAACCAAGAATTATTTTTACATAACTTTCAGCTTTAGATAAATCCGGCTGAGCATTGCTTAAAAAAATCACCAGATCCCGCCTGCCCGCTACACTGCCCTTGCCCGACGGATTTTTCCAATAATAGAATTTGCCCTGAGGAAGCGCCGGCACATCCAATATACCCTTAACAATTACGCTAGCAGTTAAATAAAAGAATTCCTCCGGGGCGATGCTGGCAAACTCCACGGCTTTTAGCTCTTCCACCAAATAACTTGCTGCCTTAAAAGCTACCTCCCCCATTCCCGGCCAGGCCACAACTAAATAAGGTTTTTTAAGACGTGGTTTTTTAGAAATGATTAACGGGTCCATGCGTTCCTTTCATATTTTTTTTTATTAATTAAACTTATAATTTTTTAAAAATTCTACCAGTACTTTTGAGCCTTGATATAAATTATCCAAATTGGCATATTCATCGGCAATATGCGCGCAACCCTCGGTGCCGAATCCGGTGGCGATTGCCGGGATATTTCTATCTTTAAAAAAAGTTATTACTGTTGCTCCTTCGGAGCCGCTGATCCGCGGCTTAATCTTTAAATTTTGCATCGCTTGAACTAAACCGCTAACCAAAGAATGGTCAGGAGAAATATAATAAGGCGCTTGAATTCCCTGAATTTCAATCTTTCCCGCCTTTAGCGGGATCCCGCTTAAGCGGGAAAAATTTTTAACATGTTTAGCAATTGTTTTCTTCAAATCCTGCAAAAGTATTTTAGAAGATGCCCCAGGTAGAAACCTAAAATCCAGTTCAAATTCACACCAGTCACTAACCACATTTACCTTATCCCCGCCTTTAATCGTGCCGACATTTACCGTCGGGCCATGCAGGTATTTATTTTTAGCACAAATTTTATTTTGTTTTTTTAAGTCGACAATTATTTTAGCAGCAATATCAATGGCGTTAATCCCCAGCCAGGGATAGGCGCCATGAGCTTTCTTGCCTTGAATACGCACTTTAAGATGCAGCAGCCCTTTTTGCGTGATTACAATTTCAAAATCATCAGCGTCTAAAACCAGCGCCGCATCCGCTTTTAAAATTTTGCGCTCTAGTAGCGGTAATAAACCTAAATCCGAGCCACTTTCTTCATCCGCGGTTGCGGCAAAGATTAAATCGTAATTTAATTTAATTTTATCTTCGACCAAAGATTGAATTGCCTCCATGCCGGAAGCCAGATTTCCTTTACAATCCGTGGCGCCTAATCCATAAATCTTGCCTCCGATAATTTTAGCGGCTAGCGCAGGCGTCTTCCAACTTTTACCGGCAGGCACGGTATCTAAATGCGGCGTAATTAAAAGGCTTTTTTTGCTATTTCTACCGGCAAGCGTGGCAATAAGATTAACCCGTTTATTCTTGAAAGTATAAGTTTTTACCTTTAGCCCCAGCGCTTTTAAATACTTACCGACAAAATCGGCAATTTTACTTTCATCCCCGGGAGGATTTTGGGAATCCAAAGAGATTAATTTTTGAATAGTTTTGATCAGGCGTTTTTTATTAACCATGAAGTGAATAAATTTTGCGTTCAGAAATAATCAATTTCATTCTTTAAGCTCTAAAGGGTTAAAACCGTAATAAGCAAAAAGAGTATACGCCGTTCCCGAGACTGAACCGGTATGGCTTCCTTGCGGAGTCATCCATCCGTGGCCGGTATCAACATTGTCCTGAGTAGCATAAGGCAGGCAGCCTTCTCCCTGGCCGGAGGCAGAGGAGCTGGAGATAAGCATACTGCCTAATTCATTTAAATAAGCTTGCGCTTTTTTACCGTAATTAACCGACCGCTGCGTATCGGCGGAGTTAGAGTAAAAAGCTTCCATAATTTTATAAGCTACGACCATTTGAGCAGTCCACTCCGAAGAAACTATTCCTCCTCTGGCCGTGTGCAACTGCGGGGCAAAATCAAATCCTTTTATTTTTACGGTTTGGCAGTTTGATTTTATAAAATCAGCTTCCACGCTGCAGTTTTCCTCGACAAACTCCATAATCTTATCCGGATCCATGCCTAACTGGCGCAGTTTTTGCGGCCCGATAGCGGCAATCGACCAGGCATAAGTATCGGTGGCAATCGTAGAATCTCCCTTACCGCGCCTAACCGGTAAATTTGGCCGGTCATAAGTATGCGCCAACATCCAATCTATCGCCTTTTGCGCGGCAAGCGAATATGTTTTCTTTCCGGTAACCTTAGCCAACATATTAAAAAATGCGTAAGCATCCAGATTATGTTCCGTAGCGTACCATTCTACTCTCGGGCCTCCCCGGATACCTCCGTCAACATCCGCATTCTGCAATTTAATAATTACCGCGGCAATACTTTCGGCCAGATTCAAATAACTCCTATCTTTACTACCTTGAGCATACTGCATAATCGCCAGGCCAATCCAAAGATTAGGCCCGCTATGCATAATATATTCCGCCGGGCCTCCATCATTAACATAATAAGCATTAAAAAACCAACCGTTTTCTCTTTTGGCATCCTGAGCAAAAAAATTCAACAGTTTTTTAGCACGGTCAAAATCTCCGAAATAAGTGTAGGCCTGTATCAGTAAAGCCATATCATAAGTGAAGGACCAATTAGCAATATCCTGATCCCCTTCAAAGCTCGATACCAAACCGGTACGATTGTTCTGATGTATCTTAAGCCACTGATACATTTTATCAAAGTTAGCTTTCTGGAGCGCCACCTTCTTTTCATCTAACTTAGATAATTCTCCCACCGCAACATTTTCAGTACGCAGGGCATTATTTAATTTAACCTCTAAATCCAGCTTCTCTTGAGCCAAAACAGCAATCGCCTCATTTAACTGCTTGATCTGATCAAGATTGCTAGATTCGGTCTTAATTTTTTGCGTCTGAACAATCTTAATCCGCTCTTCTAAATCTTTCAGATTTGCCTGAAGATCCCGACGCTGCATAACAATCTCCTCTATTTTTTGTTTGGCCAAACCGGAATCTTTTAATACTCCGGCCAGCTTTTCAACCAGCAATTTATTACTACAAGTTAAGGTAAAATTTAAATAACTATTAATCCCCAAAATTAAAACCAGGATACCGATGGCCGTTAAAGCCACCGGAATAAAAAGCTTCTTTAACCAAGCATAACGCATTAACCTGTTATTTTGTTTTACAGGTATACGATCATAATTCAAACCGATCAAGCATTTAGGATTACCCCCCTGAAACTCTTTAATCCAGACAATACTGGCTTGGGCGGGAATCGGTTTTTTATTTATAGGGATATCAATCTCTAAAGATAACTTGCATTTTTTACCTTTGAGTAATACCAGTAACTGTAAATCAATATTGTTGGCAGAAAGACAAATACCGCCGCGGCTAATATTATTGGTGAAGCCCTGAAGCCAGCCGGAAAGAGGCACGCTCCCATCCAGCTCCTCAAGGCGAAACTGCACCGGGAAAACCGTATCCAAACGAAGATATTTTCTCTGTTCCACAGTAGACTTAATTTTCTGCTTAAACAACTCTTTTCTCTTTCCTTAAACTAAATTATCACGGACTATATCTTATAACAAATAGCATCTAATGCAATACCCTTCTGCCGGCAAATAACTTTGAGTTTGCTAAAAACCTCCCAAGTCATCTCCAC
>ERZ1292640.3519-Hain-H43-02um-R1-3519-length-12187-cov-4_pt1 | contig 11203 bp, 16 predicted proteins | sample MGYA00564404_ERZ1292640 | MGnify/ENA primary metagenome ERZ1292640 (study PRJEB36523, sample SAMEA6512636) | groundwater metagenome | collected 2019-01-08 | study: AquaDiva: Metagenomics assemblies of 32 groundwater samples | reverse complement strand
GCGGCCAGCACCGCGAACGCGAGCGCCGCCCGGCTCTAGCCCTTGCGCTCGGGAGGCGCGTAGGCGTGTACCGCCGCCATCATCACGACGATCAGCGGGGCCGCGGCCCATTCGGCGATCCGCTGGGGCCGCGTCGAGCGACCTTCGCGGCTCGGCCTCACGCACGCCGACGCCAGGTGGTCGGATCGCGACGCGTGTGCAGCGCCGCCAACAGGTCGAGGGTTCACCCCAGCTCGGCCTCGAACTCGTCCCCGAGGCCGGGCCGCTGGGACTGATACCACGAAAAAGCCTCCGCCACATCGGCGAAGGCTTCGGCACGGAAGCTCACCCCGCGGCTCACGGCTGGCCGCGCTCGTGAAGCTTGGCGCGGACGTCGTCCCACGACAGGCCGGGCCCCGGCGACGTGCGGCCGAGCCGACGGTCCAATTCAGCCCGGTGCCAGTCCGGGACAGGGACCGCCTCCGGGGTGACCGCAATCGAGTCCCAGATGTCCTCGACGAGCTTGAGGCGCTCGTCCAGGGGCAACTGGAGGATCGCGTTGAGAATGGCCTTCGGGGTCATGGGCGCAATCTGGTGTGACGGACATCCCGCGCGCAAGACGTGCAGGCTGAACACGTCGATGTGGTGCGCGATGCCGCCTCAAACCCTACTCTGGCGGCTGCCGCGGCTCCTCGGCGTGCGGCGCCGGCGGCACCGCCGCGAACGAATCGGCGATCTCCGCGTTCGTCGTGTCGAGGAAGCGATCGAGCGAGGCCCTGGTCCGAATCCAGGCGAGCCCCAGGAGCAGCACTCCACCCACCGCCGGCAGCCAGCGCATCGGCGTCGCGATGAACGCCAAGCCCCCCGTCCCCAGCCCGAAGACCACGAGCGGCAGGAAGGTTACCCACGAGCGCGCCCTGCCGGTCAGCGACACCTCGAAGCCGTCGGCCGTGTCGAGCACCTCCAGCTCCCCGCTCGACAGCGGCGCCAGCGACGCGAGCGGATTCCACTCGAAGAACGTCTGCGAGAGCGGCAGGGTGAACTCGAGCTGCCCGGGCGCCACGCGCTGCACCTCCGCGCCCATCGCGCGGAGCCGCTGCTCGTACCAGTGGCAGACCTGGTCCGGTGTGGGACGGAGCCGCGCCGGAAGCGCGACGGTGGCCTCGGCGGAGACGTCCATACGGCCAAGGTGCGGTCGGCACCACCATCGCGCAACTGGAAGGGCTCGCGACGAAGCACGGGGCGGCGGCTCCGGTCCGCCTCAGGCTGCCTCCGTCCCCTCGTTCAGGGTCGTCAGATAACGGTCGTACACGAACAGCCGGTTGCGGCGCTTGTCGGTGAGTTCGCGGGCGATCTTCAGGCCGACGAGCAGCTCCATCGCGGAGGAGGCCGCGGGGAACGATAGCCCGGTAGTGCGACACGCCTCCGCGACGGACGTGATCGGCCGCGCCTTGAGCGCCTCGTGGACCCGCAGCGCCGAGCCCGCGCGCCGCCCCTTCGGCTCAATGCGAGACCGGTCCTCGCGGAACATCTCGGCGAGCCGAGGTAGAGGCTCAGGTAGAGCAGCGGCTCGCGCAGCACACCCGCCTGGCACAGCAGGAAGGTGACCAGCAACCGGCCGACACGCCCGTTGCCGTCGAGGAACGGGTGGATGGTCTCGAACTGCACGTGGGCGAGCCCCGCGCGGACGAGCGCCGGCAGGCCGTCGCCTGCGTGCAGGAACCGCTCGAGCGCCGACATGCACTCGGGCACGCCCGTGTGCGGAGGCGGGACGCTCGCCGCACGCGCCTCATGGCACGAGTCCTTGCCCGACTTCACCTCCCGGCGCTCCGCAGCGAGTGTGCGCCGCTACCGCCACCAGAGGTGATCCAGCTTCAGCCCGACTGCCTGCCACCACCGGCACCGCCAGGAACATCAGATAGAAGCCCAACGGCGTCCTGCCGTGAGCCCACGCGTCGCCGACACACGCTCGCCCCCGCGGCTCCCGGACGCAGCGCCGCTCGACCTGGTCCGCCTCATCCCGCCAGATCCGCACCTCCACGACGCCCTCCTCCTGGGCCTCGGTGTCAATGCGGTGTTCGCCTGTGACCCTCGGCTGGATGACCAACCCGTCGCCGTACAGCGAGCCCAGCTCGCGGGGGTACGGACGGTTCGCGAGTCGCGGGGAGATCCGCACCGAGCCGTCGGCCGGTTCCACACGATACACCCTGGCGGAATCCAGCATCACGAAGACCGGCCCGCCCCCGCGCGCGGCCAGGGTCCCCGAGAAGACCAGATCGCGCCGCTCGGCCGGCTGCCGCCCGGGCCGCTCCGCGACGGGGACCGCGCGACCGGCGTGCCGCGCGAGGGCGCACCCATCGAGGCTGAGCGCCGCCGTCAGAACTACCAGACCGCGGATGAAACAGCGCATCACAATTCGTCCGTCGTGTCGCGACGCTGACAACGTGTGACGCGCACGCCAATCACGCAACTACAAGATCTTATAGTCCTCGGCTCGCAGCGTCGCGGTAGCGGCCCGAGGCGAGCGCCGGCTCCGGCACCCTCAGCCCTGCCGAGGCGCCTCCGTAGGTGGGATGCTGTAGCCCCTCGCGCAACCCGAACACCGCGCGCGCGTCGCCGCCCCGCCCGACGCGGCTACCGCAACCGCCGCAGCTCCCGCTCCGCGGCGATGAACCCGAACGCCGGCCAGCCTCCGGACCCGATCGCGCGCTCGAACCAGGCGCGCGCCTGCGTCGTGTCGCCCCGGACCAGGAACCAGTTGCCGATGCCGTAGCTCAGCGTGGCGACCTGGACGTCCGCGGTGTCGGCCGGGGTGAAGACGGAGTCGGGAGGGATGAGTCCACGGTACAGGCGGAGCCTCCGGGCATACGCGTTGTTCACCGGGAGGGAGTCCGGCCGGCGGTCCAGCATCGCCTGCGCCTCGGCCGCCCGCCCGGCGCGCGAGAGTGCCATCCAGAGCCAGTCGGTGGCGCCGGCCAGCTCGCCGGCGTTCGGCGCGCGTCGCTGCGCGCGGGCGAACGCATCGGCGGCGCCGGCGTAGTCGCCCAGCGCGTACCGCGTCACGCCGAGATGGTAGAGGATCCCGTAGTTGGTGCTGTCGAGGCGGAAGCCGCGCGTGAGGTCGGCGAGTGCGCTGTCGAACTCGCGCACCGAGAGGTAGCGATGCCCGCGCCACCGGTAGAGCATCGCGTCATCCGGTGCGACGGCGAGGCCGCGCGTGAAGGTCCGGATCGCTTCGCGGAACTGCCGAACGGCCGACTGGGCCAGGCCGAGCTCGATGAACCGCGCCACGTTGCCGGGGTCGGCGGCGAGGGCGCGCTCGGCGCGGGCGATCGCGCCGGTGTCGGGCTGTGAGCGGTATTCGACGCCGGCCGGCGAGACGTACTCGATCGACTGGGCGTCGGCGGGCGTGGCCACCCCCGCGGTTAGCGCCGCGAGGGCGGCGGTCGCCGCGATCGCGAGCGGCACGTGGAACGACCGAATGCGTCCGAGCATCGCGCGCCTCGCTATCGGTCCTGGAAGAGGAAGTAGATCGGCTGTTGGACGCGGACCGGAATGGGGCACCCGTTGAGCCGGCCGGGACTGAAGCGTGCGGACAGGATGGAACGCACCGCTTCCTGTGCGAACTCACGGAAAGTGGCCTGCAGCGGCTCGATCGAGCCGGGCTCGACGCGACCCGAGGTGTCCACCACGAACGAGAAGAGAAGCGAGTCGCCGGCGTGCGCGATGACGGCCGCCGGAGGGAAGCGTGGACGGTAGCCGAGGCTCAGCAGACGCGGCCGGGTCTCCACCGCGTCGCCTCTGCTGCTCGTGCGGACGTACGACCCGATGGGCACGTTTTCGGCGGTCTCGTGGCGGCGCGTGCCCACCGCGAGCCACAGGTCGATCGGCTGACCGACCAGCGCCGGGGGCAGCGGTCGCAGCCGCCGGGCGCTGTCGGCGCGGAGGACCGCCCGCTGGATCTCGACGTCCAGGGCGGGCCATCGGGAGCGGTGCTCCACGGCGAGGCCGGCGAGCCGGCCGTCGTTCCGCACTTGGAACCACACGAGCGGCCGTGCGTCGCGGAGGTCGGGCGCCCCGACCGGAGCCAGCGGATAGGCGTACGGCGGCAGCGAGGGCTCGGGAAGCACCGGCAGCGCGGGGAGCGACGCCAGGACGGCGCGCACCTGGGTCACGCGGAACGCGTGGGCGGTCTCCGCCTCGCTGGCCTGTCTCCGCGGGATCCACGCGAAGAGCGTGTCGACCACCGTATCCACCGTCTCGGGTGCCGCGTCCGCGCGGCAGGGTGTCTCGCTCCGCGCCGGGACCTGGCCCACTGCGGCGCCTGCGACGGCGCAGAGGATGGCGACGCACCACGCCGCCGTCAGGACGCCGCAGGCGGCACAGGTGAACGGGGTGCTCACGCTCGCCGCTGTTGGCACAAGGTGGACTCCTAGCGCGAATGAACGGCGTTGACCGCCGCCCACGGCGCACATTGGGGCACGCCGCCCGGCGCTCGCACCGCGGTCGTGTCGGTCCGCGGGAGGGTGTCGGCGACCGCCATCAGCTCGGTGTCGAAGATCAGCGTCGCGCGGGGCGGGATGACCGCCGGGCGCCCCCGCTCCCCATACGCGAGCTGGTAGGGGATGATGAGGCGGCGGCGTGCTCCCACGCGCATCCCCTCGAACCCCGCGTCCCATCCGGCGATGACGCGCCGGTAGCCCTGCGGGAAGCTGATGGGTGGGCGCGGTGCACCCTTGGCGGTCGTGTCGTGCGACGAGTCGAACTTCGTCCCGTCGGTCAGCCAGCCGGTGTAGTGGACGTAGAGGCACGCCGTGGCCCGCGCCGGAGCGCCGGTACCAGGCGGGCCAGGAAGTCGTCCAGCGGGACGCCGTCCGTCCCGACCAGGAGCGACCGCTTCGGCCTCCAGAGCGCGGTGAAGGCGGCGAGCCCGGGGCGTCCCCCGCGCGTGCGGCCGCTCTTCACCTCGATCGCGACAAGCGATGCGCCGGTGCGAATGACGAAGTCCACCTCCCGGTTCTTGTCGCGCCAGTAGAAGAGGTCGCAGCGGCCCGTGGCGGCGGCGTTCGCGAGATGGGCGCCGACGGCCGACTCTACCAGCCGTCCCCAGTGCTCGCGGTCGGCCCGGGCCTCCTCGAGAGAGAGCCCGATCTGGGCGCTCATCAGTGCGGTGTTGAGCACTTGGAGTTTCGGGCTCGACGCCCGGGTCCGCACCGCTTCGCCGGCGTACTTCTGGAGTCCGGTGAGCATCCCCGCTCCCGCCAGCAGGTCGAGGTAGTGCGCCAGCGTGGTGGTGTTGCCGGCATCCTGGAGCTGGCCGACCATCTTCGTGTACGAGAGGACCTGTCCGGAGTAGTGGCAGCCCAGGTCGAGCAGGCGGCGCAGCAGGACGGGCTTCTCCACCCGTGCAAGGAGCAGCACGTCGCGCGAGACCGTGGTCTCCACCAGACTGTCGAGGACGTAGCGCCGCCATCGCTCCGGCTCGCCGATGGAGGGCGCCGCGCCGGGGGAGCCGCCGTAGAAGACGTACTGCTCGACGGAGAGCCCGAACGCCTCGCGCATCTCGGCGAAGGTCCAGTGGGGCAGGCGGATGACCTCGAAGCGGCCGGCCAGGCTCTCCGTGAGGCCGCGCTGGATCAGGGGCGGCGCGGAGCCGAGGAGGACCGCGTGAAGGGGTGTCCCGGCGTGGGTGTCCTCGTCCCAGTACCGCTTCACCGCTTCGGACCAGTCGGGGACCTTCTGGATCTCGTCGAGGACCAGCACCGCGCCGGCGCGGCCCGCGCCGCGCGCCGCGTCGCGGCCGATCTCCCACTGCTGGCCGAGCCACTCGGGGCCGCGGAGCAGCGGTTCGTCGGCGCTGGCGAAGTGGACCCGGCGCTCGGGCTCCAGGGTGCTCGTCACCTGGCGCACCCGCGTGGTCTTGCCGACCTGCCGGGGACCCGCGACGACCTGGATGAGTCGGCGCGGTTCGGCCAGCCTGGCGCGCAGAATGTCGCTATAAGCTCTTGTGAACAATGGCGTTGCTCGTTTACTCAGTGCGTTGAGCAATATCACTCAGCGATGTGAGGCAAGCAAGCAGGCCACCTCGACGAGTTGCGCCCGCCCGCGCCGCGCGACAACCTGTCCCCGCGTGGAGGTCGCCCTCTTCGTCCCCTGCTTCGTGGACCAGCTCCGGCCCCAGGTGGCCCGCGCCTCGCTCGCCCTCCTGGAACGCCTCGGCGTCACGGTGGACGTCCCCCTCGCGCAGACCTGCTTGCGGCCAGCCGATGGCCAACGCCGGCTGCGAGAAGGGCGCCCTCGCCACGTACCGGCACTACGTGCACGTCTTTGCCGCGTACGACTACGTTGTCTCCCCCTCCGGCTCCTGCGTCCATCACGTCCGCCACCACTACGACGCCCTCGAGCAGACCGCTGAGGTGCGCCACGTCCGCGAACGCACCTACGAACTCTGCGACTTCCTCGCGAACGTCCTGCACGCGCCGCCCCTCGGCGCCGCCTTCCCGCACACCGTCGGCCTCCACGTCGGCTGCCACATGCGCCGAGGCCTCCGGCTCGCGCCCGCCTCCGAGATCACCCCGGAGCCCGGCGGCGTGATGCGCGACCTCCTCTCGCAGGTCCGTGGCCTCACCCTCGTCGAGCCCGAGCGCGCCGACGAGTGCTGCGGCTTCGGCGGCACCTTCGCCATCACCGAGGACGCCGTCTCGGCGCGGATGGGGCAGGACCGCGTCGCCGCCCACCAGCGCCTCGGCGTTGAGGTCATCGCCAGCGGCGACGTCTCCTGCCTCCTGCACCTGGAGGGCGTCATCCGGCGTCAGCGACTGCCGATGCGTGTCCTGCATGTCGCTGAGATCCTGGCGGAGGCCGAGCGGTGAGGAGAGTGCGCCTGTGCCCCAGCGTCCCTGCGCTGCGGTCAGGCCCGTTCGCGATCGCCTGGCGCCTCGGGCAGCTGCGCGCTGTGCCAAGCCGCGACAATCCAGACGACCGGACCTTCCGTACGGTAGAAGAAGCGGTACGGCGGGAGGACCAGCTCCCGGTAGGGCAGATCCGGGAACTCGGGGATTCGGCGACCCGAGTTCGGGTAGCGCGCCAGGCGGCGAAGCGACCGCTTGGCGCGCGCCAGGAAGCGGGCGGCGGCTGCGGGGCGGTCGTCGGCGATGTGCGCGATGGCGGCCAGGAACTGCCGCCGCCCCGCCGGCGTGAACCGGACGCGCATCGCTCAGCGGCGCGACAGGATGTCTTCGGCTTCGGCGAGGACGTCCTCCAGATCGCTGCCGCGCCCCGCACGGATCTCCCGCTCGCCCTGGGCGAGCAGCTTCAGAATGGCCCGCTCGCGCTCGCCGCGCTGATAGGCCTCGATGCCGAGGATCACGGCCGCGGCACGGCCGCGCTGAGTGACCACCAACGGCTGCTTCGAACGGCTGACGCGCCGGAGCGTCTTGGCCGTGTCCTGGCGCAGGTCGGAGATGGGGATGATGTCGGGCACAGCTGCCATGGGCGCCTCGATGTTGGAGTACGTCTAACGGTACGTGCAACGATACAACAGCGCAAGCGTCCCGCTGTGACCGTGCCCCTGTGCCCGCATCCTCGTGAGCCACCCCGACCTCGCCCGCCGCTTCCTCGCCGACCAGGCGCACGGCATCCCCGAATGGGAAGCCCTCCGCGACGCCGCCGCCGGCATCAAGGCCCACACGATGAGCCGGCTGGCCGATTACCTCGTCGAATTCGAGCGCAACGCGACGATACACGGCGCCGTCGTGCACTGGGCGCGCGATGCGGCCGAGCACAACCGCATCGTCCTCGGCATCCTGCGCGAGCGCGGCGCCACGCGGCTGGTGAAGAGCAAGTCCATGTTCACGGAGGAGTGCGGCCTCAACCCCTTCCTCGAGGCCCACGGCATCAGCGTCACCGACACCGACCTCGGCGAGCGCATCGTGCAGCTGAGCGGGACGGGGCCGAGCCACATCGTGGCGCCGGCCATCCACCTGAGGCGTGAGGAGGTCGGCGACCTCTTCCACCGCCTCCTCGGCACCCCCGAGGGGCTCTCGGACCCGGCCCAGCTCGCCGCGGCGGCGCGGCTCCACCTGCGCGAGCGCTTCCTCGCCTGCGACGCGGCGCTGACGGGCGCGAACTTCGGCGTGGCGGAGACGGGCGGCATCGTCATCGTGACGAACGAGGGGAACGCGGATCTCGGCATCACCCTCGCGCCGCTCCACATCGCCTCGATGGGGATCGAGAAGCTGGTGCCGCGGCTCGAGCACCTCGCCGTCTTCGTGCGGCTCCTCGCGCGCAGCACGACGGGCCAGCCGATCTCCACGTACACCTCGCACGTCCAGGCGCCGCGCCCCGGCGGCGCGCTGCACATCGTCCTCGTGGACAACGGCCGCACCGGCCAGCTCGCGCGGCCGGAGTTCCGCAGGTCGCTCCACTGCATCCGCTGCGGCGCGTGCCTCAACACCTGTCCCGTCTTCCGGCGGAGCGGCGGCTACAGCTACGGCTACGTCCTGCCGGGGCCGATCGGGTCGGTCCTCGCGCCCGGCGCCGACCCGCGCGCGCACCGCGACCTGCCGTTCGCGTCGTCGCTCTGCGGCTCGTGCGGCGACGTCTGCCCGGTGAAGGTGGACCTCCCCGACCAGCTCTACCGCTGGCGCCAGCGCCTCGGCGAGCAGCGGCTGGTCTCGTGGCGGAAGCGCGCGGTGATGCGCGTGATGGGCTGGGTGATGGCGCGGCCGGCGTGGTACGAGAGGGCGGGGAAGCTCGCGCGCTGGGGGCTGCGGCACCTGCCGCGGCCCGTGCTGACCGCGCTCGCACGACCGTGGACCATCGAACGCGAGCTGCCCGAGGCACCGGTCGAGGCGTTCCGCGACTGGTACCGCAAGCACCGCGGGCGGGGGCCGGTGCTGTGAGCGCGCGCGATGCCATCCTCGCGGCGATCCGACGGGCGGCGGTGCCGGCGGCCGAGCTGCCGGACCTACTACAGGTATCGAAGGTCGCGGCCGAGCCACCCCCGGACTTGGTGCGGCATTTCATCGCAGTGCTGAAGGCGGTGGGCGGCAGGGCGGTGGAACTGGCGGGTCCCGAGGCGCTGGCGTCCGCGGTGTCGGAGTTGGCCGCGGTACTGGCGGTGCGGGGAGCCGGGACGGCGGGGGCGGAACTCACGGGGTCTAGCGCGGATGGGGGGGTCCGCGGCCTCGTCTCCTGCGTCCCCGGCCTCGCTATCTCGACGCTCACCATCGGCCCCGACGCCTCGCGCCAGCAACTCGACGCGATCGAGTTGGCCGTCATTCCCGATCGGCGCTTGCTGCTCCCGTAGCTTGGGCTTGCCAGGCATGCTGACTTGCCTGAGCGCGTCGTTGGGCCGGTGGCGCCGAAATGCGGAATGGTGCGGGCGTGGCGGAATCGGTAGCCGCGCTGTCATGGCAAGGCAGTGGGCGCGAGCCCGTGGGAGTTCGAGTCTCCCCGTCCGCACCCTGGCGTGAGGCATTGACTCGGCCGGTGAGGTGGCACATACTACATCAACTGCCTTGCCATGACAGCGCGGCAGTTGCCGCTACGTCAACGACAAGGGGCCGCTCACCGCGGCCCCTTTCGTTTCGAGCATCCCCGTCCGCTCGATGTTCGCTCGGCTCGGGCCGCCACCGGCGGCAGCCACACGTGCGGTTTCACAACCACCGGCGCCGCCTCCTGTTGGGGTGCACCAGCAACGCCGGCGAGCCGGGCCGCGTGATGCCGCAGACGTACGCCACGGCGCCGATGCAGTTCGTCGCGCCCTAGCGGCCCGTCCCAACCACCGGTTCCCGGACGCGTTTCTCCAACATCCCGGCGAGCACCGCCGCGGCACGCTCCGCGCCGTCCGCCGCGATCGGCGGGAACCTCACCGCCGTCCCGATGTGTGCGCAGATCGCACCCGCCAGCGTTTCGGCGCTCGTCTCCCCGAACTGCATCTTCACGCCCGCGCCGTGCCGCCTCAGCCGCTCGGCGACGTGCAGCTGCTGCTCGAAGTGCTCTTCCAGCGGGAAGTAGAGGAACGGCCGCCGGAGCGCGGTGAGTTCAAGCGTCGTCGTACCGCCACCTTGGACGACGGCGAGGTCGCACGCCGCGAGGTGCTCGTGGAGATGCGGGACGTAGCCGCGCACCTCGACGCCGGCGGGCGCCCGGATCGCAGTGTTAAGTCGCGGCCCGCACACGAGCACGAAGCGCGCGCCCGGCAGGCGCTGCCGGACGAGCGGCGCGGCGTCGGCGCAGAGCTGGAGCAGTGGCGCGCCGACGGTCGTCCCGCCGACGGTGCACACCACGAGAGGCTCGCTCCCGTAGCCGAGGCGCGCGCGGAGCGACGGCCGGTCCGCGTACGCCGCGGCTTCGAATGGCAGCGCGTAGCCGAGGAAGTCCACGACGTCGTATGCCAGCTCGCGCCGGCTCGGCTGGCCCGGGGCCAGCGGCACGTCGGGCACATCCTCCGGTTCGCCGATGAACAGCAGCCGGTCGGCCGGCGAGTGCGGTGACGTGAGGAGCGCCGTCCAGCCGCGGTTCGCGACCCGCACGACGAGCCGTTCGAGCCACCCGCGGGTCATCGCCTCCACCCCGATGAAGTCGGTGATGAGCGCGAACGGCGCCGCCTTGAGGCGCGGGGTGCGGGCGAAGGTGAAGGCGAGCTCGAAGGTCTCGTCGCCGACGATGAGATCGAAGGCGCCGCCGCGCGTGACCGCTTCGACGATGTGGAGGTTGAGCGCCACGTCCCTGCGGAACGCGAAGAGCTGCAGGAGGGCGGCGAGCGAGAGGAGCGTGCGCCGCGGGTTCGCGAGATTCAGCACGAAGCCGTCGCTCGCGATCTCCATGGCGGCCATCCCGGTCGTGAAGCGGGCCGCCTCGGGGAGGAGGGGCTCGCCCGCCTCGGCGAGGACGTCGCGTGCGGCGTCCCCGGCCAGCCACGCGATCGCGACACCGGGAACTTCCTGCCGCAATGCGCGCGCGATGGCGATGTCCCGGTGCACGTGGCCGAGGCCGATGGCGCCGCTGATGTAGAGGACTCGTGGTGGTCTCATCGCGGACCTCGGGTGTGGCGAAGCAGAAAGGGGCCGCACCGCGCGGCCCCTTTCCGTTACTGCCGGTCTCTCCCGGTCGCCGCTGCTACTGCCACTGACCGGAGAGCGCCGACGTCTGCACCGGCCGCTCGATGCGCGCCAGCTGCTTGTACTCGCGCCCGTTGAGCCGGATGGAGATGAGGTAG